>CEVA01043112.1_pt1 | contig 68184 bp, 60 predicted proteins | sample 361521 | NCBI WGS metagenome assembly CEVA01 (sample SAMEA2622823, study PRJEB7988) | marine metagenome | isolation source: saline water (ENVO:00002010), including | reverse complement strand
CACCGACAAGAACGGCAACGAGCCCGTCGATCGTCCGGTGAAATTCCAGGAAGTGTTCGCCACGTTGTACAACTGCCTCGGCATCAACACGGCCACCGCGACCGTCACCGACCCGCAAGGCCGCCCGCACTACCTAGTCGACAGCGGCATCAAGCCGATTCACGAGTTGGTCGGTTAAGGGAAATCGATTTAAACAAGTGCGGGTTGTCCCGCGCTTTTTTTGTGGCTACTTGATTCCCACGGCGATGGTCATGCAGCCCAGCATAAGGTTGTGCGTCTCCACCTCGCGGCAACCAAGCTGGTTCAGTGCAGCAGCCGTTCCTTTCTGGGCGGGATAGTCCTGAAGGGATTGATGGATGTAGGCATAAGCCAGAGCGTCATTGCAAAACAGACGGCCGAAGACGGGCACGATCCATTTCAGGTAACCTTGATAGCAGAACCGCACGAGGGCATTGGGCGGCTTGCCAAAATCGAGAATGCACAGGCGGCCACCGGGGCGGGTGACCCGATACATTTCGCGAAGTCCACCCTCGAAGTCGGCCAGATTGCGCAGACCATAGGCGATGGTGACGGCGTGGAATTGGTCGGCGGGCAGGCCAGTTTCCAAAGCATCGCGCTGGAGGTACTCGACTTGGACGGCAGTTTTTGTGCGGGCGACTTTTAACATCTCGACACTGAAGTCGAGGGCGGTAACTTTTGCGCCTTGATGAAGCAAGGCACGGGCGATGTCACCGGTGCCGCAGCAAAGGTCAAGGGCGTGGTGGCCGGGCTGGATTTGGGCGAGTTCAACCAAGCGTCTTTTCCAACGGTGATGCAGCCAGAAACTCTGCAAATTGTTGATACGATCGTAGCGGGAGGCGATGGTGTCGAAGAGGGCCTGCACCCGTTCCGCACGGGTTTCATCATCGGCAAAATAGCCCTCAGTCATCGGGGCAACCGTAGCACGTGAATGGGACGATGGGCGCGTCAAAATGATTTTTTCAATAAAGGATAAATGAGGGGCGTCTGCAAAAAGGGTTTGCCAATTGTCGAGCAGCCCCCTAAACCCCGCCAATCGCGCATGGGAAAAACACTGGTCATCGCAGAAAAGCCGTCTGTGCAGACAGATTTAGCGCGCGTGCTGGGGAAGGAGCTGGGGAAGTTCCAGAAGAAGGGGAAGGACCGGAACAGTTATTTCGAAAATGATACAACGCTGATCTCCTCAGCAGTGGGCCACTTGGTGGAATTGAAAATGCCCGAGGGGCCGAACGGGCGCAAGCTGCCCTGGGGTATCAAGTATTTGCCGGTGATCCCGAACCGGTTTGAACTGCAGCCCATCGAGAAAAGCGAGTCGCGCCTAAACCTGCTGCTCAAGCTGATCAAGAGGCGCGAGGTGGAAATAATCGTGAACGCCTGCGACGCCGGGCGCGAGGGTGAATTGATCTTCCGTTACATCATGGCGCTGGCCGGGGTGGATAAACCTCTGCGCCGGATGTGGATGCAGTCGATGACCGATGCCTCGATCGTAAGGGCCTTCAAGCAACTGCGCGAGGACGCCTCCATGCAGCCCTTGGCGGACGCGGCCTTGTGCCGGTCGGAAAGCGATTGGCTGGTGGGACTGAACGGGTCGCGGGCATTGACGGCGTTCAATTCGCGGCATGGCGGCTTTAACATGACCACCGCCGGCCGGGTCCAGACGCCGACACTGGTGATCCTGGCCGAACGCGAACGCGCGATCCGAAACTTCAAGGAGCGTGACTACTGGGAGGTCCACGCGGAATTTGAGGTGGCCACCGGCACGTATGCGGGAAGGTGGTTCCGCGAGGATTTTCAGAAACCGGACGACGACCATGCCCGTGCTGAGAGGCTCTGGACCGAGGCGGAGGCGGAGGCAATCGTGGCGCGTTGCACGGGACAGATGGGTGTGGTGGAGGAAAACAAGAAGCCAAGCAAACAAATCCCGCCGCAACTCTTCGACCTCACCACGCTGCAGCGCGAGGCGGGCAGCCGGTTTGGTTTCAGCGCGCGCAACACGCTAGGCATCGCGCAGGCGCTTTACGAGAGGCACAAGCTGCTGACATATCCGCGGACGGATTCAAAATGTTTGCCGGAGGATTATATCGGCACCGTGCGCGAGCATTTGCAGGCATTCGCCAGGGCCAACCCCAGCGCCACGCTGGCGCGCGAAGCCATCAACGGTGCAGCCAAGGTGCTGGCCCAAGATTGGCTGAAACCGAACAAGCGTATTTTCAACAACGCCAAGATCAGTGACCACTTTGCCATCATCCCAACCGGCAAGCTGCCCGGCGCAGGCCTGAAGGAGCAGGAACAGAAAATCTTCGACCTCGTCCTGCGGCGGCTGGTGGCCATCTTTTTCCCGCCGGCAGAATTCGAGAACACGCGACGCATCACGCGCGTGGGTGAGGATTCTTTTTTGACCACCGGCAAAATCCTCATGGTGCCCGGCTATCTGGAGGTCTACGGCCGCCAGCCCGGCGTAGCCGCGGCCAAGGATGAGCTTGTCCCCGCCGAGACGGGCGAAGCGGCAACAGTGGCAAACCTGGAAACCCGGGCCGAACAAACCAAGCCGCCCGCCCGTTACACGGAAGCGACGCTGCTCTCGGCCATGGAAACGGCCGGCAAACGGGTGGACGACGAAGAGTTGCGCGAGGCCATGAGCGAGCGCGGACTGGGAACACCCGCCACACGCGCGGCCATCATCGAAGGTCTCATTTCGCACAAGTACGTTTTTCGGAATGAACAGAAGAAAAGCGAATTGGTGGTCTCGAACAAGGGCTTGGCGCTGATTGATTTGCTGGAAGATATCGGTATCGAGGCACTGACTTCGCCGGAACTGACTGGCGAATGGGAGTACAAGCTCAAGCAAATGGAAGGAGGCGAACTCACCCGCGAGGCGTTCATGGGCGAGATCAAGTTGCTAACCGAAAGCATTGTGCACGCCACCAAAGACAAGATGACCGAGCTGGCCAACCGCACCTACCCGGATCTCGAGGCGGTCTGCCCCAGCTGTGACAGCACCGTGCTTCGGCAGACCGACGGCAACTACGAGTGCCGCGGCGATGACTGCAAGTTTAAGCTCAACAAGTACATCGCCAGCCACAAGCTTGTCCCGGAAGAGGCCAAGGCGCTGCTGGAGCAGGGGCGCATCGGGCCATTCGAGGATTTTAAAAACCGTTTTGGCCAGCCGTTCGTGGCGGAGTTGAAAATGACCGAGGGCGGGCGGGGTGGATGGAAGCCGGAGTTTATTTTCGAGGGCGATGAGGAACGTGAGTCGGAAGCCAACAACCTTACGAACGACCAATTGCTCTGCAACACCGAGCTGCCGGACGGCTCACCAGTGAAAGTATACCAGACCGACCGCGCCTACCTTTGCCCCGACATGGCACCCGACAAGCAAAAGGGCGGCACCCGCATTGCCAAGGAGATTTTAAAGAAGGAGATTCCCGCAGAGGAAGCCATCCGCCTGTTCACGGAAGGCAAAACCGGGGTCATCCACGGATTCATTTCCAAACGCGGACGGCCGTTCAGCGCGTTCCTTATTCTGGACAAGGCCACCGGCAAGCTGGCTTGGGAATTCCCGCCGCGCCCCGCCAAGAAAAAGGCCGCCAAAAAGAAATCCGCCAAGGCCAAGAAAACTGGCGACGGGGATTGATCCCGGGGTTCAACTTGTTCCCCAGCCGTGTTTCTGTTAGCCTAGATTTATGCCGGGGAGGGCAGATATTCGGGACGAATCGGTTGCGGCTTTTCTTGCGTACCTCGATGCTGAAGCCGGCGCCTCCCCCTACACCCAGCGTAACTACCGTCAGGCATTGGAGGAATTCGCACGCTGGCACACGGATGAGCATCAGTCCGTTCACGACTGGCTAAAACTCGAGCGAACGGATTTCCGCGCCTACCTGCGCTTCCTCGGCCGCGGCAATCTCAGCCGGTCCGCTATCCAGCTGCGTTTTTCTGCGCTGCGTTCCTTTTACAAGTTTCTGGTTCGCCTCGGCAAACTCGCTGATTCCCCCATCAAGAACATCACCCTGCCCCGGAAAGAGAAACGGCTTCCCCAGTTTTTGACCATCGAACAGACCACCGCCCTGATCGAGGCCCCCCTACGCGAACTTGAGGAACTACGCAAAGCTGACGCCCAGTCCAATCCAACTCTGTTCCTGCGCGACGCTGCCATCCTGGAAGCCATCTATTCCTGCGGCCTGCGCGTCAGCGAACTCTGCGCCTTGAAGGCGCAGGACATCGACCTGGATCGACGCATCGTCCGCGTCCTTGGCAAGGGCAAAAAGGAACGCCAACTCCCCATTGGCATCCCCGCCATACGCGCCATTGAACGCTACTGGAAATCGCTTGCCCATCCCCCCACCGGCGAACTGCCGGCCTTCCTGATCCACCCCAACAAGCCCAAGCCCATCTATCCCAGAATCGTCCAGCTTCGCCTGAAGCATTACCTTGCCGCCACCGGGCTGGACCCCTCGCTTACCCCCCACAAGCTGCGCCACAGCTATGCAACCCACCTGCTTAATGCCGGCGCCGACCTGCGCAGTGTTCAGGAGCTTTTGGGCCACGAAAATCTCACCACCACCCAGGTCTACACCCATCTCACCACCGACCGCTTAAAGCAGGCCTACGACAGCGCTCACCCGCGCGCGTAGTCTTTTTTGGCTTTCGCCCGCCACTCAATCGCCTATACTTGTACCGACCATGAAGGCGCTCCTCACCCTCCTCCCCGTGCTTGCCCTAGGCGCCGCCGAACCCAAACCTGATCCCAAGGAACTCCCCCGAATCCCTCACACTCCCGCCAAAGATGCCCTCAAATCCTTCATCGTGAAGGAAGGCTTCGACCTGCAACTCACCGCCGCCGAACCACTCGTGGCCGATCCCGTGGCCATGTGCTTCGACGAGTTCGGGCGCCTGTTCGTGGTGGAAATGATTGGCTACTCCGAACGCCAACACGAAAAGCTCGGCCGCATCCGCCGCCTCGTGGACACCAACGGCGACGGCCGTTTCGACCAGTCCACCATCTATGCCAAGGGCTTGGCATGGCCCACCGCCCTTTTCTGCTGGCGCGGCGGGCTTATCGTCGGCGTCACGCCCGACCTGCTCTATTTTAAAGACACCAACAACGACGGCGTTGCCGACACACAAAAGAAACTTTTCACTGGGTTCGGCCGCGAAAGGCTGAACGTCCAAGGCATCTTCAACAGCCTCCGCTGGGGTCTGGACAACCGCATCCACGGCGCCACCGCCCACAACGGTGGCGAAATCTCATCCCTCAACAACAAAGGCAAACCCCTCAGCCTCCGCGGCCGTGACTTTTCATTCAACCCACACACCCTCGATCTCCGCGCCGAAAGCAGCACCGCCCAGCACGGCATGAGCTTTGATGACCATGGACGCAAGTTTGTCTGCAGCAACAGCAGCCACATCCAAGCCATCCTCTACCCCTCGCGCTATCTGGGCCTCAACCCTCATTTCGCGCTGCCCAGCCAGCGCGTGGGCATCGCGGCCGATGGCCCGGCCGCCCCCGTCCACCGCATCAGCCCCGATGAACCCTGGCGCATCGTCCGCACCCGCTGGCGCATCGCCGGCAAGGTGCGCGGCCCCGTGGAAGGCGGCGGCCGGGTCTCCGGCTACTTTACCGCGGCCACCGGCATCACTATTTACCGCGGCGATGCCCTCGGCAACGCCTTCCGCGGCAACGCCTTCATCGCCGATGCCGGCAGCAACCTCATCCACCGCAAGCTTCTTCATTACGACAACGTGCAACCCGTTGCCAAGCGGCCGCCCGACGAGTTGAAACAAGAGTTCATCGCCAGTCGGGACAATTGGTTCCGCCCCGTCCAGTTTGCCAACGCCCCAGACGGCTGCCTCTACATCGCCGACATGTACCGCGAAACCATTGAGCATCCCTGGTCCATCCCGCAGTCGATCAAAAAGCATCTCGACCTCAACAGCGGCAACGACCGGGGCCGCATTTGGCGCATCGCTCCAAAGGGTTTCAATCCGCCTCGTCGTAAACTGCCCGGCAACATGAACCTCGCCGAACTGGCCGCCACTCTGGAGCACTCCAACGGCTGGCATCGCGACACCGCCGCCCGACTCATCTATGAAAGGCAGGATAAATCCATCACCCCGGCGTTGACAAAATTGGCCGCCCAGTCCAAGTCGTCCGCCGGGCGCATCCATGCACTTTGGGCACTCCACGGCCTGGGTGCCCTCCAGCCCAGTCATCTGCTGCCCTCCCTGCAAAACGGACAGCCCCTCGTGCGCGTCCAGGCCATGAGACTCGCCGAGCAGTTCACAAAGCATCCTAGTATCATCAACGCCATTCTGGAACAGGTGGACCACGAGTCATCCGCCGTCCGGTTCCAGTGCGCCCTCACCGCCTCCATGCTGCCGACCAGTGAAAAGAAGAATCTGGCCACCGCCATTCTACTGACCAAATCCGGAGACGATCGCTGGCTCCAAGACGCTGCTCTTCATGCCTTGGACACAGGCCTGGACGACCTGTTCATCGCCATGCATGCCCAGCCGAAATTTCCCGGCAATTTAAAACTGGAACTACTCCGTCTCATCGGCCGCCGCAATCGACCGGCCGAAATAGCCAGGATCACACTCCTGCTTGCACGGCGCGCCCCGGATGCGGAAACTCTCGCCTGGATCAACGCGCTCGGAAAAGCCGCGCCCCACTTGCCCGCCTTGGAAAAGGAGGCCCTGCGCTGGCTAACCCTGCCCGCAAACGAGAAGCCCGACGACGCCTTGATTCCCGCCATCCCGCTGGCAACCCGCCGGGGCTTTCGTGAAGCCGCGCCCGCCCTCGTCACCGTGGCGAACACCCGCAAATCCGATGCCGTCAGGATCGCGGCCATCCAAGCTTTGGCGGAATTTTCAGACGACCAAATCGCCCAACACCTCTTGAACCTTTGGTCCCGGTCATCTTCACGTCTCCGCGCTGAAATCTTGGGGGCCATGACCGGCCGGCCCAGCCGGGTTGATGCGCTCTTGGACGAAGTCGAAAAAGGTGGATTCAAAAAAGCCGACCTGCCCGCTTCTACACTCGCCGTGCTCCGCAATCAAAAGGATCAACGTTTAAAGGCACGCGCCATCAAACTTTTGGGAGCACCGCCACCATCCAAAACCCTACAGGAAGTGCTACGCGGCTTCCTGCCCGCGCTCAAGCTCAAGGGCAACGCGGAACGAGGTGGAACAATTTTCACTCAACGATGTGCAACGTGCCACCGGGCAGACCGGGCCGGATATGCCTTGGGGCCGGACTTGGAAACCCTCAAAACCACGGGCCCTGAAAAGATTCTGGCCAACCTGATCGATCCCAACCGCGAAGTATTGGCCAGTTATGTAGCCTACAACATCACAACTCAGGATGGTGAAGAAATTGTCGGATTGCTCGGCGATGAAACCACCACGCATGTCCGGGTGAAACTGCCGCTGGGCAAGGAACGTCTGCTGCCCCGCAACGAAGTGCGCGCCATGCGAAGCCAAGGCCGGTCCATCATGCCCGAGGGGCTGGAGGCCGGCCTCACCCACCAGCACATGGCGGATCTGCTGGCATTCATCACGTCACTGAAGTAAGCCCGGTTATTTTCCCGGCCGAATCACGTCGCCCATTTGCAGGCGCGCCCGTGCCGCGCCGGATGGAAAGCGCAACACCGCCCTGCCATTGGTGATGCGAAGCACCTCCATCTTGGCCACCACTAGGCCATCACGCCAAACCCACGCCACCTGCCCCTTGCGCGCGTCCCTCCAGTCTGTCTCGGCAAAGCCGTACTGGGCATGTACACGGGTGATCTTGTGAGTGGAACCAGTGGCATTTGTCTGCGGCGCGGGAATGGTGGGCAGTGTGGTACGGCTCGAATTATTTCGCTCGGCGGCAGCATCTTCCAGCCGGGCGAGGCGGCTAGTTAACTCGGCCATTTGTACGAGAAGATTTTCCTTTTCCGCCTCGGCCGTTTTCAACTCCGCCCGCAGTGCGGCAAGATCTCGCGCCTGTTGGGCCACCTTGGGGTCGGGCATAGACTTGGGCTCGGGTCGATTGGCCATGCGAGCGATTTCTTTTTTAAGAGATTCGTTGGCACTACGCAGAATCTGAATTTGCCGTGTCATGCGGGCAGCCAGAACACGTTCACCAGCCAATTCTTTTTGGGCGTCCTTCAACTCACGGGCCTGCTCGGCAGCTTTTCGCTCGCTTCCTTTTCGTACACCCACTTGGTGCTCCAGCTGCCGGACCCGCGACTGGGCGGCGGCCAAAGCACGCCGCATCGCAGCCTCGCGTGCGGCCTTTTCCTCATCGCAATCCTTCTCTTTCTTTCGATGCTCAAGAATCACCGCCTGGGCCTGCTGCAGTTCACCCTGTTGAAGGGCCAACTGGCGCTGCAGAGTAGCGACATCTTCCTGATGCTGTTTCACCCATTGCGCCTTGGCCTGGTCGAAGTGAAATGCCTGAGCCTGCATTTGCCGTTGGGCATTTTTCACGGCGGCGTTGGCTCGCGCGGTCACATCAGGCGACACACCCTGTTGTTTACAGCGGATTTCAATTTTCTCATCTCGAGTGACAATCTTGGCTTGCACAAACTCGACATTTTTTCGCCGGGCCTGTTCGCGAATGATTTTGCGATCGAGCTGCGCAATGCGCTTGTTGGCCTTATCCATCTCCGCGCGGTGCGCCTCGGCACGCTGCGCCCAAGGGCCAAGTAACACCCAGATGATCAAGCCACACAGGAAAATGATGAACAACAGGCAGGCACGCAGAACGCGCTTGCGAAGGAGTGGATGGCCGCGGGGAATGCGCTGGATTCTCACGGGGCCGACAGGGGATGCCTCGTCGGGGGGTTTCATGAGGTCTGTGGTTGGTGCCCACCATAAGATACCTCATTTTGCCGGATTCGCAACCGGCTCAGGGATCAAGCCGACGCAGGAAACTAGCGCGGTAGTCGTAATAAATATAGTCACGCACAACAACCTGGTTCACCCAGCGCCCCTCGGTCTCCACGGTGACCCCGTTGACGGTGACACGTTCGCCGGGGACAAACTCGCGGGTGTTTTCCAGCCGCTGCGATTCGCGGTCAAACTTTTGTGAAGTAACCACCACCATCGCCCCAACCGCCTTGGCATGGCGCGGCAAATGCGAGGCGGGTGGTTGGTTGGCAGTATTAAATTCCGATGTGCCCAGCAGCTCATGCCCTGATTCGCGGAGCGCCCGAACCGTGTCCGAATGGTTCTCCATGAGAACGGGCCGAAGAGAAGGCTCGGGTACATCCTCCCGTGGCGCATCGGGAAGCGTAACGAGTGGAATGTAATGCGTCTCGTATTTGTTCTCCGAAAGCCTGTCGAGCACCGAGCAGCCGGAACATACCAGCAACAACAAGAACACAAACATAGAGACAGGCCATTTCATACGTACGCGTATCTATTCACGTCCGAACCTAACCTCTTCGCGTCCTTTGTCAACCGGTTAATCGACACGAGAACCACCGCGGAGGCAACCCGCGGTGGTATCCGCTCACATCGCGCAGCGGCGGTCTCACTCTCTCGGTCAGGCCTAACAGAAAGCATTCCTTGCGGAACCTGTGTCTTCCAGCGTTTGCTAGGCAGGGTTACTGGTCTGCCTGACGGTACTTTTAACCCTTTTTCCCCAGAGTCCAGCGGGCTGAAACTTGCCAGGCGTTGGGCTGGCCGGGTAGCAAATCCTGCTGCTGTACCCATCAAGGTGTACGTAGCATCGGGTGTGCCATAGTTCTCCCGGGATTTAAGTTGTGAATAACTTTCAAGCCTTGGCCGCCAACCGCCGCAAGGGGTCACCGCTCATGCGGAAAAGCCGCCATTCCGACATTTGTTCGGCACCCAAATCCTCGTAAAAATTGATGGCGGGCTCGTTCCAATCCAAGGCCACCCATTCGAATCGGGCGCAGCCGCGGTCCACGGCAATTTTTGCCAAGTGCGCCAGCAGGATTTTGCCGATCCCGTGACGGCGAAATTCCGGCTTCACATACAGGTCTTCCAAGTACAGGCCCCGGCGCCCCATAAAGGTTGAAAAGTTATGGAAATAAACGGCGTAAGCAACGGGATCACCGTCCATCTCCGCGATGACCGCCTCGGCGACGGATTCCGCGCCAAAGAGGGAATCATGCAGGCTGGCCTCCGTGGCGACGACCTCATGCAGCAGTTTCTCGTATTCGGCTATGCCGCGGATGAACTCCAGCAACAACGGCACGTCGGCCTCCGTGGCCTGACGGATAATCGGCTTGTCCATGAATTTTCAGTGACGGTCAGGCCCCGATCTGGCGAGTGAGTTCACCGGCGATCTTCCCGGTCCATTCCTCCAGCAGCGCCTCATCCGGGCCCTCCAGCAACAGGCGAACCTTGGGTTCGGTTCCCGAATAACGCAGCAGAAGGCGACTGCTTTTGGATTTCAGGTTCGCCTCCGCCTCGGCAACAAGTTCATTGACACTTTCAAGCTCGTCAAAGGGCTTCTTTTCCTTCACCTGAATGTTGGTGATGACTTGGGGATGGCGCACCCAGCATTGGGCAAGCTCGGAGAGCGGCTGGCCGGTTTCCTGCATGATGCGAAGCACCTGCAACGCAGCCACCAAGCCATCGCCCGCAGTGCCATGTTCGCTGAAAAGAATATGGCCGCTGGATTCCCCCCCAAGGCTGTAGCCGCCCTTGAGCATGGCATCGATGACATGCTTGTCACCCACAGGCGTGCGCAGGAGTTCCCCCCCCGCGTTCACCAGAGCCGCCTCCAAGCCGCTGTTCGTCATCACCGTACCCACGAGGGTCTTCTCCTGCAGGGCATCCTTGTTTAAAAGGTCCAAAGCACAGATGGCAAGGATGCCGTCGCCGTCAACCAACTGGCCTTTCTCGTCGCAGAGCAGCACCCGATCGGCATCCCCGTCATGGGTGATACCCAAATTTGCGGCGTGTTTTTCCACCTTGTGGCAAAGGTATTGCGGATGCATGGACCCACAGCCCGCGTTGATGTTCTTGCCGTCGGGCTGGTCGCCGTAGGCGATGACTTCCGCTCCAAGTTCCCGAAGCGTGGTGGGGGTGGATTTGTAGGCCGCACCATGGGCGCAATCGACGACAATCCGAAATCCCTCAAGGGTCTGGCCACGTGGAAAAGAGCGCTTGGCAAACTCAACATAACGGCCCAGAGCGTCATCAATCCGCACGGCTTTACCAATCTCGGCAGCGGTGGGCCGCACGTTGTCAATCTCGCCGCTAAACACAAGCTGCTCGATCTGCCGTTCGATGGCATCATCGAGCTTGTAACCATCGTGGCGAAAGAACTTGATGCCGTTGTCGTCGTAGGGATTGTGGGAAGCGGTGATGGCCAAACCGGCGTCGGCGCGCAGAGCTAGGGTGATGCGGGCGATGCCGGGGGTGGGCAGCGGGCCAATGAACAGGACATCCACGCCCATGGAGAGAATGCCGCTGGCGAGGGCATTCTCAAGCATGTAGCCGGAGAGCCGCGTGTCCTTGCCGATGACGATGCGGTGTTTCTCGCGGCTGCGCGACTCGGGATTCAGGTTCTTGAAGACATGGGCGGCGGCGCGGCCAAGTTTAAGAGCGGTCTCGGCGGTAACCGGTTCCTGATTGGCGCGGCCGCGGACGCCATCCGTGCCAAAGATGCGGCTGGGATCAGAAGCACTCATTTCTTGGGCAGAGGAAACTGGATGGGAGCGTTGGTCAATGTATTGGCGGTATTGGGGGGTTTTTCCTTGGCCGCCGGGACCCGGGGGCTGGCATCATAAGAATAGCGCAGGTTGGCGCTGAGCTTGATCACCCACCACAACACGACGGCCAGCCCGAGCGAAACGAGCTTAAGTCCCATATCTTGTGTCAGCCGTTGTTTCATCCTGATTCGCTGGCACCGGTCTTACTGGATCGCTCGGGCAATTGTCGCAGCGATTCGCGTAGCCGGGCGCGCCATTGGGTAAAAGTGCCCTCGGGTTTTTTCTCGGGTTCAACGAGTGTGGCCTCAAGAAATTCGTTGAGCTTGTCTAGGTCCACATCGCGGTGCAGTGCGCCGTCCTGACAATAGGAGATGGCACCGGTTTCCTCGGAAACAATAATGGCCAGCGCATCAGTATCTTCGGTGATGCCGATGGCGGCCCGATGGCGGGTGCCGAGGGTTTTCCGGATGTCCTGCCGGCTGGTGAGCGGAAATATGCAGGCGGCATGAGAAATGCGCTCACCACTGATAATCACGCCACCGTCATGCAGCGGGCTGTTGGGGAAAAAGAGGGATTCAATCACCTCGGCGGAAGCCTTGCAGTCCATCTCCACGGCGGAGTGAAGGTCGTGATGCACATCCACGGCGCGTTCAACGACGATCAGTGCTCCCGTGCGGCTGCGGGCCAAACGACGGGAGGCGTCGATCAACATGACGATGTTCTCCTGCTGGCGTTCCTCGCCGGTATTAAAGATTGGCAGATTGCCCAGCCCGGCCAGCAGACGGCGCAACTCGGGCTGGAATAGGATCAGGATGGCCAGCACCAAGAATGCGAACACGGCCTGAAGCAGCCAACTGAGTACCTGCAGATGCAGAATCTCCGTCACCAAGGTCAACGCCATAAGCAACAGAAAACCGGCCACCACCGGCCAGCCGCGGGTGCGCTTGAGGTATTGGAAGGCGTAGTAAATGACCACCGCTAGGACGCCAATTTCCGCCACGGCGCGCACCATCCACAGCCAATTGAGCAACCACCAGTCCCGTATGTCCAGCAACCAGCCGGGCAAATCTGTGACCAGCAACATGGGTTCCGGGATCATTGTGATTTTAAAATTGCCTCCGTTGTTCGCAGGGCCCGCACGGTCTCCAAGACATCGTGCACGCGAATAATGCGTGCCCCGGCGGCCACGGCATGGCAGGCGCTGGCGAGGCTGCCGGACAGGCGATCCTCCACCGCCGCCCCAGTCAGCGCCCCCAAGAACGACTTGCGCGAAGCACCCACCACCAAGGGCCGCCCCAGCGTTGTAAAGCGGGTGAGGTTTGCGAGCAATGCCAAATTGTGCGCCACCGTCTTGCCAAAACCAATCCCCGGATCCAGGGCCACCTGCTCGGCCGCCACGCCGGCCGCCGCCAAGCGTTCTAGGCGGTCAATAAAGAACGCCTCCACCTCGGCCACCACGTCGGTGTACTCGGGCTGGTCCTGCATAGTTTCCGGTGTGCCGTGCATGTGCATGGCGATGTACCCTGCGCCTGTATCAGCCGCCACGCGCCAGAGGGTATCCTCCCGGCGGTTGGCGGCAATATCGTTGATAACCGCCGCACCGGCTGCCACAGCCGCCTTGGCCACGGCGGGCTTCTGCGTGTCAATAGATACCGGAACGCCCGACTCCGCCGCCAACTGCCTGACCACCGGGATGACTCGCCGCAATTCCTCGTCCTCGGACACCGGTTCCGCGCCGGGCCGGGTTGATTCCCCGCCGACATCCAGCAACCCCGCGCCGTCAGCTGCCAGACGCAGACCGTGCGCCACCGCCGCCGACGCATCCACAAACCTGCCGCCATCGGAAAAAGAGTCCGGGGTGACATTGATGATTCCCATCACCAGTGTCTCCAGAAACTCCAGCCGATGTTCGCCCGCCCGCCAAAGCATGCCCGACTATGCCACGCCACCCCCAGCCACCCCAAAAAAAAAACGGCCCCCGCGAACGGGGACCGGCTGCTGGCTATGGTCTTATCGAAGATTGATGCGCCGGAACGGCTGCTGCAACGGGTTGGCGTTGTAGGTTGGCATTTGTACCGGCCGATACCGATAGAGATTGTAGCCGTTCTGCTGCTGGACCTGCGGCATGCGTTGGTTGAAGCCAAAGTTCTGCTGCATGGGCATGCGCTGTTGGAAACCGAAGTTCTGCTGGCTCTGCATGGGCATGCGCTGTTGGAAACCAAAGTTTTGTTGGCGCTGCATGGGCATGCGCTGGTTGAAGCCGAATTTCTGCTGCATGGGCATCATGTGGTTGAACCCAACTTTTTGGCCTCGCTGAAAAGCGTTGAATTCACGGCCCTTGTTTTTCGCAAACTCACCTTGGCGTTTGTTGGTCATGCAGCCTTCGCCTCCGGCCCGCGCCGTATCAGCCACGCCCAACATCAGGGCCGCGGCGGTGAATGTGAGGATCTGTTTCATGTTTCTCCTAGGTTGAAGATTTGGGTTGTTGTTTTCCCTTACATCGAATTTAAGGGGCTCCTTCTTACAACAAAATATCATACTCATGCACGTCCGCAAGCCGCCCGCGCATTTTTGTCGCCATGCCTCCCACCGCGGCTACAATCCCGCGCATGCCCACGCTCCCCATGCCTCTCATCACACGCGTCATCGGCGGCCTGCTCGTGGCTGTCGGGCTGCTCGGATTTTTCTACTCACGCGCCATCACCGCGCTGATCCCTTTCTTCATCGGTGCCCCCCTGCTCGGTTGCGGGTTGGCCGGACGGGAGGGAGACCTGCGCCGTCACTTCATGCATGCCGCCGCCGTGCTTTCGCTCATGGGCGCTTTGGGCGGCATTCTGGCCCTGGCCGCGTCACCCAGTTTCACCGAGGAAGAAGACCGGTCGACCATTGCCACACGCGTCAAAATCTCCACGCTCTCCAAAACTCTCATGGCCACCCTTTGCTCAGGCCATGTGGCGCTCTCCGTCTTGTCCTTCATCCTTGCCGCCCGCGCACGCCGCGAGGCGGAGGCCAGCACCAAGCTTGCCGAGGCGGAGAAAAAAGAGGACAACCCGGACGAATCCTCTCTAGACAAGGAACAAGAGGAGTCAGACCCTGACGCAAGCGAGGATGAGTCACAAAACAAGGACGAATGAACCTTGCCGAGCTGGTCGCGCGCCCCTAGCCTGAGCCCATGAACAAACCCCGGATATTTCTCCTCGCCAGCCTGCTCCTGTTGGCCGCCTGTGCCACCGGCCCGGATACCCATTACCAGCGCGAAGGCGTCACCCTCCCCATGTCCGAGGTGCGTAATGCTTGGCTGGAAGAACTAGACCGTGCCAATCCCGACCTGCACGATGTCCTGCTCACCGCGCTCTTCCACAGCCGCCAACTGGGCACGGAAATTTTCATCCTGAAAAGACGCGTCGGAGAAGGCGAAAACTCACACTTGGTTTACGGGGTCTCCCGGATCCGGGGTGGATCAGATAATCTGATGAGCGTCAATTATGCCACACGAGAATTTCTTTTCGACCATTTCACTCCCGAGGACGGCCCCACGCTGGAGGAAGTGCGCGACCATATGTTCACCCGGGAACGTATCCGCTCCATCAAGCGTGATTTGGGCATTTTCGGCATCAAGTAGCGGGAGCAATCCGCCCGCCGCCACGTCCAATCAATAGGGCGCACGCGCCCACTGGCATTCAACACGACAACTGAAGACGATGAAAAAGACCGCCCTTCTCCTTTCCCTGTGCCTCGCCGCCATGGCGTGGGCCGAAGACAAGCCCAACGCCAAGGCCAAGAAACCGGCCAAGCAGCCGCGCATCGAGGTCTGCTTCGTGCTCGACACCACGGGCTCCATGAGCGGCCTCATCAACGGCGCCAAGCAAAAGATTTGGGCCATTGCCAACATGATGATCTCCGGCAAACCCAAGCCCGAGATTCATATTGGCCTCATCGGCTACCGCGACCGCGGCGATGCCTATGTCACCAAGACCTTCCCTCTCAGCAACGATATTGACGACATTTATGACAAGCTCATGGCCTTTAAGGCCGGCGGCGGCGGCGACACGCCCGAATCGGTCAACCAAGCCCTCCACGAGGCCGTCCACAAAATGGAGTGGAGTGCCAATGACGATGTACTCAAGGTCATTTTCCTCGTTGGCGATGCCCCGCCTCACATGGACTACAAGCAGGACATCAAGTATCAGGTCACCTGCCAACAAGCCGCCAAGGCCAACATCATCATCAACACCATCCAGTGTGGCAAGATGGCCTCCACCACGCCGGTATGGAAGGAGATCGCCGCCAAGGCCGAGGGCAAGTTCAACCAAATTCTACAGGACGGCGGCGTGCTCGCCATGACCACACCGTTCGACAAGGACATCGCCGCCTGCAACATCGCGCTGGGCAAAACCGTGACCGCCTACGGAGGCAGCCGGCTCCGCGCCCTGACCGCCACCAAGGTGACCAACGCCTCGCGCGCCACCCGGGAGTCCGCCGCTGACCGCCTGGCTTTCCTCGACAAGTCGAAGGAGTCCGAGAAATCGGCCGCCGAGGTCATCTCCGGCGGAGGCGACCTCATCAACCTGATCGCCAACAAAAAACTGGACCTGAAGGACGTGGAGGAAAAGAAGCTACCCGAGAAAATCCGCAAGATGAAACCGAAGGAGCGCGAGGCCTATTTCAAGAAACAGGTTGAGGACCGAAAGAAAATTCAAGCCGACCTGGCCGTGCTCCTCAAAAAGCGGGATGCCTTCATCGCCAAGAAAAACGCGGAGTTGAAAAAGGAAGGCAAGCTCACCGGCTTTGACGGCCGCGTGCAGGATCTCATCCGCTCCCAAGCCGCCCCCAAGGGCATCGCTTACTAGTCTGAAACCAAAGACTCAAACCGCTCCGCCGCAGCGGCCCAAGCTTGGCTCTCGGCGGGCTGAAAGCAGGTAACATCCATCGAGGCACCGACGGCCTCGCGGGCTGCGGCCAAGTCCGGCAGATCACCCAGCGCGATGGCTTGAACCAGGACATTACCCAAGGCCGTCGCCTCCACCGGCCCAGCCAAAACCTCCACGCCACAGGCGTTCGCAGTGAACTGGTTCAGCAAATCATTGCGACTGCCACCCCCCACGACATGGAGTCGCTGAATCCTACGGCCCGTCAACGATTCCGCCTCGCGCAATCTCCGGGAGTACAACAGAGCCAGACTTTCCAAGGCACAACGCACTACGGCCCCTGGAGTTTCCGGCGCGAATTGACCGGTTTCCCGGCAGAAATCCCTGATGGCCGAGGGCATGTGGCTGGGCTTGAAGAACCCTTCATCGCTGGGATCAATCAGCGCGGCGAACGGCTCCGCCTCGGAGGCTAGCCGCGTTAGGTCCGTATAATCCAACTCAAGGCCCTCGGCCGCCCATGCGCGACGGGACTCCGCCAGCAGCCACATGCCAATGCAGTTGCGCAGCAAACGCACCGTGTTGCCGTAACCAATCTCGTTGGTGAAATTTAACGTGCGCGATTGTTCGTTGATGATCGGTGCCGGCAGTTCCACGCCGATGAGGCTCCATGTTCCAGAACTCAGGTAGGCCCAGTCCACGCCCGTCGCCGGCACGGCCACCACCGCGGAACCGGTGTCGTGGCTGCAACAGGCGATCACCTCAATTCCGCCCAAGCCGCTCTCGTCTGCCAACTCCGGCTTCAGCCGGCCCAGCCGCGTTCCCGGCTGGATCAACTCGGGAAAAATCTCGCATGGCCAACCCATGGCCTGCAGCAGCTTGCCCGACCAACCGCCCGTGCGCGGATTGTACATCTGCGTCGTGCTCGCCAGAGACACCTCTGCCCGAGCCTCGCCGCTAAGGAGGTAGTTGAAACCGTCCCCCAAGGGAATGAACCGCGTCGCTTGTTCCAGCCGTTCGGGCGTTTCCGCAGCCAGTTGATTGAGGGTGTTGATGGGCATTTGTTGGATGCCCGTCTCCTCATAAATTTCCTCCCATGTCACCGCGTCCAGAACGCGCTCCATGCCTCGTTGGTTGCGGCCATCGCGATAACTGAACGCCGGCTCCATGACCGCTCCATCGCGGCCCAGCAGCAGATAATCCAACCCCCATGCATCGCAACTGATGCTCTTGATTTCCACCCCACGCGCGGCCGCCATTTTCAGGCCTGCCCGCAATTCTCCGAACAAGCGATCCACCTCCCAGCATAACCCCAATTCCGTCTCCACCGGCCCATTGGGAAAGCGGTGCAGTTCCTCCAACTCCAACCGCCCATGGGCCAACGAGCCCAGCATCAGTCGGCCGCTCTCGGCGCCAAGATCACAGGCAAGGTAGTGCATGTGCGAAACCGCGGCGCCCCTCGGCAACCTTATTTTCGCTGGTGCTTTAAAAACCACTCGTACAACTCCGGGTTGTCGTAGGTGACAGTCCAGGAATCGTGGCGGGCCTTGGGGTAAAGAGTGAGCTTGGGGTTGGGGTGGCCGAATTTCTTGAGGGAGGCAATCATGCGCTCGCTTTCACCCGGCGGCACCACGGTGTCCCTGCCGCCGTGAAAGGCCCAAATGCCGAGGCTGCGCAGGGCAGCGCCCTTGGCCCCGGCAGCGTTGTAGGTCTTGATAAAATTGCCCCCGCCACAAATGGGGGCGATGGCGGCAAATCGATCGCACTGCTTGATGCCCCAACTCCAAGACCCGTAGCCCCCCATGCTCAAGCCGGTCAGGTAAAGGCGGGTGGTGTCGATGCGATGTTTCTTCAACAGATCATCCAGCATGGCGTCCAGGGTTTGCGTATCCCAGACTTGGCCACGCGGGCACTGTGGGGAAACCACAATGAAAGGAAAATGTCGGCCTTTCTCGATGAGCTTGGGCGGGCCGTGGACTTTCACGCGCTCAATATTGTCGCCCCGCTCACCGGCACCATGGAGAAAGATGAGCAACGGCCACTGGGTCTCTTTGTCGGCATCATATTTCTCCGGCAGGTAGAGGAGATACTCGATGCTGAGGTTACGGCGGTTTTCGCTCTCAAAGGTGACCTTGGTTTGCATGGGTGGCTTGGCGGCAAGTCCCAGCACGCCGCAAAACGCGGCGAGGATAAGAAGGGTTCTTGGCATGCCGAAGTGTCCCGGCGGAATGGCGGAGGGTCAAGGCACGAGTCCGTGCATGGCAGGAATGCCGGGAACACGATAAAACGGCTGGGTTTCCTGACGAAAGACGGGGTTGCCGGCGGGATCCACGAGGGTGGACCGAACGGAGAAATTGGCGTGGTCCCATTGCCGGGTACGCCATTGGTTGCGAAAGAGGCCGCCGAAAAGAGGCACCGTGCTGAGATAAGGCACCCGCTGGCCACCGAAGGCGTTGTAACTCCGGGTGTAGCTTGCGACGTTAAGGGGAACCCCATTCCATGTCTGGAACTGCGAACGCACGCCGAGGTTGCCCCGGCGCGAGGGCAACATCATTCGCGAAGGCGCCACCCAGGACCAGTTGGCGCCAACGGTCATGTCGATGGTGTGCAAGTTGGGGTGCACGTAGGGGACGGCGGAAAACTGGATCTGCTGCGCCGACACGGCAACAGCCCAAGCCATCATGGCAACAGCGACAAACGGCTTTCTCATGGCTCGAACAACCTAGCATGGAGGATGAACGGACGCAACCGCGCTTGAGCGCAGCTTGCCGGGCGGGTTACAACCGCGGCATGAAATGCTTTGTCACCGGTGCCTCAGGCTTCGTGGGGGCCAATCTGGTCCACGCCCTGAATGCGCAGGGGCACGAGGTGCGCGCGCTGCTGCGGGAAAACAGCGATCGACGGGGCCTGCAGGGGGCAGAGTATGAGGCCGTGTCGGGCGATTTGGAGGACAAGACGGCGCTGGAGCGTGGCATGGCTGGTTGCGAATGGTGCTTTCACGTGGCGGCGAGCTATCACTTGTGGTTGCCGAATTACGCGCCGATGTACGCAGCCAACGTAGACGGCACGCGCAACGTGCTGGAGGCAGCCGGCGCGGCGGGCTGTGAGCGAATTGTCTACACCAGCACAGTGGGCTGCATTGGGCTGCCGCGCGGGACAACGCCCACCAACGAAACCACGCCGGTATCCGAGGAGCAGATGAGCAACCATTACAAAATCTCCAAGTGGCGGGCCGAAGTGGTGGCCCAGGAGTTGGCGGAACGGTTGCCAGTGGTGATTGTAAACCCCAGCGCCCCCATCGGGCCACGTGATGTGAAGCCGACGCCCACGGGCAAGGTGATCGTGGATTATTTAAAGGGTGCCATGCCCGCCTATCTCGACACCGGTCTGAACTGGGTGCATGTGCGCGACGTAGCCAAGGGACACATCCTCGCGGCGGAAAAGGGCCGTGTGGGCGAGCGCTACATCCTGGGCCATGCGGAAGGCAACCTGACCATGGCGGAGGCCTTTGCGTTGCTGGAGAAAATCACCAGCGTGCCCGCGCCGAGAATGCGTGTGCCCTACACCGTGGCGTGGATGGCGGCAGTGGTCGATGAGGGAATCAGCCAACTCACGCGCCGCCCCCCCAAGGCGCCGCTGGCGGGGGTGCGCATGGCGCGCTACAAGATGTTCTTCGATCCGGCCAAGGCCATCACCGAACTGGGCCTGCCGCAGACACCTCCGGCGGAGGCGCTGGCCGACGCGGTGGCGTGGTTCAAAAAACACGGTTATGCGCCCTAATCGCCCATTGACACGAAAAATGAGACTGGTATGCTCCCGCGTTCCGTCTCCCCGGGAGAGGCTTTTGAGCTGAAAAACAACGATTTTTTGAGATGAAACGCACCTATCAACCCTCGGTCATCAAGCGGGCGCGCCGCCTTGGTTTCCGCGCGCGCATGGCCACCAAGGGGGGCCGTACCGTCATTGCCCGCCGCCGCAAGAAGGGCCGAGCCCGCCTGACGCCGGTATAAAACCATGCCCGGCCCCGCGCCCAAGCTGCGGCTGAAGCGCGCCATGCGAATCAGGCAACGGCGCGACTTTGCCCGGCTGCGGCAGGAAGGCCAAAAGCTGGCCACCCCTTCAATGGTCCTCAACTGGCAGGAAGCTCCCGGCAACGCAATTCCCCGCATGGCGGTTATCACCACTAAGAAACTAGGCCCGGCCGTTGTTCGCGCACGCGCGCGACGGTTGTTGCGCGAATGTTTCCGGCTGCATCAGCGTGCCTTGCGGGTGCCGGTGGATCTGGTGTTGGTAGCGCGCCGCGGTTTGCTGGGTGCGAAACTGGCGGAGGTGGAGGCGGACTACCTGACCGCGCTGCGCCGCGCCAATCTTTTAAAGGGGGCCGCATGAACCCGCTCCAGTTCCTGCTCGTGGCGCTCATCCGCCTTTATCAACTGACCCTCTCTCCAGTGCTGGCGGTCTTGTGTCCGGGCGGCATCTGCCGGTTCACCCCCAGTTGCTCGCAATACGGGCTAGAGGCGGTCAAGAACCACGGCGCATTTCGTGGCACATGGATGACCTTGAGGCGGCTGTCCCGCTGTCATCCCTGGGGCGGTTGCGGGCATGATCCCGTGCCACCGCGCAAATCCTTTTCCCCATTCCCGGTCCCCAACGGGCCGCGCCATTAAAGACTCATGGATCGCAAAGGCATTTTTATCCTCGTGGGCGCGGTGCTCCTGATGTTCCTGTGGCCCGCACTGGTGGACAAGGTGATCCCGCCACCACCGGGGACGGCCCCGTTTGATAACAACGGCACGCTGGGCAACGCCACGGTGAATACCAACACCGCGCCGGTGACGCCGCCCGCCGCCGGTAATGCTACCGCGTCCGAAGGCAACGGTACGGTGCCTGAGGGTAATGGCACTGCGCCGGAAAACAACGGAACCGTCGTCCAGCCCGTGCCGCGGCCAGTCCTCCAGCCCCAAGCACCCGAAACCCTCCGTTCATTCAAGGGAGAAGACGCAGAGTACATTTTCACTTCACGTGGCGGGGGCATTAAGGAAGTGCGCCTAAATGAGCACCCCATCGACACCGGCGGCTTGAACCCCAATGGAAATGAGGTGCCGGAAGACAACCGCGTGGCGTTGAACCACGGGGCACCCCTGCCGGTTTTCGCCCTCTGGGGAACCAACCAATTGTTGTCCCTGACCGGCATGGAATCCTACGACTTGGAAGCCATCCCCGGGGATGACGGGCCAGCAGGTTTCCGGGCCATCCATATGCACAAGGCGTCCGGCCTGAAAATCGTCAAGGAGTTCCGACCCGGCGCCGGCTTTGAGATGACCAACGTGGTGCTTCGGATTGAGAATCATTCCACCAATCAAGTCGTGCTGCCGTCGCTCCACATCGGCTTGGGCACGTCCACCCCGGCGGGCATGGGCAAGATGTCCGACCCCATGTATCACGGCACCTTCTGGTTTGATGGCACAACCGACACCCACTGGGAAATGGGCGACTTTGCCAACAGCACTCTGGGCTGTTTCCCCGGCACGCCCATCGAGCAGTTCACCGCCGGCAACCGAAACGTGAAATGGGCAGCGGTGCACAACCAGTTTTACACCCTCATCGGCATGGTACCCAATGGCGTGCAGTTGCCCGACACGGTGACGGCGCGCAACATCGACCACGGCCCGGAAGCGACCATCGAGGAAAGGGCGCAAAACCGTTACCTCGTCAGCGTCAATTACCGCAATGACGGCATCGTGCTGCCCGCGAAGCAGGGCGAAAACTACTCCCAATGGCTGATCCAGCTCGACCTGTACGCTGGCCCCAAAGAATACAACCAGCTGGAGAAACTTAGTCGCGACAAAGGCGTCAATCAAGTAGACCGCGTGATGGATCTCGGCGGCTTCTTTGGCTTCTTCTCCAAGGTGCTGCTGCTCTCCATGAACGCGCTACACGGCTGGGGCTGTTCCTACGCCATTGCTATCATCATCATCACCATTATCGTCAAAGCCATCTTCTGGCCGCTCACCGGCATCAGTACCCGCTCCATGAAACGTATGGGCAAGCTCCAGCCGCAGATGAAAGCCCTGCAGGAGCGCTACAAGGACGATCCCCAGAAGATGAACCAGAAACTCATGGCGTTCATGAAGGAGCACAAGGTGAACCCCATGGCTGGCTGCCTGCCCATGCTTATCCAGATTCCCGTTTTCTTCGGGTTCTTCTTCATGATCCGCACCGCAGTCGAACTGCGCGGCGAGGATTTTCTCTGGATCGCCGACCTATCGCAACCGGACACGGTGTTCATTATTCCGGGTATCAACTTTATCCCCTTCTTCAGCACTGCCGCAGGACTGCCAGTCAACCCCATGCCCATCCTCATGGGTATCACCATGCTTATTCAGGCGCGCATCACCCCCACTTCCCCCGGCGCCGATGAAATGCAAGCCAAGATGATGAAGTACCTGCCCATGATCTTCATCCTGTTCCTCTACAATTTCTCCGCGGGCCTGACACTCTACTGGACCGTCCAGAATGTCCTGTCCATTGCGCAAACGCACATGACCAAGGACGAGGACGATACGGACACCGGCGACGCCAACGCCGCCGCCAAGCCCGCGGCCAAACCCATCGAACGCAAACCCAGAAAGAAAAGACGTTGATTATGTCAGAACCCAAGGAAATCCTGCAGGAAATGCTCAACCGCCTCGGCTTTGAGGCGACCATTGAGGAGAATGAGACCGAGAAAGGCACGGTTCTTAACATTGAAACCGATGACCCAGGCCGCCTGATTGGCCGGCGTGGGCGCACTCTCTCCGACCTGCAGTATCTCACCAACCGCATCAATTTCCAGAACAACAAGGAAGCGCCCAAGGTGAGCGTGGATGTCGGCAACTACCGCAACGAGACCAGCAGCGACATGGCCTCCAAGGCGCTGGAAGCCGCCGAGAAGGCCCGCCGTTGGGGTGACATCGTGGAGTTGCCCCCCATGAACGCCTACGACCGACGCGTGGTGCACCAGACTCTGAAGGAAGCCGGGGACATCTCCACCGAGTCCATCGAGGTGGACGGCACCAACCACAAGGCCATCATCATCCGCCCCACCGGTTGATGCCTCAACCCGCGACGCCCTTTAAATAAGCTAGAATCAGCTCCGGCAAATCGTTGCTGTAGCCGCCCTCAAGGACGTTCAGTAGCGGCGTGTTCAGCGCCCGGAGTTGCCGCCCTACCCACTGGAAATCCTCAGCTTCCAGTTTCTGCTGGCAGAGGGGATCGCGCTTGTAAGCGTCAAAACCGGCCGACACGGCAACCAGTCCGGGCTGGAATGCCTTTAAATCCGCCAGCGCCTTCGTCGCCAGCTTGCGCCAATCCTCTCGGGCCGCGCCGGGCGCAACGGTGTAATTTTGGCAATTGTCAAAACTCTTGGTGCCGGTGCCGGGATAGGCGGGATGCTGGTGGATGGAAAAGAAGGCACACCCCTCCTGCCGGTGCAGGATCGCCTCCGTCCCATTGCCGTGATGCACATCAAAGTCAAACACCGCCACCTTCTTGATGCCCGCCGCCCGTGCCGCAAGGGTGGCCACCGCGATGCTGTTCAGGTAACAGAACCCCATGGCCTGATCCCGCGTAGCGTGGTGACCCGGCGGACGCAACAGGCTGAAGTTGGGCTTGCCCTTGCGCGCCAGTTTAAGCGCGTGTAACGCGCCTCCCAAAGATCGCCGCGCGTGGCCGTTGATCCCCGGGTAATCCGGCGTATCGGCATCGAACGGACCGGGCGGATTCGCCACCCGGTGAATGTGGCCCAAGTCGTGGGCGCGCTGGATCTCCTTGTCCCCCTTCACCTCCAGCGGTGCCAGCCAGTTGATCATCAAGTCCTCCTGTTTCCGCAACAACTCCAGCGTCCCCGCCACCCGCTGCGGCCGCTCAGGATGCCCCGCCTGATGATACTTCAAACAGCGCTCATCGGTAATGATGTTCATGACCGGAGCAGTTTGGATTGGGAACTGGCATGAAGCAACTGGAGTTTCTTAGTCCTGAGTCTGGATGACGGATGAATTAGTGTCCATACCCGCGGCATTGATGATCCTGACAAAAGCGTCGTTGTGATTCAGCCAAGTCCCGGGAACCGTATCGCTTGAGATGACAATCTGGGTGCCACCGAGGTTTACCAGAACTCCTCCGGGCGGATTAGCTGGATCCAAGTAAAAACTGCCCTGCAACGATTCGCCATTGGCGTAGAACTCCAGTCGGTTGATCCCACGCAAGTCACTCCCGTTGAGGAATAGGTTGCCATCACTGCGATCATAGGTGCCGTTGAGATCGGCATCATCAGCCCGGTCATCGGACATGTATCCTCCCCCCGCAAAGGCCGCCTGTACCGTGGTCATGAGTTTCGGCTGAGCCGATACAGTAAAGCCTGTGGCACTGGTTGCCGCCCCGAAAGGCGTAACCACCCGTACACGCCGGCCATTGGTCACCGGGGTATCCAGAAGATACGTCACGTTCGCCCATCCCGGGGCATTCACGCCCACGCTCAGGGAAGTGCCCGCGCCCAGATTCAACCCTGTGTCGCTCGTGAGGCTCTTGGCGCCCAGGATGGGGTTGCCGTTCAGGCCCACCAAGTCCAAGCCTGTGATGTGTCCCAGACCCTGTCCCGTCAGGGTCAGCACCTCCGAGTCCCGGGAGTAGTTGCCGTCTCCTCCCAGACCACCCACCACCGTGATCATCGGGGGGTGCCCCACGTGGAACCGCTGCCCCAGTGGGCTCAGTACATCCTCACGCGCGCCCACCAGACGAAGTAGACGAGCTGCACTGTTGCTGTGCGTGTCGGCATCGCCATTGATTTGGTACACGCTGGTATCCACCACAATCTGGGTGTCCATGACACTAATCCCTGGAGCCGGCAGCGTCACGCTGACTCGAGATTGGCTGGTGTCATTCGCATCCGTAAAGACTATCTGCCCCACGCTCTTCAGGCCCGTGCCGTTAATCACCAAATCATCGCCCGCCGTCTTTTCGCGATTGAAATATCCCGGCACGGCAAACACTCCCAGCCCCTCAACTTGGGGCTGCTTGTTCACCGCAAACAACAGCGACGCGTTCAGGTCGCTGTTCGCCACTCCATTGTACAGCTTGAGGGCGCGGCTGGCCGTTTCGTTGGTGTCCGCGTCCGGCCACGGAAGGACGTCGGCGGACAACACAATGCGAGTACCGTTATCCTCCACATGCGCCCCCGGGTTGGGCAACTGGATAAACACCGGGTTCGTAAACGAAGTGCCATCCTGGCGAACCACCTCAATGGTGGTCATCGTATTGAGGCCCGTCCCATTGATCTCCAGGACACGATCCCGCTTGAGCAACCCGGTTGTGCCCACATCCTCCCAGAAGGCCCCATCGGACTGAGCCATGCTTTCCACCACGGGCTTGCCGGTTACCGCGCTCATCAGAGGATTGGTGGCCGGACTCAACACCGCCCCCAACTCCCCCGTATTGGCCGCCGGCCTGCGCGCCACGCGCAGGCGCCGGTTGAAACCGTCTGCCAAACTTCCTATCGCATCTCCAGGCACTATGGCTTCGGTATCCGAAAGAACCTCCAGATTGGGAATCTGGATCGGCAATCCGTCCGATGCTCCCCCCGCCTGCAGACCGGCGTCATAAACCGACTTCTCATGCTCGTCATCCACGCGAATGTGTGTCAGCTCAGTTTCACCCGCAGTCCGGCTCTTGAAACCATGCCCGGTGATGCGTATGTGTTCTCTCCGGTCATGAATCTGGCCATCGGCCGTGGTCGAGCCAATCACCGGCGGGCCGGTCTCGATGTTGAATTTCTGATCACTCAGGCTGCTGACGCCCACATCATTCCACAGTCGAATCTGCCGTCCCATACCCTCTGCCGTCTCGTCAATCACTCCCGGCGGAATGTCTAATTGACCATCAGACACCAAGTATCGGGTCACAGGCATGATCCGCTGCAACACCGTGTCTCCCTCCATCACCTCCAGGGCCTTCACGGATCCCATCCCCTCGCCCATCAACGTCAAGGTCTCCAACGAACGCGTCAGCGTGTTGCGTTCAATCGCCTCTTCGCCTCCACGGTCAGATACAAGCGATATCTTCGCCACCGTTTGCCTCGGGTGCATTTGGTTCCGAGCCCACGCCACCGTCCCCTTCTGCGGAAATGTCACCACATCCTTCGGCCCAGGCCCCTTGATATAGCCCCATAATGACGGCAAATGCTCCATGTTCCCCACAACACTCGTCTCCCCACTCCATAATACCTCAAAATGTTCCGATAACTTGTGGAATACCATTTTGTACTGATAAGGAACGGAACTGAATCCCGGCCCAGATTGAACCGGAAATGCAAAATGTCCTGGCCCAACGCCGTGGATAATAAAAACATTTCCAATGTTCCCCGCACCGCTAAGCCGTCCGTATGGTTCGGAAGGGATTTTTGCACCACCCACGAAAGCCTCAGGACTATTTCCCCAAAAAACTGAAGGGGTTTGACTTTGACCTGATGGATCTTGAGCTAGGCCCAATTCAGAAACCGCATGTTGGTGAGGCGCATCCCACGCATTGTAACGGCCTATAGACGAAATAAGGTCATTCGGTCTATGGGGAGCAAAACCTCTTTCATACGTAGTGAATGTCCACCCGACAGGCATCCCGTCCTGAGAGGGATTCAGATACTCAGCTGAGAAGAGAATGTCTGGCACAATAACTGTACGCCCCAAATGACGTTTGAGAAAACGGTTGTCAGATGGCAACAACGGTCCTTGAGCAAATGTAGCTCCTTCCAGATCCGGATTTTCCACCAACCATTCAATCCCAGGCTTATGCATCGTTTGCCGACCAATTTCCTCACCCTTTGCGTTTCTAATGCTCAAGGCACCCGACTGCGGCATGGTCCGCCAACGGTCAATTTGATTATTTGGAAATGGCCAGTGATTATTTGTCCATCCTCGCTGATATGTAACCTTGGGTCCTGTCGAAAGAAATATGTCCGCCCACGTAAAATTGGTGGAATTAAAAGTTTGTCCCAACAGGGAATCATAAGGCCGCAAATGAAATTGGATCCGGTTTACCCCACCCCGAAGCGCCAGCAGTTTTGAAGGATTAGGAGACCCAGATGGGCCCACATCCAACAATGGATATTTACCAATTGAAGAAGAAAATCCTGCAGTTGCACGTGTAGTCAAAATTGGGAGTGGAGTATTCCAGTGGATATCAAACGGAATATTAGGAACCGGACGAATGGGAATTCCTCTCAACGGGTTACCCAACGGCAAATGGCCCAGTGTCCCACCGAAATTTGCTTGAGATGTCAGGCCAGTAGCGTCTCCACCCAAAGGCCATGCGTTTCTCTTTTTTGGGATTTTATTGTCCGTAGGCCTTAGAAGTTGTTCATCATTTGGTAGATATCGTGATACATGGTCGGGCAGGTATTGAGCATGGCGAACAACATAAACACCCAAATAGTTTTCCACACCCTCGCCTGCTGTATCTTCGTTAATAACCGTCTCCCATCGATATGTGTTGGTCGAATATAGATACTTTAAACCACCCGCATCATCTAGCGTCAAGGTATGACGAGGCTTATACTGACCTCCCATTGCGTTTACTCCGTCGTAATAGACACCAAAATTGAAGAGCGACGGAGTGTCATCCAGCATCATAGTTCGTGCTATCCCAACCATTGACGGAGGACTCGCCCGGTTGATTCCATGGCTTGTTGGAGGTGAAAACGCAGAGTTAATAGATGCAATGGACGACCATGCATTAACGGCGGAATCAATGGTAAATTCAGCCATCTCAAACAAGTGGTTGAATTTATGGTCAATATCGCCCCAAGGTGAGGGTAATCGGTATTCGAAAGGAGGCAAAGGGCTTCCGGGATACCAATCTGTAATGAGACGATAGCTATAATCCACACCATTAACCCTATTGGTAACAACATGGGTTAAAGGATCGTAGTTCAAAAGCTTTGTCCCAATTCGCCAACCTCCCGGGAATCTCCTGTCGGCCGTGTTGAACGACGGACCACTGTTGGTCATGCCAGAAATTGAATACATATGTTTGTGCGGGTTACCCAACCCAAGAAAGTTGACCATTGTGCCCAATACCATGCTCTTGATGTCCAGTATCTGCCCATTTCTAGCAGTGGTATTGATCCATGATGAGTTGTAGTTCCCGGCAAAGCCGTGCTTATGCAAATCCAGAAAACTCATGCCGGAGTAGTCCTCGTTAACGAAAAAATCATTCAAAACATGGACCGCGTCGTGGACGGCCTCCATTCCTTCCGGCCCAAAGTAGTTCACAAAACTAGCATCGAAGGCATAGGTGAAATCCGGAATCGTCCAGCGAAAAGACCGGTGTAGTGGCTTGGGCGAACCCCACGGATCATTGTTCCCCCATTCCGGAGGCTCAAGAAAACGTGGAACCCAGTGATTCTGATTGTAAGTTGGATGGTCTCTATACTCCAACCAATCGACCGGCCCAATGAGCACAAAGCTACGCCCTTCTGGTTTAACCACCAGAAAAATGAATAGACCTAGCAACAGACTAATATGACGTATTTTGCGCTCTAGACCAACGGTAACAACCCTCCCTTAGAGTTGTAGATTACATACCAACCCTCACATTAAAAAAGGCGGTCTTATCCACATTTGTAAACCCCGATCCTTCGGCGTTGCCAAGGGGCAGAGGCAAGCCTATGCTGCGCGGGCCGGCATGGCGGAATACAAGGTACAGTTCGAGGTCTTTGAAGGCCCGCTCGATTTGCTCCTCTACTTGGTAAAGAAAGAGGAAGTGGATATTTATGAGGTAAACCTCACAAAAATCGCACGGGAATTCATCGAATACGTGGACCTGATGCGGGAACTCGACCTGGAGTTGGCGGGGGAATTCCTGGTGATGGCGGCGACGCTGGTGCACATCAAGAGCCGCGAATTATTGCCTGTGGACCAGCAGGTGGTGGATGCCGAGGAGGAGGAGGGGGATGACCCACGCTGGGAGCTGATCCGCAAGCTGGTGGAGTACAAAAAGTTCAAGGACGCCGCGGAGCACCTGCAGGAACGCGAGGAAGCGCGTGAGAACACGTTTCAACGCCAACCGGCGCGGCCGGATTTTGTGGAGGATAAGCCGCCGCCCCGGCTGCAAGTGAGCATCTTCGACTTGGTAAACGCGGTGAACGCCGTGATCAAGCGGGTGGAATCGCGCGAGGGGCCGAGCGAGATTTATGATGAGGAATGGACCGTGGCGGACAAGATCACGACCATTCGCCAGCGCATGGTGGAGGCGGAGGGAATGAAATTCACCGAACTGTTCGCCGACGCCGCCAGCCGCAATGAGGTGGTGGCCACCTTTCTCGCGATGCTGGAATTGATCCGGCTCAAACACATCGCCATCACGCAGCCGGAAGCGTTTGGCGAGATTGCCATCACGCGGGGAGAAGCGTTTAACACGGAGCCGGTCATGCTGACGGATGACTATGGCGAAGGCGCCTCCGAGGAGGCCGCCGCGCCGACGGAGACCCACTGAAATGGAATTAAAGGACGTACTGGAAGCCATCCTGTTCTCGGCGCAGAAGCCGCTGACGGTCAAGGAACTGGCCGCCATTTGCGCGGATGCCACGGAGCACGGCGGACGCGAATTTGCCAAGGCCAAGCCACGCGAAATCAGCGAGGCTCTTGAGATGCTGGCAGCCGAGCATGAGGCTGCCGCGCGCTCCTTCCGCCTCGCCTGCGTGGCGGAGGCGTGGCAATTCAACAGCGAGCCGGGCTACGCGCCGTGGATCAAGGCGCTGATCGGCCAGAAGCAGCGTGCTCCGCGCCTATCCAAGCCCGCGCTGGAGACGCTGGCCATCATCGCCTACCGCCAACCGCTCACCCGGGCGCAGATGGAGGAAATCCGCGGGGTGGCCGTGGATGGCGTCATGGGCACACTGTTGGAGCGCGAATTGGTCGAGGTAACGGGCCGCGCCGATGCGCCCGGCCGCCCACAGACCTACGGCACCACGCAGTTTTTCCTGGAGCACTTTGGCCTGCGTTCCCTCGAGGAGTTGCCGAACGCGGCCGAATTGCAGCAGATTCCCGTCACCAAGCCCGAGGCGCCCGTGACCGCCGGGGACGACACCACCGAGCCTGAGCCCGAGCAAATGTCGCTCGACGAGGTCAACGCCGGGACCCAACCCGCCAACGGGGAGCCCGCCGCAAATGCGAACGACGAGGAAGAGGAGGAAGACGAGTTTGTTGATGACGAGGAGGAGGAAGAGGACGAGCCCACGCCCGAGGAAGCCCGACAGACCTCATGAGCATCGAGAAACATCGCAAGGCGATTGACAAGATCGACGCGGAGATTGTCCGGCTGCTCAACGAACGCACCGGGCATGTCTTGGAGATCGGCAAGGCCAAGATTGCGGCGGGCCAGGAAATCTACGCGCCCCACCGCGAAAGCGATCTCCTGCGCCGCCTGAAAAAACTCAACGCGGGCCCCATTGCCGATGAATCCCTCAGCGCCATTTACCGCGAGGTCATGTCCGGCGCCATCGCCCTCCAGAAAACCCTGACTATTGCCTACCTCGGTCCCGAGGCCACTTTCACCCATCAGGCCGCCATCCGGCGTTTTGGTTCCAGCCTGCTCTATTCGCCCCAGAAGACCATCGCCGACGTCTTCAACGAAGTCAGCCGCAACCATGCCGAGTATGGCGTAGTGCCCATAGAGAATTCCACCGAGGGCGTCGTCACCCACACGCTCGACATGTTCACCGACAGCGACCTGAAAATCGTCGCCCAGGTACTCCTGCCCATCCGCCATTGCCTCGTCGGCAAAGGGCGTTTAAAGAGCATCAAGAAATTGTACTCCCATCCGCAGGCCTTCGCCCAGTGCCGCGGCTGGCTGCGCGAAAACCTGCCACATGCGGAGTTTATTGAAAGTTCCTCCACCACCCGCGCCGCCGAGCTGGCCGCCAAGGCCAAAGCCGCCGGCGCCATCGCCAGTGAGCTGGCCGCCGAGAGCTGCAAGCTGCGCGTCCTCGAGCCCGGCATTCAGGACAGTTCCACAAATACCACCCGTTTCCTCGTCCTCGGCCGCAAGTGCAGTCCGCCCACTGGCAGCGACCGCACCAGCCTCATGTTCAGCCTCGCCGACAAGGTGGGCGCGCTGCACCAAGCCCTGAGCGCCATCCGTACGCACAAGCTCAACATGACCAAGATCGAGAGCCGTCCCAGCCGACGCAAGGCATGGGAATACTTTTTCTATGTCGACATCGAGGGTCACGCCGAGGATCCCAAGGTCGCTCGCGCCATCCAGAAACTGGGCAGCCAGTGCAGCTTCGTCAAGGTCCTCGGCTCCTACCCCAACGGCGACTGACCCACCGGCCCCATGCCCGCAAGGCCGTCCTTTGAGAAATTGCATGCCCTCGCCCGGGCCGAAGTCGAGGCCACTCTGGCCGACCTGCCGCCGGACCTGCGCGAAAAAGCCCGCGCCCTGCCTGTCACCTACGAGCCGTGCCCCACGCCCGAGATGGTCGACGACCACATCGCCCCGGATACCCTCGGCTTGTTCTGTGGCGAAGCCCTCAACGACCCTCCCAGCCTGCATCCCATCCCCAATCAAATTCTCCTCTTCCTCGAGCCACTCTGGGATTTCGCCGGTTCCGATGAAGAAATTTACCTCGACGAAATCCATACCACCTACCTCCACGAACTCGGCCATTATTTCGGCCTTGATGAAGATGACCTGGCCGAGCGTGACCTGGATTAGGCCCCGCCCTTCAGAAACCGCTCGAAAAACCCGTAGATAATTTCATTGCTCGCCGCGGTCGGGGCATGCCCCGGACGGTTCGACATGGCCACCCTGTTCCTAAAGCCCAGCACACGGTTCACCTCGACGGAATGATTCAATGCCTCCCAACGACGAGGCGGATCCTCCGAGCCGCCACTAACGAGGAATGGGCGCGGAGCCATGAGCGCGTGCAATTCATGCAAATCACGTCGGGCCGCAAGGAGCTTGGGGTACAGGCCGCGGGCAGGATTGTCCGAGGTGGGCACGCCACGCTTGCGCCAGGGCTTGGGGTGATAGCCAAGATACCACGGCTCCCAGTAGTTCACGCTCGGCCGCGTGTCGAACACAATGCCGGGATCCGACCACGCCGCGCAGGCAAACTTGTCAAATAGGCACGAGGCAAACATCGCCCACTTGCCGCCATACGAATGCCCAACGATCCCAATGCGCTTACGATCCACCTCTGGCCGCCGAGCCAGCACATGCCAGGCATTGGCCGCGGCACTGCCGAGCATTGAGAGCGGCTGGATGGTGGCCTTATCAATGGACGGATAGTAGGTAGCGTAGGTGCGATTATTCGTCGTCTCCGTGCTGCCAATGGAGAGCGCCACAAAACCACGCCGCGCCAATTGCAGTGCGTAGTCTCGAAAAGGATTGGCCTTCAAGCCTGCAGCGGACTCAGGCTCGTAATACACCGTTACCACCGCCGGCCGCCTGCTATTACCCCCGGGGATGAGTAAATAGCCCGTCGTGCTTTCCACTGGCGTCCATTTGAACCGCACTTTGAGCTGCCGAAAATTCTCCCGCCGATTCTCCTCCAACACGGTCACTTTTGGCTCCGTAATCAACGCCGGCCATTGCCCCATCAACCGCATCCAGGCTCCGCGAATTTCCGGCCGCCGGCGCGCCCAATCCGCCGGCGTTTTTACCATCGAGCCATCATTAAAAATCAACGGGGACCGGTACTCCCCAAACTTCCCCTGCCACTGCGGCGGCGGCGTGAAATAGGGGTCAATATTCCCAACAACATTCGGACAAGACGCAATCCTGAAGCTCCCCCCAGCCACAACGGTGCCAAGAAACATCCGCCGGTTGAATTGGAATTTCATGCACCTATGGTAAGCGTCAGAAATGAATCCACAAGCCGCGATGCGATTGAAATAAGCCTGACAAGTACCCCATTTCCAAAGACAATCCACGGCCATGGAGACCAGCGGGAGCATCGAGATCGACCGACCCATCGAGGCAGTGTTTGACTACACGCTCAACAACGTGTCGGAGTGGAGTCTGACCGTGGTGGAGGACAGGGTCACCAGCGACGGCCCGGTGGGCGTGGGCACAACCTTTGAGACAGTGACGGACGACCACGGTCGACGGATGGATTTTGCCGGAAAGGTTACGCGGCACGAGGTGCCCACGCTGCATTCCATCGACCTGATCGGAAAAATGTTCGACCTGATCGTGGATTACAAATTCGAATCCATCCCCAACGGCACGCGCCTCACGCAAACCTCCGTGGTGAAGCCAAAGGGGATCATGAAAGCAGTGTTTTTTTCACGTCATGGATAATGAAAAGCAAGGGCTGCGATGCCGTGCAAAGGGAACTAGACAGTCTCAAGCAGCATTGCGAGGAGAAGATTGCCAGCGATGATTCCAGCCACTGAAGCCCTCGAACGGTTGCAACGGGGAAACCAACGGTTCCTCACCAACGCTACTGTATCTTCCCCTACCTTACCTGATGGCACCGTGCCGGAGCAGAAACCCTTCGCCATCATCCTCGGCTGTTCCGATGCGCGTGTGCCGGCGGAGTTGATCTTCGACCACGGACTCGGCGACTTGTTCATCATCCGCGTGGCCGGCAACATTGTCGCGCCTTCACAGATTGGCAGCATCGAGTTTGCCGCGGAGAAATTTGGCACGCGCCTCGTGGTGGTGATGGGTCATTCCCACTGCGGCGCCATCGCCGCCACGTTGCAGGAGCTGCAGCAGCCCACTGGCGTCGCTTCACCCAATCTCGCCTCGATCGTCGACCATATCCGCCCCGCCGTGGAGCCGCTGGCCGCCAACCCCGATGGCCTCGACCAAGCCGCCCTGCAACAGGAAGCCATGCGCGCCAATGTCCGCGCCTCCGTCGCCCAGCTTCAAGGCAGCTCCACCCTACTGAATAGCCTGGCCCAAAACGATGGGCTCCAAATCATCGGCGCCGAATACTCTATTGAGACAGGTTTGGTGGGTTTCTTTAATTAGCCCCTTAAAATTGACTCTAGTGCCACCTCGTGCAGGTTGTGCGTTCCGACGCACTTTTAGACCCTTAACCTAGGACAAAAAGTGAAACTTCTATTCCAGCCCCTTCATCTCCTTAATCATTGCCTGTGGCGGCTGTAGCATCATCGGACTAAATAAGCCCAAGACCGATGTCAGCACACCCTCCACCTACAGCAAAAAGGGGCTGGAATTTCAGTAGCCAAGCAATTGGAAACCGGGGGAAGAGCTGGACATGCTCGGAGCACAGCAGACCGGAGCGGAATCCCCGGGAAGCGCCATCGTTATGGTCCAAAAATTTCCCGCCTTTGTCGCCGACGACATTAGGACTTATGCCAAGGATTATTCTGAAGGCATGAAGGAAAACGTGTCTGTAGGACGTATCTCCGACTCCAAACAGGGCCCCGTGCAGAAAAAAGGAGACTACGAATCCATCCGGCTAAGTTTCAGCATTACCCTCTTGGACGAAACCGTGCCGCACGAGTGTGTCATTTACCGGAAAATGGAGGACGGCCATGTCCTCTTCATCATGACTCAAGCCGCCACGGAGGATCTCCACACTGCCCAGCCCGGGTTTGACCTGGTCCTAAAAACCGCCAAGATCAGGAGGCCATCGCCCGATTGATCAACAGGGGCGCAAAGGAAAAGTCGCCAGTCATATCCTGCCCAAGCCATGCCCGACCTCGACTCCAACGCTGTCCATCAGTTTTTCTCTGTACACTGTTTCAACGCCGCGTGGGAGTTGATTGACAAATCCGAACGCACCCCGGAGGAAAACGAGGAGATGATCCAGCGCACGATGGCTTCGCTGTGGCACTGGAACCAGCGCGAGGATTGCACGCCCACGAACCTCTCCATCGGATACTGGAAGGCCGCGCGGGTGTACGCGCTGGCCGGCGAGGCTGACAATGCTCTCAAGTATTCCCGGCTCAGCCTCGAGGTCACACCCGCCGACAATCCATTCTGCCTGGGCTACGCCCACGAGGCCATGGCGCGCGCAGAGAGCCTAGCGGGAAACGACGTCCCGGCGAAGGAGCACTTGGAAATGGCCAAACGCCTGGCGGCCAAGGTTGAAAAGACTGATGACCGAAAGCTGTTGGAGAATGATTTGATGACAATTTTATGAAGCCGATTGTCATGGAATTGGAACTGCCTGTACCCCGCGAATGCGTGTGGCGGGCCATCACGGAGCCGACCTAAATGCGCGAGTGGTATTTCGGGGAGATGGATGACTTCCGCGCAGAAGTTGGTTTCGAGACGTGTTTTGTGGTGACCTGTGAAGGGCGAGTATTTCCTCATGTCTGGCGGGTGGCCGAAGTGATCCATGAGACGCGACTGGCCTATGGCTGGCGATACGAGGGCTTCGCCGGTGACTCTGTGGTCACATGGGATCTGGCGGATGCCGGAGCCGGCACGCATTTAAAACTCACCCACGAGATACTAAAGCCATTTCCACAGGATGATCCCGTCTTCAGCCACGTAAGTTGTGCGGGGGGATGGCATTATCTCCTGCATGAAAACTTGCAGAGGTATCTGGCGAAATAAAGCCGAGCCATGGGCAGGGTTAAATCACTTCCGCGTTTGAATCGCCGACTGTCCTCGACCGAACAAAAGCCGCACATCGTCCTGCATAGGCGCGGGCGTCGTCGGCTGTTTCGATGCCTTCGGCCTGATGGATGGTGAAATGGCCGTCCCAGCCAATCTCGTCCAGGCCGGCAAACACCGCCGCCGTGTCCACGCCGCCGGTTTCCCAGATGGGCAGGTGATTAAAATGGACCTCGCCGCGACAGTACGTGGGCAATGACACTGGGCCGGCTTCGTCGAGCCGATGGTTTTGGATGTAGACGTTCATCATGTGCGGCGCGAGTTGGCGCAAGGTGCCCATGCCGTAGGGTTCACCGCAGAGCATGAGGTTGGCCGGCTCGTAGATAAGGCCGAAGTTGGGTTGGTCGATGACTTTGAGATTGGCAAGGATTCGATCGACCGTCTCGAAAACGGAGGTGGTGTGGCATTGGTGTGCAAGGCGAATACCGCGATCCGCCGCCCGCTTGGCAGCCTCGCGGGCATGCGACAGGTCGTCATCGGATTTTAGGCACACCCGGACCAGATCGCACCCCAGTGCCTCGGCGACGTCCAAGCTCGGCCCGATGTTGCGCAGGCTGTTGGGGCCGTTGGCATTGTTTAAGGGCACATCGAAATCCGCCGTCACCATGGCCACGTACAAGCCACGGTTCTCGATCTCACCGCGCATTTGTTCTAGCTCACCGCGGGAAGTCTGCACGCCACCAGCACTGGCCCGCATGCACACGGCATCATAACCGGTATCGGCGGCAATGGCAGCCAGCTCGGCCAGGGGAATGTGGAGCTTGGTTTTGCAGGCCGCCTCGACAATGCGGACGGAGAGCGACAATTTCAGATTCACCCCTGATCCTCGATGAGTGGTGGACGGGGTCGGTATTTTTTTGCCAAGCCCAGGACAGTGCGCAGGCTTTTCATGCCGCCGGTGCAGGTCGGGTCCGACAGGTTGGCCGCGGCTGCGCAAACACCAGTAAACAGGCTGCGCTGCGTGTCCCATCCCTCGTGGATGCCCAGCAGCACGCCGGTGCAGAAGGCATCGCCGGCGCCCGCCGCGCCCTTGATGTATTTTTGCGGCAGCTTGAGCGAGGATTGCCAAAAGTCTTGGCCGCCACGGGTGCGGGCAAAGCCCCCCTCGGGTACATGGATGACAACCAGTTCGCCCACTCCCAGTTGCAGCAGCGCGCCAGCGGCATGCCGCAGCGCCACGGTATCCAGCGACCCATCATCCAACCGGATTTTAAAACCGGTGGTCATCCCGGCCTCGTACTCGTTGACGATGCAATAGTCGGTATGGGCGAGAGCGGGAGTGACGACTTTTTTAAAGCGGTTGCTGTCCTCGCTGACACAGTCGATGCTGGTCTTCAGGCCTGCCTTTTGCGCAGCGGCCAACAGGGCCGCGCCGCGAGTCCCGTGTTTCTTGTCGGGGCCGTCGATGGTGTCCATCAACAACAGGTACCCCAGATGAAACATGCGGGCGCGAGATTTCTTGAAATCCAGCACCTTGCCATCCCAAAGGGAGTTGGCACCACGACAGTGAAAGAAGGTACGACGGCCGGTATCTTCCTCGGTCATCACGTCAGTGTAGGAGGTAGGCGCCTTGGGGGTAACCCGGATGTCGCGGGCATCAATTTTGTGACGCTTGAGGTCGTTGAGAATGTATTCACCGAAGGCGTCCTGACCCACCAGTCCAGCCCCGGCGAGGGGAATTTTCGCGCCCAGCTTGGCGAGGTTTAAAAGAATATTGTAGGGCGAACCGCCGGTGCCCTCGGACTGGGAGGAGATGTTGGCCAGCGTCTCGCGCTGGGGGTAGCAATCGACCATTTTCACCTGGTCAACGATCCAGTTTCCCCCGGCGAGAATGCCCTTGCGTGTGGTGGCGGCGCTCATGGCAGGTGGTACAAAAACAAATCGGGACGACCGTTTATAGCGGCCCATCCGTTGAATTGTCGAGTGGGAAACCGGTTATCGCGTGGCGGGCGTGAGGGACACGCTGACAGGCAGGGAGAACAGGAGATTGACCTGAATGGGTTCGCCACCAGTTTGTTCCGCAGACATCTCGATGACGGTTTTCTCATCGGGCGCGGCGATGCCCTTGAAGAACATTTCCCGGGTGATGAACGCCGCGCTTGTCGTCTCGGCGGCCTGAGTAATGTCCTGCTTCTCCTTGATCGAGTAGGATCCCGTGAAGGCCACCTGGCCATTCACCAGCACCGGATTGATGGTCAGTTGAATGCCGGTCTCCACCTGCGTTTGAAGGCCCGGAATGGAATGCTGTGAAGTGATGGCGATCTCCGCCTCGCGCCCGCTGAGGGTGATAATCTTGGGAGCGGACAAAACGTCACCGTCCTTCACCAGTTGGCATTCCACCATGATCTGGCGGCCCTCCAAGGTCGGCGGCGGAATCGTCGGCAACTGGGCCACATGCTCACCCGTGACACATCCCATCACGCAAACCAAAACCAAGCCCACCCCCAAGACGCTCCTCATGGCTCCATCATATCGAGACGGAGTTCCGCCACAAATCAAAGTTGCCCCGGACTGCGAACAAGTCCACGCCGGGCCTCGACTCGTTGAACATTGGAACTTCGGCTTTTCTCGCTTATTCTCCCCCCCGTGTTTCGGCCCTGCATCGACCTGCACGAGGGGCGCGTGAAACAAATTGTGGGCGGCACTCTCACCGAGACGGACGCGCAAACCAACTTTGTTTCTGAGCAACCCTCCTCGTGGTTCGCCGCCCTCTACCAAAGGGACGGCTTGCGCGGCGGCCACGTCATCCAGCTTGGGCCCGGAAATGAAGTCGCCGCCCGCGAGGCACTGGCCGCCTTTCCCGGCGGACTACAACTCGGCGGGGGTGTGACCGCCGACAATGCCCCCTCTTGGCTGGAAGCCGGTGCGGCACAGGTCATTGTCACCTCGTGGATCTTTCGCGGGGGTCGGCTGGACGAAAGCCGGTTGTCCTCGCTCGTGAAATCCATCGGCCGCAAGCGCCTCGTGCTGGACCTATCCTGCCGCCAACGCGACGGCCAATATTGGATCGTAACCGATCGTTGGCAGAAATTTACAATACTGCCCGTCGACGCCAATACCCTGAATAAACTCGCGCCCCATTGCACCGAGTTTCTTGTCCATGCCGTGGACGTGGAAGGCAAGCAGGCGGGCATTGACTTGGAACTGGTTCAAACGCTCGCCGCCCATTCGCCTGTCCCCGCCACCTACGCGGGCGGCGCAAATTCAATTGGCGACCTGGAAGCCGTCCACCAAGCCAGCCGGGGCCGCGTGCACCTCACCATCGGCAGTGCTCTGGACCTCTTTGGAGGCACGGTGCGTTACGAGGATTGCGTGGCGTTCAACCGCAGGCATGGAGGCGGCTGATGCCATCGTGGTTGGGGGCGGCGGCAGCGGGTTGGCGGCTGCTGTCAGCGCCGCTGAAAAGGGATGCCGTGTTGTTCTCCTGGAAAAACAACCGCAACTCGGCGGCGCTACCGGCATCGCGGTAGGCTCTTTCACCGCCAACCGCACCGTGTTGCAGGCCAGCGCGGGGATTGAGGACACGCTGGAGGATCATGTCGAGGATGCTGGCGGCTTTGCGCCGGCCGACGTCGAGGCACGCAACAATGCTGCCTTGCGCCGATGGTTTCTCAGCCACACAGCCGAAACCCTCAACTGGCTACAGAACATGGGGCTGGTTTTCCACGGACCCAATCCTGAGCCCCCCAACCGTGTACCACGCATGCACAACGTTGTGCCCAACGCCAAGGCCTACGTTGCCCGGCTGCAGCACCGGCTTCAGCAACTGGGTGGAACAATTCGCTGCAATGCCTCCGTCGAGGAACTGTTGTGTGAGGACGGCCGGGTGGTGGGCGCGCGTGCGTGGATTGAGGCGCACGAGGAAACTCTCCGCGCACGACACGGCGTGGTGTTGGCGTGTGGAGATTATGCGAACTCACCCGGGCTGATTGCCGAACACAAGGGCGATCAATTTGTTGACATTGAAGGCATCAACCCCTTTGCCGCCGGTGATGGTCATCGACTGGCGCAGGCAGCCGGCGCGCAGCTGGTGAACATGGATGTGACTTACGGCCCCGAACTGCGGTTTGTGCCGCCAAAATCGAAACAATTCTTTTCTCAACTCCTGCCGGTCAGTGGCTTGGGCGCGTGGTTGATGGGACGATTGCTGCCGTTCGCGCCACGGCTTCTGGTGGATGCCTTCATTCGCCGACTGCTGGTCACATGGCAACACCCTGAAAACGCGCTCTTCAATGACGGTGCCATTTTGCTGAACGTAAAGGGCAAACGATTTTGCAACGAACGCCAATGGCCCCAGCGCGAGATCGCCATCGCGGCTCAACCCAACAAGCTCGCATACATGTTACTCGACGAGTCCTTAATCGAACGCTACTCGGCATGGCCTCATTTCATCTCCACCGCCCCCAAGATTGCGTACGCCTACATAAACGACTACCTGAAGCTGCGTCCGGACATCGCCTGTGCCGGCACGCTCCAGCAAATTGCCAGCCGTCGGCAATTTTCCCTGAAACGTCTGCAAGCTGCCGCATGCGAGGCAGGCTTGGAAGGCAACCGCTGGGCGTTGCTGGGACCTTGCCGCGCCTACTTCACCACCACCGAGGGTGGGGCGGCGATTGATGAATCGCTACGAGTGCTCGACACAAGCGGCACGCCCATCCCCGGCCTTTTCGCCGTGGGCCAGAACGGCCTGGGTGGCCAAATCCTCTGGGGCCACGGCCTGCACATCGCTTGGGCCCTCACCAGCGGACGGCTTGTGGGAATAGCTTTGGCGCAAAATAAATCGACACATTGAGTCAATTGCCGTTTCCTTTGGCCGTCTGCAAATTTCATTCTGGCCATGGAAAACCTTCTCGCTGCCGCTAACCAACCCGTTGACTACACCCCCTTCTGGATTCTCGCCGCCGGCGTGGTGTTTGTCATTGTCAGCATCGTCAAATTTCGCCTGCACCCATTCCTAGGACTGACACTGGGTGCCGTTCTGGTGGGCGTGCTCACGCCGCAACTGCCGGACAGCTACAACGACAAACAGACGAAGCTCTTGGAGAAGTTGAAGAAGCAGTACGACACAACCGGGGACGATGGAGAGCCTGACGGGTATTTCAATACCGCGGAGCAAAAGGAGATGAAGGAAGCGGATCGCCAGGAGATGACCAAAAACCATCTTCGCCCCGATGGCAGCGTGAACCACTGGGGCAAGGCGGTTTCGTTGTCCATGGCTGGTTTTGGCAAACTGGTTGGGGGCATTGGTTTCGTTATCGCAATGGCGGCGATCATTGGTATGTGCATGATGGAAAGTGGCGCCGCGGACCAGATTGTGCGGCGCTTGATGAACTCATTGGGGGAAGACCGCGCGGCGTGGGCGATGTTGATTAGCGGGTTCATATTATCAATACCAGTGTTTTTCGATACAGTTTTTTTCCTCATTATCCCGCTGGCACGGGCGCTGGCATTGCGAACGGGCAAAAACTACACGCTTTATGTGTGCGTAGTAGCCGGCGCGGGGGCCATCACTCACACGATCGTACCGCCCACGCCGGGACCGTTGATGATCGCGGAAAACCTTCAACAATCCGCGGGGGCCGCCATCATCGCGGGCTTGATCGCCTCCATTATCCCAGTGGCGATTGTGATGTGGTTGTCCAAAAGGTTTAATGAAAAGCTCAACATCCCCCTGCGCGAAACGCGCGGATCCACCCTGAAGGAACTGGGCGGCATCGTGAAAAAGAAGGCGAATGAGTTGCCGGGTTTTGGGATCTCTCTGTTGCCGGTGGTGTTGCCGGTAGTGCTGATCGCCATGGTCACGTTTGTGGATTTCCTGGGTGAACTGGAGGGCGTCAACCTGCACGTGCCGGCAGGCCTAATGGGCGTGCTGGAATTTTTGGGAAACAAGAATGTCGCGATGTTCCTCGCGGCGCTGATCGCCATGTACACTCTGGCCAAGCAGCGTGGGTGGACGCTCGACAAGTTGGGTGAATCGGTGAACTCCCCGCTGGAGGTTGCGGGCGTGATCATTCTCATCACCGGCGCGGGTGGCGCCTTTGGCAGCATGATCCGTGAAACGGGCATTGGCGACACGATCAAGGCGATTGGCGTCAGCGAAGGCGGCACGGCGGGGATGCTTTTCATGGCGTGGCTGCTCACGGCCGTGATTCGCGCGGCGCAGGGCTCGGCCACAGTGTCGATGATCACCGGCTCGGGCATCATGGCGCCCATTCTCGCAACGATGGTGGACAGTGGCACGCTGGGCTGCCACCCCATTTATTTCTGCCTGGCGATTGGCTTCGGAGCATTTCCGCTTTCGTGGATGAATGATAGCGGGTTTTGGGTGGTGCAGCGCATGAGCGGGTTTACGGAGAAGGAAACGTTGAAAACGTGGACGGTGATGCTCACGGCCATTGGCGTAGCCGGCATTATTCAGGTGATGGCGGCGGCGGCGATTTTCCCCATGAAACCGGCCAAGTCCAGCGAAGCCTCTCCCGCGCCTCCCATCCAAAAGACCGCGCATCAAGATGGCCGCTGACGACGCCTTGAACGAGGGAGACACCCGTAACGAAGCCTCCTCAGCACCAGCCCCAGCCTTATGGGCTTTCGGAGGGGTCATTTTCACGGGCGCGTTTCTGCTATTTCAGGTTCAACCGCTAATTGGAAAGTACATTCTGCCTTGGTTCGGGGGGGGGCCGGGTATCTGGACCACCTGCCTGCTATTCTTTCAAGTCATGCTCTTTGCCGGCTACGCCTATGCCCATTGGCTCAGCGGCCGTGCGTTGGCGCAACAGATTAAAATCCACCTCGTGCTTTTGGCCCTGGCTCTTCTCACCCTGCCCATCACACCATCCGACCAGTGGAAACCCGGCCCCGGTGAGGAACCCATGGGGCGCATTCTCCTGCTGTTGATCGCCTCGGTTGGCTTGCCCTATCTCGTGCTGGCCAGCACGGGACCGCTGGCTCAGGCATGGTTCAGTCGTGCCAATCCCGGCCGGTCGCCCTACCGGCTTTATGCCCTGTCCAATGTTGGTTCCCTGCTGGCACTGATCACCTTTCCGTTTGTGGTCGAGCCCAGTACTACGCGTACTATGCAGGTCAACGGCTGGTCACTGGCCACTGTATTTTACATCGGCCTTTTTGGCTGGGTGGCTTGGCAAATGCGGAGCATCGATGGTGAGACATCAAATGATGCTCCACCGAAAAAGGAAGCCGTAGAACCCGCGCCATCCCTTGTCTGGAATGTTCCCCTGTGGCTGCTACTTCCCGCCTGCGGCACGGTGTTGCTCATGTCCACCACCAACCTCATTTGCCAGGAAATTGCCGTCATCCCTTTCCTGTGGGTTGTCCCGCTGGCGCTGTACCTCCTCACCTTCATCATTGCCTTTGATAGTCCGCGCTGGTATCTCCGGCCGCTGTTCGTGGCCGGCTTCCTTGCCTCCGCGGGCGCGAGTTGCTGGGCGCTAAACAAGGGAGTGGATCTTTCCATCCAGAAACAGCTCGGCATTTTCATCAGCACACTCTTCTTCGGCTGCATGGTTTGCCACGGGGAGTTGTTTCGGCTGCGGCCGCCCAGCCACAAACTCACCGCCTACTACCTGTGCATCTCCGGTGGCGGGGCGCTGGGCGGACTGTTTGTTTCGTTGGGTGCACCGGCTTTGTTTCAGGTGTTTTTCTGGGAATTTCATCTGGGCTTGGGCCTGTGCGGGTTGCTGGCAGGCGTTCTTTGGCTTCGATCAGTCTGGTCGGCCAGCCGAATGCAACTCGTGGTGGTGTGTGTGCTGATGACGGCCGCCCTGCAGGCACTCACGTGGGGATTGTCGCAGCAGATGAAGCGCATACAAACGCATGTCAGCCGCACGGGAGGCAAAAGCCTTTACGCCACGCGAAATTTTTACGGCCTGCTCAAGGTCAATGAATGGCCCGCATATTATCCCGGAGGAACCAATGCCCTCACCGCCAAACGAGATCTACTGCACGGCCGCATTTCCCACGGGGGACAGTACGTGGACCCCGCATTGGCGCTCCGGCCCATCACTTATTTCGGCCCGCAATCAGGCATTGGCCTCACGCTGACTCACGTGCGCGAGGGCGGTGCCAAGCGTGTAGGAGTGCTCGGCCTCGGCACGGGATCCGCCGCGGTGTATGCCCGGGCCGGTGATCGGTTTCGCTTTTATGAAATCAACGCCGCCGTGGAACATGTGGCGGAAAATCATTTCACCTACCTGAGGAGCGCGCGCGACCGCGGCGCCGAGGTGGATGTCGTTCTTGGCGATGGACGGCTGATGCTTGAGATGGAGTCCAAGCCCATGAAGTTTGATGTCATCTCAATGGATGCCTTTAGCAGTGATTCCGTGCCGGTACATCTGCTCACCAACGAAGCCTTTGAGATTTACGAGAAACACCTTTCGCCCGGCGGCGTCATCGTCATCAACATCACCAACCGTTATCTGGACCTTGCCCCCGTCATGTGGGCTGTTTCCGGCCATAGAAATCTGCACCTGCGCATCATTCACCACTGGCCCAACTCCCAGTTGGAACCCTGGTTCAACCCCACCACCTATGTGCTTCTTTCGCCGCGCGAGGATTTCTTTGAGCAACACACCATGAAAAAGGCCTCCCTTGCCAGTCACGAAACCTTTGCGAAGCAGTTGAGGAAGTGGTTGAAAAACGCCGGCATGGGTTCCGGCACCGACGGACAATTGACCCTCGACGCCGCGCTGCAGCGGCTGCTTGAAACAACCGCCACCAAAAATCCTGGCGAAGAAGTGATGATCCAACATGCCCGGCAAATTGCCGGCACGCTGTTCATTCAAAACAAGTATTACGCCAACTACACGTTGGACAGCTTCCTTGACCTGCCCATTGACAAAAAGACCGTACCGGTCTGGACCGACGACTACAGTAGCCTGTTCAGCATCCTCAAGTAGCCTCCCAGCGGCGGCCCAGAATGATCTCCGTCCCGTCCGGCCACTGCTCTTCCGGCTCAAAGCCAGCAATCTCAAGCGCCCGCGACAAATCGTAACGCGCCGTGTCCACTGGCCGGCTGGTGGCGTAAAGCACAACGTACTTCAAGTCAGCATCCGCCTCCACACATCCCGCGAAAAAACGTCCCGCATCACCCGGACTCAGGTACACATCCCGGTAGATTGACTCCGCCGCAATCTCCTCCACCTGTCCTTCATCCCGTGGACACCATCCCAGCCGCGTCACAATCACGCTCATTCCATGCTTCTCCGCGTGACTGCACCCCACGGCTTCCATGAACATTTTCGTCGCCGCATACCAGCTCTTCGGCGAGACCGGCGTCGATTCATTCAGCGGCCAAGGCCCCTCCTCGACCCGGTACCAGTTCACTTGTCCGCTACTGGCCAGAATCACCCGCCGCACACCCGCCGTACGCGCCGCTTCCATTACGTGGAACAAGCCGGTGATGTTGGGTGGGAACAAATTCCGCACTGGATCCTCCACATCATCCGGGGTGGCCGCCAGGTGCACCAGTACCTCAACATCCTCCATCGCCTCCGCCAGTGCAGCAGTGTCCTCCAGATCCGCCACCCATGCCTGTTCCAGATTGGGCGATGGGTCCCGGTCAAAGCCCCGCACAAGGTGCCCCCGCTTTAACAGTTCCAGCACCACTGCCTGTCCTACCCGCCCCGCCGAGCCCGTTACCAAGACACTTTTCACCGCGTTCACGAGCGGAGTGTTCCATATCAATCCCGCGTTGCCAACCGCCGCCATCATGCCACACTGGTCTCATGCAACGCATTCTTCTCGTTTTTGCCATCCTCTGTGCCAACGCTTCTTTCACTGCCCAAAATCGAAAGCCTTGGCCCGCCCAAATTGAAGGTGCGGAGAAGGTCATCTACAAAACCATCAGCGACCTAAAGTTGCATCTTCACATTTTTCGGCCAGTGAAACAAAAAGCCAATGCGCCCGCGGTCGTGTTTTTTTTCGGCGGCGGCTGGAGGGGAGGCACCCCCAAACAATTCGAGCAGCAATGCCGCTATCTCGCCAGCCGCGGCATGGTGGCCATGACCGCCGAGTACCGCATCCGCAACCTGCACGGCACACTGGCCACCGCCTGCGTAGAGGACGGCAAGAGTGCCATCCGTTGGATCCGCTCCAACGCCAAGATGCTCGGTGTAGACCCCAACCGGATTGCCGCCGGCGGCGGCTCCGCAGGTGGGCATGTGGCAGCCTGCACGGGTGTGATTGCCGGGTTTGAAGCGAAGGGTGAAAACCCAAAAATTAGTTCCGTCCCCAATGCCCTTCTCCTCTTCAATCCGCCCTGTGTCTTGGCACCTCTTCCCGAGCGGAAAGATTTCCTGAATCCGGAAAACATCGCCGGCCTGCGCGAGCGCATGGGCGTGCCACCGGCGGCGTTGTCACCGTGGCACCACGTAAAAAAGGGGCAGCCGCCCACACTTGTACTGCACGGTGAAAATGATCCAACCGTGAAATTCTGGACCGCCAAGGTTTTTGTCGAAAAAATGAAAGCTGCGGGCAACCCCGCCGAGCTGGCGGCTTACCCGGGTGAAGCCCACGGTTTTTTCAATTACGGCCGCGGCGGAAACAGAATGTTCACGGCCACCATGAAACGTACGGATGAATTCCTTGCCAAGCTCGGCTGGCTTCGCGGCAAGCCGGGGATTGTCCAGTTTTTAAGGAACAACTAGCCTGTGCGCCAAGCCAGCAACGCGGGGTTGCCAATCGCAGGGGGCCGCACTACCATCGTGCGCATGAAGCACCGATGGCTGGCCCTTGGGGCCACTCTCTCGCTGGGCGTCGCGGGCTGGACCGCGCCGATTTCCGACTCCATCAAGACCCTTCGCGCCGTCGGCACCGAGGGACAAGGCAATGCCGCCGCCGCCAAGGCGTTAAGGCAACTCGCAAAAGCTGATGCCGCTGCGCTGCCAGAAATCCTCACCGCCATGAACGGCGCCAACCCGCTGGCCGCCAACTGGCTTCGCTCCGCCGTGGACACCATTGCCGCCCGCGAGGACAAGCTGCCCGTTGCCGCCCTCAAGAAATTTCTCGCTGACCAAAAGCAAAACCCGCGTGCACGGCGGCTGGCTTTTGAGCTGATCCAGCGCGCCGAGCCGGACACCGCGGCCAAACTCATTCCCACGATGCTCAATGATCCCAGCGTTGAATTGCGCCGCGACGCCGTACAGCGCCTCATCATTGCCGCCACCGCACAGCAGGAAAAAAAGCAGGAAGGCCTCGCCCTTGCCACCTTCCGCAAGGCCCTTGACGCCGCCCGCGACCTTGACCAAATCAAGACCATCACCACACACCTTCGCCAACTCAAGGCCAAGGTCGATCTCCCGCGTCATTTCGGATTCCTCATGCACTGGCATGTCATTGGCCCCTTCGACAACTCCGACCGCAAAGGATTCGACATAGTTTTTCCCCCGGAGAAGGGCGTGAAGCTCAATGCCACCCACCCCGGCAAGGACGGAAAGGTAAAGTGGAGTCCGTTCATCACCGCCGATGAATACGGCAAGGTGGATATCAACCTCGCTTATCCCGGCCTCATCAAGGAGGTGACCGCCTATGCTTACACTACCTACAACTCCCCCGAGGCTCGCGCCGTGCAACTCCGGCTTGCGTGCAAAAATGCCTGGAAGATTTGGGTCAACGGCAAGCTCGTTTTCGGCCGCGATGAATACCATCGCGGCACCCGCATCGATCATTACCAGCTCGACGCCCAGATGAAAAAAGGCCCCAACACCATTCTCATTAAGCTGTGCCAAAATGAGCAGACCCAGTCCTGGACCAAGCAGTGGGAATTCCAGCTTCGCGTATGCGACGCCACCGGCACCGCCCTGCTAGCCAGCAACCGTCTCCCCACCCCTAAGGAAGGAAAAACCGGCAATTGATCACGCCCCCTCCAGCCAGACTGAGATCTTTTAAAATGAAAACCATCATCGCACTTTTCATCGCCATGACAATCGCCGTGGAGGCGGGAGACTGGCGGCAATTCCGCGGCCCCAACGGCAACGGCATCGCGCCGGACGAGGCCCTGCCCACATCCCTGACCAAGGATAACTTGAAGTGGTCCACCAGCCTGCCCGGACGTGGCTTGTCGGGGGTGATTGTGGTTGGCGAGCGGGTTATTATCACCTGCAGCAGCGGTCCCCGGCAGGATCGTTTGCACATTGTCTGTCTCAATGCAAAGGATGGAGCTATCCGTTGGCACCGACAGTTCTGGGCCACGGGCCGCACCATGTGCCACAGCAAGACCAGTGTGGCCGCCCCAACCCCCTGCACCGACGGGGAATATATCTACGCCAACTTTTCCTCCAATGACTTGGTTTGCCTCGATCTCAACGGCAACCTGCAATGGCTGCGCGGGCTGACCCATGATTATGCCAACGTAAGCAACAGCCTCGGCATGGCCTCCTCGCTGCTGGTGGCGGGCAACGTGCTGGTGGTTCCCGTGGAGAATGACAGCGAGTCATACACCATCGGCATCAACAAAACATCCGGAGCAAACCTCTGGCGCCTGAGCCGTCCAAAGGCTGCGAACTGGACCACCCCCACACTGCTGGAAGGCGCCTTCAAGGGGCGCGACCTCGTGGCGCTGCAATCCAGCAAGGGCGTCTCCGCCGTGGACCTGAAGACCGGCGACGCCGTCTGGAACTTTGGCAACGGCGCCTCCACCACCTCGTCCACCTGCGTTCTCGATGGCGTTCTTTACGTGCCCTCCAATGGAATCACCGCAATCCAGCCACGCTCGGATGGCAAGGAACCGGATGAGCTTTGGCAAAGTGGCCGCCTGCAGCCCTCCACGGCCAGCCCAATCGCGCTGGGAGACCATGTCTACACGGTGAACCGAGCCGGCGTACTGACAGCCGGCAACTTGAAAACCGGCGAACGCGAGTGGCAAAAGCGCCTCAAGGGGCCATTCAGTTCCACCCCCGTGGCCGCGGGCAGTCATCTTTATTTCTTCAACGAAACCGGCTTGATGCAAGTGGTGGACACGGCGAAGGGCGAGGATGGCGAGATCCGTACGCTGAATCTCGACGATCAGATCCTAGCCACCCCGGCCGTGGCCAACGGAGCCATCTACGTCCGCAGCAACTCGAAGATATACAAGGTTGCCAAGTAGCCCCTAATCCTCCGGCAGGCTCAGTTCCTCCTTCTGGAACAGGCTTTGGTAGAGGCGCGGGATGATGAACTTGAGTACGGATGCCGCGGGCACGGCAAAAATGACTCCGGCCAATCCCGCGAACAGGCCGCCCAGGAGGACGACAATCATCGTCTCCAGCACGTTCAAGCCCAGCGCCTCCCCCACCAGCGCAGGATACAGGAAAAGCTGTTCCACAATCATATTCATCACCACATAAACCACACCGAGGGTAATGAGCATCGTTAGGTCGGCATGACCGGTCACAAGGCAGGTGCCAATCGTCAACACTGCGCTGACCAGCGGCCCCAGAAACGGCAGCAAAACCGTGAGCCCGGCAATCATCCCAAGGGGCACGGCATAGGGAACGCCCAGCAGGAGAAAGAGAGACACGTAAATCACCGTCTCGATGATGATGATCCAAAGGTAACCGCGCACCCACGTCTTCAACTTGTAAAACACTTCGTTGATGATCTCGGCGGCGCTGCTCAAGGTCTCCTCGCTTGTGGTCGGCAACCACGAAGTCTGGAACAAGCTCTGTACTAGGTAATCTCCCTCGCCCTTGGCCTCACTGTGGCCATGATGGAACTGCGCCATCTTCTTCAGGAAAAATGAGAAAAAGAAAATCGCCAACAACGCGTTTAGGAAAAAATTGCCCAGGAAACCCGCGGCATTCGCCAGCGTGGTGAGCGTCTTGAGTCGGTCCGGCTCATTCTGCACAGCCGCCTCCGGACTTCCGGTTACCCATTCCCGCAGCTTGTCCATTGCCTCGGGATCGCGGAGCAGGGTCTCCAGTTCCCCTGCCGCCGGACCCACCACCTTCCACTCCTTCGCCTTGGCGGCATAGTCAGCGGCCTTCCGCTGCAGTTCGTCGGTCTTTGGCAATTCGGGCGGCTGATAAGTGATCGTGAAGAAAATCAACCCGATCACGGCCAGCACAATCGCGCCCATCACACCCATCACCGTGGCGTTGCAGGACTGCGCCAAGGCAGCCTGCTCACGCGCGCTTTCATCCAATTCCTTCTTTGGTTCCTCCTTGGCACGACCCCGGAAAATCCCCTGCACACCGCCTATGACCCAGCCGATGGGCCGGAAGCAAAGCAGGACACCCCGGTAAACCTGGGCCGCCCAGCCGTTTTCCAAAAAGCTGTCAGCCAGCCTCCGTTGCAGCGGCAGAAAGAAATAGGCCAGCATTAGCCCGAATAAGACCGCCTTCAAAAAGGTGGCCGTGACAATGAAGAGCGCCAGCACCACCACGGCCGCCAGCAGCCCCGTGCCACTACGAACCAGGCGCATGCGGGCATTATGCTGTTCCAACGCAGAAGACTGCAGGCGAGCAAAAGCCTCCTCACTGACATCCAATTCCGCGGCAATCCTACCCATGCAGTTGCGCTCGGCCTCATCGTAGTGGTTGTCGGCGTAGGCGGCGATGAACAGGCTCTCAAGCAACGTTTCGCGATCCTCGACTGGCATGTCCCGCAGCTCATCACAGGTGGCCTTGATATCCGGCAACGTGTCAGCCGCGGCGCGTTCCTGTAGTTGCTTCACCGCAGCCTCGCCATGCTCCTCCCGCAAGGCACGGATAACCACCTGCAACTCAGCCTCGGAAACATCACCGTCGGCCTTCAGGACCAACACAAACAGGTTGATGAACGAGGACAACAACGCCTCGCGGTCATGCCCCTCGGCGTTGTGTTCCAGCACCTCCTCGGCGGCGGCCATGGCGCGGACAATGGGGTTAAGCAACTGGCCGCGGGCACGCTGGAACAGGGAGTCGTCTTTCATGGCTTGATAAATTGGCCGGAGAATTGTCGGCCATGGGAACACCCGGACGCGTCTGGGGCAAGGTAAATCAGTCCGGGGAAAGCCGCGCCTTGGCGCGAAGCGCGGGTTGTGATAGGGTGTGGGGGTGAACAAGGGTGGTGGTTTTTTATTCCTTGCGGGGGTGGGGTTGGTCCTGTGCGCGGCTTGTGGCCCGCCCAAGGCCGATTCGCCCAAGGTCAGCAAACGCGTCCAACTAGACAAAGGCATCAAGGCTCTTGAAGCCGGCAAGGCTGAGACTGCTCTCCAGTGGTTTAAGAAGGCGGCGCTTGAGTTGAAGCATACCGCGGGCAAGACCGAAACTGGCCGTTCCATCGGCGTCGACTACGGCATCCCGTACGAATTCCTGAAATTGGCCAACCCGGGCTTGGACTTGGAGCGCCTCCGCGGTGGCCAAGGGGTGACCATTCCGGGCCATCCCGCCGCGCAGTTCAATCTCGGCGCACTCTACGAGGAAGGCAATGGCACCAAGCAAAACATGGACGAAGCCGCCAAGTGGTACCGCAAGGCTGCCGAAGCGGGCTTCACCCAGGCAGAATTCATGATGGGCTGGATGCACCGCGAAGGAATAGGCGTGAATAAGGATCCCATCCAGGCAGTGGACTGGTACACCCGGGCCGCAGCCAAGGGTCTGGAATCGGCGCTCTATAACTTGGGCACATTGCATGCGGAGGGAGACGACAAAGTGGAGCGCGACCTTGTGGCGGCATGGAAGTGGTTCACTCTGGCCAAGCGGAGGCATGCCGAAACCGCCCGGACGGGGATGGAACAACAGGCCAACCGGGAAATGCGTGATGGCAAACAGGACATGGAAACTTGGAAACAAGCCGCACGCAACGTACTCCAGCGCGCCAACGCCGGCACCAACGGCGACGCCTTGGCCCTGAAAACCCAACTGCAAAAACTGCCCAGTGGGGAGAATGATGCGCGGGTGGAATATATCCGGATCCGTTCGGACACCCTTTTGGAGAAGCATTTTCTCGAGGACGATTCCTACAAGAACCTGCCCATGCTCAAGGCTTCACTGGAAAATCAAACCGGCACGCCCAATGGTGGCCCATCCGTGATCGCGGAGGCGGAGCGGCAAGCGGCCCTGTTTGAATTCAAGAAGGATCCTTGGGCCAACAGGTAACACAACCTGAGCCCCCATGCAAAATTGGTTTCACGAGATCTATGACCGGTTGACGGTGCTGGAGGAATGGGGCTGGTTCACTCTGGCCTTCAACGCGGTGGTCTTTGTCACCGCGCCCTGGCTCGCGGCGCGGTACGGGGAGATCAAGACGCAAGCCAGCAAGAACTCGCGGCTCCGCATGCTGCATGGCTTTAATTTCATCGTCTTTTCCGCGTTTCTTCTGGCCGTCATTTTCAAGGCACCCATCCCGCGGGCGGTGGAGTTCAGCCAAAGCCTTCTGCTGGTGCTGGCTACGTACCTACTCATTCACCTGACCGAGGCCCTGCTGCTGCACAAGTATGGAAGAGAGGTTTCCGTGGAGGATTTCACCCGGCGCGTGGAAACCCAGACCTCCAAGACGCTTGAGTTGGTGGCTGTCACGACCCTCCTGATCATCGCCTGTGTGGTGTTGATCAACATCTGGGGTTTCAAATCCTGGCTCGAGGCAACCAGCGTTCTGGGATTCATTGCGTTACTGTTTTTCCTTACGCGCGAGCACTGGGTGGGGGATTTCCTGAGCGGCATCATGATCATCAGCGCGGGCCGCATAGAACGCGGCGATGTCGTGCGTATTCCCGGCGAGAATATCCTGGGCATTGTGCTGCGAACACGGGGACTACACACGATCATCCGCGACTTGGCAACGGGACACGACATCCAGCTACCCAACACCGCCATCCTGAACCAACGTGTGGATGTCTTGCGGACAGACCTAGAACGAGGCGTGCGCGACTACGTGGAATTCAAGATCGGCTATCAAGCTACCGCCGACGAGGCTAGGGATTTTTTAACAGCCACTTGGAAGGCCGCGTGCGAACGCTCCACGGCCATTAATGACGGGAAACCATGCAAGGTCACCCTCAAGGAATGTGGCGATCACGGCACAACGTGGCGGCTGGCCTACACCCCCGGTAATATTCACAACATCCTGCATTGTCAGGATACGATCCGTGAGGCCGCCCTCAGGCTGCAAACGAAACGCGAAACCATCTCCCTGAGCACACCCGTCACGCATCAGGAAATCAGGGAGTCTGCCACTAACGCTCCGTAACGTCGGCGGCTTGCCGCATCATTTTTTCCAGTTCCGCCTCGTAGAAGAAATTGTCTTCGCCGAAGGCAGGCACCAGATCATCCAGCCAACAGGCATGCGGATCGAACTTGGCAAAAAAGACGCGGTTAACCCAGTCAGGGTTGCGGCCTTGGAGAAACTTCATTACGAAGACCCGCTCTCCGGCAACCTCGGCAACGCCATCAACTAGCGCCTTGCCAGGCGTGGCGCTCATGCTGGGGCCGCGCACTGTTCGGGCCAAGCCGCTGACTTGGCGATAGGCACGCGTGAAAATGTTGTAGGCCCTCGCCAAGGGCACTTCGAAATAATTCCGTGCGCCGGTGTCGCGCTCAACAAACATGTAGTAGGGCACCGCGCCCAGTTGCACCTGTTTGCGCCATAGGTCCGCCCAGATGTCCTGATGATCATTGACGTGCCGGATGAGCGGCGCTTGGCAACGCACGGTGGCGCCGGCGCCCAAGACACGGCTGATGGCCTGGCGGGCGGGCGCTGGCTCCAGTTCCCGTGGATGGCTGCTGTGGGCCATGAGGGCAAAGTTCTTGTCTGCGGCTCGGACCTGCTCGACAAGGCGCAGGAAATCATCAGCGTCCTCTCCCTCGGTAAAGCGGTAGGGCCAGTAGGCCAGCGCCTTGGTCCCCACGCGGATGCTGTCCAAGTGGGGGATGTCCAGTAGAGGTTCGATGTATTGGCGGAGAAATTTTGTCTTCATCACCATGGGATCGCCACCGGTGATGAGCACGCTGCTGATCTGGGGGTTGTCGCGGACATACTGCACCAACTGGCCGGCCTCCCGACTGGCAAACTTCAGATCCACGTCACCGATGAATTGCGCCCAGCGGAAACAATAGGTGCAGTAAGCGTGGCAGGTTTGACCCTGCGAAGGGAAGAAGAGAACCGTCTCGTTGTACTTGTGCTGCATGCCCTCCAAGGTGCCGCCGCCAAAGCGAGGCTTGTTCAAATCCATCTGACCCGCGGGATGAGGATTGAGCTTGGCGCGAATCTCGCCGGCGGCCAGACGAATCTCTGCAACCGGGGCATCACCCGTGATTAGCTCGCGCATGCGGCCAACATCCTCCTTCTCCAGCATGCCACGCTGAGGAAAGGTCAGCTGAAAAATGGGATCCAGCGGGAGATTATCACGATCAATCAAATGCTCGATGACATAGTCGTTGACCTTGAAGGGCAAAACGGCACTGACCGCCTGCATGTCGATGACCTGCTCTTTGGAAAGATCCAGCATCCGGGCCACCCGGGGCAGGTCGTTGCTTGTGTTCACTCTGTATTCCGCCATTTGTCCCTTGGTTGGGTGAAAAAGTTCCTTCTATGAGCACCATCCCACGCGGGTTGCGTTGCACGCGGGGATGCGGTGGAGCGAATTATGACCAAAAACCGCCGCGCCGCCAAGGGTGTTCCCTCGCATTTCACCCATCGAAAATCAGGCATTGCGTATTCGCCACAGGCCGCGATACGCTCACGCCGCCCCAAAATTCGACCATGAAAAATACGTGCGCCATCTTGTTTCTCGTCTACACCACGGCCTGTGGCTCGGCGTGGAAGCCGCTTTTTAACGGCAATGATTTGACCGGCTGGAAGGAGACCGACTATGCCGGCCGCGGCAGTGTGGAGGTGAAGAATGGCGAGCTGCACATCAACAGCGGCGAAATTCTCACGGGCATCACGTGGAAGGACAAGGCAAGCCTGCCCAAGACCAACTATGAGATTGAGTATGAGGCCAAGAAGATTGATGGCTCGGACTTTTTTGCACTGCTGACCTTCCCCGTGGACGAAAAACACGCATCGTTGGTGACGGGCGGCTGGGGCGGCGCGGTGACAGGCATCAGCAGCATCAATGGCATGGACGCCTCGGAAAATGACACCACGCTGTACATCAAGTATGAGAAGGGGATCTGGTACAAGTTCCGCGTCAAGGTTACGCCCAAGCTTGTCACGGTGACACTGGATCCCCACGAACGGCTAATCCTGCGCAAGGATACGCCGGATGGGGTGATCGCGGAATTTGCCAAGGCGGCTGGGATTGACGCAGCGAAAGCAGAAACCGCTCTGCGGAAATTGAATCCGGAATTTGACGAGCTAATGAAGCCGGGCAAAACGATTATCGTGCCGGGCGAGAAAAAGGTGATCGAAGCCGACATTCACGAGAAGGAGGTTTCCATGCGTCCGGGTGAAATCGAGTTTTCCGCCCCGCTAGGATTCGCCACGTTCCAGACCAGCGGAGCAATCCGGAATGTGCGGCTGCGCAGGTTGAAATAGGCTTGTTTTTCAGCGCATTCAGGCACACGGGGAATACCGTTTTCTCTGTTTTTTTGACAAAAAGTTGGTGATCAAGCATACTCCGTCCATGTACACCCTCAGAGTTGCTCGGAGGCGCCGCGCGTTTACGTTGATTGAGTTGTTAGTGACGATCGCCATCATTGGAATTTTGGCGGCCATCCTATTGCCGACCTTGGGCAAGGCACGAATCCACGCGAGAGGTTCCAAGTGCTCCAACAATCTGCGTAATGTTGCCGCCGGCTGGCAAATGTACGCCGACGAGAATGAAGACGTAATGCTTCCCGGCCGTTTTGCCAAGGAACCGGGTGGCAAGGCCAACCCCAAGAATCATTACAAGCTTCGGAACGGGATGAAATATCGTCCGCGCTGGATCGCCTACATGGGCATCTATGTAGGGGCCGATGCATTTTCCAGTCCGCGGACAGACAGCGACCGTCAGGATTACGACAACCAAGTTTTCCTGAATCCGCTGCGGGACTACTGGACGGATGAGCGCAACGGTGCCTTCGGCTACAATCTCCAGTTCCTCGGCAACGCGCGCAAAACCAATGGGAAGTTCCATAACTACCCGGTGCGCACCGGCAAACTGAGCCATTTCTCCGACACGGTCATGGGCGCGACCAGCTTGGGCACCTCCGCTGGATTTGCGGAGAAAGACCGCAAGGAATACAACAACAACGGCAAAGGCTATGACGAGTGGGGCAACCACGGATGGTCGCTTGACCCACCACGGCTGACGGCCGAGTCTGACCGCGGCACCGGTGACGCGGGAAGCCCGCGCACGGCTGTGGATGCCTGCTACTTTGACAAGGCGATCGTGGCGTTTCTGGATGGCCACGTGGCCAGCAAGACCCCCGAGGAATTGGGCTACGTGACGTTGCCGGATGGAAAATTCGTGGACTTGGAAAACTCGGCCGTGAAACCATCCAACCGCTATTTCAGCGGACGGGGCAAGGACTTCGATCCTCCCGCGTTGCCGAAATAACAGTGCCTGACGACGCCACCTCGTGAATCCAACTTGACCCAGCGAAAGGACTGGGACAGGTTGCAGGGCATGAAGCCAAAGGGGCTAATGGTTGTCTTGGCCTTGGTTTTGGCGGGAGGCATCTGGCAGTTGATGTTCTCTCCGAGGGGGTCGCGTGCATCCGCGCATCATTGGTTTGATTCAAACAACCCAAGCCATCAGGCGATAGAAGCTGAAATTCGCGCCCGCCTCAATCAACCGGACGGCCAACTCATCGAGGGCGACTTACGGAAACTGGACCGGTTGCATCTCCGCAACCGGCAGATATCAGACCTGAAACCCTTGGGGCAACTAACAGGCTTAAAAAGACTGAATCTCCACGGCAACGAGGTCACTCGGTTGGACGCCTTGACCAAGCTGCGGCACTTGGAATTCCTGAATTTGGACGGCAACCAGATTTCCGACCTGACCCCTTTGGGCCAACTCAGCAATCTCCGGCACCTCCATCTCGAGGGCAACTTGGTCACCAGCCTCAAGCCCCTGAAAAACCTGCCCCGATTGGAACAGGTGGACCTGAACAACAACCCCAACCTTACCCGAGAGGAAATAGACCGGCTATCCCGCGCGCTCCCCGATTGCCGCATTGGCCATAACAACAAACCAACCACCGTTCAATCCACCCGAACCCTGGAAACCGCCATTCGCCAATCCGCGGGAGGCTCAACCCGGGCTGGACGCGAAACACTGGAAGTGTTTCATCTCAACAACGGGCAAGTCGCCTCCCTTGAACCCATCGCCCAATTGAAGGGTTTGAAAGAACTACATCTCCGCGACAATCGTGTGGCAGACCTGAAGCCACTGTCTGCCTTGGTTCATCTGGAAAGACTTTCCCTTGAAGAAAATCAGGTTGCCAATTTGAAGCCCTTGGCTCACCTGAAAAAGCTGGAGGGACTTTGGCTGTCCAAAAACCAGATCCGCGATCTCGGCCCGATTTCGGGGCTAACCCGGCTCGCTTATCTGGATCTCGCTTACAATCACATCCTCGACACGAAATACCTCTCTGAACTGAGCCAGCTCAAGGGCCTGTATCTGGAAGGCAACCGAATCACCCATCTGGACGGCCTAACAAACTTAAAGGAGTTGAGGTTTTTAAGCCTAGACGACAATCAAATTTCTAATCTAACCCAATTGGCCGAGCTGAATGCTTTAAAGAAACTGGAACTGCACAACAATCACGTTGAAGACATCGCTCCCTTGACGAACCTGACTGACTTGGAAGAATTGACATTGCACAACAACCGCGTTTCAAGCTTAGCCAATCTGGAGGAACTGCAGGAACTCAGAATCCTGACCGTCCAGGACAACCTGCTGGAAAACCTTGCCGGCATCGAGAGCCTAACCGCCCTGCAGCGTTTGAACCTTCAGAACAACTCAGTAATCAGCCTGAAAGGACTGGGAAACCTCACGCAATTGGCGGAATTGAATCTGGCCAATAATCAGGTCGAGAAACTCCATCCGCTGGCCGAAATGGCAAATTTGGAAGTTTTGGATCTAAATGGCAACCAAGTCGCTGACCTCCTGCCCATGGAAGGACTCACAGCGCTGCGAAAATTCTGGGCCAACGGAAACCGCATCGAAAAACTTCAGGGGCTGGAAGGCCTTGTCAATCTGGAGTGGTTGAGTCTGGATGACAACCAAATCTTAAGCCTTCAACCCCTCATCGGCCTGACAAACCTTAAACGACTACACTTGGAACGCAACGGCATCACCGACCTGACGCCCTTGGCCGCATTAACCAGTTTGAAAGGGTTGAGCCTCTCGGGCAACCCGGCAACCAACCTGTCCGCCATTCAAAAGTTGACTCAACTGGACTGGCTGTTTCTCAACAACTGCGAAGTGAATGATTTGAGCCCGCTGATGACGATGACAAACCTCAAGATCCTTTGGCTGGAAAACAATCCAAGCCTGACAAGCTCCGACATCAAGAACCTCCAACGCGCGCTGCCAAACTGCCGCATTCACCACAACACAGGGAAGTGATCCCCGGCTCGCTGCGCTGCTACTACTTGCCCCGCTCCGGCTGGCTCACAACCTCCAGGGGCACATCGTGATCACCGCCGCGTGAACTGGCATGTTTCTTCACCCGATCCTGCAGTTCTACATCGTTGATCTGCTCGGCACTCCCACCCGCCATAAGGATGTTCCCCTCGTTGCTATCCAGCCCCATCATCACCAGGTTTCGATATACGCTGCGCGTGTTTTCCGTGGCCACGTTTCTGGATTGGCAGCCCTTGTGGTCGGGCGTGTGCTTGACCCATGGGCTCGTGTATCCCCCCCAATATTTCGCGTCCAAGCTCTGCTTGTAAATCTCCGGGCCAATGTAGCTGACTCCCTTGATGCCGGGGGCAAAGCTGCGGCCGATGTGCCCGGCGCAAAGATACTGGTCAGACCACCAATGGCTCCGATAACTCGTGGTCTGCGGACTGAAGTGATAAATCACCTGCCCACTCGTCCCCGGCTTGTCCAGCTTGACCACCGAGTGCTCGATATTGCTGAGCCGGCGCGCCGTATTTAAATCCGGGAAAGTTTGCGGCGGGTCATACTGGCCATCGCCATCCAAATCGTAGGGTTGGACCGGGTGCGGACTAATACCCGTGGCGGGCCCACAGGTTCCGCCCACCCAGTTTTTGGTCAGGGCCAGAATGGAGTTCGCCTTGTTGACATCACCTCCGCGGTGAATCGCATAGCTCATGGCTTTCCGGTTGACCACATTGTCAGTGCCAAACATACCGCCGGTCTTATACTGATAGGACTCCACCCGCTGCACACTGCTGCTGTGGGAGTCCACCGGCTTGCCACTGGAATCCAAATACAACTTCCCGCTCTTGGTCTTGGTTTCCGCCTCGCCGCGCACTTCATCCTGATTGGCCTTTTTAACACCTGGATCGCTGGGCGAAGCCAATATCTTGGCCGTCTTTAGGTCAGTCGCCCCCCACATGCGCTGAATATCATGCGACCAGCCCCAATGAGAGTTGTGCGTATCGCCGGAATCACTGCGCGGCATGTTGTCGTAAATCCTAGCAGCATCATAGTGGGTCAGAAACCAAGCAAAGTTGCCCTCGTCAGCCGCAAAACTATTCCATGCCGTGCCGATGCTGCGAAGATTGGTAATGCACCGCACGCGGTTGGCTTTCTTGCGCGCCTTGGCCAACGCCGGCATGAGAATGGAGGCGAGGATGCCGATGATGGCCACCACCACCAGCAGTTCAATGAGGGTGAACCCGCGTCTGTTTCTAATTCCCATGCCTTGTCCCATCCTGTGAGCAAAATTCATGCCGCAAAAAAATAGAAAAAAAGTACATTTTTTGGCATATTTTTCAATCTCGTCCGAATTTTTCACGGAAATCCCACGCAAATAGCGTCTGGGGCACACAAACAGCCACCGCCATCACCAACTCTGAACTAAAGCCGGAAACTGGCAACCGTCACAAGTGGCGGGGGCATGATCACAAAAATCGCGGACAATTTGCAGCAGCCCTTGCTGGTGGGCTGCGGCGGAAAGGCGGCGAGGTTCGGCAAACAGCCGCTGGCAGGCGAGTTTTAATGTCCGGTTATCTTGGGCCGGTGGCCAACTGTGGAAGCGGGACTCGATGCGCGACAACAATTCGCGATTCCGGCCCGCACTGGCACGGGCATGGAACCAAGGCAAGATGACGTTGATGGCGAGATCTGTGGCACGGGCTGCCCCAAGAAGCGGGCAATGTCTTTCCTTGCGCGGACTTTTAAAGGTCCAGTGATGATTCCAAAACGGATCCGGTTTGACCTGCAGATATTCCAGCAGCGAACCGCCACGTTGGCTCTTTACACCATCCGACTCCAGCCAAGCTTGAAGACGTTTGGGCAAGTTGCCTGCCGCCATCCAGCCGGCCAGTAAAACCAGCCTGCGAACAGGATGGTTGGCAGGGCGCAATCCCGCCATTCGCCAAAGAGACCTTGGCAGGCAGTGGTCTGTCAAGGCATCACGTTCACGCCACCAACAGTCCCAGAGTTCGCGCAGGTACTCGCGAACGACAGTGGACTGCGTGGGGAAATCGTCCGTCAAGAAACCCGCGCACCCCAGCAGTCTGGCCTGCCAACCCAGGGCATCAGTGGAACCTACCGCGTGAAGTGCAGGCAAACGTTCGGCAAGGTTTTGCATGGGCCAGGTATTGTGCTTGTAGCCAAGTGCACGAAAGAGACCCTGCCACAAGGCAGCATCCCAGCCATGAATACGGGCCAGACGAGTCATGCCTTCAGCCTTGGTTTGCAGGCGAACGAGAGCAGCCTGACTCAGAAGTTCCTCCAGCGCCTCGGCAGACAATGCCGCCAGTGGGGCCCTGCACTGGCCAGCAAATTCTGTGGGAAAAGGCGGTTCGGTGGTGTGCCAGGCAGACAGTTGTTTCAAGGGCGCATCACAGTGGGGTTGAAGTCGGAGCGTGGGCAGATGTGTCCGCGCCGGGCCATTCCAGACAACGTGCAAAATGACACCTCCAAACCCGGGGTTGTCAGCATGACCATGCGCGCGCCAATCGGAAGCGGCCGAATCGATTTCGATGTCACCAGTCACGGGCGAACCATCGCCAAGTTGGATCACAGCCCGATGGAAATCGGGCCCAGCTTCGTAATTCCAAAAACCAGGATGGAACACACGAAGGATTTGGCCATCGCAGGTATGAAGCCGGTCCCGTCGAATGCGCTGGTGCTGCCAAATCCCCTGCAGTAGCCGCTCTGGAGGTGGTCTCGCAGGCGCGTCATGCAGGGCATCGTCAACCCTTTGCGCACGCCATTGGGAATAAATTTTGGGGTCGGCCATGTTCACTTCCGTTGCGTGGAGTGGATTTTTTTGCCAAATTGTTCCTGTCTCGTTCCACGACAGGCGGGCTTGTTTTAAATGAATACTAGGACCATCCACCGGACTGCACCGGCCGTCAACCGCGCATTGACGGCGGCGTTGTTGATGTATGGATTTCTCTGCCTTGAGGCGGAAAGTCCGCGACGCGACGCGGTTGTGCGGGCCGTGGAACAGGTGATGCCCAGCGTGGTGAACATTTCCACGGAGACCGTGGTGGAAGTCCGTGATCCATTCGCGGAAATGTTGCGCGATTTTTGGGGACCGTTTTATCAACGGCGCGGCCCGAATGTGCGCCACAGCCTGGGTTCCGGGGTAATCATTGACCCGGATGGATACCTGTTGACGAATCATCACGTTGTCCAACGGGCAACGCGTATCACCGTAAAGTTAATGGACGGCAGGGAACTGGAGGCAAAGCCTGTAGCAGGCACCGCGCGAAGCGACTTAGCCTTGCTGAAAATCAAGGCAGCCAAGGGGGCGCGGTTCAATGCGGTGGAATTTGCGAAGGCAAACGACCTGCTGCTCGGGGAATCGGTCATAGCACTGGGAAACCCGTTTGGTCTGGGTGGCTCGGTGAGCCGTGGCATTCTCAGCAGCAAACAGCGCAAGGCACCACGGGAGGGAGAGAAACTGGACATTGCGAACTGGCTGCAAACAGATGCCGCCATCAACCCAGGCAACAGCGGAGGCCCGTTGGTGAACTTGGATGGCAAATTGATCGGCATCAACGTAGCCATTCACCGGCAGGGCCAAGGCATCGGATTCGCCATTCCCATCCGGCAGGTCAATGCGGCCCTAACGGATTTTTTCACACCGGAACGCCTGCAAGGCCTTTGGCTAGGAGCACGCGTAAAGCCCGGCCCGGAGGGCATGGTGGTAATATTGGTGGAACCTGGCGGGCCGGCGGCTGATGGAGGATTACGCGTGGGAGACCGTGTGATCTCCATCAACGGTCGGGAAACAGGACACCTGCTGGACTGGGCCAAGGCCATCGAGGCACGCATGGAAATGATTGTCACGCGCGCTGGGCAACGGCGAACCCTGAAATTGAGGCTTCGTCCGGAGGAGGATTTTTTCAACGCAACACTCGTGCAAAGGCGCTTGGGGTTTTCGCTTGAACCGTTGACGGAAGCCTTGGCGAAACGACTGCGCCTGAGTTTTACCGGCGGATTCGTGGTCACCGAGGTGGAGAAGAACGGCCCGGCGCATGATGCTGGTCTGCGCACAGACCATGTGGTCGAGTCGATTAACGGCCAGGCACCATCGACATTGGTGGAATTTGCAAGGCAGGTGAACGCCCTGCGCCGAGGCGACCGGGCGCGGTTGATGGTGGTCATTGAAAATCGCACAGGCAACTTCATCCAACGGCGCCAAGCCATGGCGGAGGTGACGGCGCGATGACCCTTGAGACCAACGGCAAACCCATGATCGAGGTCCGCGGCTTGCGGAAGGAATATGCCGGCAAGCCGGCCGTCAAGGGGCTGAATTTCACTGTGGCACGCGGTGAAATTGTCGGTTTCATAGGTCCCAATGGCGCGGGCAAGAGTACGACGATGCGCATTCTGGCCTCGTTTCTCTCCGCCACCGCCGGCACAGCACAGGTGGCCGGTTTTGATGTGGAACGTGACTCCATGGAAGTGCGACGGCGCGTGGGATACATGCCCGAAAACAATCCACTCCCGGAAGACATGCGAGTGCGCGAGTACCTGAAGTTCCGCGCAAGACTCAAGGGATTGAGCCGCATGGCCAGTCGTAACCGGGTGGACGAGGTATCCGGACAACTGGGGCTTGAGGAGGTGTGCAACAAGATGATCGGCCACCTGTCCAAGGGGTTCCGCCAGCGGGTGGGGCTGGCCGATGCGCTGGTCCATGAGCCGGATCTTTTGATCCTAGATGAACCCACCATCGGTTTAGACCCTCACCAAATCATGGCCGTGCGGGAATTAATCAAGAAACTGTCCGCGGATCGCACCGTGCTCATTTCCTCGCACATTCTGCCAGAGGTGGAGGTCACCTGTAACCGGCTGCTAATTATGCATCGTGGTAACTTGTTGGCTGCGGACACACAATCAAACCTGCAAAAACGAATCGGCGGGGCCACCCGCGTGGTGGCGGAATTGAGCGCCCCGGAAGGTGACTTGCGGACCGCGTGGGAGGAAATGGGGGAGGTCAGGGATTTCCACTTGTCGGCCACGGAAGGTGATTTTCGGCGGTGCGTTTTGATGCCGCGCGACGGTGTCGATTTGCGCACGCGGGTGGTGGACTTGGCGCACGCACGTGGATGGACCCTGCGTGAGTTGTCTGAAAACCGGGCGACGCTGGAGGACATCTTCGTGCAACTCACCCGACCGGATGATGACGAGGAGGACTTGTTTTAATGGCGGCCTTTCTCACTCTTACACGCCGCGAATTGAGTGGTTACTTTTTCTCCCTGCGCGGCTATGTGATCATTGCCGGCGTGCAGCTGCTGATTGGAGCCAGCCTATTGATTGTGCTGGACGCCCTGAACGAGAAACCCTTCGACATACCGCTCACTGAAAAGCTGCCCAACAGCGGGTTCTTCTGGCTGGTCCTTCTCCTGATGGCGCCGATCATCACTATGCGAACCTACGCACACGAAAAATCAACCGGCACATTCGAAACTCTTTTGGCCACGCCGGTCAGTGACCGTGCGGTCGTACTTGCCAAGTTTGTCGGCGCATGGCTGTTCTACCTGCTGGCTTGGGCCCCCGCTGCCACGTTGCCTTTCTTGTTAAGCCGATATGTGGACGGCTTGGGCCCAGTGGACACGGGCCCGCTGGTCAGCCTCGCACTGGGGGTGGGAGTCATCGGTGCCTTCTTCATGGCCGTCGGGTGTTTTGCCTCGGCACTGACGCGCAGCCAAATCATTGCGGCCATGACCAGTTTTGCCATCGGCACCGGCGTCTTTTTGATAGGATTGCTGGCCGTGTATCGCCCCCCACAACTGGGCTGGAAGACGGACTTGTTTGCCCATATTTCAATGGTTGAACACATGGGGGATTTTGCCAGCGGCATTGTGGATTCCAGGCACCTTGTGTTTTACATCAGCCTGACCCTGATGTTCCTGTATTTAACCGAGCAGGTGCTCGCCAGTCGGCGCTGGAAATGACCATGAGCGACACCCCCGCCAAATCGTCCGCCCCCATACGCCGCTGGCTGTGGTGGGTGAACTTTGCCCTGGGCGTGGTCGCCGTGTTGGCACTTGCGGGCATGGCAAACTACTTCGCTCATCGCCACCACTCCCGCTCTCACTGGGCAGCCAGGCTGGACAAAAACCTTTCACCCATGACCCGGCAGGTTCTCGACTCGGTGACCAACGATGTCCGCGTGGTCGTGTTTTATGACCGTCGCGAATCGTTGTACCGACCCGTCGTTGAATTACTCCGCCAATACAAGCAGATCAACCCGCGGATCAATATCGAATCCATCGACTTCGAGCTGGAACCCGCCAAAGCAACAAGCCTTCAGGAAGATAAAGAACTGCAGCTGCCGGGTAACGCGCGCAATCTCGTGATCTTCAAATCAAACGACAAGACCGAGATTGTGCCCCACGGCACCCTCTCACAGTTGGGGGTTTCACACACAGACCAACAAGGCCGCAGTGTTTTCAAGCGCACACATTTCAACGGCGAACAAATGTTCACCTCCGCGCTGGTGGCCGTGTCCAGTGCCACCAAGCCGGTGATTTATCACCTCACAGGGCACGGAACCCATTCCTTGACCAACACAACCACGATCGATGGATACGGCCGCTTTACGCGAACCTTGGCCCGAATGCATGTCAACCTTCGACCCTTGTCACTGGATCAACAGAGTGTGCCCAACGATTGCAGGTTATTGATTATTCCCGGGCCTGCCACCCCCCTGGATGCCCTGAGCATTGCCCGGCTTCGTGAGTATCTGACCGATGGTGGACGCGCTCTGTTCCTGTTCCGCCCCCAGACTCGGGCGGGCTTGGGGCCATTGCTGGCCGACTGGGGCGTGCTTATCGGCAACGACATCGTGAATGACCCTGGCAACAGCTATGGCGACGGCTCGGTCAAATTTGGCAAGTACGACTGGGATTCAGAGCGGGGGCTTCATCCCGTTATGCGCGCGGTGTCACAGCAGGGCAAAGCTCTGCGCATGGCCCGACCTCGCTCAATTACAGATTTAAATAATTCACCCGAAGCCGAAAATGCGCAACGCACCATACTGATCTCCACCGGCCCGGAAGGACTGGCCTACCTTCGGACCGCACCCGGAGCCTCTGCCAGCCAACCCATTGTGGGTCTTCGCGGGCACATCCCCGTCGCCATGGCCGTGGAGAACACCCCTCCCGAAGGCATGGAAAATCCGCAATCTTTGCGCATGGCTGTGTTTGGGGATAGTGCATGGTTGTGCAACGCCCTGTATGATCGCGAAGGCAATTCTGAACTGGCATGGCACCTAGTCAGTTGGCTGCTGGATCGATCTCAGCTGCTCGCCATTGGCCCAAGGCCAGTCCGAGATCATCAATTCTCACTCACGGACAAGAACCGCCGGGACTTGGCGGGCTGGCTGCTGGGTGTTCTACCAGGCGGTATTTTCGGGTTGGGCTTTCTGGTCTGGCTGCGCAGGAGGCACTAAATGATAACCAGACAAACCATCACCTTGTTGATCTTAACTGTGGGGGTATTCCTTTACCTCGCTGCCTTCGAACGGGATCACAAACCGCCCCCGCCACCCAGTCTGCCATCTCTTCCCACAGTAGACACCGCCCAAGTGAAAGCCGTGGAATTGCAGCGCGGCCCACAGCTCTTCCGGCTGGAACGCGGCGCGGATGGCTGGGACATTGTACAACCGTTCAAGTATCCCGCCCAGGAATCCCGCGTCATGGCGCTGATTGAGGCCTTGGCCGCCCTGCGCCCCAACAACCACATTCCAGACAAAGAATCGGGCAGTGATCTGGCCAAGTTCGGCTTGGATCCAGAACGCATGACTCTCCGACTTGAAGGACTTGCCACCAATCATGTCTTTCGCTTGGGCAAACTGACCCCACTTCAGGACAAGCTGTACCTTGCCGCCAGCGAATCACCGGGCATCTACGTTGTGCCGATTGATTTTTTGCAGACACTGCCGCGCGAAATGGATCACTGGCGCGATCCGCGTCTGGCGCCATTGGGTGTCTCGCGGGCACAGGTGGATCACCTCACACTCACGGATCCCGCCGGCCCTGTCCTCGAACTCCGGCGAAATATCACCAATGGCACTTGGCGAATTACGCAGCCCGAGCCTTCCAAGCGTGCAGATCCTCTTCGTATCCGGCAATTTCTGGAAGAATTGCAGGGCTGGACAGCCAAACAATTTATCTCTGCGGAAAGCGCCTCCTCAAAAGAAGACATGGGGCTTCAGCCGCCTGTGCTCAAGCTACGACTTGGCCACGGAACCAACCGGGTGTTAGCTCTCAACCTTGGAGGCACCCACACAAATCAAACAGGCTTCATTTATGTCCACAACCCCATCCTGGACACGCTGATGACCGTATCACGAACGAACACCTTGGACCTTTTAAAGCAATCACCGTGGAAACTATTTGGCAACCGCCAAATGATCAACTCTTTTAAATCGAATGCCGTTGCCCGTATCGACATCCACACCCCCAGAGAAAAATTTTCCCTAGCGCAAAGCCCCACCGACAACGCGTGGCAAATCGTGAAACCCACAGTACAAAATGCAGATGAGGAACTGGTCGGAGATCTCCTTTTTCAGCTGGCCAACCTGCAGGCCCAAAGCCTCGTGAAGGACGTGGTCACAGACTTTGGAGAATACGGCTTGGAAGAGCCCTCTACGTCAGTAGTTCTCTGGCAGTTTCCCTCAAATGGATCCGTGACCAACAAGATGATGGCACGCGTAGACTTCGGTCGCGTCGATCCCGATAACGGCCTGGTTTTTGCCCGGCGCCACGATGAAAATATGGTCTATGCCCTTGATGGGCTCGAATTGCAAACGCTACCGGATCAACACTTCAGGCTGCGCGACAAACAACCGTGGCAATTTGAAAACACTGAAGTGTCAAAAGTTATCCTAACATTGAAAGGTGATGAACCCGTGGAATTTTCCCGCAACGATCTTCGTCGATGGAGCGGCCCCAACGGCCAACTCACAACTCCATCGGAAACAACCATGAACAAAACGCTCGATGCACTGGGAAAATTCCGCGTCGAACGATGGCTGGTCCAAGGAGATGACAAATTCAGCGTGCCGACATTCGGCTTTTTGGATACTGCGGAACGAATTGAACTGGAGGTAAAACAATCCGGCCGCTTGGTCCGCCACAAACTTCACTTAGGAGCCGCCAATCTACAGGGGGACCGATACGCGGCGACAACCGGCCCGGATGGGCAGATGGTGGTTTTTACTTTCCCGGAAGTTGTTTACGCACAGGTTTTGAAAACCTACGCGCTTCTACCTGACTAACTACTGTGGCGCTTGGCCTTTAGCTGCGCCTCTGAGTAGAGAATCGCCGCCGCCAGAGCCTTGGCTTCGTCCTCGGAAATATCGCCGCCGTCCTCGAGCCGTTGCTGGGCCTTGGCCTTGGCTTCCTCAGCGGCGGCCTCGTCGATGTCCGCGCTGTTGGCGGCGTTGTCGGTGAGGATGGCCACGTGGTTGCCAGTGATTTCCGCGAAT
>CEVA01026255.1_pt1 | contig 68836 bp, 57 predicted proteins | sample 361521 | NCBI WGS metagenome assembly CEVA01 (sample SAMEA2622823, study PRJEB7988) | marine metagenome | isolation source: saline water (ENVO:00002010), including | reverse complement strand
CAAACAGAACAAAAATAGAACAGCAAAGATCAACAGACCCTAGTAAATCACCGCTTCAATACTTAAAGCCAAATGAGGTTTGCAGGCGCAGGTTATCAGCCTGCTCACCAGCAAAATTCTCTACTTCCCCGTATTGTAGCTCCACGCCTAAACGGGACATCATAGTTGGGTTCCAAATAAGGTTAATAGTGCTGTAGAGACTATTATTAAATGCTCTAGCGTGTTGCGTAGCAAGGTTGTCAACGTCGACGTAGCTTACCCCTAGGCTAGATGTAAAGCGCTCACTCCATTGCTTATCGAGATACACAAACCCGCCACTGATACCAATTGCTTGTAAATCGCCGTTGCTGTTTAAGCCTGCATCGCTGCCCCCGGTGATAGCGCTGTATATACTGCAACACGGGTCATTGATGTAGCGAGCGATACCTTCGCCAGTTGCAAATTGGAACTTCAATAAATGTGCTTTATCAAGGGCATAATTGCCGGTGACATTGATACCCCATCCTGTTACCGAGTCTTCTTGGGTCGATGTTTCAAAGCCTAAGCTACGTAGTAATAGGGCGGCTTTTATGTAGCCATCTGTGAAACGCTGCTGATAACTGAGCGTAGCGTCTGGCCAATCGTTCTGCTCATTGAAAGAAAGGGTCGCGGGGTCGATATCTCGAGGAAACGCCAAGTCGGCGTCAGAGCGCTCCATGGTCACCATCCATGTTGCCCCCGATGCGCTTTGTTCAGTGCGATAGCGGATTTGTGGTTGACGGGTAAACACCATGGCAGTGGGACCCCAATAATCAATGATGTTGGGGAAGGAATTAATGTCCATAAACCCGGAAAAGGTTTGTCCTGCTCCCCAATTCCCAAGCTCACCCCACAGGTGAGTCAGGTGAAAATCGGCATTACCTTGGTCATCAAACATATCGAATTCAAAACGCGTGGTCATATCACCATAGTGGGTGGGCGTATGGCTGCGAAACGACAGCTTAGATTGGCCAGCGCTCAACAGCGTGTTGTCGTTGGTGGTGTTGTCATCATAAGCAATAGAAGAGGTTTGAAAGCCGGCACGATTTGTCATTTCGCCGTGATTATAGATAGCATCAAGCCAAATTTGTCCACCGAGTTGCAACGTCGTCGTTGAGTCGCTCAAGCGAATACTTTTGGTGGGGGCGGCAAAACGGTGACTCGGTCGGGTGGTGTCATTAAAGAGCACTTGCTGCGCCTCTATCGCTGAGACCTTGGCATTATTGGCCACTACTTGGGTGCGTTTTTGTTCGCGCTCCAAGGCGGCGATTTTTTTATCTTTAGCAGCCAGTTGCTTTTCTAATTCGCTGAGGCGCTGTTCAAGCGCACTGAGACGCTGCTCTATACTTTGTGCATGACTATTGGCGCTGTAGCACAGCGCTGACAAGAGCGCTGCGGCGACAACATTTAATGGCAGAAATTTCATTGGCTCTCCTAAAGTTCAACACCCAAAGAAACAATCATCTTGTAGTCATCCTGTTTAGGAATACTGCCATCTGCGTTAGCCACAGGGGAGGCAAGATGATCCCACACCAATGATAAGTCCAAATCTATGTCGTTAGTTATATCAATCGAAGCGCCCGCAAGAGCATGTTGAGCATTACCACCTGAGGCGTTCTCGGCAAAGGTAAAGCGGTAGTCAAACTTTAAATCTACATTAGTGCGCCATTCGTAATCCAAATTTGACTCAAAATAAAAAGAGGTGGAGGAATTACTGGTATCTTGCCCCGCAGCGACATCACTAAACTCCGTTCGTTGATAGGCTGGCCCCGCACCGATGTCCCATTCCAATTTATCTGTGTCTATTAAGTAGTAGCCAAAACCAGCGCCTAGGGTGTATTTGTTATCGATATTTTGGAAAGGGTCGCGGTAATACTCAAAAAATACCGGGCGAAAGTACAGTGAGCTGGTATAAAACCAATCAAAGGTGCCATTCGCTCGAACATTGTTTTCAGTCACCTTATCGTCGTTTGCTGTGCGATCTGCCAGCGCGGTAATGAGTAACCGGTTACTGGCCGTCCGACGTTTTATATCAACACTGGCCGAGAGCTCGGTTTGTTCAGTATTCCCTCTGCTTAAATTCGCGCCTACGCCGACCTTGATAGACCAAGCGCTCAGCTCGTCTTTTGCACTAGGAGCAATAGAAACTAAGTCTTGATAGCGATATTGCGAAGGACTGTTTCCCACAACCACATAGCCACCGGATATATTCAGCGACCCTTGTTGCACCGTGCCGTCGTTAAAGCGCACGCTGTGAGAGCGCCCAGATATGACCATATAAATATCTTCTTGATCAATGATCAGGGTGTCGAGAATATCGCTTTCAAATTCCACTTTTTTGTCATAGAGCGATTTCAGCTCTCCTTTAAGCCACTCTCCTGAATTTAGGCGTAACCAGTCGTATTTATCGGCCTGTTTGATAACGACCTGACGCTCCTCAAGTAAGGTGTCAGGCAACGAACTGGTTGTGTTGGCGTTATTGCTAGTACTTATGAGCAACGCCAGTAAGCATAAAGGGTAATGCATTGGTGTCGGTCCTTGAATACGCAGACGTTTTCATTATTGCTTCATTAGTTTAGACGAACATAAAGCAATTACTGTGTTCCTATTATGTAGTTAAACACCGATGGTCGGTGCAAACAACCGTTGATAAGTTTTGTATGCATACTCATCGGTCATGCCACTGAGGTAATCGCATAGCACGCGTAAAGGATTGTCGCCCTGTTGCTCAGCTTTACGATAACTCAATGCGGTTGTCTCCGGCAGCAAGCGTAGGGGATCACTGGCAAATGCGGCAAATAATTCCATGATTAGTTTTTGTCCTTTAAATTCAATTTGCTGCATATGGGGGGCGCGAATAAGGCGTTTATAAATAAAATGTTTGAGCGCGTTTAATAAACTCATGTAAGCGCTGGGCAGGGTCACTTGATAGCGCAAAATATCGCACCCAAAGCGTCTATCTGTTTGCTCAAGTCGGGACTGGGTTATGAACAAGTTAACTAACTCACCAATGATGTCTTTGCGCTGCGCTTCACAGCCAAAGAAAAGCCGTTCAGTGATGCGGCTGTCATCTAGCCAAGGACAATCGATTTGAGCAAGTGCTGGCTCGCCATGAGCCTGCCAATCGTGGACAGTGATTTGCTCGGTGGCAATCGCATCTTCAAGATCATGCACCGCATAAGCAATGTCATCTGCCAACTCCATAATGGCCGCATCGAGTGATTTATAACGGGTTTTGTGGCGATATGCATCATACTGCTCATGGCTGGTAAAGCGTTGGCGTTGTGAGTCATCGAGCGGCGCTAAAATCCAATCAAGCAAATCTTGGTCATCATTGTATAAGCCTTTCGCCGGACGCCAATCGTGCGCTTTTATAAATTGTTGTTTGGCGTTTTGCTCTGGGTGAGTGTGCCAAAGTGTATCAATAAGCGCTGGATACTTTATAAACCCCAGTAAAGTGCGTCGGGTTAGGTTCATACCATAGCCCTGAGTGTAGGGCTCTAACTTCGCGACGATGCGCAAGGTTTGCGCATTGCCCTCGAAGCCTCCGTGTTCACGCATCATATAATTCAGGGCAATTTCACCGCCATGGCCAAATGGTGGATGACCAATATCATGGGCTAAACACAAGGTTTCAAGTAATGACTCATCAGGAAGACAAGTAATATCTGGATGTTGTCGACTCAGATGACGTAATAGACCGCTGCCAATTTGCGAAACTTCCAAAGAGTGAGTTAAGCGAGTGCGATAAAAGTCATTCAGGCCAATACCCATAATTTGGGTTTTGGCTTGCAGTCGGCGAAACGCTGCGGCATGAATAATACGTGAGCGATCCACTTGCCAGGGTGAGCGATTGTCATTAGGGCGGTGTTTGTGTTCATCGGCGCGCCGTTGTTGCCAGATATGCTGCATAGCTTCCTCAATCTGATCCTTTGCACTGTGCAAAGTGTAAACTATAAATAAAACAAAGTCTTTTCAATCACCCGAGTGTTCAGATTGCGTTTTTAAAACAACCATGTTCGCGATATAATGCCGCGTTTTTTGATCTGGCCTTGGGGGCTCGTGGAGGATTCATGATAAAAAAGCTTGGACTGCTAATAACCGTAATAATCTGTGTGACTGCATTGTTATACCCGTTCATATGGGGAACTCGTGTCGCAGACACCCAGCCACGTGAGGAGCAGCCCACTGTAGAAAAGCCAACAGTGCCGGAAAAACCTCTGCACAATGTTAAGCTACCTAATTTTGCTGCGATAAAGGATGTAAAACAGAAAAAGGCGGCGTTCTTCGACTTTATTCGCGAGCCTATTGAAAAAGCGAATGCCAAGTTACGCTCACAGCGTGCAGTGTTAGAAATCGCCCTGATGATGACCCAATTTGATGAGCCACTTACTGATGTGCAGATTGATAAAGTCACCGATATTTTCGCTGAATATGGGCTGGGAGATGAACAAATTAGTGAATTATCACTGCGCCAAGCATTGCGTAAAGTGGATGTGATCCCTAAAGAATTAGTCATGATGCAAGCGGCCAATGAGTCGGCATGGGGCACCTCACGCTTTGCCCGCATCGGACTCAACTTTTTTGGGCAATGGTGCTTTAGTAAGGGCTGCGGTATGGTGCCAAAGCGCCGCAATCAAGGGGCAAAGCATGAGGTTGCAGTGTATCAGTCAGTGCAAGAGGCGGTGAATGCCTATTTTTACAATATCAACACCAACAGCGCGTATCGTGAATTACGCGATATTCGCGCCGACCTACGACAAGCACAACAGCCCATCGATGCCAAGGCGCTGACGTATGGGTTGATGTCTTACTCTGAGCGCGGTGAAGCTTATATTGAAGAGCTGCAAGCGATGATTGACCATAACAGGACTTACTTCGATGAATAAATGCCTTTTTATTGCCACAGTAATGTGTTCAATGGCTGTGAATGCGCAGCTAACAAATGAGCCTGTGGTGATGTCTTACGATGGCTTTTTCGACCGTATGGAGGTTGTCAACGAGGGCAATTTCCAACACGCTAAAGTCGGCTTTTACTTAAAAACCTATGAAAATGCAGAAAATTGCGTGCTAAAGGAAGGCAAAATCGTGACCGAGCGCGAACGCTTTCCTCTAACGTATGACGATAACGGGCAACTGTTCTTGCCCTTTGACAAGCAACTAGATACCCATAAAGCTATGGTCATAGCAACGCCACAGTCAGGACAGTGCCAGTTGAGTATGCAAATTGAAGCACCAGGACCGTTTACACGATTAACCTATGCGCAAGCTTATGCCATTGAGCAAGAGTTTGGTGATTTAATTGGCGACTTGTCTGGCTTTTTTGTGGGCACGCTGATGCCGTTTTTGTTACCTGAACACAAAGGGGTGCAACTACACTTTGCTGATACGCTGCCGGCGAAGGTGCCAGACAGCTGGCAGTGCCAAGGCTTGCAATGTAAGGTGCCGATTGAGCAGCAGTGGCAAGACAATAACAACACCTTAGTCGAGGGCACACAAATTCATCGAATTACGCCATGGATAGCGCAATAGAGAAAGAATAAGGCCGCTTGAAAGCGGCCTTATTATAATCTTACAGCTCAATGGCTTGAATTTTTACACCACTGTCAGAGTGTTCTTCTTCGGGCACAGGCGGTGTGTCGAACTGGGCTTTATCCAACGCAATATCGCCGCCATCTATTACTTCACCGGTTTGCAGCTGTGCAAAGTTAAACAGCGAAGTATCAGCCATATGTGAGGGCACCACGTTTTGCATGGCGGTAAAGATGCTTTCAATACGCCCAGGTGATTCTTTATGCCACTGCTGCAGCATCGCCTTGATGTTCTGTCTTTGTAAGTTTTCTTGCGAGCCACACAAGTTGCAAGGAATGATTGGAAACTCTTTTTGTTGTGCGTATGCACTGATATCAGCTTCTTTACAATAGGCCAGTGGGCGGATCACCATGTGCTGGCCGTCATCGCTCATTAGCTTGGCTGGCATGCCTTTCATTTTTCCGCCATAGAACATATTTAAAAACAAGGTTTCAATCATGTCATCACGGTGGTGGCCGAGAGCAATTTTAGTTGCTCCGAGCTCTTTAGCGGTGCGATATAAGATACCACGGCGTAAGCGCGAGCACAGCGAGCAGGTGGTTTTACCCTCAGGCACTTTATCTTTAACAATTGAGTACGTGTCTTCTTCAACAATTTTGTACTCAATACCTAAACCGTCCAAGTATTCGGGCAGCACATGCTCAGGAAAGCCGGGTTGTTTTTGGTCTAAATTCACCGCAAACAGCTCAAAGCGCACCGGCGCTGAGCGTTGTAGATTTTGTAAAATATCGAGCAGGGTGTAGCTGTCTTTACCGCCGGATAAGCACACCATGATGCGGTCGCCTTCTTCAATCATATTGAAGTCAGCAATGGCTTGACCTGTATGGCGGCGTAGCCGCTTTTGCAGTTTATTGAAGTTATATTGCGCTTTGGCTTGTGCTGAATTCGACACCTAGACACCCTTGTTACGGCTCATTTTAAAGGCGCGTATTATAGGCATACAGTGCAGCGGCATCAAGAAAAAGGCGGCATTAGCGCCGCCCAAATGACAGATAGTGTGTAATGGTTGAAGATTAGTCCTCAAGCGGGGAGTGATAGCCATCGGGTTTCAGCGCCAGGACATCACAATCGAGACTATCGATAACATGCTCAGCAGTGTTGCCCACAAGAGCTGCACTGAGACCGGTGCGGCCCACGGTGCCCATCACCACAAGTTCACTGTCGAGCTTTTTCGCAATCCGAGGGATCACATCCTCCGGTAAACCTTCCTCCACATGTTGATGATGCGTAGCGATACCATGTTGAGCGCCTAATTCTCGCGTTGAATTGAGATGGTGCTCTTTCACCGTTTCATTGTACTGTGAGGGATTAAACTCCGGGATCTCAATGGCAATATTCACCGGTGTTGCCGGGTAAGCATTAACTAAATGCAGGTCGCCCTGAGCAAGTTGGGCAATAAATTTAGCGTCTTGAACAATGCGTTGATTAAGCGCTTGGTGTTGCTCATCATCACTGGAAGCATTAACCGCAGCCACCACTGCACCGCCAACTGGCCAGTTATGGTCTTTCACTAGCAATAAAGGAGCCGGGCATTTACGGATCAAGTGCCAATCGGTAGGCGTAAAGATCACCGACTTTAGCGTGTCATGTTGGTGTGTGCCTTTGACGACTAGATCATAATCATGGCCGAGCACTTCGCGAATAATGGCTTCGAAAGGGCGGTTATGCCACACCACTTTGGTGTCAAATTGCACATCTTGGTATTGGTGAGTGAGGGTTTTCAACCACTGCTCTTTTTCACTGAGCACTGCTTTGCGCATGGCTTCGCGCTCTTCGGCACTGAGCATTGTGGTCATTTCATAAGAAAAATCATAGATGGACAGGAAGGCGGTGATTTGCGCACCGCTTTTTCGCGCCAGTTCGATAGACCGAGACAAACTCTGTTGCTGCTCCACGGTGGGATCAACCACAGCTAAAATACGTTTAATTTTATCCATTGTGCGCCTCCTGCATTACCAAGCGAATTGTAATATACACCATTTCAGTGTAACGCAATTAACGCAATTGAAAAGGGGGCGCGGTCTGTGAGTTTGAGTTAGATCAATCGCCTGGCAAACTTATCGCAGCCGTGTGGGCCAGGGTTTCATGATCTTCAATGGTGATGAACTTACCGTCCACACGAATGAATCCCCCTTTTTGGAAGCGGCTTAATAAGCGGCTGATGGTCTCAACTGTTAAGCCTAGGTAATTACCAATTTCACCGCGCGTCATAGTGAGACGAAACTCTCTGGCTGAGAACCCACGCTCGCTGAAGCGGCGTGATAAGGTGAACAAGAAAGAGGCCAGGCGCTGCTCAGCGGTTTTTTTGTTTAGCAGCAATAACATTTCTTGGTCGTAGTTAATTTCATTACTCATTAAGCGCATAATCTGCTGGCGCAGCTTCGGTAACTTCCCTGCTAATTCGTCGAGCGTAGCGAAGGGGATCTCGCACACCATAGATGTTTCTAAGGCTTGGGCGAAGCTTTGATGTTTCATGGTTTGAATACCATCAAAACCAACTAAGTCGCCCGCCAGATGGAATCCGGTGATTTGTTCCTCACCTTGCTCTGATAGAGTAAAGGACTTAAACGAGCCACTGCGCACGGCAAAAATGGACTTCAGTTCGTCCCCAGATTCAAACAGGAAATCTCCCTTGTGCAGCGGTTTTTTGCGCTCAATGATATCGTCGAGACGATCCATTTCATCGCCATTGAGGCTATACGGCAGACACAGTTGGGAAATAGAGCAGTTTGTGCAACTAATGGCACAGTTTGACTTACCTGCGTATTTACCTGAAAGGGTTGGTTTTACGTCCATTTTACTATCCAAGGTGAACTGAATGTTTGTGTTAAATCTACGTCAGTAGAGGTTGGCTTGCAACAATAAGGCTATACAACCCATACCAAAGTAATAGATTACCAAGTGCTAGGCGCACCCATGGGTGATTGAGGCCACGCTTTATAAATTGGGCGCCTAATCCTAATGCCAACATGGCAGGGAGTGTCCCAAGCGCAAAGCATAACATAAATAGTGCGCCATTAATCGCGCTTTGGCTGGTTATAGCCCAAGTTAGCGCGCTGTAAACTAAACCACATGGCAGCCATCCCCAAAGTGCACCATAACCCAGGGCCTTGGGATAGGTATTAATTGGCATTAGGTAGCGGTTTAATTTTACGATATGGCGCCACAAAGCCCATTGTCCGGCTTTTTCAACGGGGCCAAGGGCATTAAATAGCCGCATCACGTACAGGCCAACCAACACCATAAAGACTGCGCTGAATAAGCTTAATACTTGGCTGAGGGTGTTACTCTGCTTAGCAAAGGCAGCACTTAGCCCTCCTACAAGGGCACCTGCTAGGGTGTAGCTAAATAGCCGACCTATGTTGTAAGCACTGGCTGCGCCGACGGCATTAAGGTCCTTACTGGCCAATTGAAAACTACCGGCGATACCGCCACACATAGCAACGCAGTGGCCGCTGCCGGCAAGGCCCATAAGCAAAGCAGCAATAAAGTTAATCTCGCTCATTGCTCTTGTCGTGCTCTTCTTTGTCGTCCTCAAAGAGAATGCTGTGGCCTTGTTTATCTAAGTCGGAAAATTGCTCGCTTTTGACTGCCCAAAAGAAAATGCCGATGGCAATAATCACGAACAAAATAGCGATAGGGATTAACACATAAATAATGCTCATAGGCGTAATAGTCGCAACGAGTTGGTAATAACAATAATGGAGCTGGCAGACATACCTATGACCGCCATCCACGGCGCCACTAGGCCCATCGCTGCCAAAGGTAAGATAGCGCCGTTATAACACAGCGACAGTGCCAAGTTTTGACGAACAATTCGGCGTGTTTTTTTGGCAATGGTGATAAGCTTAGACACCGAACGTAAATCACTGTTTAACAATACCACATCGGCGGTGTTCTTCGAAATATCGGCGCCGCTATCCATCGCAATCGATAAATGTGCGGCGTTAAATACCGGACTGTCATTGACGCCATCGCCAACCATGGCACAGATATCTCCCTGATTATGCCACGATTGCATCAGTGCTAATTTGTCTTGTGGCAGCAGCGCACTGTGACATGCATCTAATTGCAGTTGTTGGCTTAATTGGGCACCTTTATCGGAGGGGTCGCCAGTGAGCATCACGCGCTCAATGCCTTGTTGTTTTAACTCCTGTTGCAGCTCTTGTGCATATTCTCTTACTTTATCTTGTAAAAAGAATGCGGCCACGGCGGATTCATTTACATATAACACCGCCTGCGCGTTTTTAGGTTGCGGGCCTGCAAACCAGCTCGCTTTACCAATGTGCACACGCTGACCTTGCCACATACCAGCCACCCCATAACCTGTGTGTACTTGGGCATCGGTGATGACTTGTTGGGCAGCAGCACTCGCACTCTCGGTAAACGCTTTGGCTATGGGATGCTCGGAATACGCTTCTAAAGCGCTAGCCAATGCATGTATTTGCTGCTCGTCGTAGGCATTATCTAGTATTTCCGTGTGGTCAATAACAAAGCGCCCTAACGTCAGGGTGCCCGTTTTATCAAAGCCCACCTTGGTGAGCTTGGTGGCTGTCTCTAACACATGAGACTGTTTGATTAACACCCCGCGCTTGGTGAGGTTGGCCACAGCACATGTTAGTGCGGTGGGGATGGCCAAACTCAGTGCACATGGGCAAGTTGCAACCAACACCGCAATGGTGATCCAAAAGGCGTGCTCGGGAGCAATACTGTACCAAGCTGCTGCGGTAATCGAGGCAAAAACGAGTAAGCAGGCAACAAACCACTGGGCAACCTTGTCGGTTACTTGGGCGATGCGCGGGCGTTGGCTTAATGCTGAATGTTGCAGTCTGATGATTTGGTTGACCAAGGTGTTTTGGCCCACTTTATTGATCTCTATCGTCAATACGCCGTCATGGTTGAGAGTGCCGGCATGGACTTGGTCGCCTACGCGCTTAGTCACAGGGTGGTGCTCGCCGGTCATCATTGACTCATCAACACTGGAATGCCCTGCAATCACCACGCCGTCAGCGGCAATGGTTTCGCCGGCTTTGACGCGTACGATATCACCTAGAGAGAGGAGTTTGGCACTGGTTATATGCTCTTCATTATTCTCTACTTTACGCGCTGTTAGGGGCAGTAATTTTTGCAAGTTAGCGGTAAATTCACTGGCTTTAAGGCGGGCGCGAAACTCTAAATATTTACCCAGTAACAGCAAGAAGGTAAACATACAAATGGATTCGAAATACACTTCGCCTTGCTCAGTCAGTGTGGCATAGCAGCTGGCAAAATAGGCACCAAATATCGCCAAGGATACAGGGACATCCATATTCAATTGTTTAGCGCGAAGACCACTGATGGCATTGGTTAAAAAGGGCAGTGCAGAGTAAAAAATTACGGGCGTAGCAAGGGTTAAACTGATCCAACGGAAGTATTGCTCGAAGTTCTCCTCCATGCCTGAGAACATGCCAAAGTACATGGCAAAGGCGAACATCATCACCTGCATGGTCATCAGGCCCGCGACGCCAAGGCGACGGATAAAGCTCTTGGCCGTTGCCTGTTTTTGTGCCGCTTCACTATCAGCTTGAAAAGGGTAACTCTTATAACCGATCTCAGCGAGACTGGTGATCAAGGTGCTGAGTTTGACCTGTTCGTCGTTCCACACCACCATGGCGCGATGAGTGGAGGTGTTAACATCAACGCGTTTTACGCCCTGATGGGCGAGCAGCTGCCTTTCAATGAGCCAAGCGCAGGCAGCACAACTGATCCCTTCGACACTGAGCAGCACCTCTTTATCGTCGCCTTGATGAGCCACAAACTCTTGCTGAATACTTTCTTGGTCGTAGCTTTTTATAAGTGCAAGTTGCTCTGGCACAAGCTGTTCGACTTTACCGGCAGACTCTGTGCGATACTTATAATAATCGGTCATGCCTTGGTCAACGATGGTCTGGGCGACAGCTTTACAGCCAATGCAACACATGGGCTGCGCATGACCTTGAATGGTGACCGATTCATTAAAGCCAGCCGGAACTGGCTCAAGACAGTGAAAACACGTCTTTGCGCTCATTTACTTATACTCAGGGTCAACTTTTACGGTGCCGTTCAAGGGCAGCTGAATATTTTCTTTTAGCTTCCAGCTGTCATCAAAAGGAGTAATAAACACAGTGTAAGCGCCCTGTGGGATCGGGGAGTCTAATAGCGCTGTGAATTCACCACGGGCATTTTGCGTGAGTCTAAAACGAATATCTTTTTCTTCAATGGTGCGGTGATACAGGCCGATATTGAGCGCTGCAACTTTTGATGCGTCGCCTTTGGTAAAGCGGAACACCACACGCTCTTGGTCAATATCAAGGTCGCCGTGTAAGTAGAGCGCTTTGGCTTTATTAAACTTGCTCAGCTCGAGGTTGATGGCCTTGCCTTTTTTGTAATAATCATCCACTACCATATCAGGGCCGTTGCCAACAGCGAAGGTGATAAGACCGATGCAGGCTATTATTGTCACTAATGGGAAAAACAACAGAAACCAAGGCCAAAACTGCTTATACCAAGGGGGAGACACTGCTTTCATAACGCACTTCATATTGCCGAATAGTGGCTGCTATTTTACGGTATTAGAACAAAAATTCCCAAAAAAAAGCCTCCAAATTAGGAGGCTTTTTTGATTTCAATTAATCTAAGCGATTATTTTTCCTGGGACAGGCTGTATACGTATGCCGTTAACAGGTGAACTTTGTCCTCGCCAAGAATTTCTTTCCAAGCGGGCATGACACCAGCGCGACCGTTACGTAGCGTTTCTTCAACTGAACGCTTTGAGCCACTACCATATAACCAAATGTTATCGGTAAGGTTAGGTGCCCCAAACGGCAGGTTATGAGCAACAGAGCCTTTACCATCAGCACCGTGACAGGCAGCACACATGGCGAACTTAGCGGCACCGGCTTCAGCGTCTTTTTGGTTCACTGTACGTCCGGAAAGGCTAAGTACATAGGCGGTCATCTCTTTGATACCTTGATCACCCAATGCAGCTTCCCAACTTGGCATGGCTGCTACACGACCATACAGTAACGTTTCTTTAATTTTATCTGGCGAGCCACCATATAACCAATCATTATCGGTCAGATTAGGGAAGCCGTCACCGCCACGAGCATCAGAGCCGTGACATTGCGCGCAGTTTTGTAAGAACAAACGTTGACCAATTTCTAACGCCTTTTCATCTGCTGCTAAGTCAAGTACATCACGCTTGGCAAAAGACTCAAAGATTGGGCCATAGCGTTTTTCAGCGGCACGAATTTCATCGTCAAGCTGAATACGGTAGCCATTTTCTTCGGCTTCACTGACGGCTTGCTTTGACTCTTTTAAAGACGTAATGCCTTGGTTCGAGCTTTTCCACTTAAATAGGCCTTCAAAGTTACCTAAACCAGGGTAAGCAGCAAGGTAAAACACTGCCCAAATAAAGGTGGCGAAGAACATGTATGTCCACCATTTTGGTAGTGGGTTATTCACCTCTTCAATGCCATCAAATTCGTGGCCACAACTTTCACCCTCTTTTACACCCAAATAGTTTTTCAAGTTCCAAACTAGTAGAGCAAAAATGAGAGCTAGACAGGCCACTGTTAACACGATGACCCAAATACTCCAAAAGCTAGTCATTTCTCAGACTCCTTTTCCTCATGTGTGATTGTGTTTTGGTGTTTCTTTTCGTCTTCAAACACCGAGTTGGCTGCGTCGTCGAAGCGCTTCTTACTGCGCTTACTGAATGCCCACAACACAATCACGATAAAAAGTACCATTATTACCAGAGTTAAAATGCCTCTGAACGTGCCGTAATCCATAATAATTACTTCAAGTGTGTGCCAAGTTGCTGCAAGTAGGCGATTAAGGCTTCCATTTCGGTTTTGCCTTGCACCGCTTCTTTGGCGCCTTGAATGTCTTCATCCGTATAAGGCACGCCAAAATCCTGGAATACTTCCATTTTCTTAGCCGTTAACTCGCCATCAAGTACGTTTTCATCCAACCAAGGAAAAGCTGGCATGTTTGACTCTGGAACCACTGCGCGTGGATCCATAAGGTGGGCGTAGTGCCAATCGTCAGAGTAGCGCTCGCCTACACGTGCAAGGTCAGGACCGGTACGTTTTGAGCCCCAAAGAAAGGGGTGATCCCATACCGACTCACCAGCCACTGAGTAGTGACCATAGCGCTCTACCTCGTCACGGAAAGGACGGATCATCTGTGAGTGACAATTGGAACAACCTTCACGAACATAGATATCACGGCCTTCAAGCTCAAGCGCTGTGAGTGGGCGTAGCCCATCTACAGGCTCAGTGGTGTCTTTTTGGAACATCAGCGGGGTGATTTCCACAAGTGCACCAAAGCTAATCGCGAACACCGTTAGGATGGCCATCAGGCCGACGTTCTTTTCAACAATTTCGTGTTTGTTGCTAGAGTTTTTATTGCTCATCATCTACCCCTTAAGCTGGCTGTGCCTGTGTATCGTCAGCGATTGCGCCTTTTTTGGCAGCAATGGTGCGATAACAGTTATAAGCCATAATCAACATACCCGTTACGATGAACACACCGCCTAGGAAACGCATGATGTAGAAGGGATAAGACGCTTCTAGTGATTGTACGAAGCTGTACATTAAGGTGCCGTCTTCGTTCACTGCACGCCACATTAGACCCTGCATTACACCTGAAATCCACATTGCCACAATGTAAAGTACAACGCCCACAGTGTGTAGCCAGAAATGCGTGTTAACCAGCTTGATGCTGTACATACGACCATGGCCGAACAATGCCGGGATTAGGTGATAGATTGCACCAATAGAAATCATCGCTACCCAACCAAGCGCACCAGAGTGTACATGACCTACGGTCCAGTCAGTGTAATGAGATAGGGCGTTTACTGATTTGATAGCCATCATCGGGCCTTCGAAAGTCGACATGCCGTAGAATGACAGTGAGACCACCAAGAAACGCAGTACTGGGTCAGTGCGCAATTTGTGCCACGCGCCCGATAGGGTCATGATACCGTTGATCATGCCGCCCCATGAAGGTACGAATAAAATCACCGACATCACCATACCTAGCGACTGTGTCCAGTCTGGCAGAGCAGTGTAGTGTAGGTGGTGAGGACCAGCCCAAATGTAAAGAGAGATAAGTGCCCAGAAGTGTACAACCGATAAACGGTAAGAGTACACAGGACGCCCCGCTTGTTTAGGAACGAAGTAGTACATCATTCCAAGGAAGCCCGCTGTCAGTAGGAAACCTACTGCGTTGTGGCCGTACCACCATTGCACCATGGCATCAACCGCACCGGCATAAATGGAGTATGACTTGGTCAGCGAAACAGGCACCGCCATGCTGTTCACAATGTGTAAAACGGCGACCGTGATAATGAAACCAGCATAGAACCAGTTTGCCACGTAAATGTGTGACACCTTACGCTTGATTAGCGTGCCGAAAAACACCACGGCATACGAGACCCACACCACGGCAATCAGAATATCAATTGGCCACTCAAGCTCAGCGTACTCTTTTGAGCTAGTCAACCCCATCGGTAAGGTAATTGCTGCAAGTACGATGACAAGTTGCCAGCCCCAGAATGTGAAGGCCGCGAGTTTGTCGGAGAAAAGACGGGTTTGGCAGGTGCGTTGTACAACGTAGTAAGACGTTGCAAAAAGGGCACTGGTGCCGAAAGCGAAGATAACTGCGTTCGTATGTAACGGACGAAGTCGAGAGTAAGTTAGCCATGGGGTATCGAAGTTCAACGCTGGCCAGGCAAGCTGGGCGGCAATCAGAACCCCAATACTCATGCCAACGATGCCCCAAATCACTGTCATAATAGCGAATTGGCGAACAACTTTATAGTTGTACTCAGTTTGTGATGCTACTGTTTGGCTCATTGTCAGGTTTCCGCTGCATTATTATGCGATTAGAAATGAATTACCTATTCTATGCGAATAGGCCCTACTGATTGTGCTCCAAGCCCGCTATCTAAAACCCTCAACACTTTGAGCATTTCAGAAAACACACTCGAAACACGCTTATTATTTTCGGCCGAAATGATAAAATTTTTGACCTCAAAAAGATAGCGCAAATGGCTAAAATAATGACTTCAATCAAATTATCCCAAGAAGTTGGGGAAAATTTAACTGACTTCTGGTGTAATAAAGCATCAGCCGAATAATGTGTTAGCTACAAGTACGTAATACAGTGACAGAATCGATTACTTCACCACGCTTTGAGCGTGAAAAAAAATACCGCCCAAGCGGCCACCCCCTTTGCTCTGGTGTCGGCATGCTGATCTGCACATTACTGCTTATCGCTGGTTGTGACAGCGACTCGACGACAAGTATAGAAAATCTCAGTACGAATACCAGTTGTTGCGAGCATCAGCAGCAAACACATCAAGACATTACCTTTGCCTTGAGCACTGAACAGGTTCCCCCTGAGAATCCGTTCGCGATAAAACTAACACTGCCTGAGCACACTCAAGTAATTAAAGCGCACCTAGAGGGTGTTGGCATGTACATGGGACGTATCCCGGTTTTATTCAACAAAGTGGACGCGGACACTTGGGTTGCAAGCACTCAGGTAGGGAGTTGCAGTGAACCAACCATGCGCTGGCAACTCGTTGTTGAAACTGCACAAAACACTCAACAGCAAATTCATCACTTCCAATTTATCTCGACCCCAACATATTAACTCGACCCCAGCATATTAAAAGGCGAAGGCACTGGCTCACTCGGTGTCGGTAAGCTGGTGCGACAAGTCTTTATTGCGCAGCGAATATATGTGTGTCTGTGAAGTGATATGCATAAGAAATCATCCAAACCTGTATTAAATTCGTTCAAGTTAAGTGTTTGCATCATTCTCACGTTGATTGCGATCGCTGTGCGCTTATAAAAAATAGTGGAGGTTTTTGAATGGGGTAATAAGTTTGTGTGTATAGGTTGTAAATAATCATTTAAGTTAAAACAATTACGGCTGGTTACATTGAATTACAAAATGCGTACATATAGTTTCATTAGTCAAATAAGTGTATGAAAGTGGGGTAGGTTGCCTGCTTTTGCTGGTTTGTGGGTTGATACATTTATAACATTTCTTTACATGGGTAATGTATCTATATACCTATAGCTTGCTTGGGTTAAAATTAAATCTTCCATTCAGTTATTGTTCATTTAAATAGTCCTAAGTTGCGTCTCGTTATGCAGTACCTTCATATAAAAATGAACTGCTATCGGCCCGATATGGGTAAAAATTCAACAAGTAGGGTTTAATATGAAAAAGACACAACTAGGGCTAGCCGTTGCTGCGGCACTGCCTATGTTCTCAAGTGTTCAAGCAATTGCGGCAGATTCTTCAGCTGAAGCAATTGAAAAAATTCAAGTGACCGGCTCACGCATCAAGCGTGCCGACATGGAAACTGCTAGCCCAGTTACATTGATTGGCGCCGATGACATCAAAGCGATGGGCGCAACCAGCATCGACAGCGTTTTGCAAAAAATGACTGCGACCGGCGGTGCCATGACCAACCCAGGTATCAACAATGGTTCAGGCGGTAACGCGCGTATCGACCTACGTGGTCTTGGTTCTCAGCGTACGCTGGTACTTGTAAATGGTCGTCGTATGATTAACTCTGGTACTGGTGCAGCGTCAACTGTTGACCTTAACACTATCCCAGTATCAATGATTAAATCAGTTGAAGTACTGAAAGATGGCGCATCTGCAGTATATGGTACTGACGCGGTAGCGGGTGTTGTTAACATCATCCTTAAAGACAACTTCGAAGGTCTAGACATGAACCTTAACACTGCGATGAGCGGTGAAGGTGATGCAGAAGAAAGCTCATTCGATGTTACACTAGGTAGTTCTTTTGACCGTGGTAACGTTGTAATCGGCATGCAATACACAGACCGTGGTGAAGCATCTCAAGGCGATCGTGATTTCTCTACCTGTCCTCTTGCTGAAGGTGCAAATGGCTTATATTGCACCGGTTCTTCGTACAACGAAGGCGGTCACATTTGGAACGGCAATGGTGAAAAAGGTAAAACTGTTGACGCTGAAGGTGAAGACATTGAAGTTTCACTTATTGACGACAATGGTGTTACTGGTCGCGGTGGTGAATATCACCGTTACGGCAACGAAGATGCTTATAACTACTCACCAGCTAGCTACCTTTACACGCCAATGGAGCGTTTAAACCTAACTGGTATCGCTACCTATGACCTAACTGATGACACTCGCCTATTCAGTGAGTTCACCTACACCAAGCGTTGGTCAGAGCAGCAAATGGCGCCTCAGCCAGTATGGTTTGACTTTGACTACACAGAAGCGATGGGCGATGCATTGCTAAGCCAAAGCTATGACAAGCGTGTTGACCTTGATGGTGACGGTTACCTAGATAAAGATGCTGATGGTAACTATGTAACTCAAGAAACAAATTACCAATACGGTGACACTATCTCTTACGGCCGCCGTATGACCGATACTGGTGCACGTTTCTTCGAACAGTCTGTAGACACAGTTCGTGCGGTAATTGGTGCGGAAGGTTTCATTGGCGATTACGCATGGGATGTATCAGCTAACTTTGGTCGTAACGACTCAGTTGATAAGCTAAGCAACCTACACAACATGGGTGCTATCCAAGACCAAATCACTGAAGGTGCGTTCAACCCAATCGATCAAGCCGCTTGGGTATCGGAAGAATTCCGTAAAAACGTTTACACCGAAGTAAACAACGGTGGTAGCCAACTATTCATCTTGTCTGCGTCTGTATCTGGCGAAATGTTTGAAATGCCAGCGGGTTACTCAGCATTTGCAGCAGGTGTAGAGCGTCGTCAAGAAAAAGCATGGTACACGCCTGATTCACTAACAGCACAGGGTCTGGCCAACGATCCGCCAGTTGAACCTACTTCAGGTGGCTTCGATGTAAACGAAGCGTATGTAGAATTCGCTCTACCACTTCTTGCAGACGTGCCTTTTGCTGAAATGGTTGACCTAAGCGCAGCAATCCGTGCGTTCGACTACAGCACGTTCGGTAGCGATGAAACATGGAAACTAGGTCTTACTTGGAAAGTCAACGAAGAGCTAATGCTACGTAGTGTTGTTTCAACAGCATTCCGCGCGCCAACGGTTGACGAGCTATACTCTGGTAACTCTCCGTCATTCGAGCAGGTCACCTACCCAGGTGCGCAAGATCAAGCGGAAGTCACTGTAGGTGGTAACCAAGACTTGACTCCTGAAGAAGCTGATACGCTAACTGCAGGCCTTGTATACGAGCCAAGCTGGTTCGAAGGTTTCTCAATGACTTTCGATTACTACGATATCGAAATCGAAAATGCGATTGCTAGCGTGAGCTCAGAGACGATCCTTCAGCAGTGTCTTGCAACAACTAACAACGCGAATAGTGCACTATGTCAGTCAGCAAACGTTACTATGGACTCAACTGGCCGTATTAAATTCAATAACCAGCTACAAAATATCGGTTCAGAGCAAACTTCTGGCTACGATATTAACCTAGCGTACACGTTTGAAGCAGCAGGTCTTAACTGGCGCACAAGCTTAGACACAACAGTTCTTGATGAGTATGTTGTTGAAGTAGACGGCACTATCACTGATTATGCTGGCTTAATTACAGCAGGCAACGGTGGTTTTGCAGAGTTAAAGTCTAACTTCACTCTAAACATTGCTGGTGATAACTGGGATATGCAGTATCAAGCTCGTTACATTGACGGTATGGATAGCCAAAACTGTTTGGCAGACCCAGCAGCTTGTTACGCACCAACTACGCCAAGCGTGACGTATCATGACCTAAGCGGTTCATACATCGTTTCTGACATGGTTACTTTAACAGGTGGTGTGAACAACTTGTTTGACAAGAAACCTCCATACTACTCAGGTAACACTGACTCAAACACTGACCCGTACACCTATGATGTACTAGGTCGTCGCTTCTTCGCAGGTGTGAACGTTAAGTTCTAAACTGCGCCAAGCTACGAGTGATAAAATGCCCATCAGCGTGCTGATGGGCATTTTTTATGTGTCTAAACAATGGTATAACTAAGTTGAATTCAGCAACCTAGGTACGGCTACTTTGCATCATCATATTAGCTTCAAACAAGATGAAGGCCTCAGGCTGCAAATCAGTCAATCGCTGTTGCCAAAGTCTCATTCGCTCGTGGAGTTGTATCTTTGCATTCCCAATGAAATGGGGATCAATCCTAATACTTTAAGTGAAGAAAGCTTTTATCATAACCATGTGAAAACGCGCATGGCTTATAACGCCAGTGGCATCCACCTGCCTTTGGTGCGCAGTCGTTTTATAAGTAAAAACCGAGGTGATGAGCAAGACTATCGGCAGAACCTCAACTTGTATTGTTATCAGGTAAGGTTGGCGTTAGATACCGATGTTAATGAAGCGTTGGCCATAAAGGAGCCGGATGCATTTTTTATTCGTGTTCAAGCCATGCAACAAGAAACTGAGCGGCTGTTAAAGCGTTTACGGCGGTATAAGCCCAAAGAAGAAAAGCTGTTGTCGTTTTTTTACAATGCCGATAACTTTCTTAGTTGGCACGCTGAGCAAGTGATTTTAAAGCTTCTTGATAAGGGACCAAAAAGCAGTGAGCATGCTGTTGAGCGCAAGCAATTACTTCAGTTTTGTGAGGCAGAAAACGGCTACCGCGAACAAAAACGTTATAACTCTGTATCCACTGTGGATGACCCCAATCGGCTAGCGAATAAAATGCATTTGTTGCAACGCTTAATCGAGCATGGGGTGGTGCTCAGGCGAGAAACGCGAAACTTAAATACCTTATTAAGACGTGTTGTTAAAGGATCGGTCACCGCGATTATGATGGCCTTTGTCATGTTACTGGTGCTGACTGCACGGACCAACTTCACTCAGGTAACTATCGGTTTAGTCACTTTATTAGGCACCATTTACGGGCTCAGGGAGATCTTTAAAGAAGACATCACGCGTATTATTTGGCGTCGTATTATTATGGGCCGTGCTAAATGGTTACAGTCTTTTTATAACTCCACTACGAAAGTGAAAGTGGCGAAACAAAAGGTCTGGTTGGAATATATAAAACCAACGCGGATCCCCAAAGAGATAGCGGCTATCTTCTCTAAGCGCCGACAGCAAAATAAGCAGGCAGCGCAATGGATGTATATGCGCTTTGAGTGTGATGTGCCCGTGAACACCTTTATGCCAGGCTACGATGCCTTGCACCAGAGCATAAACATTAGCATGGCGCCGATGGTGCGCTACTTACGTAAAGGGGAAGGGCGAGTATACGAGTACAGCGGTAAAAAAATCCGCAAGCATGCCGTTGAAAGGCGTTATCAAATCAATGTGGTACTCGTGACGCGTGATGATAATCACGAGGCTCAGGCCCAGCGCTATAAGATCACCCTCAATCGCTCACAAATAGTTGCTCTGGAAAAAATCGGCTCACCCAATGCGTGAGCCGTGGCCTCGTTACAGCCCTTTTTCTGAATAGAGTGTTACTTTGTCGGAAACTAAGGTTATTTGGATATTCTTGCTTTCAGAGCCCCAAATACAATTAGTGTGAAGCGCTTTTTTTTCACACGCATCAGCTTCTCCAAGCAGGGCTTCGACTTCGGTTTTATCCATGCCCACAGACAGTTGATCGTAATTCTCCAGCGTTACTTTCGAGCAGGCACTCAAGGTGAGCACGGTGGCTAAAGAGAGAAAGAGAGATTTTTTCATTGTTTTTCCTCACATTGAATTAATGGTTAAAGCGCCTTATTTGCACCAGCATGCCTAGTTGTGGGTGGTCAAAATAATGGATTTCGCCGGAAATAACACGACGAAATTGCGAAAACTCGCCACTCAAGTGTGTTTCTGTATCCCCAGTCTGACGCAATGTTAACGCCGAGGTAATATAGAGGTAATGGTTTAGATGCACCTTTAAAAAGCCATCTAACTGCCAAATTAAGTTATATTCCGGACGTATTGGGCTCAAAAAATTTGCGCTATTAGGCACATTTTTTGGCACTCGAGCAATTAGCTCCCCCCCGTACAAGCGGAACTTAGGGGCCGTTCGTTTCGATTGCCCAGGAAAGCGCCAACCGGTGTGCAAAAGCACTTGCCTACCAATGCGCGCCAGTTGATCACGCTTATCGCTAAATTGCAATTGCGATTGGGCTAGCACATAAGGCGTGTCGGTATGTTCATACACCTCACCATCGACGACCTGAGGTAAACGGGTCAGTGTGCTAAAATCCTCTTTACTGTATTCACACGCTGCGGATACTTGGTTGTCACTTGCAAGCAGAGGTTTGGCAGGCGTAGTGGGTGGGTCAATCTGCCCCGCTAAGCACTGCTTGGTGAGCGTCGTGATATAACCCTCAGTGATAATATCGTCATTACTGTGATAATCATCGAGCTTGGCATTGTCATTCGCTAAGGTCTCACTGATTAACGCATCAGGTTGGCTAAACACCAACACCTCAATTTCGAACCAGCGCCCATCGGCGGCGTAACTCAGGCTACTAAAACAGGCTGCCATCAGCGTGGCCATTATTCTTATCATTTACTTCCTACCTTGGCTTCGAAATCCGCAATCATCGCGGTGATCAGTTTTAAGCGCTCTTGAGCATTGGCTTCATCAATCATAAAGCGTAACCGATTGGCGCCTTCCATTCTATAGTGCTGTGGATCAGCTTGAATTAAACCAATAATAAACTCGGGGCTAACCTTGGTCTGTTCACTAAATTCAAAGTACCCGCCTTTAGGGTTGGCCTCTACCTTAGTGATACCCAAGGCCCCGGCGCGGATTTTCAGTTGTTGTACGGCAAATAAATTCTTGGTGGCATCAGGGAGTAGGCCGAAACGGTCAATAAGTTCGACCTTCAGCTCATCAAGGGCATCAAAATCACTGGCACTGGCGATACGCTTATAAAGCCCCAAGCGTAGATTAACATCACTGATATAATCATTGGGCAATAGCGCAGCCAGTTTAATATCGACTTCGGTGTGTGATTTAATCAGCTTATCTAGGGTGGGTTCTTGGCCATTTTTTAGCGCTTCCACCGCTTGCTCTAACATCTCCATGTACATGCTAAACCCGATGGTCTGGATTTGCCCGCTTTGCTCATCGCCAAGTAGTTCACCGGCGCCGCGAATTTCTAAGTCATGGGTGGCCAAGGTGAAGCCCGCACCGAGGTCTTCAAGGGACTCGATGGCCTCTAAGCGTTTTTGCGCGTCTTTCGACATCGCTTTAGGGCCCGGGGTGAGCAAATAGGCATAGGCCTGGTGGTGGCTGCGGCCGACGCGCCCGCGCAACTGGTGCAATTGCGCTAAGCCGAGACGATCCGCGCGGTCCATAATAATAGTATTAGCACTGGGGATATCAATGCCGGTCTCTATGATGGTGGTACACACCAACACATTAAAGCGTTGATGGTAAAACTCGCTCATTAGGCTTTCTAGTTCACGCTCGCGCATTTGACCGTGGGCGACCGCGACACTGGCTTCAGGCACGACTTTGCGAATATCCTCGGCAGTGCGCTCGATGGTTTCAACGTTATTATGGAGGAAATACACCTGACCACCGCGTTTAATTTCCCGCAAAATAGCTTCACGGATCATGTCATCGTCTCGTTGGCGCACAAAGGTCTTCACCGCTAAACGTTTGGCTGGCGGCGTGGCAATAATGGATAAGTCACGCATGCCACTCATGGCCATGTTTAGGGTTCGCGGAATTGGCGTGGCCGTTAGGGTGAGAATATCGACATCTGCACGCAGGGCCTTAATTTTCTCTTTTTGACGCACCCCAAAACGGTGCTCTTCATCGACAATAAGTAAACCAAGGTCGGCGAACTTAATGTTTTCTTGCAACAACTTATGGGTGCCGATAACAATATCGACTTGGCCATCTTTTATTTTGGCTAAGGTGGCATTTTGCTCTTTCGTGGATTTGAACCGTGACAAAATATCGACTTCCACAGGGAAGTTGGCAAAGCGGTCACGGAAGTTCTCAAAGTGCTGCTGCGCCAACAGTGTGGTGGGCACCAATACGGCCACTTGCTTAGAGTCGGCAACGGCAGTATAGGCTGCGCGCATCGCCACTTCGGTTTTACCAAAACCGACATCACCACAGACCAAGCGATCCATGGCATTTTTGCTTTGCATATCGCTGAGCACGGCATCAATAGCATTTTGTTGATCGTCGGTGGCCTCAAACACAAAATTATCGCTGAATTGTCGATAACCGGCATCATCGAGAGCAAACTTATAGCCTGGCTTAGCTTGGCGTTTGGCATAAATATCGAGCAGCTCAGCGGCCACATCACGGACTTTCTCGGCAGCGCGGCGTTTGGCTTTCTCCCAAGCATCAGAGCCAAGTTTATGTAATGGCGCGCTGGCTTCTTCTCCCCCGGAATAACGACTGAGCATATGCAATGCCGATACCGGTACATAAAGCTTGGCGTCATTGGCATACATGATGGTGACGAATTCCGTGGCAACACCTGCTGCGTCCAACGTTTCTAAGCCCACATAGCGGCCCACACCGTGGTCTAAATGAACGATTGGCTGACCTTCTTTGAGTTCCGCTAAGTTGCGGATCAGCGCATCACTGCTGGCCTGGTGTTTATGTTTACGGCGGCGGCGTTGTGACACGCGGATCCCGAGCAGTTCTTGTTCGGTGATTAAACTGACGCGGGCATTGTGAGTTAGCACCACGCTTTGCTCAAAAGGTGCCACTAGTAAAGAAATATCCGCGTCGCTGTCAAGGCATTGTGCCAAGGTATCAAAGGCGCGGATTTTCAAGCCGCTGGGTTTGAGCAACGTTAGTAGCGCTTCACGGCGGCCATCGGATTCTACGCACAGCACGATACGCGCGCCTTGGCGTTTTTGCTCTACGGCATAATCTAAAAAGGCGCCATAGGGAGGCTGCTTACTATGATCTATGCGTACCTCGGGCAATGGCTCGCAGGGAAGATTAAAGTAGCCGGCTTTGGTTGGCAGCTTCGCTTGCGATAAATCAATGCGCGGATAGGCTTTGCACTGTTGGTTTAACTCTTCAATGGGCAAGTAGAGCTGGTTAGGTGGTAACAGCGGTCGTAGAGGGTCCACCTTGCGGCTTTCATAGCGACTGTGCACATCATCTAAAAACTGCTGGGCACCATGTTGGGTATCGCCCATATGCATAAATACCGCTTGCTCGGGTAGATAATCAAATAAGGTGCCCAAGTGCTCAAAAAATAGCGGCAGGTAGTACTCAATACCAGCGGGCAGGGCGCCTTTGCTGACTTGCATATATACCGAGTCTTGCTCGGCACTGGCACCAAAAGCCTCGCGGTATTGGATACGAAAACGTTCAATGTCGCTATCCGTGGTGCCAAATTCATGCGCCGGTAATAAATTGATGTGGCTTATATTATCGCTAGAGCGTTGGCTGTCGACATCAAAGTGACTCATGCTGTCTATTTCATCGTCGAACAAATCAAAACGTACAGGCGCGTTTTGACCCATTGCGAATAAGTCGACCACCGAGCCGCGCACCGCATACTCACCATGGGCCATCACCTGCTGAGTATGGATGTAACCGGCATCATCAAGCTGTTTGCGTAGCTTGTCGATGTTAAGCGTGTCGCCAACCTGATAAACAATGGCATTGCCGTAAATAAATTCTTTCGGCGCTGCACGCAGCATGAGTGTGGCAACGGGCACAATCAGCACGCCGTGGCTGATATTGTTCAAACGACTGAGGGTATGCAGCCGGGTAGAGACAATGTCTTGATGAGGTGAGAAATGGTCATAAGGCAATGTTTCCCAATCAGGAAACACCATCACTTCATCACGGCTCAAGGTAGCATGTAATTCATGCTCGAGCTTCAACGCACTGGGGGTGTCCGGTGTTACTAACACCACTAACTGCTGATGTTGCTTAACCGCTTCGCCAATGCTTAGAGCGAGGGCACTGCCATGTAGCTGGCCCCACTTTATTTTGTCTTGTTGTGTCTTTACCCAAGGCAATTCAATGAACTGCGCTAACTGCATGGAATACTCCGTTTTAATCGCGATAAAGTTTGGTTAAATCACCATAATGATCGATGCGGCGATCGCGTAGGTAGGGCCAAATACGACGGACTTTTTCGCCGCGCTGTAAATCGAGCTCTGCCACTAATACCTCGGGTTTATCATCACAGGCTTTAGCCAGTAACTCACCCTGCGGCCCGGCGATAAATGAGTGACCCCAGAAATCGATTCCGGCGCTGTGGCCGCTTGGATCGGCCTCAAAGCCGGTGCGGTTGGCACTGATAACATAGACACCATTGGCCACTGCGTGGGCGCGCTGGGAAATAACCCAGGCATCTTGCTGGCGTTGTTGCTCAGCAGCGTCATCATTTTTATCCCAGCCAATGGCGGTCGGGTAAATCAAGATTTCAGCGCCTTTAGTGGCCATTAATCGCGCTGCCTCTGGAAACCATTGATCCCAACACACCAACACCCCTAAGGTGCCAAGCGAGGTTTTTATTGGCTCAAACCCTAAATCACCGGGCGTGAAGTAAAACTTCTCATAAAACCCGGGGTCATCAGGAATATGCATTTTGCGATACTTACCAGCGATACTGCCATCCGTTTCCAGCACCACGGCGGTGTTGTGGTATAAGCCGGCGGCGCGACGCTCGAATAGTGAGGCAACGATCACCACCCCGAGCTCTTTTGCAAGCTCGCCAAAGACTTGCGTGCTCTGACCAGGTATGGTCTCAGCCAAATCAAATTGCTCGACATCTTCGCTTTGACAAAAATATAAGCCAGTATGAAGCTCCTGCAAGACCACCAACTGGGCGCCTTGCGCGGCTGCTTCACGAATGCCGTTAATAGACTGTGTTAGGTTGTAATCACGCTCGGCGGTATTTTGCTGTTGCACCAAAGCAACGCGCAATGATTGTTGGGTTGGGGCGCTCATCGTTCCTCCAAAAAGCCATGCGGTAGTTGCATGGTTATACAGTGTAAGCTGCCAAATTGTTCAATCAGCGCGCGACAATCGATACCGATCACCTCACGCTCAGGATACGCCTTGGCGATTTGCTTAAGCGCCACGGCATCATGTGGGTCGTTATAGGTTGGCACCAACACCGCGCCATTGATAATTAAATAATTCGCATAGGTGGCCGGTAAGCGCTGACCCTCGGCGTTGGTGATGGGCCTGGGCCAGGGGAGGGCAATAAGGTGATAAGGCTCATTATCGAGCCCTCTTAGTGCCACGAGTTCCTCACGCATCGCGCCCAAAGCCTGATAGTGCTCATCGTTAGGGTCGTCGCAATGCACGTAAACCAGCACATTATTTGGAGCAAAACGCACTAAAGTATCAATGTGGGAGTCGGTATCATCGCCAGCTAAGTAGCCGTGCTCCAACCACAAAATTTTTTGTGCTCCTAGTAGTTGCGCTAAGGTGCTGTCGATTTGTGCGGCCGATAACTGTTGGTTGCGGTTCTCATTGTGAACACATTGCCGGGTACTCAACAGCACCCCATGCTCGTTGATTTCAACGGCGCCGCCTTCAAGGATAAATTCGCTGCGCTCTACGTTTACTTGAGCGCTAAGGGCCTGAGCGAATACTTGCTGGTTAATGGCGTTGTCTTTCTCGGCTGCATATTTACCGCCCCAAGCGGTAAACTGACAGTCGAGGGCTTTTAGCCCAGTGCCATTACTTAGGGTCAGTGGACCATGGTCACGCGCCCACGTATCGTTGCACTGAGCGCGGACAAAACGCACCTGATTCAAATCGGTGTGTTGTGCCGTTAATCGCGCGCGGATATGGGCTTCAAGGGCTTCATTGTCGACAACGATAAGCAGCTTTTGACGTTGGCTAATATGATCGCACAGCGCTAAATACACGCTCTCAACAGCCACCAAATTCGCCGCCCAATCGGTATTCGAATGCGGCCAGGTTAACATCACGGCATCCTGCTGATGCCACTCAGGGAGGAGTCTAAACGTCATTTCAATGAATCACAGAAAAACAAGCCGCTAGTTTAGCACTTACAGCTTGAATGTCAGCTAAATAAGGCGCGGAATTATTAACATAGAGCACCGCCAGAAACGGGTAGGTATCGAAGCGTTAATTTTCGCGTTGCTGTTCATGGCGCTTTTTCAGTTGTCGAGTCTGAGCGTGTAAACTGGCACGTACGAGAAGCTCTTGGTCTTGCTCGCGAATGGTAGCAAAAAGAATCTTGTGCAAGCAGCCATCGACCTGGGTATCAACCTCAATGACTTCGCCATAGCAATAGATGGCGGCGGCCTCTTGCTCTAAAAACAACTTACACCGCACATATTGGCCAACCTCCATTGGCTGTTCACGTCGTAAGGTAAACCCTGAGCCTCCGTAACTTTGGCAGCGTTCATTGGGTTGGTCGGTACTTTCCTGCATCAAAATATGGCTAAGAATGAGATCGATTTTACGGGACTGCAGTGATAAGTAGTGGGCGAGTTCATTGGCGGTTTCACCGAGCAGTCGCAGCGGTCGCAGCGCTGATTGTTCGAGCGTATTGACTTCATTGGCGAGCCGAAAAAGTGGTGGGATATCGCGCTCTAGAGCGTCGGCGTCTGTGGGAACGAGGGCGGATTCTATGCTCTCTACGACGACATTCACGCTTTCTTGAATTTGAAAAAACTCGGCGAATAACTCGCTTTTTTCATTGCTCATGTTGCTCACTTATCTCAACCACATTACTTAAAAGACCTTATCGGCACAGTCATTGTTGCACAGCACTATGAGCAGCGCTGCTATTAAGCCTTACCCTACTGCCGAAAGTAAGTTTTAACTTGCTGATTTTTCTATAGTAGCTGTCATTGCAACGTTTGAAAAGAAAAGGCGCTATAACAGCGCCTTTGAGAGACTTTTTGGCAGGGGCTACAGTAGGCCCTCGTCAGTTTCTACCTGCTCCTTTTTATGTTGAGCTGCGATTTCCTCGCTCAGGGCTTGGCGTGAGCGCTTTTCACCAATACGGCGCTCAGTAAGCCAATAGAAGAACAGTGGGACAAAGAACACGGCTAGGAAGGTCGCGGCCATCATCCCGCCCATCACCCCGGTTCCCACACTATGGCGGGCTCCGGCGCCAGCACCGGAGCTCAACACTAAGGGCACAACGCCAAGAATAAAGGCCAATGAGGTCATAATTATGGGGCGAAAACGCAGCCGGGCTGCTTCTAATGCGGCGGCGGCAGCGCTCCAACCTTGCTGATGTTTGAGCAAGGCATACTCAACAATCAAAATGGCGTTTTTACCCGCTAAGCCCAGTAGGGTGACCAGACCAATTTGGAAGTAGACATCATTTGTGAGCCCTGCCACCCAAATTGAAATCAGTGCCCCAAAGGTACCAAAAGGCAAAGCCAGCATCACCGATAAGGGCAGTGACCAACGCTCGTATAAGGCTGCAAGAATCAAAAACACCATGATCACCGCTAATCCTAATGCTAATCCGGTGGTGCCAGAACTGCGTTTTTCTTGAAACGCGGTGCCAGTCCAGTCATAGGTCATACCCGCTGGCAGCACTTGCTCGGCAATACGTTCGATTTCGGCAATCGCTTGTCCGGAGCTGTAACCTGGCGCGGCTTCACCGAGTAACTTTACGGCGGGTAAATTATTATAACGACTCAAGCTATCCGGCCCTCGGGTAAATTCCACCGTGGTGAAAGCCGACATCGGCACCATGTCACCAGAGTGACTCTTGACATAGATTCGGCCTATGTCTTGCGGCTGCATACGATATTCAGCATCAGCAGACATCAATACTTGCCATGCACGTCCAAACTTATTGAAATCATTAACATAGTAAGTGCCCAGCGTACCGGCCAGCGTATTGAAAGCATCATTAATATTGACCCCCATAGCTCGCGCTTGCTCCCGGTCTATATCCACTTTTAGCTGTGGAGCGTCGGGGCGCCACAAGGTTTGCACGCTGCCGACAATCGGGCTTTTTTGTGCTTCATTCATAACCAGCTGCATGGCTTGTTGAAGCTTTTCTGGGCCACCTGCGCCTTTATTTTGAATGTAAAACTCAAAACCACCGGTGGTGCCTAAGCCGAAGATAGCCGGGGGGTTAAAAGCCAGCACTAAGGCTTCATTGATGTGTGCGGTTTTGCCAAACAACTCTGCCACTAAGGCCTTGGTATCGACCTCGCGGTCATCCCAATGGGTTTGTGTAACAAATAAGGTTGCGGCGGAGTTTTTATAGCCGCCCCCGATAAAGTCAAAGCCAGTAAAAGCGGCGACATTTTCGTTGGCAGGGTTGGATTTAACCGCCGCGACCACTTCGTCAACCACCGCAGCGGTGCGCTCTAGTGATGAACCATCCGGTAGAAAAACAGCGGCAATGTAGAAGCCTTGATCTTCATCGGGCACCAAGGAGCTCGGCGTTTTTTGCCAAATGCCAACGGTTGCGCTGACCATGGCTATCATTAACACCAGCCCAAGCACGCCACGACGCACCATAAACCCGACCGCGCCCACATATTTATGGGTCACCGCGCTGAAGAACCTATTAAACCAAATGAAGAAACCGGCTGTTTGTTTATGCTCATGCTTTAAAATCATCACACACAGCGCCGGAGTCATGGTTAACGCCACCACACCAGAGAGACTCACAGAGATAGAGATGGTAATCGCAAATTGGCGGAAAAGTTCACCGGTTAGCCCACCCAGAAAAGCAATCGGCACGAACACTGAACACAGCACCAAAACAATGGCTACCACTGGCCCAGAAACCTCTCGCATCGCCTTGATAGCTGCTTCGTGAGCACTGACATGCTCTTCGTGCATAATGCGCTCAACATTTTCAAGCACCACGATGGCGTCATCAACCACAATACCTATAGATAACACCATGCCAAATAGCGTCAGCGTATTGATGGAATAACCCAACATATACATGCCAGCAAAGGTGCCTAATAACGAGACCGGGACCGCTAACGTAGGGATCAGTGTGGCACGCCAGTTCTGTAAAAATAAGAACACCACCAGAAATACCAATAGCATGGCTTCGGCCAGAGTTTTTACCACCTCACGAATGGACACCTCGACAAAGCGGGTGGTGTCGTAAGAGACCACATGCTCAAGACCCATAGGGAACTGTGGTTTGAACTCAGCCATCACGCCATTGACTTCTTTCGCTACGTCCAGCGCGTTTGCGCCGGGCTGCAGAAATATCCCCAATAGCACCGCTTCTTTGCCATTGACGGTGCCGTTAAAGTTGTAATCCTTGGAGCCGAGTTCAACTCGCGCAACGTCTTTAAGGCGCAGGCTGCTGCCGTCGGGATTCGAGCGGACAATAATATTCTCGAATTCTTGTGGCTCAGACATGCGCCCGCGAGCGGTGACACTATAAACCAAAGATTGCGGTGACTTGGAAGTCGGGGTCGCACCAATTTTACCCGCCGCATATTGCGAGTTTTGCACCCGAATCGCATTGGCCACTTCATCCACGGTGACGCCCAATTGGCTCATTAAGTCAGGGCGTAACCAGATTCGCATGGCGTAATCTTTAGCGCCAAATATTTGTACATTGGTAGTGCCAGGGATGCGTTTAATACGATCGAGAATGTTAAGGGTGACATAGTTCGACGTCCACAATGACGAGCGTGAACCGTCAGGGGAGTAAAACGCGTGCACTTGCAAAAAGCTCGACGAGCCCTTTTGCACCACCACGCCTTGCCGTCGAGTCTCCTCTGGTAAGCGAGCCTCAACCTGTTTCACGCGGTTGTTCACATCCACAGCGGCTTGGTCGACATCAGTGCCGATTTCAAAGGTCACCTCGATGGTGGTTGCGCCGGCGCTGCTGGAGGTTGAAGACATATACATCATGCCCTCAACACCGGTAATGGCATTTTCGATTGGCGCCGCCACTGTTTGCTCCAGTACTTCGGCGGAAGCGCCAGGGTAACTGGCTGTGACTTGCACTACAGGAGGGGCAATTTCCGGATACTGAGCTATGGGTAAGGCACGCATGGCAGCTAAACCAGCAAGGACAATGACAATGCTGATCACAAAAGCAAAAATCGGCCTATCAATAAAATAACGAGAGAACATAATGCTGCTTATCCCTGCTGTTGCTGATTAGACACGGTAATGGGCATACCTGGGAAGAAAATGCGCGCCATGCCTTCGACAACAATTTCATCTCCGGCATTAATGCCGCTGCGAATAATCCATAGGTTCTCAGTCTTGTCACCGTTTTGTTTACGATACCATTCGCCCACTTGCACTGGAGCGGGACGAGCGATGGTTGCACCTTGTTCATTTTTGCCGACAACATACACAAACTTGCCGGTGCCATTATCCAACACCGCACGTTGGGGCACCACGAAGGTGTTGTTACGCACCGCGCCGATAAGCTCTACTTGCACGAACTGACCAGGGCGCAAGCTAAACTCAGGATTTGGCACAATAGCCTGAAACTCTGAGGTGCCGGTATTAGGATTGATGCGCACATCAGTAAAGTTAACCTCGCCACCGTGATGGTATTCACTGCCGTCTTGCAAACGTAGGCGTGTTTGCCATTGGCCGTCTTCAGGTAAACTCAATTCGCCCTTTTTCTGCGCCTGGCGCATCATAAGTTGCTCTCGTTCTGAGAGGCCAAAACGCACTCTGACAGGGTCTAATTCGGTAATATAGGTCAGCAGTAACTCGGGCCCTGGCACGAAGGTACCCTCAGAGACTAACTCTCGGCCCATTACCCCGGCAACGGGAGCTTTGACTTGGGCATAGTCCAAGTTTAATTTTGCCTCACGCAGCTGCACTTTGCTGGCCTGTAAATCAGCGGTGGCGATTTGAACACTGGAAATGGCGTTATCATAATCGCGCTGTGATACTGATTTGTCTTCGCGTAATTTTTTCAGCCGCTTGGTTTCTCGCTGCGCTTGCTCTAACCGCGCTTGTGCGGCATTGACAGCCGCTTGGGCTTGCTCATAAGCGAGCTGGTAGGGGGCAAGGTCAATAGTGAACAGGGATTGGCCGGCATCGACCGTTTGACCTTCAGAGAAGTTTCGAGATTCCAGCACGCCGCTGACCCGAGCACGTATCTCCACCTCTTTCGAGCCTGATACCGTGGCTGGTACAGAGATAATAAAAGGCGCGTCCACCGCTTTAGCGGTGATGGTTTCGACTTGGGCATTAGGCATGCTCCCTTGTGATTGTTGAGCTGGCTGCTCACAGGCACTTAACAATAATAAAGAGCTGAACACCAGTGTAACTGGACGTAATACAGTAGTAATAGAATAACGACGCATGAGTGAAGCGTTTCCCTTTGCAAATTGAATGATATGGGTCAGACGTTGTTATAGCGTGCTCTCGCAGGCGAGTTGCCAAGCCACACCGAGGTGACAATTCGCGGTTATTCTATGCGGGCGCAGGCTTTTTTTGGTGCATGTCATGCGCTCAAGTGTATCGGCATTGCTGTGCATGAGTACAACATTGAAGACACAAATCGTGGCACGACCGCCAACGCTCAGTGTAGATGACAGCCGAAAGTTTTTACATATTTAATTACGGGTGTTAGCACTGAGTAAACGAAAGTGTATACTTATTTTCATCTCAGGTATACATCTTCGTTTACTATTGCTGCGAATAATCATTGGTTCCGTTATACTGCGCAGCAAATCGTTGAGGGGCGGAATATGAGTAGTAATAAGCAGCAGGCGGTGATCACCGCTGCTATCGCATTATTTGCACAACACGGCCTTGCAGGTACCACTATGGAAGCGGTGGCGGGCAAGGCAAAGGTATCAAAGCGCACGTTGTATAAATATTACTCCAGTAAAGAGCATTTATTTGATGGTGTGGTGGACCTACTCATAGAGCGTATTCGTCCACTGCAAGAAAACCATTTTTGCGCGCAAACCCCGATAAAAGAGCAATTGCAAGCACAGGCCCATGTTGGCTTGCGATTGACACAAGACAAAGACTACCTGACCCTGTCGCGCATTGTTATGATTGAATCGTTGCGTTCGAAAAAGCGCGCGGCCAAGCTGCAAGAGCGGTTTCAAAGTTTTGAGCAAGGTTTGCACTCATGGTTTTATGAGGCGCAGCAGCAAGGTGCTTTGGGTGAAACGCCCGCCGAAATCGCTGCTGCCGTGTTCTACGGGGGCATGAAAAAGTTGGCATATTGGGAGCAGCTCATCAAGTGGAAACCGCCGGTGGAAAAAGAAAAGCTCGACCAGTTAGTCGAGCTTACTTGCCGGATGTTCACTCGCCATTAAAATAATCGGGCGTGCCGTGAGCTTCAATACCGTCACTGAGACGCTTGAGTGCGACGGCATAGACCGCATCGCGAAAATCGAGTTCTTGGCGCTGTACTTGCTCGTTAGCGCGCGCAAATGCACGGCGCATCACTTGCTCTAGCTCTTGCTCAACACGCTCTCGCGACCATTGGTAACCGCAGCGGTTTTGTACCCACTCGAAGTAGCTGACAGTCACACCACCGGCGTTGGCCAGAATATCAGGGATCACAATGACACCCTGTTGTTTTAGTATACTGTCGGCATCACTGGTCACTGGGCCATTGGCTATCTCAACGATATACCGTGCTTTGACTTGCTGAGCATTATCAGCGGTGATCACGCCGCCTAGTGCAGCGGGAATTAAAATATCGACATCGCAGTGCAGCAGCTCCTCATTGGAGAGGGTGTCGTAGTCCTGACTTTCACACACTGAGCCTTCACAATAGACCGCTTTAAGCTCTTTATGTTCTTGCTTTTGCTGATAGACGCTATCAACGTTGAGACCTTCTTGGCGATAAATAGCTCCTTTAGAGTCACTAACGGCCACTACTTTGTAGCCATCGTTAGCGAGTAAACGGGCAACATGATAACCGCCGTTACCGAAGCCTTGCATTGCCACTGTGGTTTGCTGAGGGTCGAGATTGTCACGTTTTTCTAATTCTTTAATACATAGGTAAGCGCCGCGCCCAGTGGCATCGTCGCGGCCAATACTGCCGCCGAGAGCCAATGGTTTACCGGTGATCACGCCGGGATTCTTAACTCGGGTAATTTTTTCATACTCATCCATCATCCAGCCCATAATAAGGGCATTGGTATACACATCCGGTGCTGGAATATCACGCTCAGGGCCAATAAAATCGGCCATAGAGCGCACATAGGCGCGTGATAAGCGTTCAAGTTCAAAAGGAGATAAGGTTTTCGGGTCGACACTCACACCGCCTTTAGCGCCTCCAAATGGAATATCGACGACAGCGCATTTGAGCGTCATCCACAGCGCTAAGGCTTGTACTTCTTCGCTGTCAACTTCGGGGTGAAAGCGAATACCGCCTTTGGTCGGGCCGAGCACATTGTTGTGCTGGCAACGGTAGCCAGGGAAATACTGAACATGGCCATCATCCATACGCACTTCAACGTTCACGTGCATCATTGCCTGCGCGTGACTGAGCGTGTTGAGAACGTGTTGTGAGCACTGGATGGCATCCCCGATGCGTTTTAATCGTGTCACTGCGTCGTCAAAAGTTGTGCTACTCATTGGGCCTCCATTGGCATCATTCGATTTTGCTTAAGAGCAAGGTCGAACTATTTAGAGCAATTATTTTTAGTACCTAAATCAAACGTCTATATAGCGTTTGTGGTTCACTTTTTAAGGTTATTTAATCTCTGGGATTGAAATAGATAAAATCAACCCTATTTCTAAAAGGCATTCAATATCGGCAACTAGCCGAGCATAAATATAAGTACAAGGCACCCATGCGCAACGGTATAATTATGGTCATCGTGTTAATGACGCTGCTTTTGAGCAGTGCGTCCGCGCTTGCCCATACCCAAACCACAGCAGCCGAATCACCGCTCTGCTCGCTGATGGTGCAAGAACCCATGCAGTGCAGCTTTGATGATGTCAGCGCCGATGGTGCCTCAGAGCACCAGCGCCCAGCACCGCACCCCGCGCAATTGCCAGAGCGCGCTATGCGTACTCACCCCAGCTATTTTTTACATCCGGAGCAACAACCACTTTACTTGCTGGCGTACACATTGGCGCAGCACACTGCGCCGTTTAAACAGCGCTTTAAGGCGCCACCCGCCAGCCATTTTGAACCTTGGTATATCGCCAGGGAGCAGAAAAAATGTGGCCTTATCAATCACTGTCAGGCCGCGAACTTAACTTATCGTAGCAGGCTTCACTACGAGTCCTGAGTTAAATCAACCTTCGTTCTATTAATACCGAAATCAAGATTTAACACGCTTGCTGAGCAAGCGAAAAGGACTCACAATGAGACAACAACCTCACTCGCAAGAGCGAGTCAAAGGCGCGTCGGCGCTGAGCAGACAGCTGCGCTTATTTACTGTTATTAGTGTTATTTTAGTACTTTTTCTTAGTGCGCTTCCCAATATCTACCCTGATCATGCTGTAGTGCATGTGGCGTCTGTGCACACCCACAGCGACACCGTTAATATTAAAACAGAGCTGACAGAGGCTGGTTTTACCCTCGCAAAGGCGCACTATGATGCTGGCGAGCAACGCTTTGATATCCGTTTAACTGATCCCGCACGCAGTGCCGAAGCCGCACGTATATTGCGTGAGCATGGGCATGAGCAGGTCAAAGTCGTCAGCCAAAGCAGCACACCACAGTGGCTGCAAAGTTTGGGGTTAGCGCCGATGAAGCTCGGTCTGGACTTAGGGGGAGGGGTGCTATTCGTATTGCAAGTGGATACTGACCAAGCACTCGCCACACGGTTAAAGAGCATTGCCGAAGAGGCCAATACGCTGAGAGTTAAAGCACGTTTACGGGGCATAAAAATACACTCGCCGCAAAATAACGAAGTACGCTTAGTGGCAGCGCCAGCTAACCAAGCACACTTACAGCAATTGGCTGATAAGTTGCAAGCGGCTTATCCAAAACTGGATATCGGTAGCGCCCATCAAGGCAGCTTAGAAATAGTATCCTTACGCTACCTGGATGCGCAACAACAGCAATTTGCTCAGGCAGATATGACACAAGCGTTGGCTACTTTGCGCTCGCGCATCGAGGAGCTAGGCATAACCGAAGCTGTGGTGCAACGCCAAGGCGAGCGGGCTATTCGTATTGAGCTCCCCGGTGTGCAAGACCCCAGTGAAGCAAAGCGTATTATTGGTGCCACTGCACAGCTTTCTTTTCACGGCCTGCAAGAAATTGGCGGTAAGCGGGTGCGTACTGAGCAAGGGCACAGTATTGCCATAGAGAGTAAAGCAATATTCACGGGTGCAGATATCACCGGTGCTCAAGCCGGCCGAGATGAAATGGGGCAGCCGATGGTGCAGTTGCAACTATCCTCAGCGGGGGGAGATAAAATTAATCGGTTCTCGCGTGCGCACATAGGTCAACCCATGGCTACCTTGTACAGTGAATATGTAGCGGATGCCCAAGGTGAGGTGCGAATGCGCGAGCAGGTCATATCTGTGGCGACCATTAACGAAACATTGGGAACGCGTTTTAGTATTACTGGGCTGGGTACCTGGCAACGAGCTCAAGACTTAGCCTTAGTATTGCGCGCAGGTTCATTAGAAGCACCCATTACCATAGTCAAAGAGCAAACCATGACCCCCAGTCTCGGTAAGCAAAACATAGAGAACGGTTTTAATGCCTTGTTATTGGGCTTGGCGTTGACATTGTCGTTTATGCTGCTGTGGTATCGGCGTTTAGGGATTGTCGCCAACCTTGCATTGGCAATTAACCTAATTGCTTTGGTGGGGCTAATGTCACTGCTACCCGGCGTGGTATTAACGTTACCTGGGATTGCCGGTTTGGTGCTGACTATTGGCATGGCGGTGGATACCAACGTCATTATCTTTGAGCGTATCAAGGAGGAACTGCGCTTAGGCAGAACCCGCCTACAGGCGCTCAAACGTGGCTATCAAGGCGCGATGAGCAGTATTATTGATGCCAACTTAACGACATCTATCAGTGCCTTAGTGCTTATCGGTGTGGGCTATGGCCCAGTTAAAGGTTTTGCCATTACGTTAGCGCTGGGCATTCTCACCAGTGTATTTAGCGGTGTATTGGTGTCTTCTTACTTGTCACACTGGTTGTTCGCAGCTGTGAAGGAGGTGCGTCATGGCTAATTATTTAACACGACTACGCCATCTGGGAATGGCGGTCAGTATGCTTATGCTAGTACTCGCCGGCTCTGTGATTGCCATCAAAGGAGTACCGCTTGGCCAAGATTTTACTGGCGGTTATGTGCATCAATTTCAAGCGCCTGAGGCGCTCACTCAACAGCAACTACAACACCAATTAGAGGGCTTACTGAGTGGCGATTTTCAATTAAGTGTACACAGTGATAATCAATACCAATTGTTTCAACCACCGAGCGAAGGGCAGAGCAACCCCAAGTGGCTCGATACCTGGGTCAGTGACAACGCATTGGTGCTACTGGATAGCAGCTTTTTAGGTGCACAGGCCGGTGACGAGCTCATCGACCAGGGGCTGATGGCGTTGTTATTCGCAACCCTAGCGGTGATGCTGTATTTAGTCTGTCGCTTTGAATGGCGTTTAGCGCTGGCGGCCACTTTGGCGTTGGTGCATGACGTTGCACTGACGCTGGCGGTGCTGGTGCTTTTTGACATTCCTTTCACCTTAACCGTGTTAGCTGCCATCCTTGCCATCATTGGCTATTCGCTCAATGACTCCATTGTCATCGGTGATAAGGTGCGTGAGATTGTCCGCGCTAAGCCTGCACAATCAGTGGCGCTGAGTATCAATACCGCCATTGCCGCATCCATGAGTCGTACACTTATTACCTCAATGACCACACTGGCGACGATTATCAGTATCTGGGCGTTGGCAGGGCCGCCTCTGCAAGGGTTCGCCATCACCTTGTTTGTGGGTGTGCTGGTGGGCACTTGGTCATCGGTGTTCATTAGTGCCACCGTGCCGCATTGGTTAGGGCTTAGCGCCGAAAACTACACCAACCAAGACAGTGATGAGGTAAAACGTCAACTCGCTCAACCTTAGCGTTACTCTCTTTCTAGGAGGCTTAGCCTCCTAGATTATATCCCGCCTAAAGTCGCATTTTTATCTCCATAGCCTAGTATAAAGTGACATAAACAAGCAGTTTTACAAGCACTTGGAGTGAGTATTGCTAGAGTCATTGATAGCCAGCGTAAATGCGCTGTTATGGGGAGAAGGGCAGATCCTTATTTATTTACTGCTCTTTGCTGGTGTGTGGTTTTCGATTTCGCTCAGAGTGATTCAGCTCACTCACTTTACCCATATGTTCGCGCTATTAAGAACCAGTGCTCAGGCGGATAAAAACGAAATAAGCTCATTTCAAGCGCTGTGTACCGGCCTAAGCGCTCGTGTGGGCACTGGCAACCTCGCCGGGGTGGCAGTGGCTATTTCTTTGGGTGGCAGTGGTGCGGTGTTCTGGATGTGGGTGATTGCCATACTCGGTATGGCCACCGGCTTTGCCGAAAGCGTACTAGGGCAAGTGTATAAGGTGCGTGATAGCCAAGGCGAGTTTCGCGGCGGCCCTGCGTACTACATTCAAATGGGACTGGGGCAAAAATGGTTAGCCATTGCTTTCGCGCTGTGTTTGTTTCTCGGTTATGGCTTTAGCTTTAGTGCCATGCAAACCAATACTATCACCGATGCGTTGCACCATGCCTTTGGCGTGGACCGATTTTATACCGGTTTGGTTATCACCTTAGTCACAGGCAGTATCATCGCCGGCGGCTTTAAGGCCATTGCCCGTTTCGCAGAGCGGGTGGTGCCGCTAATGGGGTTAGTTTTTGTGTTTAGCGCCCTGGTGGTGACGATGGTCAATTATGAACGGGTGCCGGCGATGCTCAGTGATATTTTGCACAGTGCGCTCGGCCTGCAAGAAGCGGGAGCTGGGGCGCTCGGAGCGGCGATTAAAAATGGTATTCAGCGCGGCCTTTATTCCAATGAGGCTGGAGCCGGGAGTGTCCCCCACGCAGCGGGAGCGGCAACACCAACGCCGAATCACCCAGCCACACAAGGGTATATACAAATGCTGGGGGTGTTTTTCGACACCATAGTGCTTTGCAGCTGCACGGCAGTGATTATATTACTGGCGGATATCCCCATCAGCGGCGATATGGAGGGCATTCGCCTCACCCAGGATGCCATGACCGCGCATATGGCCGATGCCGGTGTGTATTTTGTTGCGGCGGCAATCACCTTGTTTGCATTTACCTCAGTGGTGGCAAACTTCGCCTATGCCGAGAGCAACTTGCACCTTTTTGCACTGGATAATCGTATGGGCAGAGGCCTGTACATGCTCAGTTATCTAGCGATGATGTTATGGGGAGCCAGTGCCAAGCTTGAACAGGTGTGGAGCCTAGCAGATATGGCCTTAGGCTTGATGACACTGGTTAATATCATCGCGATTGTGCAGCTTACGCCGACGATTAAACGCGTTACATCAGACTACCACCGCCAGCGTAAGCAGGGTAAAGCACCTGAATTTTGCGTAGCAAAGGTCAAAATACAGGGGCAAACAGAGTCAGGAATTTGGCAAGAGAAAAGTATAGATAACTGAGCTAAAAGCATTTTACGTTATTCATGGCAATTTTTGTTACACTCACGGCTTTGATAACTGTCGCCGTTAAGGTGTTAAGGAAAACCATGAGTAAACTACGAATTAGTCGTGATAGTGGCTATGCAGATAGAGCTAGAAAGTACACGGTTATGTGTGAAGGTAAGGCGTTGGGGAAAATTGGTAATGGCGAAAGTGTTGAGTTTGATGTGCCACCAGGGGAAAAAGAAGTTTATTTAAAAGTGGACTGGTGCCGCTCTAATAAAGTGCGTATTAACGTACCAGCAGAAGGGACGGCGCAGCTAAGCGGAGGTTCAAACTTACGTGGTCCGCGAATTATGCTCGCCATTGTTTATGTACTTTTTAAGCCGCATGATTACCTATGGCTAACTGCGCAAGCAGACTAGCCGTTCAACCTTCCTCTGCTTTAGGTGGTGATGGCTAGCGCTGTCATTACCTAATAGGGCGATGATTAAAAACGCAGCTCAGACCTAGGTTTTTGTCGATAAATTTCATTCAGATTAATTAAAACTACTGTTAATGAAATTCACTGCTCATCGGATGTTTTTGAGTTTATTCTAAGCTGGCAACATGCAACCCCAACTCATAAAACGAGCGCTGTAGGCTCATTTTACAACATGGAACGGGTCACTTTTCAAGCATAAGAGGCAGCGATGAAGCAAATACTCATTACACTCATGATTTTATTTAGCACCAGTACACTGGCTGAAGGTCAACTGACCAAAAACAAACAACTGGTCATTGATTTTTATACCGATGTGGTACTAGCCGAAGACGCGACACATATCGATAAGTACCTAGGTCCGCGCTATATCCAACATAACCCCATGGTCGCAGATGGTAAAGAAGGGCTGCGGGCGTTATTGCGCAGCTTGCCTAAACGAGATAAAAGCGCCGGACCCAGTGGTGAAATAGTGCGGGTGATAGCTGAGGGCGACTTGGTGGTATTACACGTTAAAAGTTACCACTGGCCGCAGCCAAATGGCGGTGCCATTGTTGATATATTTCGTGTGGAAAATGGCAAAATTGTAGAGCACTGGGATGTCATTCAAGCTGTTCCTGAACAAGCCAAAAATACCAATACCATGTTTTAGCTTTACCATTGAGCAGCGCAACCCGAGGCCTAATTATACTGCCTCAGGTTGTGGCTCGGGCTCTTTCCATCGATTGACTGCTTTTAAGCCAACTTCAAAACCGAGGCGATAGTCCTCTTCTAAAGTCTCGATACTTGAGCCTAACACCATAGATTGTAATGGCCGAGTTGGGGCTATTTGAACCACGTTAACACCTTCAGGTGGTGACCTCATAAACTCAACAGCCTCGGCGTAACGCTGTTGATAGTGATGATAAATTTCAAACATCCGTGGCGATTGGTTGATGCGCCTCATAATAGGTTTAAGCCTCTCCAACACCGGCATCTTGCCATCATCATGAGCTTCAACTGTGCGGATCACCCAAATGGTTTTCGCGCCTTTTTCATGAGCCCACCGCACCGGCAGGGGGTCGGCAACGCCGCCATCCATCATGCCATGACCTTCGACTTTTACGCCGGGGCGATACAGAAATGGAATAGCGCTTGAGGCTTTTAGGTGCGCAAACATATTTTCATGCCAAGTATGTAAGTAATGCGGCTCAAACGAGTCGTAGTGGCTAGCTACCGCATAAAAATTACTCTCTGGGGTGAGGTTATTAGGCTCAGTGGGGAAGCGCACCTTGCCGTTGTGCTCAACTTGATGAAAATACCAGTCTAGGTCAATGACGTTACCACCGGTGAAAAACCGGGCCGGTCGAAAAAACTGTTGCTCTGTGGTGAGGTGCTCAATCGCTGTTTGTGCATATTGGCGTGCCCGAGCACAGTAAGCTGCGAGATTTTGGGCGCCTGCAGAAACGCCGACTTTTAAATCGAAGGGCGCAAATTTCTTTTCTAGGAAAGCATCGAGTACGCCGGCGGTAAAAATGCCTTTTTGTCCACCGCCTTCGGCGATGAGTGCGGAGCGTATATGTGTTGTCATATTGTACTCTTCTATTAATTATTAATGTGTGAAGAGGTACACATTTCACCAAAACCAATTACGTGCAGAGATGTTCGCCGTCAGCTTTGGTCAATTGTGTTTCATCCCCCACTGAATGTGGAATATTAGCTGTATTATGGGCGATAGCGATGAATTTCAAGTTAATCAACAATAATAGCGGCTAAAAGTTGTTCGCCCATTTGTGTTAACAAGGCTTCATCTGGCTGTGTAAACGCATAGGTGCGCATGCCGTAAATGCCCATGGCCAAAAAGCGCGCTAGCTTCATCGCGTCATCTTGGTTCACGGCTTCACCTTGGTGCTGAGCGCGGCGAATTTGCGCAGCTAGGTTCTGCTCTAATTGCTTGAGGTTTTGTGCAAGAATATTGGCCACTTCCGGGTCTTGGCCTTCAATTTCATTTAAAGAGCGGGTGAGTAAACATACCTTCGCACAGGTCTTTTGCACGCACTCAGTGACCGTGTTGGCGATAAATTCACGCAAACTATCAACAACCGGGCGTTGGGCGTTAAAAATGGTGTCGAACGCTTGTTGTTTTTGCTGATGGTAGTGACTCACCGCCTCGATAAACAGACCTTTTTTACTGCCAAATGCGCAATAAATAGAGCCTGGATGCAACCCCGTTGCTTGGGTTAGTTTTTGCATACTGGCTTTGCTGTAACCATGCTCCATAAAGGTTTGCATGGCTTGTTGTAAAACGTGGGCTCGGTCAAATTCGGCGCTGCGCATAAAAACGACATGATGCTGCTAACTAAGATAACGAACATGGTACCATTTATTTTCAATATTTACTTGAATTAGCATTCAATAATCCATACGTTGAATATACATTCAAAAAAATAAATATGCTTTATATGACCGATCTTCTTTTACAACCTTATGCTTTAAATGACGAACTGACTCTTAAAAATCGCATTCTTATGGCGCCGCTTACACGCTGTATGGCGGATGATAATCTCGTACCAACGGAAAAAATGGCGGCCTATTATGCTCGTCGCGCTGATGCTGGGTTGATCATTAGTGAAGCCACGATTATTCGCCCTGATGCCCAGGGCTATCCGAATGTCCCGGGTATATTCACCAGTGAGCAAATACAAGGTTGGCGCAATGTCACTGAGCAAGTGCATGACCAAGGAGGCAAGATATTTTGCCAACTATGGCATGTTGGCCGTGTCGCTCATCCACACTTTTTTGCAGGAGATGTGCTCGGTGCCAGTGCGATTGGTATCGAAGGCACTGTGCCGCGCATGCGTGAATTAAGTTACCAAACACCAAAAGCCGCGAGTGAAGCGCAAATCGAACAGCTTGTGGCTGATTATGCTAAAGCGGCAGAAAACGCGATAGAGGCTGGTTTTGACGGCGTTGAGATCCATGGTGCCAATGGCTACCTTATTGATCAATTCCTGCACCACAGTAGCAACCAACGCAACGACAACTATGGCGGCAATGCTGCCAATCGCGCACGTTTTGCACTTGAGGTGGTCGACGCTGTCGTCGCGCGTGTGGGGGCTGCGAAAGTGGGTTTACGGTTATCCCCTGGGGCGTACTTCCTGCTCGATGAGGGCGATGAGCAAGATACCGCCGTGTTCGACTATTTACTGGAGCAGCTTAACCATCGAAACCTTGCGTATCTGCACTTGGGTATTTTCGATGACAGCATGCGTTTCCCTTATCTTGGTGGCAACGGCAGTGCCTCGCAATATCTACGTAAACATTATAACGGGAACTTGGTAGGTGTTGGCAGTTATACGCCGGAGCAAGGCGCTGAGGCAATCAGTAATGAAGAGTTCGATTTACTAGCCTTAGGTCGTCCTTTTATTGCTAATCCTGATTTGGTCGCCAAAGTGAAAGCGCAAAAACCACTCACGCCATACACTGATGATATGTTGGCTGAACTTTACTAAAAAAGCTGCGCTAGCTTTGCAGTGCCGCTATTTTTTGGTGGTGAGCGAAGAAAATGCAAAAATATGACCCTTGTCATGAATTTGCAATTTTGGCGCTTTACTATGAGTGGCAAGTAATGACGTATGTGTTGCTTGAACTCTGATTAGACCCCGACTTAGCCGCTGATAACAGCGGCTTTTTTTTGTGCCGATTTTTGCACATGTAAATCACATATCGAGTAGACATTCACAGGCAGGCTAGGGCGACGCTTATCGCTGATGTTGAATTCATTTTCAGCAGAGAGCAAATTACACTGCAACTGCGATAGGGTTTCTTGTAGAACGAAGTTGTCTAATTCATGGTCAATAGCGGTGTACCATAACACGTACTGCTGGCCTTGGTAGCGCACACTGATGTCCTGCCATAAGCGCTCAGGAGGCTCGCCAAAAACAGGGTGCTCTGTGGTCATGGGGGCAAAGTAAAAGTGTCCGCTGCTGTCTGTTTTCGCGCGGCTAACGAATTGCTGATCGCCCACCGATAAGGTGCGGGTAATTTCGACATTGGCCAGCTCAGAGCCGCCCAAAGCAAGCTTCCCCTTCACTTGCGGGGATAGGGTTTGAGATTGGGTCACTAAATCAGAGATAAGTGGGCGATGTTGCCCAAAATCACCAAGCAGCGTCACTGAGCAAGCAAGTAAGCCGGCACAAAAAAGGCTGAAAGCAATTAATCGCATTGGCACGCTCCTGTGTGCTAATTCATTCCATTGTGGTTATAACTTAATCTATGTTCCTAAAATATGCAAATTCAAGATGTTACCGAATATTTTGCTATTAACTTAGGTGCAACAATGATGCCGCTTAACAATAACCAATAAGGTGAAAATACACTGTGATGTCAACCTAGTGCCCGTCATTAAAATTGCGTACACTGGCTATCTAGGCATTCCAATAATACCGATAACGCATGCTGCATATAATACAGTCAAACCGTATGGAGATTCTCAGCGCCCAGCTCTGTGCGTTGCTGGCTAATACCAGCAGTTCTAATATTTTCCATAAAGAGCAAGTATTGGTGCATTCTCCAGGAATGTCACAATGGTTGAAGCTTGAGCTTACAGCGCAGTTAGGCGTATGTGCACAGGTCGATTTTCCATTACCTTCGAGTTTTATCTGGTCTTTGTACCAGCAAGCTTTGCCTGATGTTCCGCCAGAGTCATCGTTTAACAAAGCCAATATGACATGGAAGCTCTACGAACTGTTGCCGCAAAAATTAACACAGGCTCATTACCAACCCCTGATGCGCTACCTTGATGGTGACGATGATGGTCACAAACGCTATGCCCTGTGTGAAAAAATTGCCGATGTGTTCGATCATTATCTAATGTATCGACCACAGTGGTTGGCTAGTTGGCAAGCGGGTGAAGATCAACTAGATGACGTTGATATTAGCCATGCACCTTGGCAGCCCGATCTTTGGCGCGCTTTAGTCGCACGTGTTCAAGAGCTGGAGCAAAGCCCATACCATCGCGCTAATATGCACCAAGGATTACTGGATGCACTGGCGGCAGGGCAGTTGCAACTGCCGCCACGCATTTGCTTGTTTGGTATCTCCGCTTTGGCGCAATCGCAGCTAGCGATCTTTCAGGCGCTCAGTGAGCACACGGATGTGTTGATATTTCTGTTCAACCCCAGTGAACATTATTGGGGCGATATCGTCGATGAGAAAACGCTGGCTAAAATACACACTCAATATCAACGTAAGCCTAATATCGACGCGGCTGAATCTGAGCAACAATATTTTATCGTCGGTAATCCGTTATTGGCATCATGGGGTAAGCTTGGCCGCGATTACCTAGAGCAACTGCTGCAATTAGATGGCAAGTGGCTGGATGGTTTCGATGATGAATTTGCGCCGCATTTATTGGGTCGTCTGCAGCAAGAGGTATATGAATTAGCTTTCAAAGGAGAAAGCTTAGCGCAAGACCCACACTGGTTTATCAGTGAGCAGGGCAAGATAGCATTGGCGCAACAAGATCACTCCCTGTTAATAAGTAATTGCCACACCGCTTTGCGCGAAGTGGAGTGCTTACACGACCATCTACTTGCTGAGTTTGCCCGCGATCCAACCCTAACACCCAAAGACATCATTGTGATGATGCCTGATGTCGGGCAGTACAGCGCCTTTATTGAAGCGGTGTTTGGTGGCGCTAAAGGCGAGCGCCATATTCCCTATGCCATTGCCGACTTATCCATTGCCCAAGAGCAGCCTATTGTTAATGCCTTGGTGAGCTTGGTGAATCTACCCTTTAGCCGCTTTGGTGTCAGTGAATTGATGGATTTATTATACATTGAGGCCATTAGCCAGCATTTCGGCTTTGTCGCCAGCGAACTCGAACAGTGCCAAGTGTGGCTTGAGCAAGTCGGGGTGAAATGGGGAATTGATGGCGCGCACAAACAAGAATTCAACCTGCCAAGTATTGATCTCAACACCTGGCGTTTGGGAATAAAGCGATTATTGTTAGGCATCGCGGCCACCGATGCGCCTTATCATGGGGTTTATCCGGCTGACGCAGTTGAGGGCATGGCCAGTGATACATTGAGCAAACTCTTGGCCTTTATCAATGTGTTGTTGCAGGCCAAGCAGGCACTTAGTGGTGATGCAAGCTTATTGGATAAGTGTACCAGTTTGCGCGCAATAGCCAGTGAAGTGATGGCAATAGAGCATTTAAGCGCAGCGGACTTAGCCTTGTTAGATGGTCTCTATAGTGACATTGAAAAGCACTATGATAATGGTGACTATCAAGGGCTCATCTCGGCACGGATCTTCGCCACCTTGATTCAACAAGGTGTCGAACAAAAAGGCGTGGGGCAGCGGTTTTTAATCGGTAAAGTTAACTTTTGTACGCTGATGCCGATGCGCGCCGTGCCCTTTAAAAAGGTCTGTATCCTGGGGCTGAACGATGCCGATTACCCACGCAGTGTACAGCCTATTGGTTTTGACCTGGTGCCTTACAGTCAGCGGCGCAAAGGCGATCGCTCACGTCGCCTAGACGACCGCTATTTATTTTTAGAGGCCTTGCTGAGCGCCAGAGATAGCCTATATCTTAGTTATATCGGTCGCTCTAGCCGCGATAACAGTCCCCGTATGCCTTCGGTATTAGTCAGTGAGCTGTGTGAATATTTAGACCGCAGCTTTTGCTGGCAAGATAGCGATGACGCGTTCACAAGCCGATTAGTGATGCAGCATCATCTGCAGCCGTTCCATCCGCAGTATTATCAAGAGGACAGCCGTTGGCAAAGCTTTAATCCGGTGTGGGCCTTGCCGTTAACAGCCGCACAAGGGCAAAAGCAACAGACTCAGCCACTGGCTGTCACGGTGGCACAACTGTGCGAGCTCGACACCTTGATGCAATGTGCTACTCGCCCACAACGTTATTTCTACCAACAAGTACTTGGGGTGCGCATAGATGGCATTGATGCACACGATGAAGATATCGAGCATTTCGATTTAGATGCCTTATCGCGTTATCAATTACTCGATGAGCTGCTCGAAGGACAATTGCACGGTAGCGCTCCGAGTGATGAGGAAATTATCCAGCGCGGGGTGCTGCCCCAAGGTGTGTTATCGACATTGACCTTGCAGCAACTGCGTAGCCGCATCAGCCCTCTGGCAGAGCAGGTTCAGCTGCGTACGCAAGGGTTAATGGCGCAAATGCTGGAAGTGGATATCACGGTTGCTGGGGTACGCCTGCAAGGTTGGTTAGCGCACCTCTATGGCAGTCAACAGGTGTTTTATCGCAGCGCCAGTATTAAAGCGAAGGATAGAATCCAAGGGTTTATTTATCACTTACTCGCGCAGCTGTGTGGGGAGGCGGTCACCACCGTGGTGATGGGCTTAGACGAACAAGTGTCTTTTGCCCCGATGAATGCTGAGCGTGCCGAACAATTATTAGAGCCTTGGCTAGAACTCTTTACTAGCAGCCATAAAAGCAGTGTGGCATTTTTCCCCGCCAGTGCCTGGGAATGGATACAAAGCCAAGATATGAATAAAGCCAATATTAAGTTCGTCGGCAGCCCGTATGTGGGGGTCGCCGAGCGCAGTGACCCTTACATCGCCACTGACTTTGCCGACCTTTTCCAGTGCGAGCAGGAATTCTGTGACTGGAGTACGCGATTGTTGCAACCCATAGCGCAATTAGGCGAGGAGCAACGCTATGCAGACGCTTAATCCTGTTACCCTTGCCTTTGATGGACAACAGCTTATTGAGGCCAGTGCCGGAACCGGTAAAACCTATACCATCACCGGGTTGTATTTACGCTACTTATTAGGCCTGTATGAAGATGCTAAGGGCAACCAAGGGGAGCCGCTGACGGTCGAGCAAATATTGGTGGTGACCTTTACCGAGGCCGCTACCAGTGAAATCAAAGACCGGGTGCGCTCGCGCATTAGCATGGCAAAAAACATGCTGCTAGGGGAGCACAGCAGCGATGCGCTATTGCGTGACTTGATAGCGCAGCTTGACGACCGTCAACAGGCATTTAATCGTCTCGATATGGCGGCGAAATCCTTGGATGAAAGTGCCATTTACACCATTCATGGGTTTTGTCAGCGCATGCTTAAACAACATGCGTTTGAATCAAACATGGCCTTTAATTTGCGATTCACCCTGGATGAGAGTGAGCTGCATGAGCAGGCGGTGTTCGATTTTTGGCGACAGTTTGTGTATCCGCTGCGTGCAGAGCAAGCGCAGGCGGTCCTCGCTCATTACAGCTCGCCACATAGCCTGCTAAAAGAGCTGCGTGCGCTCATTAATCGCAAGCAGCTGCAGTTACAACCGCACATTGATGACCCCGAGGCTGAGCTGACCCAATTGTGGCATTGCCAAAGCGAATACCTCAAGGCTTTGCCCCAATTCAAACAGGCACTGCGCGAGGGCGATTTCTTCAATGCCATTGCCGCCAGCGATATCAAAGGCAATGCCAAACCTAAGCATAAAAGTAATTTGGCGGGCTTGGCAGAGTTTAGCGACAATGATGACACCCAGTTGAGTTTAGGTGCGGCCAAACACTCCTTTAGCTTATGGAGTGCGCAAAGCCTTGAGGACCCCAGTATTTATAAGAAAAATGGCCAACCTTTTTCTCACCCTTTGGTGGTGGAATTTGAACGTATGGCGCAGCTTAGCCTAGGCCTGGGTGAGCGCCTTGCGCAGGTGATATGTGTCTTGGCGCTCGCCTATGTGCGCCGCCATGTGCAGAGCAACAAAGCACGCACCGGCATTATCGCCCCCGATGACCTGCTTAGTCAGCTCTATGATGCGTTGCACAATGACAGCGACAACCAGCTGCAACAGCAAATTCGCCGCCAATACCCGGTGGCGATGATCGATGAGTTCCAAGACACCGATCCCATTCAGTATGGTATTTTCAGCACTATTTATCGTCCCAGCGATGAGCAGTTCACTAACCTCACCATGATAGGGGATCCCAAGCAGGCCATTTATGGTTTTCGTGGCGCCGATATTTTTACCTATATCGATGCTAAGCAACAACTGGGCGCGCAACAGCAGTATACTTTGGCAAAAAACTTCCGCTCGGCGACGCCATTAGTGGAAAGCGTCAATAACTTATTCAGCAGCCACCCGCAGAGCTTTATCTTTAACGACGCCATTCCCTATCAAGAAGTGCAAGCGAATGGCAAAGATAAAGCGCTGCTCTATAAAGGCGAGGCGCTCGGTGCCATGGATTTTGTCTTTTATGGCAGCGGTGCTGAGGTGTTATCGAAAGAACAAGGGCAAAGCGCCTTGGCCGAGGCATTTGCAAAGCGGGTTCACTTTTTGTTGGCTGCGGCGCAACAAGGAGACTTGCTGCTAGGTGAGACGCCACCGTGCGCCGGCGATTTTTGCATCTTGGTACGCGATAGGGGCGAAGCGGCACTGATGAAACAGGCGCTTACCCGCCAAGGTGTTGCCAGTGTTTATCTAGCCCGCGAAAGTGTGTTTAAGCAACCGCTGGCGCAACATCTTTACCGCTTGTTGGCGATTATACACGGCCCTTATGATGAGCGCGCACTGCGCGGCTTGCTGGCGGGGCCATTTTATAACTTCAATAGCGCCCAACTGCTGGCACTGAGCGATGATGCCGAACAGTGGCAGCAACAATTGCAGCACTTCGCCGAGCTCAAGCGGCGTTGGTACCGCGATGGCGCGTTGGCAATGCTCGAGCAGCTGTTATGGCAAAATCAATTACCGCAAGTGTGGGCCGAGCAAGGGTGGGATGTTGAGCGCCTATTAACGGATTTTCGTCATCTCGGTGAAATTCTCCAACATAAGCAACTTGAACTGGATGGCACGGCGCGGTTGCTGAAGTATTTTCACCAGCAATTGACCCGTGATAGCAGTGAGGGTGACAGCGCCCAACTGCGTTTGGAGTCTGATGCCCAGCTGGTGCAAATCGTGACCATGCATGCTTCTAAAGGGTTAGAATACCCCATTGTGTTTATGCCGTTTGCGGTCAATTTCCGCAGCGCCAGCGCCGCTTATTATCACCACCAAGGACAGCTGTACTTAGATTTATCTAAACAGCAAGAGAACCTTGCGCGCGCCGAGCGCGAGCGCTTAGCCGAGGACTTAAGGTTATTGTATGTGGCCTTGACCCGGCCCATCTATCATTGTGCCTTAGGGCTTTATAATTTAGGCAAACATAAACGCTCGCAGCTTTTGCAAAGCGCGCTAGGGTACTTGTTGTTTCCGGGCGCTGAGGGCACGGAGAATATTCGTGAGCTGCTGCAGGCTCGGCTCGCGCCTTACCCGGACATGAGTTTAACCGATGCTGATCATTATCAATCGGGTGATAATTTGGTGCAGGAAAACGCAGCCGTTGAGCGCCAGGTACGCGCCCAGCAGGCGGATATTGAGCGCAACTGGCGGGCCACCAGCTTTAGCGCCTTGAGCTTCAAGCACAGTGATTATCATGGTGCCAGTCACAGTGGCGGTGATGATGAGGATCACCGTTTGCAGCAAAGTTTAGTGCTTAAGCAGGCCCTCCCGGTGGCGCAGCTAACGGCTTATGATTTTCCCAAAGGCCCGGGGCCTGGCAGTGCACTGCACGATATTCTCGAGCAAATCTCTTTTCGCGGCGTACTCGCCGGCGAGGCGCAAGCCATGGCAGAGCTTGAGCAAGTGATCACCCATACCCTGCATAAATACGCACTGGATGAGAGCTGGCACGCGCTGCTGTGTAGCTGGATGGCGGCGATTATGCGCTGCCCCATACTCGAGTCAGGGCTTTATTTGGGGCAGTTACAAAGCGATGATTGTTTAGTGGAGATGGAATTTCATCTCGCGCTCAATGAGCTTGATGCCCAAAATTTTAATGCCACCATGATAAGCCTGTTTGGCTATGACTTTGGTCTTGATTTTGAACATGTTAAAGGCGTGCTAAAAGGCTTTATTGATTTAATCTTTTGCTATCAGGGGCGCTATTACGTGCTTGATTACAAATCGAATTACCTCGGCGAGAGCGCCGATGATTATAACGATGAAGCCTTAACGCACGCCATGAATGCCCATAGCTATCATGTCCAAGGGGCGATTTATATGGTGGCATTGCACCGCTTGTTGGCGGCGCGATTGCCTGATTATGACCCCGCTAAGCACCTAGGTGGCATGGTATATACCTTTTTACGAGCGATGCCCGAGGGACACGGAGTGTACTATCGGCCATTCAGTGTTGCTGAAATCGACACCTTAGACGGGCTTTTCGCCAAAGGAGCGCACTATGCTTGAGGTACTGTTAGAACAGCGTAAAGTGCGTACCGTGGATGTCGAGTTAGCGGCGTTACTCGTCGATGAGCAGCAACCGCCTTACAGCGAGGGGTTTTATATTATCCTGCTGTTACTCAAAGCTATGCATGAGCAGCATACCTGCTTAGATTTGCACAGTGTGAACTGGGACAACCCCTTTGAGCTCGATACCCGCGCGCCAGTGCCCGCGTTTTTTGCGCCTGACTTTGATGCCCTCGGCTGCCTTAATGCCTTGCCGTGTACTGGGGCTGAAAAACCGCTGCGCATACATGGGCAGCGCGTCTATCTGGCGCGCTATGATGGCTACGAAGCGCAGTTAACCGCGCGCTTTTTGCAGTTAGCTAAGCAGCCTTTGGAGCTTGACTTGCCGGCGCTCAAAGCGCTGTTGGCGCATTACTTTAACAATCAAAACAGCGAACCTGATTGGCAAAAAGTGGCCTGTGCTCTGGCGGCCACCAGTAAGTTTTGTGTGATCACCGGCGGTCCGGGTACCGGTAAAACCACCACCGTGACGCGTTTGTTGGCGATTTTACAATCGCTCTATGCCCAAGCCCCTTTGCACATTGAACTGGTTGCTCCAACCGGCAAAGCAGCAGCGCGCCTAAGCGAGTCTATTCAAGGAGCAAAAGGCGACTTAGCCCAGACCGACCAGGCGGTATTAGAGAGCATTCCCGAGCAAGCGCAAACCTTACATCGGTTGTTAGGCACGGTGCCCATGTCCAATCATTTTCGCCATCATCGGGGTAATCCGGTGCATGCCGATTTAGTGATTGTCGACGAAGCGTCCATGGTCGATATTAGCCTGATGAGTAAATTGGTAGACGCCTTAGCACCGCACACTCGATTGATTTTATTGGGTGATAAAGACCAGCTGAGTTCGGTGGACACGGGCAATATCATGGCTGATATTTGCAGTGAATGTGCCCTTGGCCAACTGCCGCACTACAGCGACCAGCGCGCCGAGCAACTTGGCTATTTATGCGGTGAGCATTCTTATCACAGTGGCCAGCAATCACCTTATGCGTTAACCGATCATGTTGCCTTTTTGCAGCACAGCTATCGCTTTGATGGCGACAGCGGAATAGGCCAACTGGCGTATGCAATTAACACAGCCGATAGCAAAAAAGCACGATACCTGCTGCAAAGCCGCGCCAGCGATATTAGTTATTACCCTTTGGATGAGGGGTTTTACAGCGCACTCATTGCCCGCTGCGCCGAGCAGTACAGCCACTACCTAGCATTGATTGCTGCCGGGGCAACGCCCGCACAGGTGCATGACGCATTTGCCCGCTTCCAGTTACTTGCCGCACTGCGAGAGGGGCCCTTTGGTGTGCATGCGCTTAACCAACGCATTGAATATCACCTCGCTCAGCAAGGGAAAATCAATGTGCAGCAGCGCTTTTATATCGGTATGCCGTTGATGATCACTCAGAACGACTATCAGCTTAACCTGTTTAACGGTGATATTGGCATTATTATGGCGGATGACAACGGCGAGCCTCAGGCCGTTTTTATGGGCGCGCAAGGTGAGGTCAGGGCATTCTATCCGGGGCGTTTACCGCAATTTGATAAAGTCTTTGCTATGACCATTCACAAATCACAAGGCTCTGAGTTTGCCCACACCGCCATGGTGCTGCCGCCGCTGCATCGGGGCGGCCAAGGACTTAATCGCCAATTGGTGTATACCGGGGTGACCCGTGCCAAGGCGCATATTGAATTGATCTGTGATGCGCGCACCTTGGCTCATGCCATCGCCACGCCAGTGCGCCGGGCATCGGGATTGTATCAACGTTTATGTGAGTGTTAGCGATGTGGTTTTATGTCATTTTAGCGGTGGTGCTTATTAAAACCTCTTTATTGGGGTTAGGTGTGGTTTCCATGGCCATTGCGCTGTGTGCATGGCTACTGCTTCGCTTGGGGGTGGTGGCTATTCATCCGAGCATGAAGCAAGGGTTTAGGCGGTTATTTAAAGTCGCGTTACTTTTGCATCTTAGCGTTTATGTGGCGCTAATACTCAAGCTGCTGCTGATCGACTCCTTCGACGATATCCCGGCCTTTATTGTCGGCCACTTACTGTTACACCACCTGATGTCAGCCGTCATCGGCGCCACGGTGATCTTTATGCTTATCCGGCGCTACTTTTATTACAAGGGCTTACATAAGAGCACGAGTTAAGCCAGCGACTCCTAGTTTTTAATGGCAATAGCGCAAATAGGAACAAAAGGAGAGAACTATGGCTATCGATACAGGACTCGTTGGCTCGGTAATTAATGCCCTGCCATTGGATCGCATGATAGGGGGGCCATTGCATGCAATGATCACCGCCCAAGTACAGGCAAGTCGGGCTTACGCCGAATTTTTGATGACCGTGTGCATTAAAGATGGCAAGGCGGTGAACGTTGAGTTCGAATACGATGAAACCCAAGTGGATACCGAAGGTAACTTCAAGGGCACCATACGTAAAACCATGCGGGTGCCGCTACTTGCAGCGATCACCCACCCCAATATTTGTGTCGAAGAAGGGTCAATTGACTTTGAACTGGAAGTGACACAATCAGAAGAAAGCCACAGCGAAACCAGTGGTGAGGGTGGCTTTGAGGCAAAAATGGGCTGGGGTCCATTCTCGGTTAAAGTGCATGGCAAGGTGTCTCATAAGTCGGAGCAAACCCGTAAAACCGACACCCGAGCTAAATATTCAATTCATACCGCAGTAAAACGTCAAGGGCCGCCTGAAGCATTAATGCGGGTCATTGATTTTCTCACCGATGCGGCTACCAAGCCCGTGGTTATCGGCGATGGCTCACCGACCTCTGCCGATGCCTTACCTGCGGACACGAAAGCCAACATCGCGCCACCCCCTGAAAACAACAATAACCAGCCAAGTGGCGGCTAAGGTGAAGCTAAAAAGTGCTTGGCGGCGGTGTTGGCAGGCTATTAGTGCATTATGGCCAATACCAAGTCGTTATTGGTCTTGCCACTGTCACACCAAACAGGCCAATGGGGTGCTGTTACATTCCGAGCACTCTGGGCGCGCAGGTGATACGCGCGCCTATGTTAACGTGCAGCTGCATGCTCAAAGTCATTTTCTTAACACTGAGTTATTACAGCGGCTGCGCACTCCCAATGTCATTGATAGTAAGGACTTATGATGTTTGGCAAAGAAAAGATGAATGCGCAAATGCTCACCGATATCACTCGGGGGATCCACCATGCGGTGAACACCACCGGGACCATGATATCGCAACAATATGTGATGCAATTGCAGCAGTTCTTCGATACTCAAGAGGATGGCTCGCTAGCGGCGAAAATGGTGAAAGTGCAAGTCGACGAGCAACACGATATGTATGTGCCGCTTATTGCTTTAGTACAGCCGCAAGGCATAGCCTTAGACAAAATGCGTTTTGATATGTCGATTCAAATCAGTGAAAGCGAGTTGAAACGGGCGACGCACCAAGTGGATGGGTTTAATGCCGAGCGAGTGGCATTCAAGGTGAACCTTTCGCCGAAAACCAGCGACAGCAACCGCCGGCGAACCGATATTGTCGATGTGGAGATGCAGTTTACGCGTTGTGAAGCACCAGAGGGAATGCATCGGCTCATTGAACAGTATGCCAATATGATCCAGCCCTTTAAAAACGGCGAGCCAGAGTCAGATGAGCCTAATTCTCCACCGGGGCAGGGACCATTAAAGAGCGCCGCTGGGAGTGAGCGTAAGCCCAATTTAGTACGCATGAATACCCATGCCACTGGTAATCTTGATGAGGGCGAGCGAGACGAGCCAAAAATATAGGCAAGTTAGGGGTTTTACTCTAAACTGAGCACAAGGTTAATAATAAAAAAGGTGCTAACACCATGAAAACCTTGGTTACCCAATTAAGTAATTACGCTCGTTATCATCGTGATAAACGCAATATATACACCCATTTTATCGGCATACCCTTAATCGTGTATGCCTTGCTGGTGCTGCTCTCTCGCCCGAGTTTTACCGTTTTAGCGCTCAGCCTCACCCCAGCTGTGTTGGTCGTGAGTATTACCTGCCTTTACTATTTAAAGCTATCCCTCAGGCTTGGCCTGCTAATGAGCGCACTGTTGGTGCTGGGTCTGCTCGGGGCTGCGCCCGTGGCGATACTTAGCACGTGGCTGTGGCTGTCCATTGGTATCGGATTATTCGTCGTGGGCTGGGTATTTCAATTTGTCGGTCACTATTACGAGGGCAAAAAACCTGCCTTTGTGGATGATTTAATCGGCTTGGTTATTGGGCCCTTATTTGTTGTCGTTGAAGCCTTATTTTTAATGGGCCTTTGCAAAGAGCTGCAAGCGCAAATTGAACACCAAGCAGGAGCGATAAAATGAACTTAGATGGCAAACGGGTGTGGTTAAGCGGCGCCTCATCGGGCATTGGTGAGGAGCTTGCTAAACAACTTGCGGCCAAAGGCGCTAAGCTGGTGTTATCGGCGCGCAACGAGCAAGCCCTTGAGCAGGTGAAAAATAGCTTGGTGGGGCAGGGGCATGTTGTCTTACCTTTGGATTTGAGCGCCGCTGAGAGCCTACTCAAAGAGCTGCCCGAGCAGCTCGCAGCCATCGGTGATATTGATATTTTGATTAATAATGGCGGGGTGTCGCAACGTAGCTTGTTTGCCGACACCGACTTTGCTACTTACCAGCAATTAATGGCGGTCAACTACTTTGGCACCGTGGCCCTGACCAAACTGGTGGTTGCGCAAATGCAGGCCCGAAAGCAGGGGATGATCGTGGCAATAAGCAGCGTCGCGGGCAAAGTGGGTTCTAAGTTTCGCTCCGGTTATTCCGGCTCCAAATATGCGGTGGTCGGCTTTATGGATTGCATTCGCGCCGAGCTTGCCGCTGACGGCATTCATTGCCTCACCGTGTGTCCTGGCTCGGTGCAAACCCGCATTGCTCATAACTCCTTGAACGAGAAAGGGGTGGCGCAGAATCACAGTGAACAGTCGATTGAAAACGGTATGCCAGTGAGCGCCTGTGTGCAAGAAATCATCACCGCGATTGAAAAGCAAAAGCAAGAAGTGGTGATTGGCCAAGGCTTAAGTTATTGGGCACCCACCATCAAGCGTTTTTTTCCCAGGTTATTTAATCGCCTAACCGCCCGGCTGGAGTATCGATAACACCGCCATGGCTGTTGGTTCAGGTAGCAACTATGTTAATATTGCGATCATTATTTCCTAATCGAGCAAGGCCATGGTCAGGCGTTCGAAGGCTGATGCCGAACAAACCCGCAGTGCTATCTTAGATGCCGCCGAGCATCAGTTTTACCAGCATGGTGTGTCACGGACCACCTTGGCACACATCGCCAGCGCCGCAGGCGTCACGCGCGGCGCAATCTATTGGCATTTTGACAACAAAGCCGATCTGTTCAACGCCATGTTAGACCGTATTCGTCTGCCGTTTAGACAAATGCTTAGTGAGCTGCAAAGTGCCAATGATCTGAGCGCTTTGGCGCAAATAAAAGACGTGATGCATCGCGCTTTGGTGATAGTGCAACAAGACCCCCAGTATCATCGCGTGCTAACGGTGGTGTTCCATCGCTGTGAGTATGTTGATGAGCTTAATCCCGCAGTGCAGCAACAAGAACAACTCAATCAAGAAGTGCAGGACACGCTCACGCTGGCGTTCGCCAGAGCATTGGAAAATGGTGAGCTTAACCCAGCAATTGAGCCGCGAGTCGCGGCAGCGGCGATGAACTCCCTCGTTGGTGGCCTTATCAGTAAATTTCTGCAACACCCAGGTTATATTGACCTTATTGAGCAAGCGCAAGCCCTCCTTGATACCTTGTTTTTAGGCATAAAAAAGCCGGACTAAAAAGTCCGGCTTTGGGGTTGGGTGCAGTTACTTTCGAACAAAGAGCTTTTGCACCACGAGATAAAACACGGGAACTAAAAAGATAGCCAAGAAGGTGGCACTAAGCATGCCGCCAAGAACGCCAATACCAATGGCATTGCGACTGGCTGAGCCGGCACCGGAGCTTATCGCCAATGGCAAGACCCCGAGCGAGAACGCCAGTGAGGTCATGATGATGGGCCGTAAACGCAAGCGCACGGCTTCGAGCGTGGCGTTGATCACCGAGCGACCTTGTTGCTGCAAGTCTTTGGCAAATTCGACGATGAGAATCGCGTTTTTAGATGCCAAGCCCATGGTGGTCAACAAGCCCACTTGGAAATACACGTCGTTCTGAAGACCGAACAAGAAGGCGGCACTAAGCGCACCGATGATCCCCAGCGGCACCACCATAATCACCGAAAATGGAATAGCCCAGCTCTCGTAAAGTGCGGCTAAACATAAGAACACCACCAAAATCGACAACGCATAAAGCATCGGCGCCTGGGAGCCAGACATTTTCTCTTGGTAAGAGGTGCCGGTCCATTCAAAGTCAATGCCCGGTGGCAATTGAGCAACCAGCTCGGCCATGGTTTGCATCGCCACGCCGGAGCTGTATCCCGGTGCTGGCTGACCTTGAATTTCCATGGCTGAGATGCCGTTGTAACGCTCTAGACGTTGCGGGCCATACACCCAGCGGCTGGTGGCAAAGGTATCAAAGGACACCATTTCACCTTCATTATTGCGCACATACCAATGGCTTAAATCTTCCGGGGTCATGCGGTACTCGGCATCGGCTTGCACATAGACCTTTTTAACACGGCCTCGGTCGGTGAAGTCATTGACGTAGCGCGAGCCCCAGCCAATAGACAACGCTTGGTTTATCTCGCTAATTGAGACTCCTAACGCTTGCGCTTTAAGCTGGTCGATATCCACCTGTAATTGCGCCGCATCTTCCATGCCGTTAGGGCGCACAGCCATCAGCTCAGGGCGCTGCGCCGCCATTCCCAACAGTTGATTACGGGCCTGCAGTAGCGCGTCATGGCCTAAGGCGCCCCTATCTTGCAAGAACAGGTTGAAGCCAGTGGCTTGTCCTAGCTCTTGAATAGGAGGCAAGTTAAAGGCAAAAATTTGCGCCTCTTTAATGGTAGAAAAATACCCCATCGCCCGGCCGATAGTGGCCTGTACGCTTTGGCTGTCGTCGCGCTCACTCCAATCTTTAAGGCGCACAAAGGCAAGGCCGACGTTTTGTCCGCGCCCGGCAAAGCTAAAGCCGCTGACGGTGAACACCGAGCGCACTGAGTCTTCGCCGTGATAATAATCGGCGACCTTAGTCATTATTTCTTCGGTGCGCTCTTGGCTGGCACCACTTGGCAGCTGCACCATGGTTAAAAAGATACCTTGGTCCTCATCGGGCAAGAATGACGAGGGTAGACGGGCAAACATCAATGCCATCACTGCGATAATCGCGCCATATAATGCCATTGAGCGCACTGGGCGCTTAAGCAGGCCACCTACTGCCCCTTGATAACCATCGTTAGAGCGATCAAAGGTACGGTTAAACCAGCCAAAGAAGCCGCCTTTTTCCAAATGGTTGCCCTTGATGGGCTTCAAAATGGTGGCACATAGGGCCGGCGTGAAAATAATCGCCACCAACACCGATAACGCCATGGCCGAAACGATGGTAATAGAGAACTGCTTATAGATAGCGCCGGTTGCGCCGCCGAAAAAGGCCATCGGCACAAATACGGCGGAGAGTACCAAGCCTATGCCCACCAAGGCGCCGGTGATTTGTCCCATGGATTTGCGCGTTGCTTCCACAGGCCCCAAGCCTTCCTCGCTCATGACCCGCTCAACGTTCTCGACCACAACAATGGCATCATCCACCAATAAGCCGATGGCCAGCACCATACCAAACATGGTGAGGGTGTTTATCGAAAAGCCCATCGCCGACATAATGCCAAAGGTACCGAGCAAGACCACGGGAATCGCTAGGGTCGGAATTAAAGTGGCGCGGAAGTTTTGCAAGAACAAATACATCACCACAAACACTAACAGCACGGCTTCAAACAGTGTTTGCACCACTGAGCTGATAGAAAGCTCAACGAACGGCGTAGTGTCGTAAGGCACTTCAATCTTGAGCCCTTCTGGGAAATAAGGCTTTAGTTCGTCAAGGCGATCACGCACTGCTTCGGCGGTATCAAGGGCATTGGCTCCAGTGGCCAACTCGATGGCGATCCCCGTTGCTTGCATGCCGTTATAGCGCGCCATAACGGAATAGTCTTCACCGCCGAGCTCGACGCGAGCCACATCTTTAAGCTGCACTCGTGAACCATCTTCGTTAACCCGTAATAGGATTTGGCCAAATTCTTCTGGGCTACTGAGGCGGCTTTGTGCGGTGATGGCGGCATTGTATTGCTGCCCGGGTAACGCCGGGGCGCCGCCAAGCTGTCCGGCTGTCACTTGATTATTCTGCACTTTAATGGCAGCGGTGACATCGGTGGGGGTCAGTTGATATTGGTTAAGCTTTTGCGCATCAAGCCAGATACGCATGGCATACTGGCTGCCGAATACGGTGACATTGCCCACCCCAGGGGTGCGGCTAATTGGGTCTTTAACATTAGAAACCACATAGTCGGCGATGTCTTCGCGGTTCATCGAGCCATCTTCGGAGATAAAGCCAATAACCATTAAGAAACTGCCATTAGACTTGGCTACCGAAACCCCTTGCTGCTGCACTTCTTGCGGTAACAGAGGAATTGCCCGTTGCAGTTTGTTTTGCACCTGAACCTGAGCAATATCCGGATCAGTGCCGGTTTCAAAGGTGAGTGTCAGGCTGACATTGCCCACCGAGTCACTTTGTGACGACATATACATGAGGTTGTCCAAGCCGTTCATGGCTTGTTCTATCACCTGAGTAATGGCGTTTTCGGCTGTTTGTGCGGTGGCACCAGGGTAGCTGGCATTAATGCTGACCGCCGGCGGCGCAACTTTAGGGTATTGCTCTACGGGCAGCTGTTTTACCGATAGCAGGCCCGCAAGCATGATCACGATGGCGATCACCCAAGCAAAAATAGGCCGGCCAATGAAAAAATTAGCCATAAATTATGCCCCCGTGTCCTGTTTTGCCACTGTCACTTTGCTACCGGGGCGAACCTTTTGCAGCCCGGCGACGATCACTTGGTCACCCGCTTGTAGACCGGAGTGGACTTGCCAGCTTTGGTTTATCTCTTGACCGAGCTCAACTACGCGAGTTTGCGCCGTGCCTTCTTTGCTGACCACCATCACCGTGGCCTCACCTTTGGGAGTGCGCACAATGGCTTTTTGCGGAACCAGTAAGGCGTCATCATCTTGGCCGGTAGCTAACTGCGCTCGCACGAACATGCCTGGCAGTAATTCACCATTGGGGTTGGGGAACACGGCGCGCATGGTGACCATAGACGTTGATGGGTCAACGCTTACCTCGGAGAACTTCAGCTCACCGGAGAGCGCATACCAGTCGTTATTTTCTAATCTCAGTTTAACCTCGGGGTTTTGGCTGAGATTGCCTTGATGCATGGCGCTGCGCAAAGAAGATAGCTTGGAGGCGGCGCGCGTCATATCCACATAAATAGGGTCAAGCTGGCGAATTATCGACAGCGCAGCGCTTTGATTGGCTGTCAGCAACGCCCCTTCGGTAACACTAGAGCGACCAATCTGACCGTCAATGGGGGCGCGGATTTGGGTGTAATCAAGATTAATTTCGGCGCTCAGTACAGCGGCTTTGGCGGCTGCTAAATCGGCCTTTGCTTGTAGCAAGGTGGCTTCGGCATCATCATAGTCTTGCTGGCTGACCGATTTATTACCTAATAAGCCTTTGATACGTTCGGCCTTCATGCCACTGTTGCGAACACTGGCTTGGGCTTTGGCGAGCGCCGCTTTGGCACTGGCTAGTTCAGCTTGGTAGGGAGCGGGGTCAATCCGATACAACACATCTCCTTTACTCACCATTTGTCCTTCTTCGAACAGTCGCGCCTGCAAAATACCGCTGACTTGAGGGCGGATCTCAGCTTGACGAAAATCGACCGTGCGGCCAACCAGCTCGGTGCTGAGGTCAATACTTTGTGGCGACAACGTTATGGCCTCGACTTCAACGGCAGCGGGGGCCGTTTGGGCTTGTTGTTGTGGTTGCTCCTGGCAACCACTTAAGCTAAGCGCCGCAAGTACTGTGACTGCGACCAGCGTTTTTACATTCATAACCTACCTTTAGCTGAACAATTTATTAAACCGACTAGAGCAGGAATATACATACATGAATGTATGTAAGCAAGGTAAACTATCTCGTTTACTTTTAAGGTGTTGATATAAATGCTAAAAAAGTCTTTTTTGCGGAGGGGGATAACACGCTAAATTAGGCTGGTAAGGGACTGAGCGGAGCAACAAAAAAGGCCGCTCAATAGCGGCCTTGTTAATGTTTTTACCGTGCAGTTATAGGCTGTAGCTCAGGTGCTGATAAAAGCGGGTGTTAATATCTTGGCGCTCTGGGTTCACCTGTAAGCTATTGCACAGCGCCTTGATCACGCTCTCGACTTGATTCATAAAGCGGCCATAGCCCATATCATGATGATCCTCGACGCCGGCAACAATCACAAAGTCAATACTCTGTACCAAGTTGGCGGCATCAAAAAGCACGTGACTTTGGATTTCGCCTTTGCCGGGTTCAAAGCTGAGCTTTTCCAGTTCCTCATTATGAGCGCTGGTGTCGATATCACGGTGGCGAATAAGCGGTGTGCGGCCATTCGCCACCATTGCGCGGCGCGGTAGGCGCTTGGCTTCACAGGCGCTGATAAACGCATCTTCAATATGGCTATAAAAGTTTCCGTAATCCGTGGCGCTGGCATCCAATAGCTGCGTTTTTAACTGCCGTGTGAGTGGCAAAGTAAAACGCGCATAAGTCAGGTCGCGATGGCTGGGTAAGGGGCAGCCACGGGCTTCATAGCGTGGTGCCAGTGCTCTAAGTTTATACCCATAGCTTTCTTTATGCCCTTTGGCGCGGGCGAACAAATCATAGGTTAGGTGCTGATGGTCACGCACTTTCAACTTATTGGCATCGCCGGGAAGTTGCTCTTGCAGTGCGCTTAGCACTTTGGCAACGCGGCGGTGAAAATCGGCAGAATGAGCACGAATGTCTTCACCTGTAGCGAGGAATAGCAACCGTACTTTGCGTGCTCGGTTTTCGCAGCAACCATGTAGCTGATGAGCCTCGTGATATCGCGGATTATAAAAAAACAGCTGCTGACGTTGAGTCTCTAAGCAATATGCCTCCTCATGAAAGCGCACAATGGGCAGCTTGTCGTTGACGAGCATGTGCACATTGTAGAGCTCGGCATCGTCACATAACGCGAACAGCTGTCGGGCAACGCGCTGATATGCGCTGCGATAATCACTAAAGCAGGCGTAAAAATCATCATCCGGTTTAAACTCGGCGAGAATATACTGGTTGGCGCGAGCATTGGTCGGTATATAAACGCGATGTTGATTCTGTGAAGCCATGGTTATTCCTTGTTCCTAGGTTTGTTAAATTCGCCTCAAGTGTAGGGCAGATAAATGTCAGCGATGTTGCGCTAGATTAAACTTTTATGACTTTTTCAACAGCTCAACGCTTAGGCGCACAAAGTCTGAAGAGGTGAGTATGCCGAGCAGTTTTTGCTCCTCAACCACCGGCATACAGCCATGACGGTTATTGAGAAAAAACTCAGCGATATCACTTAAAGCATCACCGGGGGCCACGGTATCAAAATCTTGAAGCATGATATCGCCCACTTGCGTTTGCTTCTCTTTGCGCTCAAGTGCCGGTGCACCAAACACTGAAATAATGCGCATCACTTGGGCAATCATCAGTTTTTGCGTCAGCATGCCAATAAGTGTGCCGTGCTCATCGGTAACGGGAATATGGCGAATATTGTGCTCGCGCATTAATGCATGGGCATCATGCAACGAGGCATCAGCGGTTACGGTCAGCGGCGCTGGGGTCATTAAATCTGCAGCAGTATGCAATTGCATCACGGCTCCTTTAGCGTTGTAATGAATGTCTCTGTAGCATAGCTTAGCGTGACGCACAGTGATTAGATCCTAATCAATAAAAGGAGCATTCAATGCAATTACACGGGCTAGACCATGTTGTGCTGCGCACCGACGATGTGCCTCGCATGCGCGCATTTTATGAGGAAGTACTTGGCGCTCAGTTAGAGCGCGTACTGGAGCAAGAGGGGTTGTATCAGTTGCGCGCCGGCCAGGCCCTGATTGATATTCTTAGCACTCAGGGCAGCTTAGATAGCAAGCAACCGGTGCAGGTGCGCACCTCGCCACTGGCGCATTTTTGCTTGCAAATCAGCGCCGCGAGCGAACAGGCGGTGATCCGCACCTTAAAAGCCAAAGGCGTAAACCAGTCGTTGCAGTTCGCTGAGCGCTACGGGGCCACTGGTTTTGGTCGTTCTTTATACATTCTTGACCCAGACGGCAACACCGTTGAATTAAAGCTGGTGTGACCTTACTAAAAGCTGTAAGTTAAGCGCAGTATTTGTCATAATGCGTGGGTTATAAGTCACGCAGAATTCAGAGGAAAGTATCCCAATGGCGGAGATTGAGAATCGCCCAACGAACTTTATTCGTAACATCATTGACGCAGATTTAGCCTCAGGCAAACATCAGCAAACGCACACGCGTTTTCCACCCGAGCCAAATGGCTTTTTGCACATTGGCCACGCTAAGTCTATTTGCCTGAATTTTGGCATTGCACAAGACTACAACGGGCTGTGTAATTTGCGTTTTGATGATACCAACCCAGAAAAAGAAGACATCAACTATGTGAACTCAATAAAAGAAGACGTGAACTGGTTGGGTTTTCAGTGGAGCGGTGAGATTCAATACTCTTCTAACTACTTTGACAAGTTGTATCAGTACGCTGTTGAGCTTATTGAAAAAGGACTCGCTTATGTGTGTTTCTTAACACCAGAGCAAGCTCGCGAATACCGTGGCACCTTAAAAGAGCCAGGGAAAAACAGCCCTTACCGCGACACCTCTGTGGCGGAGAACCTAGCGTTATTCGAAAAAATGAAAAACGGCGAGTTCAAAGAGGGCGAGTGTGTACTGCGAGCCAAAATCGATATGGCCAGTTCCTTTATGGTGCTGCGCGACCCGATTATTTATCGCATTCGTTTTGCCCACCACCACCAAACCGGTGATAAGTGGTGCATTTACCCAATGTATGACTTTACCCATTGTATTAGCGATGCGCTTGAAGGCATTACCCACTCATTGTGTACCTTGGAGTTCCAAGATAACCGCCGTTTATACGACTGGGTGTTAGATAATATCAGCCTAGAGTGCCACCCACAGCAAATCGAGTTTTCACGACTGAACCTTGAGTACACCATTATGAGTAAGCGTAAGCTTAATCAGTTGGTGGTCGATGGTCATGTTGATGGTTGGGACGACCCGCGTATGCCAACGATAGCCGGGCTACGCCGACGCGGTTATACCCCAGGCTCTATCCGTGAGTTCTGTAAGCGCATTGGTGTAACCAAGCAAGATAACCTAGTAGAAATGGGCATGCTTGAAGCCTGCATTCGCGATGATTTAAATGAAAACGCGCCACGTGCCATGGCGGTATTAGACCCGGTGCGCGTCGTGATCGAAAATTACCCACAAGAGCAAGTGGAAATGCTCGATGCGCCTAATCATCCGAACAAAGAAGAAATGGGTTCGCGTCAGCTGCCATTTACCCGCGAGGTGTTCATTGAGCGCGAAGACTTCCGTGTTGAAGCGAATAAGAAGTTTAAGCGCTTAGTGCTAGGCAAAGAAGTGCGTTTACGTAATGCTTATGTGATTAAAGCAGAGCGCATCGACGAAGACGAGCAAGGCAATATCACCACTATTTATTGCTCTTATGACCCGGAAACACTAGGCAAAAACCCGGCTGATGGCCGCAAGGTTAAAGGGGTTATTCACTGGGTGAGTGCCAGCCATTGTATTGAAGCCGAAGTGCGCCAGTACGACCGCTTATTCAATGTGCCTAACCCAGGTGCGGCAGAGGACATTACCGATGCCCTTAACCCAGAGTCATTAAAAGTGGTTAAAAACGCCAAATTAGAGCCTAGCCTAAGCGAAGCGGCTGCCCTAAAAGGCTATCAGTTTGAGCGTACCGGGTATTTCTGCCGTGACGATCACTTTGAACACTTAGTGTTTAACCAAACCGTGGGGCTACGTGATTCTTGGGCTAAGATAGAGCAACAAGATAAAGGCCAATAGGGCCTTAATGCGTTAATACGCAACCCAGTAGAACCAATAAAAAAGGTGCGCTATGCTTAGCGCACCTTTTTTGTTTTATAGCAGGCGACAAGGATGAAAAATAATCACGAAATGCTGAACTATGTGGAATACCCTGCGCGTGACCTCGAGGCCACAAAAGCATTCTTTACCCAAGTTTTTGCATGGCAATTTACAGACTACGGCCCAGATTACACAGCCTTTAGCGGAGCAGGGCTCGATGGTGGCTTTTATCGTAGCGACTTAAACGCTCAGACCAGCAAAGGCAGCGCACTATTGGTTTTTTATTCCAGCGATATTGCGCAAACCCAAGCTAAGATAGAGCAAGCGGGAGGCGAGATCTCCACGGCATTATTCGACTTTCCCGGCGGGCGACGGTTTCACTTTGTGGAGCCCAGTGGCAATGAGTTTGCGGTGTGGTCGGAGCCTGCTTAGCGTAATGTGCACTGCTGCATGGGCGTGTTGTACTGCCATTGCACAAAGGCACTATCGCCTTTTTGCCAAAAAACCTGATTGCGGCCTTGGTATTTAGCGCCACTGGCGGCAATCACGCGCTGCATCAGCCATTGTTGCTCACCCTCGCGCAGGGCAACAAATTGTGGCGTGGTATCATAAAAATCAACACTTACCTGTTTGCCCTCGCAATCATACTGAAGGTGGTCCACAGCCGTGGTGAGTTGATACTGCACTTGCAGTGAGGCGGTGCGATGCTGATAGGCATCAATAATGCACTGTTTTACGTTATCTGCTTGCCAGCATGCATCACGGCCTTTTATCCAACCACGTTGCATGGCCCGTAACGTGCTTTTATGTTTATCACTATCGGATTGTGCCAGTGCTTTTTCGAAGGTGTTAGCCAATTGCGCATCTAACTTACTCAGCCTTGGCGACTGGCATACTTGGCGGGCGATATCGCTCTGTGCTTGCTCACAGTTAAAGCTGGCGGAGGTGTTCGCTTGGCTTGCCACCCACTGGCACCACTTCGGCGTTAATAATGGCGGCTTATCTGCATCGTTATTGATATCTAAACGATACTCCACACTGTTAGCCCATTCCGTAGTGCCAATATCAGGGCCGTGTCCGCTGCCATCGCTGGTACTGACTAGCTGCTCAATTGCATTGAGATTAGCTTGGGTACATTGAGTCGATGTGGGAATGTCTGCTGGTGGAGATTCACCGCTTGGTGCGGTAGCAACATGACAGGCGGCAAGAGTCAGAACGGCGGTAACAATGGCTAAACGCTTCATAATTAACAATAGCGAGAGTAAAAACGCAATTATAGAAAAGGGGTATTAATAGAGGGTGAATAGCGCGATACGTTGCGCTGTTCCGATAGGCAGCACCAGAGATCTGAGTATGTTTAACCATTTAAAAGTTTAAAACCCCTTATCCACATAAAGTAAACTTTTTCCGTTCCTAAGCTGTGACGCCTGTTCTTGGCTCAGTGCTTACTGATTCTAAAAATAGGGAAGAGGGCATAACAAAACCAAAATTAACTGTATGTACAGTTAAAGATGGTCTTTATCAAAAAAGCAAAAACAAGCCATGTTATGCAAAGTAATATCAGCCGCGACTAAACCAATGAAATTTTTAAGGTATTGAAATATAGCCATTTATTTATATTTAGCGAGCCAATCTCGGCACGATTATCTTATTGCAGGCTTGTAAACCACACCACAGCGTATCGACATGGCGACACTCAGCTGATAACTTAATGATTTATTAACACTAAATGAACGTTAGCGTGGTTCAGTAGCCAAAGGTTGTTAGGCTCCGAAATGCACGATAACTAAGCTTGTTATAAGTAAATAAGGAACTGGTCACAAATGGACAATGAAGAACTAGAACGCAGAGCAAAAATCACACATGAAACTTGTGATGGTATTCAACCAACGCATTTAGCGTTTTATGGACAATCAATTCATTATTCGGCAGAGCGTTGTTTAAATGCTTTTGCTCGATATGATTCTCTGGTTGGTAGCGATGATGCTTATGAACTGATTAGCTCAATTCAAGAAGCTATTGGTCACGCTGCGGCATTGTCTCGATACTTTTGGCCAACTTCTATGGGAAAAAAGAAAGAAATCCCTGAGCAATTAGCCATGAGGCAAAGTCGAGGGCTAAAGTTAAAAAAACATTTTGGTGTTACCGATGACTCTCCTATTGCAAATAGGGATATACGTAATGCTTGGGAGCATTTTGATGAGAAATTGGATACATATGTAATTTCTCAAGATGCTGGGATGTTCTTTCCTGCACCAATGATTGGGCATCATGAAACTGCTGATGAACCAATAGGGAAAATATTCAAGTTAATTGACCCCGATAATGAAGTACTTATCTTATTGGGTAAGAAGTTCTTTTATCGTCCTATACGTGATGAAGTAGAAAGAATTTTTAAAAAATAGCACGGTGTTGTTTACTTATAGGAAGTTATAAATGTTTGATACTGGACATATGAATTTTTTCAGTGTAGATCACTGTGGTTTATATAAAGTAGGAAAAGATGATACTCATGGTTGTGAATTAGGAGAGACTTTTGATCTAATTCTTGATTGGGTAAAAGGGCGACCTTTATCTTCGACAATACCTTGGGATCCAGATAAAGCTAGAAATAACAAATCTAAATCTTATTGCAAAGATATCCATAAAGACCCCGAAACAGGGGATTTCATTGTCGTTCTTTGGAAATCAGATACTGACAATGCAGGAACTCTTTGGGGAGCCAGTGAAGATAAAGAAACAGGTTCTAAGGAAGTTGTCAAATACACTAATACCTATAAAGGAAATAATGAAGCGCCCCGAGTTCATCGGAGACCAGTTTGTTTAAGTCAGGCCACTT
>CEVA01025093.1_pt1 | contig 69252 bp, 51 predicted proteins | sample 361521 | NCBI WGS metagenome assembly CEVA01 (sample SAMEA2622823, study PRJEB7988) | marine metagenome | isolation source: saline water (ENVO:00002010), including | reverse complement strand
GAGCGCATTATAGGGAGAAACGAAATTGACGCAACCCCTTTTTTACTAAAAACCGCAAAAAAACGTTAACCCAAGCTCAAACGTTCAAAATACCAACAAAACAAAGGTAGGCGAACATCGATTAGGCTGTTTTTTGTGCTCTTTCCTTAAGGCGGCCTATAAGTATTGAACAACTACACTAAAGATCAAGGTAAGGCTTATAAAAAAGTGCACCTAGCGTGCACTCCTTTATCTCGATTGCAACGTATGCATTTCTTAATACAAGATACTATATAGTTTACGGCGGTATTGAGCTGCTAGGGCGCCGCCCTCAGGTAGGCTAGCAATGATATCAAGGTAGGACTTCTTCGCATCGCCAAAATTAAGATCTTTGTTAAGCACTTTAAACAGTGTCGCTAACGCGTCTTCTTTTTTACCCGCTTCATTGAGTGCCACAGCCAAATTTACTTTTGCCTCAAGGTTTTCAGGTTCATTATCAACGGTCTGTTGCAAAGCTTGGATCTCTGGTGAGTCTTGCGCTTGTTCAGCAAGCTCTAGCTTAGCTTTAATATTGTTATAATATGCATCTTGCTCGACTAAGCCTATGGTTTCCAATAACGCTTTGGCGTCATCAAGCTTATGTATTTGGATGCAAATATCAGCCAACACCAGTTTGATACGACTATTATTGCTGTCTATATCATACGCCTGTTTTGCCAGTTTAAAGGCCTCGTTATGATTTTGGACCATCAATGCATCTTTGGCTTGTTGCAGCAACATATCTTGTGGTTGTGGTAAGTGCTTTTGCAGTGCTTCTTTAATTTGCACCTCGCTTTGTGGCCCTGGAAGCATATCGACGGGTGCTCCCTCTTTTAATAACACCAAAGTAGGCAGCGCTTGTAAGCCAATTTGCTGCGCTAATTGACCCGCCAATGCTTGCTGTGTGTCACAATCTAAAGTTGCCACGACAAGATGCTGCTGATATTGCTGCGCTATGCCTTGTAAAATACTGGCCTGTTCCTGACATTCCGGGCTTTGGGCGGAGTAAAAGCTCAACGCCACCAACTTCTCTTGCGAAGTGTCGCCTAATACTTGCTGGATATTCTCTGCCGTCAATTGAATTTGATTCGTCATGCTTATGTTGCCATCTCACTATAATTACGCTTTGATATGGTGACTAACATAACAATTACAAGAGCAAGGATCACCCATGCAATTGCCTACTTCTTTCACCGCTCTCAGTGCTGCTTTACTACTTGCATGCACATCAACAGCAGCACACAGTATAGATGTTAAAGATAGACTCCCTGAGCTTGAAGCCTTCTATCTTGATTTACACCAATCACCAGAGCTGTCTTTACACGAACAGCAAACCGGTGAAAAGCTGGCCAGTAAACTGCAAAATTTAGGGTTTGATGTGACCAAAGAAGTGGGTGGCTACGGCGTCGTTGGTCTGTATAAAAATGGCTCTGGGCCGACCGTTATGATCCGCACCGACACCGACGGTTTGCCAATCGTCGAACAAACCGGTGTGAACTACGCATCTAAAGTGACGGTGACAAAAGATGATGGCTCCAAAGTTGGAGTGATGCATGGCTGTGGTCATGATATTCATATGAGCAGTTTCATTGGCACTGCTGAACACCTCATGGCCCATAAAGATCAATGGCAAGGTACGCTGATGATGGTAGCTCAACCTGCTGAGGAAATCGGCGCGGGTGCCAAAGCAATGCTCAATGAGGGCTTGTTTAGTCGCTTCGCTAAACCAGATCATGTTTTAGCCTTGCATGTCAGTGCCAGTGTGCCTGCGGGCAAGGTTGCCTTAAAGCCGGAATATACCATGGCCAGTGTAGACTCGGTGGACATCATTGTGAAAGGTAAAGGTGGACATGGTGCCTACCCGCACACCACCATCGACCCTGTGGTCATTGCCTCACGTTTGGTGTTGGCGCTACAAACGATCACCAGCCGTGAGCTCTCACCTTTAGAACCTTCCGTTGTGACTGTCGGGTCTATTCATGGCGGCAGCAAACATAATGTCATCTCTAACGAAGTGACTCTGCAACTCACGCTACGCAGCTATAACCCGCAGGTACGTAATCAACAAATTGCCGCCATTAAACGCATAAGCGCAGGTATTGCTGCTAGTGCGGGCTTAGAGCAAGCCCTTTACCCTGAAGTCATTGTCCACGAACAAGAATCAATTCCTTCTACTTATAACGATCCCACGCAAACCATCTTAGTCACAGACGCCATTAAAAACGCTATCGGTGAGAATAATGTAGAATTAACCAAGCCAGTCATGGCCGGGGAAGATTTTGGCTTGTACGGACGCACCGACGACAACTTGCCTATTACCCTGTTTTGGCTCGGCGGAGTAAACCCAGAAACATATAACGCCGCTCAACAATCTGGGGCGCAACTGCCATCGCTGCACTCTAGTAAGTTTGCGCCTGATTATAAAAAGGCCATTCCAACGGGTGTCAAAGCGATGACCCACGCGGCGCTTAAGCTATTCAATACACCTTAAGCTTGCGCTTTAGACGCGCCCTTAGCTTTGTAACTGCGGGCGCGCTTTCGTTTACCACCTCTCAAGGCTCGCTTGGCGGGCCCTTTAATATTGCTAAATACACCAGCATCACAGTTCTTTGCTTGATTGACCAAGTCGCTCAACTGTGTGGTTAATGGCTGCATGAAGTCTTGATATTTGAGCTCTTGCTCGGCAATTTTTGCTAATGCCATTTCCCAGTGCGCCGTCATATCCGGCGTTGCTAATTGCTCGGGCAACGCACTGATCAGAGCACTTCCCGCTTCGCTAGCACAAATGGATTTTCCTTTACGAGTAAGAAAACCACGTGAGAAAAGCAATTCGATGATGCTTGCTCTGGTTGCCTCAGTGCCTAAGCCATCGGTATCGCGCAGCACTTTACGTAGTTGTGTGTCCTTGACGTAACGGCCAATGGATGTCATTGCGCTTAATAGAGTGGCATCACTAAAGTGTGCTGGGGGTGTGGTCTGCTTATCGTCAATACGTGCATCATCACACTGTAGCAATTGCCCTAAGGTCAATGGTGGTAAACATTGCTCATCTTGCTTCGCCTTTTTGCCCATGAGCTCTTTAAAACCCAGCTCAATGTCTTCTCGGGCTTTTGTTGTAAACTTGCCTCCGGCTATGGTCACCTCGACATCACTTTGGTAATAGCGATGTGCAGGCATAAATTGAATAAGGTATTGGCGACAGATCAGTTCATACACTTTGCGCTCATTATCATTCAACTGCGCTGCGGTGTGCTTGGCTGTAGGTACGATGGCATGGTGCGCTGCCACTTTGCTATCGTTAAAGCAACGGTTCTTTTTATTGCTATCTACAGCTGTGAGCTGCTGGGCGGTGAAAACGCCATTATTAAGCACTGCATTAATAATATTGCTGGCGTCAGCAAAATGCTCCTTAGGCAAATAACGGTTATCTGAGCGCGGGTAAGTAATTAATTTATGCTTCTCATACAAGCTTTGACAACAATCTAATACCGCCTTCGCGGAGAGAGAAAAGCGCTTCGCTGCATCTATTTGCAGTGTCGATAGGTTATAAGGCAGAGGAGCTTGCTCTTGCTTTTGCTCTTTGCTTAAGTCGGTCACACTTGCTGGTTGGCCGACAATCCGGCCGACTACATTTTCTGCAAGCTTACGCAGCAATACTCGGCCCTGTTCATCTTGATAGGCCCGACACGCTTCGCTTGGTTGCCACTTCAGCCAAAATGACTCGCCTTGTGCTGTAGTCACTTGCGCGTGCACTTCATAAAACGGCTTACTAACGAACTCGGCAATTTCTTTATCTCTGGCGACCACCAGACCCAGCACCGGGGTTTGTACCCTTCCCACTGAGAGCACCCCTCGATAACCGCTTTTTTGTCCCGCCAAGGTATAAGCTCGTGTTAGGTTCATGCCAAACAACCAGTCGGCGCGCGAGCGGGCGAGTGCTGAAACACTCAAAGGCACAAACCGGGTATTGGGCTGCAGCTGGTTCAGGGCTTTTTTCACTGCAGGCAAGTTCAAATCACTGATCAGTAAACGCTCAACCGCTTGCTTTTTATGTTGCGACAAAGACACCTGATTAATCACTTCATCAACCAGCAACTGCCCTTCTCTATCGGGGTCGCCGGCATGCACTAAGGTGTGAGCTTGTTTTATCAGCTTCTTAACTAAAGTGAGTTGTTTACGAGTTTTGCTTTTCGCTTTTAGCTGCCACTGCTTCGGAACAATAGGCAAGTGCGCTAATTGCCACTTTTTAAAAGCGGGGTCGTAGTCATCGGGCTCAGCCTGCTCAAGCAAGTGACCGATACACCAGGTGACACAATCGCCATTGCCGACCTCTATATAGCCTTCTTTTTTTTGCTGAGGTTTGGGCAAGGCTGCGGCTATGGCACGGCCAAGAGAGGGTTTTTCGGCAATATAAAGCTTCATGACAACAACTGGCTATTTATACAGTTATTACAGTGTAGAGTATAATTACGAGCTAGGAAAGAGTGCGCGCGGCTGTTTTGTTTCTTCTTGCCTGCAACCAAAACAGTATCGGTAAATAGCACAATATTAAAGTGACGCTGTTTATGATTGGTATTAGGGTTTTGTAAAGGTACGAGCTATTAAATGTTAGATCCCATAAATGGCGATCAGCGACACGCCAAAGCTGTAAAAAAGGCGCGGCAACGACAATAAGCTGACCAGCAATGCTTTGCCACATATGCACTTTGCCACGAATGCCCCAGTAGGCAATAATCGCCATCCAGGTAATATCGTTGCTTGCCCATATGACATAACGCCAGATCATGTCTTTATCCCAATCGAGCAAAAAATCGTGTATCAGTGTTCCGTAGAGAAAGAAAGCGGCGGTTAGAAGGACAAACCGCAAGGCCTTGTACTCACGAGTAAGGACATAGAAAACAATAGCGGGCAGCAAAAATGCTGCCCAACTATTGTTTAGAAAGATTAACGTTTCCTCTAGCCAACTAGGCATAAGTACTTAGCCTAACGACTGTTCGGTGTCTTTGTTATCGTCTCCGCTTTTATCATCAGTGCCGCTACCATTTCCGGGTATACTGGCAAACTTATGCAAATCCAACATCCTGTGCTCCCTGTCTATTCAGCTTTAATTCAGTTGCTAAATTACCGTATTTTTGGCACAAAGCCAATAGTTACTGCACAACTTCAATGGGGTCAGATTCTTTGGCTTTACCCTGCATGATTGAAATCTCGACGCGGCGATTACGCTTACGATCTTCATCAGTTTCATTGGGCACTAATGGCCGCGTGTCTGCGCGCCCCACCACGACCATTCTACTTTTATCAAAGTCATCAACCTTTTGCATTTCACTGGCAACCGCGACTGCGCGCATCGCGCTCAGGTCCCAGTTGTTGGTATAGAGCTCATTAGAGACTTGGAAGTCATCGGTGTGCCCCGAGACAGTGATTTCTCCGGGTACATCTTTTAGTAATTCAGCAATATCTTGAATAATAGGCTTAAATTTTGGCTGTAAGAAAGCACTGCCGGAGGGAAAAGAGCCGTTTTCACGGATGCGAATAATTATTTGCTGCCCTAGAGATTCCAGTTCTATGGCGCCGTCAATAATTTGCTGTTCTAGCTGTTGTGCAATTTTCTTCACCAACTCATTAGTGCGCTCTTGGTCTGCTGCGGCGATGGCTTGCTGTTGCGACTGCTCATCGGCGGTACTGGCAGACTCCCCGCCGCGTTGATCCCCACGCTGCTCTTTACGACCGCCTGCGGAGTCTTCTTCCCCAGCTTGGAACTCCAGCATTTGCTGTGTCATTTCAACAGTCTGCTGTTGAATTGTTTCGATGGGCGTGGGGTCTGGGCGCCCCGGTTTAAATTCCATGGCGATGACACTGGTTCCTTTAGGTATGTCTTTTACTTCCAGTTTATTTTGCACACCAAAAGCAAACTTCATGGAACCAGCAATTTGCTTAAACTTGAGCACATCCATCTCGGAGAACGCCAATAGCAATACGAAGAAACACATTAGTAGCGACATCAAGTCTGCGAACGTGCCCATCCAAGCCGGTAATCCGGGAGGGGGGCATTTGCAGGGTTTTTCGTCCGACATACTTACTCCTCGGTATCAACTTGGCGCTTGGACTCTGCCAGATAGTTTTTCAGAATGCCTTCGATAACTTTGGGGTTTTGTCCGTCTTGAATACCTAGGATAGCGTCTAAGATCAGCCGTTGATTGAGCTCTTCTTCGTCTTTGCGCAGTTCTAACTTGGATTGGATAGGAATAGCTATCACATTGGCGAGAAACGCACCGTACAATGTGGTTAGTAGCGCCACCGCCATCGCGGGGCCAATCGCTTTGGGGTCATCCATGTTAGAGAGCATCGCCACCAACCCGATCAAGGTCCCGATCATACCCATTGCCGGGGCTATATCACCCAAGGCCTTAAATAGGCCAGCGCCTTGCTCATGGCGAGCGGTGGTTAACAAAATATCTTTTTGCAAAGTAGCACGAACCACATCGGCGTCATGGCCATCAACCAACATATCAATGCCTTTGCGCATAAACTTGTTGTTAATCTCTGCCTCTTCTAGCGCTAAAAAGCCCCCTTTACGAGCAGAGTCTGCCAGCTCTACAGCCTTCTCAATAAGCTCATCAGGTGATTCAATCTTAAACATGAAGGCCTTGCCGGCTACTTTCCCTATAGTGAAAAATTGCCCCATGGTGTAGTTAGCAAGCACGATAAAAAGAGAACCACCAAATACAATTAGCACCGAAGGAGTGTTATAGAACATGCCCACATCACCACCAAGCACCATAGACATGACAACGAAACCAATCGCGCCGAGAATACCTATTATGGTTGCTAAATCCACATGTCCTCCACCCACTTTTCTATTCAGCGCCTTCCCACTAAAGCCCTATATATGGCCAGGGAATATCAGACGTTATTATAATTACTCTTGAGATATCGGCAACTTGCTGAATTACTTGAATCATTTTTTTAAAATCGCGAAGCGACAATATTAAAACTAGCATGCCTACACAGCTTTGCCGTGAAAATCGCATCCATCTTTGACCTAGTCCACGATTCCCCCTAAAATTGGCGCTCTTATTAGGTGTAGTGAGTGACAAGGCCATGGCCCAAAAAAAACCAGAAAACCTAAGCTTTGAAGAAGCCATTAATGAATTAGGGCAAATTGTAACTGATATGGAGCAAGGAGAATTGTCTTTAGAGCAATCTTTAAAGCAATTTGAACGCGGTATTGGTCTGGCAAATGCATCGGCTCAAAAGCTTGATAACGCCCAGCAGAAAGTAAGCATGTTAATGAGCAACGACCTAAACGCTGAGCTCACCCCAATGGATGATCAAGAGTAGTCGCCCCTGTGAATTTAAAACATGCCTTAGCACAGGCACAACAGGATGTGCTACACACCCTACAGCGTTATTTTCAAACACAGCAACAAACACAGCCTCAATTATTGGCGGCAACGCAGTACTGTATTGAAAATGGTGGCAAGCGCTTGCGACCATTTTTAGTCTATGCTGTAGGTAATATGCTTGCAGCACATCAAGACGATCTTCACAAAGCCGCTGCAGCCATTGAGTGTATTCATAGTTACTCTCTGGTGCATGATGATTTACCGGCCATGGACGATGATGAATTACGGCGCGGTCGACCCACCTGCCATATCGCATTTGACGAGGCCCACGCTATTTTAGCTGGCGACACCTTGCAAACCATTGCCTTTGAGCTGCTCAGTAGCACTGATTTTGATATCGGCGCTAGCCAACAGTTAGCACTGATACGCAGTTTAAGCCAAGCTTCAGGACTATTGGGTATGGTAGGCGGTCAAGCGCTAGATATCGCGGCCACCGATAAAGCGATTTCCTTAAGTGAACTTGAGCATATTCATCGCCTAAAAACCGGGGCATTGCTAAGCTGCGCCATTGAACTGGGCTATTTGTGCTCCCCGGACGTAGAAAACAGCACACGTGCTGCATTAGACGATTACGGCCGTGCCATCGGCCTGGCTTTTCAAGTGCAAGATGATATTTTGGATGTTGAAGGAGATACCGCCACGTTAGGAAAGCCGCAAGGCTCTGATGTGGCTGCAAATAAATCTACTTATCCTGCGCTTATGGGCCTTGATGGTGCCAAAGATAAGATGCAGCATTTGTATCAACAAGCTATTGATGCGGTGTGCCCGCTCCCATATGACACCCGTGTTCTCGAGCAACTCGCAGGCTATATCATCGCCAGAGATCATTAAAAATGACTACTGATGCGAAGGGCTGGTTTGATATACTTCAGCCATCGCAGTAAAGGATAAAACGACGCATGAATTTGGATAGTAGCAAGTATCCCTTATTACAACAGGTCAGCAAGCCTGAACAACTTCGCGAGCTACCGCAAGAGCGGTTAGGCGCGTTTAGCCACGAACTGCGGGACTACTTACTAAACTCCGTATCGCAAAGTAGCGGTCACTTTGCCTCCGGGCTCGGCACAGTTGAACTGACTGTTGCGCTGCACTATGTGTATAACACCCCGTTTGATCGGCTGATTTGGGATGTAGGCCACCAAGCCTATCCGCACAAACTGATCACCGGCCGCCGTGAGCAAATGCACACTATTCGCCAAAAAGATGGATTACATCCGTTTCCTTATCGCGGTGAGAGCGAGTACGACACCTTTAGTGTCGGTCATTCGAGTACCTCCATCTCTGCCGCTTTAGGTATGGCTATTGCTGCGCAAAAAGAAGGCCAAGGCCGTAAAACCGTGGCCGTCATCGGCGATGGTGCTATCACTGCAGGCATGGCCTTTGAGGCGATGAACCACGCTGGCGATATTAATTCCGACATGTTAGTCATTTTAAATGACAACGAGATGTCTATTTCAGAAAATGTCGGCGCGCTAAATAATCATTTTGCACGTATTCTCTCCGGTAGCTTTTACGCCAACATTCGTGAGGGCAGCAAAAAGCTCTTATCAGGGTTACCGCCAGTGAAAGAACTGGCTAGCCGTATGGAAGAGCATCTTAAAGGCATGGTTATACCGGGCACCTTCTTCGAAGAGCTTGGCTTTAATTATATCGGCCCAATCGATGGCCATGATGTCAACATGCTGGTCGACACCCTGCGCAATATGCGTAACCTCAAGGGTCCTCAGCTGCTGCATATAAAAACCCAAAAGGGCAAAGGTTATAAGCCTGCCGAAGCCGATCCTATTGGTTACCATGCGGTGCCCAAGTTTGACCCGACCGTGACTAAATTACCCAAATCTAAGCCCGGCGCACCGACCTTTTCAAAAGTGTTCGGCGATTGGTTGTGTGATATGGCTAGCGTTGATGACAAACTGATGGCCATCACGCCGGCAATGCGCGAAGGCTCGGGCATGGTGCGCTTTTCTAAAGAGTATCCACAACAGTATTTTGATGTTGCTATTGCAGAGCAGCATGCGGTCACACTCGGTGCAGGGTTTGCGTGTGAAGGCCTAAATCCCGTAGTGGCAATTTATTCAACCTTCTTACAACGAGCCTACGATCAACTTATTCATGATGTAGCGCTACAGGAATTGCCTGTGCTCTTTGCCATTGATCGCGCTGGCGTGGTTGGCGCCGACGGGGAAACTCATCAGGGCACGTATGACTTAAGTTATTTACGCTGTATTCCTAATATGATCATTATGGCACCAGCTAACGCCAATGAATGCCGTAATATGCTCTATACTGGGCATCAGCTTAATAAACCCGCCGCTGTGCGTTATCCACGTGGCAGTGCTGGCGACGGTGAGCTTGATAGCGAAATGCAACAATTACCCATTGGCAAGGGACGTGTTATTCGCAACGGCGAAAAAGTCGCAATACTGTCGTTTGGTACCTTGCTGGAGAATGCCCAACAAGCAGCAGAGCAGCTCAATGCCACCCTAGTTGATATGCGTTTTGTTAAACCTCTCGATCACCAGCTGATTGATAAGTTAGCAAGTGAGCATAATGCGCTTGTCACCTTGGAGGATAATGTTATCGCCGGTGGTGCAGGCTCAGCAGTAAGCGAGTACTTAGCGCAAAGCAAGCAGCTTAAGCCAGTTTTGCACCTTGGCCTACCCGATGTATTTATTAAGCATGGCACGCAGCAAGAAATGCATGCTGAGCTTGGCCTTGACGGCGATGGTATCACTCGCCAGATAAGTACGTGGTTAGATTAACACGCTCGTGAGTTTGATATTCGGTAATAAAAAAGGAGCCAAAGGCTCCTTTTTTATTTATTCACTTTCTTAACGCATCCAAATTTTAATATCTGCTAAGCCGGTGCTTTGTAAGGTGGCTATTTGCGCATCTAAGTTTTCACTTTGCTCAAACTCAAACGCATCCAACTGATCATCAAACTCAATATGCGCACAGCCATCGCCGCCGCGCTTTTTCACCTGATGAAGGGCGATATCCGCTAAGTTCACCGATGTTTCCCAGCCGATCACTTGGCCGCCGAGCAAGGGCATCGGATAACAAGACCAGCCCAGCGATGCGCTAAGATTAATCTTTTTACCATTGGGTAGTTGAAAACTTTTCTCTGCGATGGATTTGCATAACTGGCGCGCAAACTGATTGACCTGATCAAGCTCGAAATCACGCAGCAGCAACAAGAACTCATCACCGCTCCAGCGGGCCACATAGTCGGAGCCCTGCGTGCAAGAATTCAATAGAGTCGCCATTTGTTGTAAGCAACTATCGCCGCTCAGCGGTCCGTAGGCATCATTAATACGTGAGAATTTGTCGATATTCACTATCAACAGCACTAAAGCCCTGCCCTGCTCTTGTAATGAAGACGAATTACGCTGGTAATGTTCGATATCTTTAGGCAGCTGATCGAATAAGAAACGTCGGCTACGCAGTCCTGTCAGCTCGTCAGAGTGACTCACTAACTTCAGCTGTGAGTTCACCTGGTTAAGCTTATCATTGGCATCACGCAGCTCCATCGTACGCTCTTCCACCAGACTCTCCAAGGCTGCTTGTTTGCGGCGTTCCTGGGCTCTAAACACCCACAGCAATAAATAGATAATAAAAAATAACCCGGAAACAATCAGCAACCGGAAATACACCGTTTCATCGAAGCGTTTCGGTACCTGAAACGCATAATGCGTGCTTGTCGCCTCTTCCCAACTGTCACTGGTGCGCTTGGCTTCAAGCTTAAAAGTAAATGGGCCAGGAGGTAAGTTAGTATAAATAGCTTCACGACGATTTTTAGCATAGCGCCAGTCGGTATCCAAGCCACTTAGCTGGTAACGAAACTCCACCTCAGCCGGGGCATAAAAATCAATCGCCGTATAATTAATCGTTAAGTCGCGCTCATCGGTATCAAGCTCAGGATTCACACCCAAGCCACCGGTATACAAAGTACGTCTGGGAGTGGCAATACTCTCCACTTGGGGCGCTAATTGGTCTTGACCAAAGAGCTGCACATTTTTAGGGATTTCCACCACCCCTTGCAAACTCGGATACCAAATAGAGTCACCACTGTCAGCCACCGCGTCATGGCCTAAACCAGCACAACATTGACTAGCTTTACCATCGAGCTGGCGATCATACGAGGAAATCACCTGCTCTACTTGTAAGTTTCCAATTTCATCCGAGAATTGCTCCACCGGCATGCGGTAGACGCCTTTCATGGTGCTGACCCACACCCGCTGCAGGGCTTCATCATGATGCAGACTAAAAATGGAGCCATAGGGCAAGCCATTAGATACATCAAGCTGGTGCCAGCGTCCTTGGGTACTGCGATAGAATAAGCCGTCATTTAACGAACCAACTAACGTCCCAACATCATCAATTTCTAAAATACTGGTGACATAAGCGCTTTCCAGCGCTGTAGAGTCGCCGATGCGCTCTATGCCTTTATCTGAGAATAAGTAGCCGCCTTGGCTGGTACCAATTAAGCCGTATTTGCCTTTATCCAGCACGTAAGTAATAAACTTACTATCGAGTACAGCATTGTAGGTAAAGGGCGTTAACCCTCGATACCCCATGCGATACATCCCCCGGCCAGTACCAAACCATAGGCCGCCAGCACTCGACTCACTGATAGCAAACACCGGGTTTTGCCGTAATTCTCGCGCATCGATGTTATAAAGCTGCTCGTCTTCGAAGTACAACACACCGCGATCCGTGGCGATATACAACCGCTCACCAACAAAATGTAAATCGTGCACCGCACTGCGGCGTAATTTAGCCCGAGGCACGCGATTAATAAAATTATTATCTTGATCGAAATAACCAACGCCACTGCGATTAGCCACCCATAGCTGACCACTCGGTGATAAGGTAATGGCCATCACCGCTTCGGTCATACTCGAGAGCGCATTATGGCGCTCAACCCGACCGGCGTGGGCAAGCCAAAGGCCCTCGCTGAAGCTCGCCAACCAAATATTGTTTTGTTCATCGCGGTAAATATCAGAAAACCAGATACTTTGATCCAGTGCTGCCGGCTCAACCCATTGCCACTCCTTAGAATTGTCGCGATACAATAATCGCCCATAGGTTGAGATCCATAGCGCACCATCGGAGTCACTCATAAACTTATACACCGCCGCATTACTGGCGTTGGGTAAAGTAAATGGCCGTAGCTCATCATCTATGTCTAAAAAGTAAGCTCCTAACTCTGAGGCCAGGTATAAAGTGCCTTCTAGCCAGGCTAAGTCGTGGATAATGGTTTGTGCTAAACGATCAGGCAGGGTCACCCGCGCAGTTATTTTTAAACGCAAGCGCGATGACGACGATGACATATTGGTTAAGCGCAGTAAGTAGTTTTCACTGACTAACCACACGCCTTGCGGTGCCAGTGCCATTTTACTGACCGAAATTTGGTTGATGGCAGTCAGGCGTCCCTGAATACGGCCGCTGCGCCGACGCTCGCTCTCAGGCAAATGAAAAGCGACCTGATTGCGCTCGATATAAAACAGTTCGTTGGCTGCCACCCAAATATTGCCTTTATCATCTTGCAATATATCGCGCACCGGGCCGCCAATACCAAACTCAAAGTAGTTCATTGAATCAGGGTCAAGTACGGAGATGCCGCGCTTGGTGCCTATCCACAACAACCCTTCTTTATCAATCAATAACTTATTGATTGCATTACTATTGAGGAAGTTGCTATTTTGCTGGGTAAAGTTAGTGAAGTGGTCGCCATCAAAGCGACTTAAACCAAATTGAGTGCCGACCCAAATATAGCCTTTGTTATCTTGGGTGACACTTTTGAGGGATTGTGAAGGCAGACCATTTCGGGTATTCCATTGCTTAACCACATAATCCGTGATTGATGCCGACGCCAAGTGCGAAGCAAAAACTGCCCACACCAATACTAGTGACTGAAAAAACCGCTGCAATGTCACACCCAGACTCAAATCTTATATTCCTGGCAAATAACCTACTTTAATTAACGCTTGGAGGCAAATTAGCGAGCATATGCCGGCGAGAATATCATCTGCCATAATCCCAAGCCCACCATGCAGACGTTTATCAAGCAGACGGATTGGTCCAGGCTTGGCAATATCGAAAAACCGAAACAGGGCAAAGCCCACCACTAAGGTCTGCCAATTAATCGCTGCTCCTATCATGGTAATATAAAACCCTGCCACTTCGTCCCAAACGATAGCCGGATGGTCATGCACACCCAAGTCATCAGCGGTTTTACCACAGGCCCACACACCCACAGTGCATAGCATGAGCGCCATTGCTGCCTGCACCCACAGTGGCATACCCCAGGTCATAAAAATAAAAGGAATTGCCGCAAAGGTGCCGACTGTACCTGGGGCTTTGGGGCTTAAACCTAAGCCAAAGCCTAGGCCTAAAAACTGATGACCGCGACGTAGATTAAATAAGCTTGTAGTGATCACGCGTCACCCTGTATAAAATGTTCAAAGCCCACTTGGGCGACATCGAGTTTATCTTCACCGTTAAGTACCTCGACCTTTCCCTCGCCACCACGAATTTGGCCAATGCACACAGCCTCGATGCCATACTGACTCAAACGATTGTCCAGCATCGCTTTATGATTCTCGGGTACCGTGTAAAGCAACTCGTAGTCATCGCCATAGCCAAGCACATAAGGCCATTTAGCCTCGCCTTCAATGCTTTGACGAAAGGCTTCTGACGTTGGAATTTTATCGGCATGAATGGTGGCACTGACCAAAGACATATCTAAAATATGCTGTAAATCGGCCAACAGCCCATCGGAGATATCAATGGCAGAGCTGGCGTAGCCACGCAAAACCTGTCCTGCTGCTACCCGGGGCGTCGGGTATTCCAATTTAGTGGTCAGCTTCTTCAGCCATTCAGGGGCAATATCTAAGTGTTGTTTGCGCGCTTCGATAGCCAAGCCTGCATCACCCAACGGTCCGGTAACATAAATCCAATCGCCGGGTTTAGCACCGCCGCGTGTTAACGCTTTGCCGGTAGGCACCGTGCCTTTGGCGCATACGGTAACAGTAAGCGGGCCTTGCGTAGTATCACCACCAATGATTTGCACGTTGAAATATTCTGCTATTTCATGCATGCCTGCGGTGAACTCCTCTAACCATTCTACTTCGGCTTTCGGTAAGGTAAGCGCCACAGAAACCCACGCAGGCTCGGCGCCCATAGCAGCAAGGTCACTGAGATTAACGGCGATAGCCCGGTGCCCCAAAGCTCGCGGTGACATATCTTCAAAAAAGTGCACACCAGCTACCATGGTGTCTGTGGTAATGGCTAATTGGCTGTTTTCCGGAATACTCACCAACGCGCAGTCATCACCTATGCCAAGATTAACATCCCGGCGTGTGATCCCTCGGCCTTTAAAGTATCGGTTTATTAATTCAAATTCTTGCATACACAAAAAAGCCGGCCTCAGCCGGCTCTCCTTGTTAAAGGTGCTTAGCTATTACGTAGCTGCTTAATGGCTTTATCAAGCACACCATTAACGAATTTATGACTGTCATCGGCACCAAACATTTTCGCCAGCTCAATGCCTTCATTGATGGCCACTTTGTATGGCACATCATCGCGGAATTTAAGCTCATACGCACAAAGTCGTAAAATGGCTTTTTCTACCATATCGATTTCTTCGTACGGACGCGTCAAATGCGGAGCTAAGACTTCGTCTAGCTGTTTTGAGTTAACGGCAACACCGCGCGCTAAGTCTTTAAAATACTCTACATCGACCTTAGTCACGTCATTCTCGATTAACATGTTTTGTTCGATATCAGCAATAGCGTTACCGCTCATTTGCCAAGAGTAAACGGCCTGTAAGGCCAATATGCGCGCTTTGCGTCTCGCTGCTGGTTTCACTGTGAACCCTTAAATTTTGTCTAAAACATTAACCATTTCTAGGGCACCTAATGCAGCTTCGCCGCCTTTGTTACCCATTTTTGTACCGGCACGCTCAATCGCCTGCTCTATGCTCTCAGTCGTTAATACGCCAAAAGCAACCGGCACATCATACTCAAGCGATACCTGCGCCAAGCCTTTGTTCGACTCACCGGCAACTAAATCAAAGTGCGGAGTACCGCCACGAATGATCACGCCCAAGGCGATGATAGCATCGAACTCACCTTTGGCGGCAATGCGCTTGGCAGCAAGAGGTAACTCAACCGCACCCGGCACATACACCACGGTAATATCATCATCGCTGACGTTACCTGTACGCTTTAGCTCATCGACTGCACCGTCCAATAAACTGCGACCAATGTAGTCGTTAAAACGCGAAATCACGATGGCAAATTTTTTGCCCGGTGCAAACTTGTTACCTTCAATAATTTTCATCTGTAAACCTTAATTGATTCTGCCAAGGCGTGATGCCGGCGAAATGCGGGTATCGCAAAATTGCCGCGCATCATAGCATAATTGAAAAAAAATAGCTGCTTATTCTGGCTGTACGTAGTCAACCACCTCAAGGTGGAAACCTGACAGCGCATGATACTTCTTCGGCATGCTCATTAAGCGCATTTTAGTGATGCCTAAATCCGCTAAGATTTGCGAGCCGATGCCCACGGTGCGCGATGTCCCCTGGATTTTGCGGTGGTTAGCACTTTCGCCAGCATCTTCTAAAGCAAAGGCCTTAACCATAGCTTCGATATCCTCACTGCGCTCTTGCTTACCAAGGATAACCAACACACCATCATGTTCGGCGATATAGGCCATGGCGTTAGACAATGTCCAACTGCGGTCCGCGCCTCGATCGGAAAGTAAAATATCGTTAAAGGTGCTTTGCAAATGCACCCGCACTAAGGTTGGGTCGCTGATATCACCTTTGATCATCGCATAGTGCAACTGACCATCGATGGTGTCTTTGTAGGTAACTAAATCAAACTCACCGTACTGTGTTGGCAGCTTACACTTCGCCACTTGCTCGATAGTGGTTTCATTGAGGTTACGGTACTCGATTAAATCGGCAATAGTGCCCATCTTTATGCCATGCTCTTTAGCAAAAACTTCGAGTTGCGGGCGACGCGCCATGGTGCCATCGGGGTTCAGGATTTCGACGATAACCGAGGACGGCTCAAGGCCCGCAAGGCGTGCTAAATCGCAGCCAGCCTCAGTATGCCCTGCACGTGTCAGTACGCCGCCTGGCTGCGCCATAATAGGGAAAATATGCCCCGGCTGAACGATATCTTCAGGCACTGCCCCTTTGGCAACAGCGGCTTGTACCGTGCGGGCACGATCTGCGGCCGAAATACCGGTGGTCACCCCTTTTGCCGCTTCAATGGACAAGGTAAAGTTGGTTGAGAATTGCGCGCCGTTATTACTGACCATCAAAGGCAGTGCTAGTTGTTCACAACGCGCCTGGGTAAGCGTTAAGCAAATAAGGCCTCGGCCATAGGTGGCCATGAAATTAATGGCATCGGCGCTGATGTGCTCGGCGGCGATAATGAGATCGCCTTCGTTTTCACGATCTTCATCATCCATGAGGATAACCATCTTGCCATTTTTAATGTCGTCGATGATCTCCGCTGCGGTGTTTAAACTCATATCTTGCCCATTATCGTTTATTTTATAAATCCAGCTTGCGCCAGCAAGCTCTCGGAAACTGAGGATTGAGGCTGATCAGCCTTGGCACCATTAATTAGGCGCTCTAAATAGCGAGCTATTTGGTCAACCTCAAGGTTAACCTGGGTGCCCACTTGAAAATCTGCAATCGTGGTTTGCTCTAAAGTATGCGGCACAATGGTCAACTTAAAGCGGCTACCATGAACCTCGTTGACGGTCAGACTGGCACCATCAATACACACCGAACCTTTATAGGGAATATACTTCATCAGTTCGGCGTCGGTTTGCAGCCAATATTCAATTGCGCGGGCGTTGCTACGCACATCAACCACTTCGGCAATGCCGTCTACGTGCCCAGAAACCAAATGACCCCCTAGCCTTGATAACGGCTGCAGCGCCTTTTCAAGATTAACACGTTGGCCTTGCTGGTAATGCGCAAAGCGTGTAAGTGATAAGGTTTCGCGCGATACATCGGCACTGAACCCATCACTGAATTTTTGTGTCACCGTAAGGCAAACGCCATTCGTGGCAATGCTGTCACCCAAGGCGACATCGTCCATGCTGAGACTATCGCTGCTGACGCGCACTTTTAAATCGCCATCAACAAGAGTGAGTGAGCTCAAGGTTCCGGTTGCTTCTATAATGCCTGTAAACATGGCTATTCCACTGCTCTTTTATCTAGGGTAAGGCGCACATCTTCGCCTATGGGGCGCATATCGCTAAATTGCATCTGTTCAATGTCGTTCATATCGGCAAATGGGCCTATGTTCACCAGCCCTTTGGCACCTTGGCCCATGAGTTTAGGGGCCAAATAAACCACATAACGATCAATAAGCTGCTGCTTCGCAAAGGCCCCCGCTAGGGTCGCGCCTCCTTCAAGCCACAGCGAGTTAATATCATCTGCAGCCAGTTGCGTGAGTAACGCGGCTAAATCTACATGGCCATCGTTATCCCCGGCAACATGCAACTCGGTTACATTGTTGGGCCATTGCTGCACTTTATCAAGCGCAGGTGCTGTGCGTGAGCGCACGATAATAATCTTACCGGATGTCTGCATTAACGCTAAATCGGGTGTGAGCCGGTAGCGACTGTCGATAATCACCCGCACCGGTTGACGCACTTGCGCCAGCGGGTAATCGGCAAGTTGCTGTTCGTTTAGACGCACATTTAATTGCGCATTGTCGCTTATCACCGTATCGGCTCCCGAGACAATGGCGCAATGTTGCGCTCGCAGGCTATGCACATCAGCACGGGCTTCACTGCAGGTAATCCATTTACTTTGGCCATTGGCGAGCGCCGTTTTGCCATCAATACTGGCTGCTAGTTTGCAAGTGACAAACGGGCGCTGAGTACGCATGCGTTTTAAAAAGCCGGTATTAAGCGCTTCGGCTTGGGCACCGAGCAAACCATACTCAACGTCGATGCCAGCGGCCTCAAGCATCGCCATGCCCCGACCACTGACTTGCGGATTAGGGTCTTGCATAGCACACACTACTTTAGCAACTTTGGCGGCTATCAAGGCGCCAGCACAAGGGCCGGTGCGGCCGGTATGGCTGCACGGCTCTAAGGTCACATATGCGGTGGCTCCCTCGGCATTTTCTGCAGCGGCATTTAAGGCATGAATTTCTGCATGCGGCGTCCCCGCCTGAATATGAAAGCCTTCGCCAATCACCTTATCATCTTTGACCAACACGCAGCCCACATTCGGATTGGGGGTGGTGGTAAAACGCCCCTGCCAGGCTAAGGCAATAGCGCGGCGCATAAAGTGCTCATCTTGTGCACTGAAGCTCATATTAATCCCCTAGGCGGGCGATTTCTTCGCCAAATTCGCGGATATCTTCAAACGAGCGGTACACCGATGCAAAGCGCACATAGGCCACTTTATCCAGCCCTTTCAGCGCTTCCATAATACATTCGCCAATAAGCAAAGAGCTGACCTCTCGTTCACCGGTCGCTCGAATTTGCGATTTGATTTGATGCACCACCTCATCAACCTGCTCGGTTTTCACTGGCCGCCTTTCTAAGGCTCGATGTAAGCCATTTAGGAGCTTATCTTCGTTGAATGGTTCACGTGAGCCGTCCCGTTTAATCACGCGCGGCATCACCAACTCGGCGCCTTCAAAAGTAGTGAAACGTTCATGGCAATCAATGCATTCGCGACGGCGTCGAACCTGATGGCCGCCGCCCACTAATCGGGAGTCGATAACCTTGGTATCTTTGGCGCTGCAAAAAGGACAATGCATAGTGACTGGGGTTCCTGTAGAAAACAAAAAGGCCGCTATTTTTGCGGCCTTTATCATACACAAATGTTTGCCTAATGGCTATTTAGTGCAGCTTAAGCATACACTGGAAACTTAGCACAAATCGCTTTCACTTGCTCTTTCACTTTTGCCTGAACATCAGTGCTTTCGATGTTATCAAGTACATCGCAGATCCAGCCAGCAAGTTCTTTCGCTTCTGCTTCTTTGAAGCCACGGCGAGTAATCGCTGGTGAACCAAGACGTAAACCAGAAGTGACAAACGGTGAACGTGGGTCATTCGGTACTGAGTTCTTATTCACCGTGATATTGGCGTTACCGAGTGCTGCATCAGCATCTTTACCGGTAATGTCTTTATCGATTAAATCAAGCAGGAATAGGTGGTTGTCTGTTTTTCCTGATACCACTTTATAACCGCGCTCTTGTAACACTGATACCATTGCTTGTGCGTTAGCCACAACCTGTTGCTGGTATGCTTTAAATTCTGGCTGTAGTGCTTCTTTGAAAGCCACCGCTTTGGCTGCAATAACGTGACACAGTGGGCCACCTTGACCGCCTGGGAAAACCGCGCTGTTAAGCTTCTTATAGATATCTTCATCACCACAATTAGAGATGATCAAACCGCCGCGTGGACCCGCTAGCGTTTTGTGCGTGGTGGTAGTGATCACATGTGCGTAAGGCACTGGGCTTGGGTACACACCGGCAGCGATAAGGCCGGCTACGTGTGCCATATCTACAAATAAGTAAGCACCGACTTTATCGGCAATCTCGCGGAAACGCTGCCAATCAACGATACCAGAATAAGCTGAGAAACCACCAATGATCATCTTTGGCTTATGCTCAAGGGCAAGGGCTTCAACTTGATCATAATCGATCTCACCGGTTTGCTCATTCAAACCATATTGAATGGCATTGTAGGTTTTGCCTGAGAAGTTTACATGTGCACCATGAGTTAAGTGACCACCATGAGCTAAGCTCATGCCTAGTACAGTGTCGTGTGGCTGAAGTAGCGCTTGAAACACTGCGGCGTTAGCTTGCGAGCCTGCATGTGGTTGCACGTTTGCATACTCAGTGCCAAACAGCTCGTTAGCACGGTCAATCGCCAATTGCTCAACAACGTCGACGTGCTCACAACCACCGTAGTAGCGTTTGCCCGGATAGCCTTCGGCATATTTATTGGTAAGCTGTGAGCCCTGCGCTTCAAGTACGCGTGGACTACAGTAGTTTTCCGAGGCAATAAGCTCTATATGCTCTTCTTGACGAGAAACCTCATCGCCCATCGCTTTGGCAAGTTCTGGATCAAAGTCTGCAATGTTCATGCTACGTTCTAACATGCTGTCTCCTAGGTGCAACGTAATTGTCGATTTGAAAGGTGCTATTGTACGCGCAAACCGCGCATTTGCCTATCAAGGATGTGTGAGCTTATTTAAACAAGGATTGAATTTTTTTCACAGCCCTAAAAGAATGATATTTTTAAATCCAAAATATAATAAAAACAAATGAAGTAACACTTTTTTATTTTTATTACTAATGGAAGAATCGGCTTTTCAGTATCAGTGCAGGTAACTTGTCACTATGGTCAATAAGCCGCCCAGCAATCACATGGCTCACTCCTTGGTGGTTTTCTATAACCCCCTTCACTTCCAATAAGCGTGCGGTTAGAAAGGCTTGTTGCTGGGCCTTCGCCGTTGCCTGCCACACCACGACATTAGTGTTGCCAGTTTCATCTTCCAAGGTTAGAAATGTCACTCCTGCGGCACTGCCTGGTGATTGCCGTCCAGTGACCAAGCCAGCAATGGTGACACTGGCACCACTGCGACAAAGACGCAACTGCTGGGCGGTTTTTGCGTGCTGTAACTCCCCTTCGGCGCGTAAATAACGCAGTGGATGCGCGCCCATATTGACCCCCATACTGGCGTAATCTTCCAAGGTATCCTGTAACTGACTTGGCGGTGCTAATGGCAATGCATCGCTCTGTTCACCAAAGAGTGGTAACCGCTGTTGTTTATCGATAATCTGCCAGCGGCTATTAAAGCGGTCTTTAGCTATGCTCGCGAGTGCATTGCTGCTCGCTAACGCTTCTAACTCCACCTCGCGCAAGCCGCTTCGATACAGCTCACTGACGCTGAGGTATCCGGCTATTGGCCGTTGTTTAACGAGCTGTTGCGCACTTTGCTGACGAAACCCTTTAACGCAACGCAGCCCTAATCGTATCGCGAAGTTTTGCCCTTGGCGTACCAGCTGGTGCTCCCACACTGAGGTATTGATATCAACGGGCAACACCTTAACCTGGTGACGTCGCGCGTCCTGCATGAGCTGGTCTAATGAATAAAAACCCATGGGTAAGCTGTTTGCTAAGGCACAAAAAAACGCACTTGGGTAGTAATATTTTAAGTAAGCAGAGACATAGGCCAGCACCGCAAAGCTCGCCGAATGCGACTCGGGAAAGCCATATTCGCCAAAACCACAAATTTGTTGATAGATGCGCTCAGCAAATTGCTGCTCGTAACCACGCGCTAACATGCCAGTAATGAGTTTACGTTTAAACTGAGTCAGCTCGCCATCACGCTTCCATTTAGCCATAGCCCGACGTAGCTGGTCGGCTTCACCGCCACTGAAGCCTGCGGCGACCATGGCAATTTTAATCACCTGCTCTTGAAATATCGGCACCCCTAAAGTGCGCTTAAGAACTTGCTCAACTTCTTTAGAGGGGTAAGCGACGGCCTCTGTGCCATCACGGCGTTTTAGAAACGGGTGCACCATATCCCCCTGAATGGGCCCAGGGCGTACAATGGCAATTTGAATCACTAAGTCGTAGTAACACTGTGGTTTAAGCCTTGGCAACATACTCATTTGTGCGCGCGATTCAATTTGGAATACCCCGACGGTATCGGCGCGTTGTAACATCGCAAACATCTGAGGATCATCGCCGAGGCGGGTAATATCGGCAATGCTGATACGGTGTTGGTAATGTTGCGCCAGTAACTTGAAGCAGCGGTGAATAGCACTGAGCATACCCAAGGCAAGTACATCGACTTTTAATAAGGCGAGGCTTTCAAGGTCATCTTTATCCCACTGAATCACGGTGCGCTCGGCCATTGCCGCATTTTCCACTGGAACTAGCTCATGCAGCGGACCTTGCGAGATCACAAAGCCACCCACATGCTGTGATAAATGCCGTGGAAAACCGCGAATTTCATCCACTAAGCGGAAAAAATGTTGGTTAATGGCCACATCCGGGTCAAGGCCAAGCTTTATCAGTTGCGCCTGCCATTGCTCGCTGCCATGGCGGTGATTAAGCTGCTTAATATAGTAATCCAGTTGTGTTTCACTGAACCCTAACGCCTTACCAACATCACGAATGGCACTTTTCAAACGATAGGTGATCACCGTTGCAGCTAAAGCAGCTCGCTGCCGCCCATATTTGCGATAAATATATTGAAACACTTCTTCTCGGCGCTGGTGTTCGAAGTCGACGTCAATATCCGGGGGCTCATTGCGCTCCTTGGAAATAAAGCGTTCAAATAAGACATCGATTTGTCGGGGGTCTACCGCCGTGATCTCCAAGCAATAGCACACCACGGAGTTAGCCGCCGAGCCTCGCCCTTGATAAAGAATATCGCGACTTTTGGCAAAGCACACAATATCGTAGATAGTTAAAAAAAAGGGCTCATATTGCTGCTCACTAATCAATTTGAGCTCTTTATCTATTTGCGCTTGCAGGTGTGCCGGTGGGGGCCCGCCAAAGCGTTTTTCCGCACCTTCGGATACCAAGGCACGCAAGTGCTCACTGGCACTTAACCCCTTAGGTACTAACTCATGTGGGTATTGATAGCTGAGCTCATCGAGATTGAAAGTACAGGCTTGGCTAATATGCACTGTTGCTGCGAGTTGTGCTGGCGAAAACAGCTTGGCTAACTTGGCTTTAGGTCGCAGTGCGCGCTCCGCGTTGGTGAGTAAGGTCGCGCCTAGCTCGGGGACCGATTTCCCGGCGGCAATAGCGCTGAGCACATGCTGTAACGGCAAACGTTCGGGGCTATGCATTAATGCTCCACCAACGGCTACAGTCGTTAACTGATGGTGTTGTGCTAAGGTCTCGATATAAGTCAAATACTCGGGGTCAAAACTGCTTAGATGACGCTGTACACCAATATAAAGGTGGTTGTTATAGTGGCGCTTAAGCCACTTTCCCCAGTGCCGGTCATGCTCACTGACCACCTGCCCCTGACCTTGGGGCAGCCAAATCAGTATACAGCCTTGCAGAGTTTTCAAATCCCACTCACTAAGCTGATAGTGACCTTTGGCTGTGCGCCGACGGGCGTTAGTGATCACGCGACATAGCTGGCTGTAGGCTTTTTTGGTTGGGCACAGGACAATGAAATGTAAGTGTTGATAATGAAAAGAGCTGCCCACAATTAAACGCAGCGGCAGTTGCTGCTCTTTAATATGACTATGCGCCCGCACCACTGCGGCAACCGAGCACTCATCACACAAAGCCAAAGCCTGGTACCCCAGCTCACATGCTTGCGCCACCAGCTCTTCGGGGTGCGAAGCACCACTGAGAAAGCTAAAGTTACTCTGGCAAAAGAGTTCACTGTATTGCACGGCACTCATTAGGCGAAGTACCCCTGTACAAACCAACCCTGATGCTTGTCTTTGAACAACCAACATAACTGCCCTTGGGCATTTTCACCAATGTAATAGTCACGTTCAATTAATTGCTGTTGCCACCAATGACTTTGTATCCGCTCTGGGCCGCGTAATAAACAAACCTGCTCGCTAAGCACTTGTGGTTCCAGTAAGAAATTAGGTCGCAGAGTGGCTATTTTTTTACTGGAGCTGGATGTCCTATAGCTGTGTAAAGGGCTTTCCTTCACTTGCGTATACTCAGGGATATGCGCACTGATGCAATGCAAGTGATAACAATGTTGCGCCCCTAAGCGCGCGTGTAATAGCCCTAGCAACTGCTGTTTTGCTAGCCCTTGCTGGCGCTTATCAAATAAGTTTTGGCTTTCACCTAAGGCGTCACTGAATTGCTCACAGGTTAATTGCACGGCAATAACGGGGGCATCCAAGCTGAGGGTCTCAAGCTTAACTTGAACTAAAGTTAACCAAGGCACTAACTGCCCTTGTGGTGCCACACTATGAACCGCAAACTGCTGTGTGGGTAATTCGCGAAAATAAAAGCTAAACTGCAGCTTCTGGGTGTGTAATTGCATTTGCCATAAATAAGCACATAAATGCTCACATAGGGTGCTCACCACCGGGAGTAAACGCGCGCTCTCGTCTATTTCAAAATTCAGCTCTTGCAAGCGCTGAAAGTACTGACTAGGTTGGTAAAAGCGATAGTAGCGCCCTTTTTTTGGTAAACGCACATGCCCAAGTTGCCCCTGCAAGCGGGTTATGTAGTCCAATAACTCATAGGGAAAGCGTTGGCGTAGCTCGGCCTTAGGTAGCGCTAATAGCTGCCCAATCGTATCCAGGCCTAAGCGCGCCAATTGATGGTGGTATTGGCTACTTATACGCAACGCACTCACTGGCAACTGTTCCAAGCGGTGCTGTGCCGTAGCGGGGCTGTCAGTGATCATCTCAGTGCCCGCACGCGCTAACACTTCCGCCGCTTCAATACTCGGTGCACAACCATAGCGATAGTGTTGCAACCACTGCCTAAATACCCCTTGCAGCGCCTCAAATAGCTGCTCAATATCAGGATAAAGCATCCGCATACTGTGGGTCGCAAAAATTAAGCAGTCACTCCCACATAGAATAATATCGCCAGTACGCTGATAACAATGCTGTGCTATTTGTTGTAATAGCTGGCGCTCAAGCTGTTCATCATAGGCAAACACAGCCAATGTATTGCACAGGGCCGCCGCACTAGCGAGCCCCATCCCCGGCTTAATACCGGCCTGTTGCGCTGGCGGGTTACTTTGCACCACCTTATCTTTGCACACAAGAATAGCCGGCTCAGTCAGTGCCCGACATTGCAATTGCAAATCACAAAAGTGCACAGCCAAGAACATTAGCCTACCTCAACATGCTGTAACGGCTCATCATCGCCTCCCTTGAAAGCCTGATGAAGGTCGCTGTAACGTAAAAAAGGCCATAGCTGAGCGCGCCTTAGATGTACTTCACCACTGGCAAAACGCCCTTGTTGGCGCAATAAGCGCACGGTTAAACCGCAGTCAGTGGGCAAGATATGCACACTCAGCTGTACCGGCAGTGAGCAAGGCTGGGTGCTATAACTGAGCAAGACCAGCACCGCTTGCGATTGCTGACAGGCTAAGTTAAAGCGCCGAACTTGGGTAAAGGATAGGCCTTCCTGCCATAACCATATTAAGGCACAACTGCTGCTACGAGCACATTGCTCTGCCGCCCACAGCGCCTCACTGTCACTTTTTGGTCGTAAAATAACGACGCGCTCGCTGGCTATCTGCAACTGGGCAAGCCAATGGGCACAAGGTTCTGCCGGGGGGTTAATAAGAATGATTAAGCCTGATTGCTGCGCGCTTAATAGCGCTTGCAGTAACCTAAATTCACCGATTGCCGGCTGGCTAAAAACACTGATCACCCCAGCATCAGGCCAACCGCCTTGCAATAAAGCATCGAGCTCAGAAAACCCTGTTGGTGTGTATGTTAACGAGCACGACTCTGCCTGTTCGCTCTGTGCTTTTGCACTGAAAATTAACCCTTGATGCTGCATTGAGGCCAATGTTGAATTCATAACCACCACCCAAAATACTGTTTATTTATACAGTATATACGATTTAAAAACAGCTCCCCAAGTTGTTTTCAATAAGTATTTATAACGGCTTGTAATAACGGAGTTTTTAGTTCAGTTTCTAAGCGGGAAATGGCATAGTAGCTATTTACACAAAGGGCCATGCTCTCCATGATTGGCAACTGCTCGACAACAATAGCGGTGAGTTCTGCTATCACCCTAGATTTACTGCGTGGCAGTGATGCAGCAGCGCTGTATCATGCGGTAGAGCAAAGTCGCGAACATCTATCGCGCTCAATGCCGTGGGAGCGCAATATCGTTGATTGCGCCAGCGCCAAACACTACATTATGCAGCGCCTTAACAGCCCGTTGCCAAGCGCCAAATGGTTCGCCATTTACTTTCATAGTGAATTTGCTGGGGTATTCGCTATCAAGCATATAGACCCTCATACCCAAGTCTGTGAATTAGGTTACTGGCTAGCGAATATAGCGCGGGGACACAGAGTTATAGACAGTATCTTGGCTTGCATCATTCCCTACTTGAGGGCGCGAGAAGATGTACACTTCGTACACTTTCACTGCTTGGAAGACAACCTCGCCAGCATCAATATTGCGCAGCGTGCAGGGGCGGTGTTAAAGACGAAAATAGCCAATCAACTGGGTGTCGCTAAGGACACCCAGTATGTGTGCATTTATCAGCTCGCGCTAAAGGCCCGTATCTAATGTACTGCGTCGCGTTGGCGGCTATGTGTTTGCTGTTCACTGTTATTCACCAACGTACAGAGCTGCTCGATACCATCAAGCAGGCGCAAGCTATAACGGTGCAGTAAATCAGCATTAATGCTATTGATATGATTATGTTTTACGGCGGGGATCGTGGTCCATTGCTGCCAATTAATGGCACTATTATCAGCCCCTTTTTCGTCGGCCATAACAATGACATCCGGTGCACTTAACAATACATTTTCAACACTGATTTGCGGATAATCAGCGCGGCTATCGGCAAATACATTGTCACCACCACACAGCTCGATTGCTTTACCAATCAGCGTATTATTATTCACCGTCATCATGGGTTTTGGCCACAACTGATAAAACACCTTTTTACGCTGTTGTGGAGCACTTTGGTATTGCTCTTTTAAGCGTTGATAGCGCTGCTCAAATTGAGCGGCAACTTGCTCTGCTTCTATTGCATGGCCGGTAAGTTCGCCAATCGCGCGGATCTCTTTGGCGATATCTAATGGCCCTTCCACTTGACTGACTAGCAGCGGCACACCGAGGCGCTTCAATGCTTCGATATCTTTGGCTTTGTTACCACTTTGCCACACCACCACTAAGGTTGGTTGTAGTGCCAATACCTTTTCAATTTGAATGCCATAATAACCACCAATACGGGGGATATCCTGAGCCGCCTGCGGGTAGTCTGCGTGCTCAACGGTCGCGACGATGTGTTCACCGGCGCCAATGGCATAAAGGTTTTCCACAATATGAGGCGCAAGAGCAATAATGCGCTGCTCACTGTGACCATAGCTATTAAGGCTGGCACACAGCATCCATAGCAACATCAAGATACGCATTAGTAATCAAACCCCGCACGCGCTTTAATGCCGGCCTCAAACGCATGTTTTACATTACGAACCTCACTGACGGTGTCGGCCAATTCAGTTAAACGTCGGTGAGCACCTCGCCCAGTAATAATCACTGATTGCATGGGTGGGCGGTTTTTTAGCGCAGCGAGCACCTCATCAAGATCTAAATAATCATAGGTGATCATATAGGTAAGCTCGTCGAGCAACACCAAGTCAATGCTGCTATCTTGTAAATAAATCTTAGCTTGCTGCCAAGTTTGCTGTGCTGCCTGAGTATCCGCTTCACGGTTTTGCGTCTCCCACGTAAAGCCTGTTTCCATCACCGCAAAAGGCACGCCTACCTGAGCTAATAAGTTGCGCTCACCGCACTCCCACAAGCCTTTAATAAATTGTATCACCGCCGCCTTTTGGCCATGACCAACACAACGGGCAACCGTACCAAAGCCGGACGTTGACTTTCCCTTCCCGTTGCCCGTGATCACTTGTAACACTCCTTGCTCGGTTTGCGCTTCGGCAATACGTGCATCCACTTCACTTTTCACTTTTTGCTGACGTTTTTTATGTTGTTCGTTTTTATCCGCCATTTACAACTCCATGATTGCATTAACCTTTATGCTCAGAAAACAGGTTCTAATAGAGCGATATACTCAGTCTGTTACTCTATGCGTCGGCGCTTATGACCTATAACACAGCTTCTTGTTTACACCCTTTTGAGCCAAAAACAGGTGAAATATATCACTGTATTACAAAAACGAGTAATCACTCATGCTCAGTATACGCTAGTGGTAGGGTAATAAAACAGGGACTTCGGTCATGCACGCTTTTGCACATCAACCACATACACCTAGCTGTAGCGATGACTCCGCTATGGACGGCAGTGTAGCTGGGCTATTTGCACACCAACAACAAAAAAGTTTACTCAAGCAACAGCTTACAACGTCACCCATCCACTTAGAGAGTGATGCACTTAACGCCTTAGTTGTCGATACAGCACGCCAAATTATCACTCCACATAGTTTTGACCGAGATGCTGTTAGTAAGCAGTTAAACTCGTTATTTACACACTTTAGCGCTTTATACGAGCAAGCGGAACTTACTGCCAATGAACGCCGGCAGCAGTTTATCCACCAGCATGGACTGGTGATGGCCCCTAACTATTGTATTCATACTATCAAAGATACGCTGCGTGTTAGTCGCTATTTGCGTGCCATAGATAAAGCGGTAACCGCGCTTTTAGATGACGAGCAAGGACAACTGCATATCGCTTACCCAGCTTGCGGTCCTTTTGCTCCTTTATTAGTGCCCTTATTGAGTTATTACCAAAGCCAGGGGATTGATGGTCGCCGATTGCGCGTCACTTTTATCGATATACAACCCGGCGCTATCAAAGCACTGCACCACCTACTTGCCCAGTTAGGGCTACAAGAATACGTGCACCAGCTATATTGCGGCGATGCCTGCCAGTACAACGCGCCTATGTTATTTGATCTTGTGGTGGTTGAGGCGATGCAGCATGGCTTTAGCCGTGAGGGTCATCTAGCGATTGCTCGCCATTTTGCCAAGCAGCTAAGCCACACTGGCTACCTTATCCCCGAACGAATAGATATTCATGCCATGCTCAATGTGGCTCAACGGGAATATGTAGAGCAGTGGCAGCAGCACGGTTTAACGCCACAGGAACAGCATCAATTGCAAGCCGAAGTTGCCAGTGAGCGCACCGAGCTGGGACAAATCATGAGCCTAACCGCTGACAGTTTAAAAGCGATGGCCCCCCAACATATTAATGAGCAGCAACAACTCATTGAAGGAGCCACGCTGCGCATCCCTCATCTGCCTGACAAGGCCGATAAGCAAACCCTTAGTTTATACACCGATATCTCCCTATTCGCTGGAGAAACATTGAATTTATATGAATCTGGGATCACTCACCCACTGCCTGACTTATCTGTTTGCATTAACTTTGAACCTCAAGACCGTCATCCCGATGATACCGTGGCGCAATCAGGCGATGAGCTCAAATTTTATTATTGCCTCAATGGCTTACCTGGATTCCTAGTGACTAAGGTACATCACCATGACTAAGCCACGCATTGTCATCTACGCCAGCTCCTTGTTCGCTTGGCCTGGTATTGAGAAACTACAGCAAACGGGGCAACTGGTGGGTGTGATAACCCCAGATCCGAGTCAATATCAGCAAGGTAAAGAAGCGCTTTTGTTATTGTTAAATACCCTAGCGACTAACAACATTGCGTTTGAAGCAGTTTGTAAAGAAAAGCTCCACCTGATCCCCAGCCATCTCACGCATTTTACGGCAGACTTAGCGCTGGTCATGGGCTTTCGCTATCGCTTACCTTCTTCCGTGTTGAGCCATTATCCCCGTGGCATCATCAACTGCCATGCCTCCAAACTTCCAGAGTACGCCGGACGCGACCCTATCTATTGGCAAATACGTAATCAAGAAACACACAGCGCACTGACTTGGCACCATATGAGTGAACAGCTTGATAGTGGTCAAGTGGTACTACAAGAGCCCGTGATGATTTCTGCTGAAGACACCTATGCCAGTCTAACCCAACGATTCGCGTATTTAGCTTTACATTCATTAGACGCTCTTCTTAATGGCCTCGGAAATAGCCAGCAGCATGTCACCTCAGAGTCGGCATTAGCGCTCCCCCCACCTCATATTGACCTTGACTTTAGTCAGTTTGGTGCGGGTCAAATTGATGCGCTTACACGAGCAAGTAATGGTCATTTTGGTCGTGTGCTATGCAGAGCCAAAGGAATGAATATTGAAGTCATTCAAGCCACGGCTGTCGATTACCCAAATTACGGTGTCGCACCTGGCACGGTAGTGATGATATCTCAAGAGCATGGACTTGTAGTAAGCAGTCAAAGTGGCTGTGTGCGTTTGGATATTCTCGCCTGCGAGCTTGGCGTCCTCAGCGGCGAACGTCTCGCGCACCTTATTCATTTAGATGCTGGTGAGCGCCTAAACAACTCAGAATTCTTACAACAGCAAGCATAAGGAATACCACAATGGAAGCATTTTTAGGACAAATTCAACCCTTTGGCTTTAATTTTGCCCCTCGCGGCTGGGCACTGTGTGCTGGGCAGCTCCTCGCTATTAGCCAAAACACCGCGTTATTTTCGTTACTCGGCACTAACTACGGTGGTGACGGCCGTACCACCTATGGTTTGCCCGATTTACGTGGACGCACGGCAGTGGGCGAAGGCAATCACCCTGGAAGCCAGTTTAACTGGAAAATGGGCGATACCAGAGGCGCGGAAACCCATACTCTTACTCCTGTAGAACTACCCTCGCATAGTGCCACAGCATCACTGTCTGGGGTAACTGGCACCCTAGTTGCGACCACTGCTGAGGGCACTTCTGCATCACCACAGGAGGGTTTTATATTAGCAACCGCCCTGCCTGGAAGTTCTCCTGCGGACCAGCCTGAAAAAATCTATGCTCCCGCAAATAGCGGCAATAACGTTAGCTTAGCAGGTGTATCTGTAAACGGCACAGCCACTGTAATGAGTCCTGGTGGCGATCAAAGCTTTAATATTCTGCAACCTACCTTGGGAGTGAACTACTCTATCGCTGAAGTGGGCATTTTCCCATCTAGGAACTAAGCTAACTCTATATTAGGAACAAATTCTGTGGTGCTTCTAAGTACCACATTGCAAATTAAGGAAGGTCATGAAGCAGTATCACTTTATCTCAGGGCTGCCCCGCTCAGGTTCAACCTTATTAGCTGGTTTACTCAGGCAAAACCCGCAATTTCATGCCGCCATGAGTAGCCCTATTGCCCCCCTTATGGGTAGCTGCTTAGAGCAAATAGGCGCTGGGAGTGAATTCTCCCCGTTTTTTAATGAGTCTAAGCGCCGTGATCTTTGCCTAAGCTTAGCCAACAGTTATTACAGTGAGCACAAGGATAAAGACGTTATCTTTGATACTAACCGTATCTGGACTGCGCGTATGCACCAACTGATAGAACTATTTGGTGATTTCAAGGTTATTTGTTGCGTACGCAACCCGGCTTGGGTGATGGATAGTTTCGAGTGTATTTACCGTAAAAACCCCTTCGACTATAGCCGTATGTACTCACCTCAGAGTCGGCAAACGGTTTATACCCGCTGCGAATCTTTAGCCCATCACCAAGGTGCATTGGGCAGCGCTTGGACAGCTCTGAAAGAGGCTTACTACGGGGAGTTTTCAGAGCGTTTATTACTGCTGGATTACGATTTACTCACTCAGCACCCAGCTCGCTCTATGGAGCTTGTTTATCAATTTCTTGCTCTGCCCACATTCGACCATGACTTTAATCAGGTGGAATATGACGAGGGAGAGTTCGATGCCAACATCGGTGTTAAAGGCCTCCATACCGTGAAAAAGCAAGTGCAGTTCACCCCAAGATGCAGCATTTTACCACCAGAATTATTTAAGAAGTACAGCGAGATGGCCTTTTGGCAAGACACAACTGGTACACAAGCCAGCTTGATCTGCGCCACACCGAGCCAAGGAGACAACCATGATTCAATTTAAAGCCAACAAATTAGCTGGAATGCTTGTGCCCTTGGGCTTAAGTGCTCTTCCCTGTTTGGCGGGCGCCTATAGCGGCTATATACGCAATGAGACGACGCGCAGCACATCACAGTCAGTTACTTTGCAGACAAGCAGCGCAAAAGCAACTCATTTACCACTAAAAACAAAGCAATTTGAAAGCTCAGAGTTGGTAATGACCCAGGGCGCCCCCTCTGCACAAACTAACAACTCAACCTTGGCAGAGCCTAACCTTGTAAGCGGACAGAATATCCATGAAATCATGGTCATTGACGCAACGCTGAAAGATAAGTCAACCTTTTATAAGGCGCTCAAGCCGGGGGTTGATATTATTGAAATTGATGATAACAGTCCTGTTTTTGCACAACTTAACAAAAAACTGGAAAGCTACCATAACCTCAACGCGATCCACTGGGTAAGCCACGGCTCACAAGGGCATATTCATATCGGTCAGCAGCAGGTAGGGGCGGCACAATTACGCAACTACCTCGATGACTTAAAGCAACTAGGAGATAAACTTAGCGCGGACGCTGATATTCACTTTTACAATTGTAACCTTGGTGAAGGAGAGCTTGGTGCAGAGTTTATTCAACTTATCGCTGCACACACCCATGCCGATGTCGCCGCGTCGAATGACAACACTGGTAATGTTGATCAAGGCGGTGACTGGGAGTTAGAAATCGAGCATGGTGATATAAATACAGCGACTCCTTTTAGCGCTATCGCACTTGCCGACTTTTCCGATGTATTAGCCTATAGCGGAACCATTGATATGTCGGGTTTTCCCTCCGGGTATGCGGCGAGTAAGTCATATACGGTATCAGGTTATACCATACAATTAAGTACCGACGGCGGGGCATCCTCAATTTACACTGGAGCTGTGTATTCATCTCACGATGCCTATTTCTCCCCAGAGTTTGGGGGTAATACCAGTGAAACTAAAGGGGAGATTTACTTCTCTGGTGGTGAAACCTTTAACGTCACCTCGATTGACATGTTTAACTGTTCTGGCGTTAACCAAAACTTCAAAATCTACTCAGATAATGGCGACCAAGCAACAACAGGCTCTCTAGCTAATGGTAGTGGAGGAACACAAAGCCTAAATTGGAATGGCGTGTCCAAGCTCACCATCGTAAACAATGCGGGTGGAGATCTCGAGTGTGTCAGAATCGATAATCTTATGCTCGCTAATTTAGCACCCGCCAACACTCCCCCGTCAATTGGCAACCTCAATGGCGATAGTGTCAGTCTGTTCCCTGGTGCGCCAACACTCCTTGACCAAGGCACTGCAGCGACCATAACCGATAGCGACAGCGCTGACTTTAATGGCGGTGCACTAACAGTAACAGTCACCTCAGGAGAAGATGTCGCTGAAGATTTACTTTCTGTGAATACTTCTGGAGCCGTATCCTTGGCTGGCATTACAGCGGGGAGTAATATCTCGGTATCCGGCACAGCAATTGGCACCTTAGTGAATAATATTGCCACGGGGAATGACTTTGTCGTCAACCTCAACGCCAACGCCACTGCGGCGCGTGTGCAAACCCTGTTACAACAGCTCAGCTTTGAAAATACCGATACCGCCAACCCAACCACTGGCACGCGCAACGTGCGTGTCACTGTCAATGACGGCGATGGTGGCACCTCAACGAACCAAGATATCAGCGTTACTGTGCAAGCGCCGCTGAATAACGGCGATCTCATTCCTGCTGCAGGTGTCAGTGAGCCCGTGTTGAGGCCAACAACCTCGAATAGCCCGGCAACAGCCGTGGATGTGCTGGATTTTACGCTTGTTGATGGCGGTGGCGATGGCCTGCCGATGAATATCTCAAGCATTCAAGTGCAGGTTAATGGCACGGCCACCGAGTATGAGCGTGATAGTACCACTTGGCGTCTCAATGGCCCTGATGCCAATAATATCGTCGGTAATTACCTTGCAGGTACGTTGACCTTTTCTGGATTAAACATCAGTATTGCCGATGGCACCCAAGAGGACTATATAATCAATGCCTACTACCATGTAAATACTTTTATGGTAGATAACCGTACCTTTAGATTAAGCGTTAACGGTGAAACCCAGGTTACAGAGTCTTCAGGAACAACCATGGGCACTACTACTCAGGTAAATAATGGCACTGGCTCAGTGCTAGACATTACCGCTACAGGGCTTAGCTTTACGACTCAGCCTGCAGGCAGTATCTCTGGCAATGTACTCACCACTCCCCCAGAAGTAAGAGCCGTAGATGACTTCGGTAACACCGATAAAGATTTTACTGAAGTAGTGACCTTAACTGAGGCATCAGCAGGCTCACTCAGTAATGCCAGTGTGAGCGCAACCCAAGGTGTTGCAAGCTTTAGCAGCCTGATTTACACCGCCACTGCCGACCAACAAAGCTTCACGTTAACCGCTGATGACGAGGCGACAGGTGCTGACTTTGCTAGTGTCGATGCTAATAGCATTACTTCTGATGTGGTTGCTACACGCTTACGCTTTGATACAGAGCCTGCGCCAACAGCCATTCCAGCAGGACAAAACACTAGCTTCACAACCGTGCCACAAGTATCAGCAGTGGATGCTGCAGGCGTTGTCGATACTGGCTACAGCACAGATATACTATTAGCTGAGGTTAATGGCGCTGGTAGCGTCACCATGACGGCCACAGGTGACAACGATGGCAATGGCGCGACCGTGACAGTTACCCCCTCTTCAGGCATGGCAACCTTTACCAATTTAGCCCTAAATTATACCCTTTCCGGTGCCTCTGCTGAATCGTTCAACTTGCGAGCGTCATCTGGCGCATTGACCGAAGCCGACAGTGCTCAGTTGACCGCTGCAGATAATGTTCCTCCAAGTGTGACAAGTATTGCCCTTGCGGGAACCCCCGCTGCAAATGATAGCAGTATCACCTATACCATCACTTTCAGTAAAAATGCCAATAATATCAGCACCGATGATTTCACACTCACTACGGTGTCTGGGACCGCAAGTGGTGACATAGCTTCAGTGTCTGCATCCAGTGGTTCAAGCGTCAATATCACCGTCAACAACATCGCTGGTACCGGCAGCATCCGCCTAGATTTAAATGCTAATACTGACATCGTTGATGACTCTGGCAACGGCAATAATAACAATGGCTATGTGCCTGCGTTTAACTCCGGCGAAACACATAATGTAGATGTAGTTGCACCACAAATCTCCAGCATATCTGTTCCTGCTGATGGCACATATAAAACAGGTGATACTTTAGAGTTCACTCTAAATAGTAATGAAAACTTAACCGTCAATACAGCTGGCGGAACGCCAGGTTTAACTATCGATATTGGTGGTTCTGCTGTCACAGCAAATTACCTGTCCGGCTCAGGAACAGCTGCGTTGAACTTTAGAACTGCCGCTCTAGCAGCCGGCCTTGAAGATACTAACGGTATTGGCTTAACCGCACTTACCCTAGCAGGGGGAACTATCAATGATAATGCAGGTAATGCCTTAGACGTGACTTTGAATAACGTTGGCGCTTTATCTGGAGTATTAGTAGATAGCATAGCCCCGACCGTGACCTCAGTCAGTGCAACGACAAGTGATGGCGCTTACGGCGCTGGCGAAGTAATTAATATCGGAGTCACCTTCAGCGAAGCCATTAATGTCACTGGCGGAGTACCTAGTCTAACACTGGAAACCGGTGCCACAGATAGAACGATTGCTTACAGTTCTGGCTCCGGCACAAATACCTTGATGTTCACCTATACGGTGCAAGCTGGTGATACCAGTGCCGACCTTGATTACACAACAACTTCTGCGTTGGCACTTAACGGGGCTCAGGTGAGTGATAGCGCCGGAAATAACGCGAGCTTAACCTTAGCGACTCCTGGCGCAGCGGGTAGTTTGGGCGCTAATAAAGCGTTGGTGATAGATACCACAGCTCCAGTAAGCCCAACTGTAACCACCCCAAGCGCACCTGAAAGCACCACCAGCACACAATTAGCAGTAGCTGGTACGCATAGCGAGAACGGTGTCAATGTCGCGCTTTACGCTGATGCTAATGATGATGGTACTGCTGATTCAACCAGTGTACTGGCTTCATCTGCAGTATCTGGGAATGCGTGGTCGCTGTCGGCACCGCTGACACTGGGCGATAATAACTTTGTGGTAGCTGCACTTGATGCTGCGGGCAATATCTCCACATACGTTGATGTAGTCACTATTACACGTGACAATCCACCCAATGATGCACCGGTTATCTCTGGTACGCCTGCCGGCACTGCTGTGGTGGATGATATATATTTATTCACCCCAACAGCATCTGACAATGATGGCGACTCGCTTACATTTAGTGTAATAAATTTACCTGCATGGGCTACGTTTAACCCTAATAGCGGTCAATTAAGAGGGTTACCTAAAGAGGATGATATTGGTAACTATGAAAATATCATTATTTCCGTCTCGGATGGCTCAGCCACAGACGCTCTGCCCGCATTTTCTATTTCGGTAAATGCGTCTAACCAAGCCCCTACTATTAGTGGCACACCAGCAACAACTATAAAATCTGAGCAGAACTATAGCTTCACCCCAACTGCATCAGATCCCGATGATGATGCCCTCACCTTTTCGATCGTCAACCAGCCTAGCTGGGCAACCTTCGATACCGCAACTGGGCAACTGCAAGGTACACCCACTGAGAGCGATGTTGGCACCGTTAGCAATATTCAAATAACCGTCAGTGACGGCGACTTGAGTGCGCAACTCCCGGCGTTTGCTATCGAAGTCACTGCGGCTAATCAGGCTCCACGTATTATCACTCGCACCTTGAGTGTTGAAGAAGATACGTCAAAAACGGTGACCCTAGAAGTAGACGATGAACAAGCCGAGCAAGTCACTATTACTGTCGTTTCAGCGCCTGAGCAGGGTGAGCTACTCGTCAATGGCTTAAGCCTCACTTACACACCGAATACTGACTTCCAAGGCACTGATAGTGCAACTTTGATAGCAAGTGACGGTGACTTACAAAGTGAACCTGTCGCTATTGAAATTACTGTCACCGGCGTCAATGACAAACCAATAGCCAATGATGATACTTTGAGCCTTACGCGCAATGATAGCGGCACATATATACTTGAGGTACTTAGCAATGACAGCGATCCAGATCAAGGTGATACCTTACGCATAACAACAGCTAGCGCAGAATTAGGTAATGTCACTATCGACAATGGCGCGCTGCTATATACGCCTCCGGGTGGTCTTAATGAAACCACGACATTGCGCTATCGCATCGCCGACGAGCAAGGTTTAGCGGATACAGCAACGGTCAGGTTCTCCCTTGATGGCCCTATGGCCGACGATACCCCGGTACTCTCATTGCCTGCGGATGTCAGTGTTGATGCCACAGGCTTGTACACTAAAGTAAATCTTGGTGTTGCCACTGCTGTCGATGCAACGGGTAAAGCCATTGCGGTTAGAATCCTGGACAATCCAGTGTATTTCAAACCAGGCGTGTATAAAATTTACTGGCAAGCTACAGATGATCAAGGACGCAGTGCCTTGCAATCACAGCGTGTGGAGGTCAACCCACAGGTAAGCTTGAGTGCACAAAGTATTACCACTGAGGGGCGTAGTCATAGCATTACCGCATACTTAAATGGCCCTGCGCCAAGCTACCCACTTATTGTGCCTTTTACCGTCAGTGGCAGTAGTGACAGTGATGACCATTCACTTACCAATGCAGAACTACGCTTCACCTCCGAGCAAGCAACCATCGACTTTGATGTGTTCGCTGATGCCCTTGATGAAGAGGATGAAACCATCACGATAACACTGGGCGAAAGTATCAATAGAGGCCCAACGTGGCAGCACCAGGTAACGATTACGCAGCGTAACCTTGCCCCACAAGTGAAGGTAACAGCACAGCAAAACGCGCAAGCGATGACGTTATTTGTTGCCGACCAAGATATTGAGCTTGTTGCCCAAGTAAGCGATGCGAATATCAATGACTCTCATACTTATCAGTGGCAAATAAACCCGACACTACCTTTGAACCAATCGAGTAGTGAACGCGCTATTATTGAGGCCAGTGATCTAACTCCGGGTATCTATCATGTCAGTCTCGAAGTTACTGATAGCGGCACTCCATCGGCCAGTCAAAGTGTCAAACTACAGTTAGATGTACGCAGTACGCTACCGCCTTTGAGCGATAATGATAGTGACGGCGATCTGATCCCTGATGATAGCGAAGGTTACCGTGATAGTGACGGTGACGGCGTTGCTGATTATTTGGACGCCATCGGTGTATGTCACTTACTTGCAGCGACACCAGCACAAGAAGACAACTTTATCGTCGAGACTGAATATGGCAACTGTCTGCAAACCAGCATATTTGCTGATGCTGCGAGTGCAGGTGCTGAGCTGATGCCAGAGCAGGTCGCTAGTGACGAAGACACACGTCATGTTGGCACACTTTACGGTGTGGTAGTCAGTGCCCTACCGGTACCTGGTGCTGCCGTTGATTTTGTACTTCCGCAGCGTCAGCCGCTGCCGCAAAATGCACTCTATCGCAAGTATATCAATGACCAATGGCAAGATTTGGATACCCAAGGCGATGACGCTGTTGCTTCAGCGTTAGGTAGTCGAGGTTACTGCCCAGCACCTGGCAGTGAGCTTTGGCAACCCGGGCTGACAGCCGGTCACTGGTGCGTACAATTAACACTGACTGATGGCGGCGCCAACGATGCTGATGGTATCATCAATGGCAGCATTGTTGACCCTGGTGTGGTGGCTATAGCACTTGACGCCAACCAGCCACCGATTGCAAACGATGATGTGTATACGGTAGCAGAGAACGCCATGCCGATGCTCGATGTGCTAAGTAATGATACTGATGCCGAGAGCGATGAACTCATGCTTACTGGCGTGGAGGCGGAGCTGGGTGATGCCAGTATTGTTGATAATAAAATCCAATACCAAACACCTAGCCAGTTCATTGGTAACGACCGTTTGATCTACAGTATTCGCGACGCTGCAGGCAATAGCCACAGTGCCGAGGTAAGTATTAACATTGTCGCTAACCAAGCGCCGGTTGCAGTTGCTGATAGCGCATCGGTTGCCTACCAAGGTACGGTTACAGTGGATGTACTCGCCAACGATAGCGACCCAGAGGGACAAGCGTTAACAGTGACCCAAGCGAGCAGTGAACATGGTGAGGTGGCAATTAACAGTGACTTCTCATTACGCTTTAGCGCCGCCGATGGCTTTAGCGGTAAAGCGTTAGTACGCTATACCTTAAGCGATGAACTCGGAGCCACCACAGAGGGAGTGCTTAATATCGAAGTGGCACAAAAGGTCACTCCGCCAGAGCCCGGTAAACCCGAACCTCCAGCTAAGAAAAGTGATAGCGGTACTCTAGCATGGCTAGTTATGTTACTTGCGTTAGTGGCTATTCGCCGACAAGCCAAGCAACTGAAATAACCGCAACGTCATTAAGTTAATGAATAAAAGCCTCGCAGAGCGGGGCTTTTTTATTGTGTGCGATAACGGGAAAATAATAACAGTAAAAAGAATATGCTTCCGATAGCCGACGTGATCACCCCAACTGGCAGTTCTTGATTATCTAACACTGTGCGTGCGGCCAAATCTACCCACACCATAAATAGCCCGCCGCTAAAAAAGCTCGCGGGATATAAATAACTACCTGTACGAGGGGCCAATATTCGTACCAAATGGGGGATCATCAGCCCGACAAAACCTATACCACCGCACACACTCACAAGAACGGCAGTGATCAGTGCACTTAATAGCAGCATAGCTAAGCGCAGTCGCGGCACATGAATACCCAGAGTATGGGCACTCTCATCCCCAAGCAGCAAGGCATTTAATGGCGCCCGTAACAGCCACACGATTGCGAGGCTGACGCCCATAAGCACACTCACTGGTAGCAGCATAGCCATGGAAGCACCGGAAAAGCTGCCCAAAGTCCAAAAAACCACCGCGCTCACAGCCTGGGGCTCGCCAAAATACAGTAACAAGCTGGTCAGTGCACTGAAACCAAAAGATAAGGCCACCCCTGCCAACACCAAAATGGAGTTCTGCATATAGCGAACACTGTAGGCCACAATCAGCAACAACACCACGGCCAGCATGGCACCTGCAAAGGCACTGAGGCTCAGCAACACCGGGGCGCTAACCCCAAAAAGCACCATGGTCACGACCACGCCCAGAGCTGCCCCCGAGGAAATACCAAACAAGTAAGGATCCGCTAACGGGTTGCGTGTGACCGTTTGTAGAACCCCTCCCGCTAGCGCCAACCCACCACCAGCCAAAAAAGCAATGCCTACACGAGGGCTACGCAATTGCCAAATAATTTGCTGCCACAGCGAATCACTGTCCTCGCCACTGAGTACTGCCAACAGTTGCGGCCAACTTAGGCTCACGGCACCTTGCTTAAGTGCAAACAACCCACTAAGCACAAAAACCAAAAGTACTGCAATCAGAGATAAAACATATTTAACCGTCATGCTGATGCCTTTGATAGCCGTAAAAATATTGCACCAGCGGCCATTTATCAGGCTGCTGCGGATGACCACTGACTTTTGCGCAAACGCCAAAAACATCACTGAGCAGTTGCTCGGTCACCACCTTTTTTGGCGTACCATCCGCAACCAGTTGACCGTGCTTAAGAATCAACAATCGGTCACACAGCGCACAGGCCAAGTTAAGGTCATGAAATGACGCCAACACCGTTAGCTTTAACGACCGCACCAGCTCCATCAATTCTATTTGATATTTAATATCTAAATGGCTGGTGGGCTCATCCATGATCAGTAACTGCGGTTGTTGCACTAAGGCCCGAGCAATATGAGCGCGCTGCTGCTCTCCTCCCGATAACTGAGCTAAGGGTTTATGCTGCAAGTTACACAGCCCTACATCCACCAAAGCCTGATGGACTCGCTGCTTTTGCTCCTGCGTTAATGCACGCCACATGCCCCCTTGGGGCAATAAGCCAAGAGTCACCACATCATAAACAGTGAGTGACATATCGCTTTCTGGCTGTTGCAGCACCACAGCTACATTTTGTGCTAGTGTGCGCTGTGACAGTGTCTGTAAACACTGGCCATTAAGGGCAATAGTCTCAGCCGAAGTGCGGTAATAACGATAAATGCAGCGCAGCAGTGAGGATTTCCCAGCCCCGTTAGGTCCCAACAGGCCCACAAACTCACCTTGCTCAAGCGAGAAACTAAGGCGTTCAAGTACCCGATGTTCGCCAAGCTGGTGCGATAAATTTTGAACCTGTAATAACGGGCGGTGCAACACGGTACTCACTTAGCTAGGTCAGAAAAGAGCTATTATGAAAGCATTATCGCGCAAAGTAAATTTTGTCTATCCAGACGTCTGTGAAGCCATGGCAACATGGCGTGATAGTACGCATAACCTACTAGGGTAACTAAACGTATATAGACAACAAACCGCGTTACATTCTACTTTTCACTTTATTGGTGGCCTGCGCGGTACTTGGATCATCGGGCCAAAAGTGCTTTGGGTAGCGACCCTTCATCTCTTTTTGCACTTCGCGGTAACTACTTTGCCAGAAATGCGCAAGATCTTGGGTTATTTGCAACGGCCGCCGCGCCGGCGAGAGTAATTCGAGTTGCAGCGGCAGCTTGCCTTGCGCCAACTCCGGGCTCGACTGCCAACCATAAACCTCTTGCATACGGACGCTGAGTTTGGCCGGACCATCGAGTTGATAATGAATACGATGACTGGCGCCCGAGGGCAGAGTCATTGTCTTTGGTAAGAGCTGCTCCAGGCGCTGTTGGCTCGCATAATCTAACAGGCTGAGCAAAGCGCTCCGGTAGTCAAACTGCTGTAATTGCGATAATGACCCCACATGGTCTAAAAACGGCGCCAACCATTGCTCTGCTTGGCGTAATAGCTGCGCCTCATCGGCAAGGGTGAACTCGCCACCAAGCAATTGACTAGCCAGCAACATACGCACTCGTAGTTGCTGCGACTGTGGATGCTGAAACAGCTCCCAACCCCGCTGCTGTATTAACTCCAACCACGCCTGCACTTTCATTTGTGTATCAATCTTTTTGCCACTGGGTTTGGTGGCAATAACAATTGCACCCAGTTGCTGGCGCTGCTCATTAATAAAACGCCCTGATTTAATATCAAATTCGCACACCTGACGCTCACTAAACAAATGTGGCAAATGGGTTTGCAGCATGGCCGGGGAAAATGCGGTGGCGCTAAAAATATGTTGTCCATCTTTACCACCAACATCGGCAATGGCCACATACTGCTCATCCAACCACAACTGCGGATGCGCACTCACCCCCGCGCCATTACTGAGCAACATACCCGAGCCACGCCGTTTGGCTAGGCGGTCAGGGTAGGCCAACGCCACAACCACAGGCAGCAAGTGCATTGGTAAGTCTTTGTTCGCCGGCAAGGATAAACGCTGGCGCCAGTACTTCAGTTGTTGCGTAAATGCTGGGTGAGGACGATGCTGTTGCACACTGATAGCGGTAGCAAGCTCGGCATCAATGCGCACCCGTGCCTCCATCAAGGCGACAAAATGCACCGCCAAGTGCACAAAACCAGGATGCTGAGATTCACGTTGCTGAGCTTGATACAGCAAATGGGCAAAACGTAAATCGCTGCCCATAGCATGTATTTCTTTTGCCTTTGCGGTGAGCTTGCCATCGGCAATCAGCTCTAACATCTGTAACAGTTCGCAGGCTTGGTGCTGCTGCGCCGCAGAAGGCGGGTCAAGCAGCTGTAATTGCTCGATATCGGCCCCCCACAGTTTCGCCTCTAGCATTAAAGGACTAATATCACTGGTTAATATTTCCGGTGCATCATGGTGCGCCCGTCGCTCTAATTGCTCTTTACTGCCTAAACGATAGACCACTCCAGGCTCTACACGCCCCGCTCGCCCAGCCCGTTGCAGCGCCGAGGAGCGTGAGATATTCACGGTTTTCAGCTCACTCACACCGGTTTTTAGATTGAACTGCGCGGCGCGGCGTTTACCGCTGTCGATAACAATGCGAATGCCCTCAATAGTCAGGCTGGTCTCGGCCACATTGGTGGTTAATACCACCTTGCGCTGACCTTGCGCTGCGGGTGCTATCGCTCGTTGCTGGGCGGCTTTTTCTTGCTCGCCATATAAGGTGTGGACTTCAATATCGCTGGGCAGCCCGCTGAGCTGCGCGGCGACATAGTTTATTTCTTTTTGTCCTGGCAAAAACACCAAGGCGCTGCCACTTTGCTCTTGCAGTGCTGTGATTACGGTGGGCGCAATCGCCTCAAGCCACTGCGTTGGCTGCGCTAACGGGCGGTAAATTTCATCTATTGGGTAGCTACGACCTGTTGAACTAATGAGTGGGCAATCAAAAAAGCGTTGGTAGCGCTCGCCATCAAGGGTGGCGGACATCAATAAGATCTTTAAATCATCACGCAGCATCTGGCTTTCTAACGCAAAAGCTAATGCCGTATCAGCAGCCATGGAGCGTTCATGAAATTCATCAAAAATAACTAAATCGATACCGCTGAGCTCAGGGTCTTGCTGCAACATGCGCGTTAATACCCCTTCAGTGACAATTTCTAGACGCGTCTCAGCGCTTACCTTGGTCTCTTGGCGCAATCTCAAGCCCACGCTTTGTCCTACCGCTTCTTGTTGCTGAGCAGCCAAAAAGCGCGCTATGTTGCGCGCAGCTAAGCGCCGGGGCTCAAGCATGATAATGCGGCGAAAATTGCCTTCACGAAGCAACTGCAATGGCAACCACGTTGACTTCCCTGCTCCAGGTGGGGCTTGCAGTAGGCACATAGGCACACGATGTAATTGCTCAACAAGTTGCGGGTAACTTTGCTCTATTGGTAAGGCCATAATCCCAAGGTATTCATACTCTTTGCCGCTATTGTACGTTATTCATTTTGCCTGTGCAGCTTAGCAAGCAACTGTCGGTTCATTTCCATAACTTGCTGTGGGCATAGTAAGGCGGGACAGCACTGTAGTAGCCGAGATTCAAAACTAGCCAGATCAGGGGCATTAAATAAGTGTGCAAACCATATATCTAAGGGGATACCTAACGCCTGCGTTAAAAACAGCTCACCTTGCCAATCACACGGTGAAAGTGATCTAGGTTGCTGGTTTTGCTTTGCCCATAAACACTGCGCAAACGCGCGCTTTATATAAATGAGCCCGAGATCTACACAGTCATTAATGCTGGGTAAGGTGTGTGCGGCTAGGCGTTTATCGTGTGGAAAATCGAATATGAAATCGGCCTGCCTGAGGTTGGCATAGTGAAAAGGAACGTGTGCGCCCGCAAAAAGGCAAGTTGCCTGCGGCGGTACTGAAAATGGCACGGTTAAGCTCGATTGTCCTTCGCTTAAAACGCAGTGATTATAAACTTGGATATCCGTGGTCAGCGTAAAATGGTCTTCACTTTGATGCTGCGCTGGAATAACAAACTCACCACGTATATCGGTAATATCATCACGCGCAAAGCGCAGTGCTGCCGCTTTATCAAGGCGAAAGTACTCATCAATCAAAACCCGCTTTTTAGCGCGCTCTAGCCAAGCTCGCAAAGAAACCACTTGAGGAATTAACACTCCCTGTGCTTGCAGATAACGCACGAGGTTTTTAAATATCCATACCTGGGGCTCACGACGAAGCAGTGCTGTCATCGTTTCAGAAATAACGATATCGAATCGACTTTGCGCGTCAGGTTGCCAGCAGGTCGCATCAGCAACCACATATTCGTTGATTAAATGCCCAATATGCCAGCGTGCGACCAATTTTTTGACCGCCTCAATATTTTCCTGGTGAATATCCAACAATGTTACCCGCACCGGTAATTCGGGGTGGCATGCGAGGTAGGGCAATAATAAGGTGGCAAAAGGACCGGTGCCCGCATAGAGGATGTGGACTACTTTATCACCGTGGACTTTATCGTTAATAGCCGCCGCTACCCCTTGCATAAACACTTGGGTGCGCAGTGGCTCCAAGGAACAGCGTGCAGCTTGTACCGGAGAAATCGCCACCCCATGCTCGGTATATGTTCCGTGCGATGTATTCATATCTGCTTGCGACGAAACACCACTTTCTTGCTCTAACGCGTTAACCAAAGCATGAATAGGTTGCTTAACAACACCAGCGTCCACTGGCGCTGCAATAATGGTTGCGACTAGCGGTTGTAACTGCTTGAGGGTCATAAGTCAGACTCAAAGGGAAACATGCACTATTGTTAGCAAATCCCCTCTTGGTGTGTCATTACAGCGCATTACACTGTGCTCGGCTAATAAGGGTTTTGCAACAAGCTGACAATTCAATAAAATTTCATATAAGACATGAGCTTGGCGATTGACTGTTCCGCGCCCTTGTATGAGAATAGCGATAAAAGGAACATAGCATGGAGGCCTCAATGCTCATCAATGCAAGAGAAGAATTAAGAAACAAGCAGCGAGATCAGCAACTCGCTCATCTATTAAAGTCCAACCAGCATAACTTTATCCATCTTAATGACAGGGAATTTTTTGATTACGCTGTGAACGTAAAACGCACCCAAGGTCATTCTAATGAGCGAATCGCCGCCTGGTTCGAATCAATTATGGAACGCGCCAATATTGTACCTGAGCTTTGGCTAGCGCATCGCGATTGGGTTAAAAATGGTTCAGGGCTCGTCCCATTAGGGCTGGATGTGGCCGCCTTAACAGCCATAGCGCTAGAGATGCAGCGTAGCGGTTCAGTCTTTGATAAATTCAAAGTGAAGTCATATTCTGGAAAAAACTACATTATTTTCAAAGGCTACTCGGGCCTCAGAAGACACCTGACGGGAACCCGATACTTAGCCAACAACCCTAAACTAGTGTCTTTCGGCATCGGTAAGCTGGGAGCGCAAAGCTCTATTAAGCAAGGGTTTGTGTTGACGATTCTTATCTCTGCAGGGTTTCATGCCTTGGAGCAACTGATTGATGATAGCAAAACATGGCACGACTTTATTGGTGGTTTATCTGTTGATGTTGCCATCGCAGCAGCATCATCAGGCATTGCCTGGGGAGCGGTAACTGCCGTTGTGGGAACGGCTGCAACCGTCGCCGTTGGCCCTATGATTGCCGTTGTTGTGGTTGGCGCAGCTCTGGCTGGTTTGGCCTATACATTCATTGATACTGATGCGATAGCAGAAAAAATAGCGGCTAGTCTAAGAGCGGTTGAAAACGATTTAAAACAAAGCTTTCAGCAAGCACGGAGAGAAATAGACCGGGCGCAGCGGTGGTACGAACAAGACCCCATCGGGTTTATGCACCGTTTATTTGGGCTTCCTTACTCTGGCGGATATAGATAGCACAATGGAAGACGTGCAAAGTACAACGATGGACAGAGTAAAGCTATTCTGCTTTTTTGCTTTATTCTGTGTACTTACTTTACTGCTCCCTTATGCAACGTTCAGTGAAGTGAGCCAAGTAAGTACAGCCCTAGGGGAGCATGTTCTGGCTTTTCGGGAGCGCAGTTTTTCTCCTTCTTTGGTATTGGCCACCCCCGTTTTTGCCGTATTAACCTACTTACTGTGGTTACGAGCAACTCATACCCAAGTAAGTGATAGGCTAATCAGCGGTTGGTTTAAGCTGTGCGGCGTGACCTTGGTATTGATGTTAATTGCCACGCCAATCTACACCTATCTCATTGAACACCATATTAGTGCTCAGGGTTACACCCTATGTAGCGCCTACGGCCGGGGCACGATTGGCTCAGCCGATATCTGGGTGGCAAATGAGAGTCATTGTATAAAAGAAGGTTTCCCCGTACGCAACGAACTCGTTGACTGGCTATCTCAGCAACCATCCGATACCAGCGCGCAACAAGTAAAACAGAAGTTGGCAACGCTTTTGGCTGCTCAGCATCATACAAAGTAATTGAGCAGCCAGCTCATGTACCACTTGGCGCAAAAAAGTTGAACCTGTGGTTAATTTTCATACCCCAAATTCGGGCCTAGCCACTTTTCAGCTTGCTCTAGCGTCATTCCTTGGCGGTTAGCATAGTCCTCAACTTGGTCTTGTTGAATCCCTGCCACGGCAAAGTATTTTGAATCAGGGTGTGAGAAGTACCAACCCGAGACGGCGGCACCTGGCCACATCGCATAGGAGCTCGTCAGTTTCATGCCGATGCGCTCTTCAACGCTCAGTAACTGCCAAATCTTAGCCTTTTCAGTGTGCTCTGGGCACGCTGGATAGCCTGGCGCAGGGCGAATACCCTGATAGTTCTCACGAATGAGCTGATCATTGTTTAACGCTTCGTCTGCGGCATAACCCCAGTACACTTTACGCACTTGCTCATGCAGGTATTCAGCGAAGGCCTCTGCAAGGCGGTCAGCCACCGCTTTGACCATGATTTTATTATAATCATCACCTTGATCATCAAAGGCCTGGGCTAAGTCATCTTCTTCTAACCCGCCGGTCACAGCAAAGGCGCCAAAGTAGTCAGCGACTCCTTTAGGCGCGATGTAGTCGGCTAAACAATAATTAGCAAAGCCTTTTTTGTGCGTTTGCTGGCGTAACTGACACGAACGTAAAATCACTTCGTCACGCTGCTCGTCGCGGTATATTTCTATGTCATCGCCCACGCGGTTTGCTGGGAATAAGCCAATCACCCCTTTTGGTTGAATGCTGCCTTGGCGCGCAAACTCATCCAACATTGCATTAGCATCGGCAAACAATGAGCGTGCTTGCTCACCCACCACCTCGTCATTCATGATACGCGGGTATTTGCCTGCCAAAGACCAGGTCATAAAGAATGGCGTCCAGTCGATATATTGCCGTAAGGTGCTCACCGGCACCGAGTGAAACTCTTGGACTCCTAGCTGTTTAGGCACAGGCGGAGTGTAGTTTTGCCAATCCAGCTGGGCATGATTGGCGCGAGCTTGTTGCAAACCTATGGGCTTAGAGCGGGGTTTCTTGCGTGCTTGTTGCTCTCGCACACGCTCGTATTCTGCTTTAGTTTTGCTCAAAAACTCACTTTTCGCGGTTTTACTTAGCAAACTAGATGCCACGCCCACCGCACGGCTGGCGTTATTAACATAAACCACACCGTTGTCATATTGGGGCTCAATTTTTACAGCGGTATGCGCCTTTGACGTCGTCGCGCCACCAATCAGCAACGGAATGGTAAAATCGCGGCGTTTCATTTCTTTGGCGACATGCACCATTTCATCTAACGAGGGAGTGATAAGCCCAGACAGCCCTATAATATCGGCGTTTTCGTCTATTGCGGTTTGTAGGATTTTTTCAGCGGGCACCATCACCCCTAAATCAATCACCTCGTAATTATTACACTGTAAAACCACGCCAACAATATTCTTACCAATATCATGAACATCGCCTTTTACTGTGGCCATGACAATTTTACCGTTAGTTTCACCCTCTTGTTTCTCGGCTTCGATATAAGGGTCTAAATAGGCCACCGCGCGCTTCATTACCCGCGCCGATTTCACCACCTGCGGCAAAAACATTTTCCCGGCCCCAAACAGATCACCCACCACATTCATGCCGTCCATCAACGGCCCTTCAATGACCTCGATGGGTTTAGCAAACTGCTGTCGGCACTGCTCGGTGTCCTCATCAATATAATCTGTAATGCCTTTAACCAGGGCATGTTCTAAGCGCTTTGCCACCGGCCAACTGCGCCACTGCAAATCCTCAACCTTCTCCGCTTGCGCCATGCCCGAATACTTAGGCGCTAATTCCACCAACCGCTCTCCGGCACCTGCATCTTTATTTAAAATCACATCCTCAACGGCGTCTCTCAGCTCAGTGGGAATATCGTCATACACCGCTAGTTGACCAGCATTGACGATGCCCATATCCATTCCGGCTTGAATGGCGTGATACAAGAACACAGAGTGAATAGCCTCGCGCACCGGGTTGTTGCCTCGAAACGAGAAAGAGACATTAGACACGCCACCAGATACCTTGCAGTGGGGAAGGTTCTCCTTGATGCGGCGAGTTCCTTCGATAAACTCCACGGCATAGTTGTCATGCTCTTCTATGCCGGTGGCCACGGCAAAGATATTGGGGTCAAAAATAATGTCTTCTGGCGGGAACCCCAATTCATCGACCAAGATGCGATAAGAGCGCGCGCAAATAGCAAACTTCCGCTCGGCGGTTTCTGCTTGGCCACTTTCATCAAAGGCCATCACCACCACGGCGGCGCCGAAGCGCTTTAGTACCTTGGCTTGGTGACGGAACGGCTGTTCCCCCTCCTTGAGGGAAATAGAGTTCACTATCGCCTTGCCTTGAATGCATTTTAGTCCCGCCTCGATCACTTCCCATTTCGACGAGTCCACCATAATGGGCACTTTCGAAATATCGGGCTCTGAGGCGATAAGGTTCAAAAAGGTGACCATGGCCGCTTTGGAGTCCAACATGGCTTCATCCATGTTGATATCGATAATCTGCGCGCCATTTTCAACTTGCTCACGCGCCACCTCTAACGCGGTTTCGTAATCTTCCTCGAGGATCAGCCGTTTAAAGCGCGCCGAGCCGGTCACATTGGTGCGCTCGCCGACATTGGTAAAAGTTGCAGTATTATTCATGTTATTGGCCCCTTAATTGAGATTACAGGCTTCAAGGCCACTTAAACGCATGCGCACCGGCAGCTCAGGCAAAGTACGTGGAGCGGTGTTTTTTAGCCCATCACTAAAGGCTTTAATGTGCTCGGGCGTGGTTCCACAACAGCCACCAACAATATTGATAAACCCTTGCTCCCCCCAGTCGATGATTTCTTGTGCCATTTCCTCGGCTTCTAAATCATATTCGCCAAATTCATTCGGCAGCCCAGCATTGGGGTGCACCGAGGTGTAGGTTTCACAAATACTGGCCAACTCTTCCACATACTGACGCAGCAAGTCTGGCCCTAACGCACAGTTCAAGCCAATCGAGAGCGGTTTAATATGGCGAATGGAATTATAAAACGCCTCGGTGGTTTGCCCTGACAAGGTTCGACCCGAAGCATCGGTGATGGTGCCGGAGATCATCACCGGCAGAGTCACTCCAGCCTGTTCGAACGCTTCTTCTACCGCAAAGGAAGCGGCTTTGGCATTGAGGGTATCGAAAATGGTTTCAATTAAAATCAGATCGGCACCACCTTCTATCAGCGCCAGGGTCGATTCGATATACGCGGCCACCAGCTTATCGAAGGTGATATTGCGATAGCCCGGATCATTGACATCCGGCGAAATCGAGCAGGTTTTTGATGTTGGCCCCAGTACGCCAGCCACATAGCGCGGTTTGTGTGGCTCACGAGCGGTAAACTCATCGGCCACCGCGCGTGCCAGCCGGGCCGATTCGAGGTTAATCTCACGGCTTAGGCTCGCCATGTCATAATCTTCCATGGAAATGGTCGTGGCGTTAAAGGTATTGGTCTCAATAATATCGGCGCCCGCTGCCAAGTATTCACGGTGAATTTGTGCTATTAGATGAGGTTGAGTGAGGCTCAATAAATCGTTATTTCCCTTGACCAACACGTGCCAATCTTGAAACCGCTCACCACGATAATCATGCTCTTCGAGCTTATGCTGTTGGATCATCGTACCCATGGCGCCATCTAAAATTAAAATGCGCTCGTTGAGGGCCAGTGTTAATGCATCACGTTTATTCGGCATAGTTGTTAGTCCTTACATCCTGGCTAACCAGATTAATATCATAGGGAGTGGTTTGGTAAACGTAGTAATTAAGCCAATTCGAAAATAACAAAAAGGCATGACTTTGCCAGGTTTTCGAGGGCTCTTGCGCTGGGTCGCCATGAGGGAAGTAGTTTTCTGGCATCGGTGCGTCAGCGCCTTTATCGCAATCACGTAAATATTCTTTTTTCAGGGTATCGGCATCATATTCAGGGTGTCCGGTGATATACACCTGCGAACCGCTTTGGTTCTTAAGTAAGTAAGCACCTACCTTGGGCGAGCCTGCTACCACGACTAATTCTTTACAGGCGTTTATCGCGGCAATATCAATATGGCCATAACGCGAATGCGGGACTAAGAAGCGATCGTCAAAGCCTCGGGTTAACGCCGCGTGGTCAAAATAACACTGATGCTCAAACACCCCGCACAACTTATTTTTCTGCAATTGACGCTTAAGTCCATGGTGATGGAAAAGCCCAGCGTGCGCCGCCCAACAACTAAATAGCGTCGAGGTCACATGGTGCTCCGCCCAATCAAAGAACGCTTGTAGCTCCGACCAATACCCTACTTCATCATATTCTAAGTGGGCCAAGGGCGCGCCGGTGACAATCAAAGCATCGTAATTGTTGTCTTTAACATCTGAGAAATACTGATAAAACATATCCAGATGCTGCTCTGAGTTGGCGCTAGAGCGGTGCGTATCTAAACGCAGTAAGTCAACATTGACCTGCAATGGCGTATTCGCCAGCAGACGAATAAATTGCACTTCGGTTTCCACCTTATTCGGCATCAGGTTCAAAATAGCCAAGCGCATGGGCCGGATTTCTTGAGTCCGAGCGCGACTTTTCGGCATCACGAATACATTTTCTTGGCGCAGTTCCATAATGGCTGGCAAAGCGTCTTGAACCGTAATGGGCATGGCGGTACTCCGAATTAGAAGATAAGAGGCTATTATGAACGCCACACTGGAAATTTCAACCTCTAGATGTTTAGACGTCTAAAATAAAGTTGCAGTGAATGAGCTAACTGCAATAATGCCCGCGATTAACTAACAAAGAGTCGATGATGGGTATAGGTGAAATTGCAGCAATCAGTGCAGCCGTGGTTTGGGCTTTTTCTACCTTATTGTACAAAGGCTTCAGTCATCACCTTTCACCGCTGCAACTAAATGTAAGTAAAGGCTTACTCGCTTCTTTAATGATGGTGATTGCCATGGCGCTACTTGGCGATGGCGCCATGCCAGTGCAGCTCACCTCATGGGGCTGGCTTATTGCCGGTGGGGTTATCGGTATTGCCATTGGCGATAGCGCCTACTTTGGCGCCCTGCGCAGTATTGGCCCAGCACGAACCTTAATAATCGAATCTCTCGCTCCAGCCTTAACTGGCATACTTAATATTGTGCTGTTGGGTGTGTACTTACCGCTATTGGCTTGGTTGGGCATCGCCATCACTTCGGTGGGGGTGATCCTCGCGGTATTACCTCAACGCCACTTGCCCCCAGTTGATAAGAAGTTTTACTTTCAAGGCGTGGCTTTCGCATTACTTGCGGCTTTGTGCCAAGCCAGTGGCATGGTGATGTCAAAAGGGGCTATGAATACTGAGTCGATGAGTAGCCTATGGGCCGCCCTTATTCGCCTCCTTGCCGGCACATTGAGCGTGGCTTTACTGGTAATGATTATAAAACGCAGCGACCTATACCAAGCCATTCGACTGCACGGTATTGATAACAAACGCTGGCTGCTCGTGGCTGTTTTTTTCGGCACCTTCGTTGGCTTATGGCTGCAATTGGCGGCAGTGCAACATACCGACCCGGCTATCGCACAAACTATTTTTGCCACCGCCCCGCTGATGGTCATGACGATTGGCTTTTTTAAACGCGAGCCGGTGACTTGGCGTATGATAGTGGGCGGTTTACTGGCGCTGGCTGGAGTGGCCATATTATTGGCAAATTAACGGGCCATTCGTTGACGCTTTCACCATAGAGACTCTACAATAACGGCAGTTTAAATTAGTCACATTGTAAAGGCTCCTTTCATGGTTTTACCTGATAAGTTTATTTTCTCGATGAGTCGCGTGTCAAAGGTGGTGCCACCTAAACGCACCATCTTAAAAGACATCTCTCTGCACTTTTTCCCTGGCGCAAAAATTGGTGTACTTGGCCTAAATGGCGCAGGTAAATCGACCTTACTACGCATTATGGCCGGCGTGGATAAAGATTTTGAGGGTGAGGCACACCCTCAGCCTGGCATTAAAATTGGTTATCTTCCTCAGGAGCCTGAGCTTGATGAAAGCAAAACGGTGCGTGAAGTTGTAGAAGAAGCGGTCAGTGAAGTTAAAAATGCTCTTGATCGCCTTGACCAAGTATACGCTGAGTATGCCATGGAAGATGCCGATTTCGATGCGCTTGCCAAAGAGCAAGGCGAACTTGAAGCCATTATTCAAGCCCACGATGGCCACAACCTTGATAACGCCCTAGAGCGCGCCGCAGATGCATTACGATTGCCAGCTTGGGATGCCAAGATTGAGCATTTATCAGGGGGTGAGCGTCGCCGTGTAGCAATCTGCCGCTTATTGCTTGAAAAGCCAGATATGCTTATTCTCGATGAGCCTACCAACCACTTAGATGCTGAATCTGTCGCTTGGTTAGAGCGCTTCCTACATGATTATGAAGGCACTGTAGTGGCGGTAACCCACGATCGTTATTTCCTTGATAACGTGGCCGGCTGGATCCTCGAATTGGACCGTGGCGAAGGTATTCCGTGGGAGGGCAACTACTCTTCTTGGCTTGAGCAAAAAGACGCACGTCTGCAACAGGAGCAAAAAGCAGAGAAAGCAAGACAAAAATCCATCGCTCAAGAGCTTGAGTGGGTACGTTCAAACCCGAAAGGTCGCCAAGCAAAATCAAAAGCGCGTATGGCGCAATTTGCTGAACTACAACAAGGCGATTATCAAAAGCGTAACGAAACCAATGAGCTGTTTATTCCACCTGGCCCGCGCTTAGGTGATCAGGTCATTGATGTACAGGGCTTAAACAAAAGCTTTGGCGACCGTGTGCTTATTGATAACCTTGATTTTAGCGTTCCTAAGGGAGCGATTGTCGGCATTATTGGTGCCAACGGTGCTGGTAAATCGACCTTATTCAAAATGCTCAGCGGCGAGGAACAGCCTGATAGCGGTGAAATCACCCTAGGTGAAACCGTTGAACTCGCCACCGTTGACCAATTCCGTGGCAACATGGACGAGAGTAAAACCGTATTTGATGAAATCGCCGACGGTCAAGATGTGTTGAAAGTGGGCAACTTTGAGTTCCCAAGCCGTGCCTATGTGGGACGCTTTAACTTTAAAGGTAATGATCAGCAAAAATACGTCAAAGACCTTTCCGGCGGTGAGCGCAACCGTTTGCACTTAGCCAAACTACTAAAAGCAGGCGGCAACGTATTACTTCTCGATGAGCCCACCAACGACTTAGACGTTGAAACCTTGCGGGCGTTAGAGAATGCAATTCTCGAGTTCCCTGGCTGTGTCATGGTGATCTCGCACGACCGCTGGTTCTTAGACCGTATCGCCACTCATATTCTTGATTATCGCGACGAAGGCCAAATTAACTTCTTCGATGGTAACTACACCGAATACGAACAGTGGTTGAAGAAAACCTTAGGTGCCGAGGCTGCACAACCGAAGCGCATTAAGTATAAAAAGATTGGTTAATTAACCACACAAAAAAGCCCCATCTCGATGGGGCTTTTTTGTGCCCTTGGCATCCATCTATGTATGGCACTGTGATTGCGCTAACGCGCCACTATTTGATGACCATTGTGATATTTTTAGCTTATTGAAATAGCGAAAAAAGTCACTCACAGCCAAGGACAACCTCAAGGCTGGCTACTACACTGGAGGGAGACGCGCCAATACAGGAACTGTTATGGAAAATCGCAGAAACTTCACTCGTGTTATTTTTCAACGCCCCGCCCTAGTGGTATTTAATAACCAGCATCACGGCTGTCATTTACTTGATCTTTCCTTAAATGGCGCTTTGGTAAGCCACCCTGATAACTTCAACCCACAGTTAGGTCAAAGCGTAGAGCTTATTTTCCACCTATCTGGCAGTGATGTTGATATTGATATGCTTGCTGAAGTGGCTCACATTGAGCCGCAACACATTGGCTTACATTGTGTAAAAATGGATATTGACAGTGCCACTCATTTAAAACGCCTTATTGAACTTAACGTGGGTGATGATAAGCTACTGCACAGGGAGTTAGCGCAGCTTGCTGCGCCCGAACAATAATAACGATTGCAGTGAGAGCACAATAATGATCATGGAATCCATCCAGGGCTTTGTCCCTTTTATCATGTACTTTGGTTTAGGCTACCTACTTATCCTAGCCTTTCTATTCATCTACACCCTTATCACCCCGCATTGCGAATGGACCTTGATGAAGGAAAACAATGCCGCCGCTGCCACCGCGTTTAGTGGCGCGTTCATTGGCTTTACCCTTCCGGTTGCCAGTGCAGCGGTGAATTCGGTCTCGCTGCTAGACTTTGCCATCTGGGGCGTTATCGCTGGCATCATGCAATTAGTGACCTTTTTCTTAGTGCGCTTATACATGCCCAAGCTGTCTGAAAAAATTGCCCAGGGCCATATGAGCGCAGGGGCATTTTTAGGGGTTGCTTCACTGGCCACCGGTATTCTCAACGCTGCCTGTATCACCTACTAAGGAGGCGGCAATGAAACGTACTAACAAACTTAAACTGACACTTATGCTCGGTGCCAGTGCCGGACTCAGTGGCTGCACCGACCCTGAAGAACCAGCACTATTATTTACCGATGTAGATGATTGCACCGACTTTGGCGTCGAACGCGATGTATGCCAAGCACAATACCAACAGGCCTTGGCTAATCACGATATTGAAGCGCCAAAGTATGCCAATGAAAACCTCTGTGAAAATGACTTCGGGTTTGAGCGCTGTGAGCAAGAAGGCAGTATTTGGCGACCCATTATGGCAGGCTTTATGATCGCCGCCGTGGCTGAGGCGGTGGATGAAGGTTTAGACCTTATGAAGAAGAAGAAAAAACGCAAAAAATACGCGTTTTTAGGGGGAAATTACTACTCAGGTGCGAAGCCCCTTTATCGCTCACGCGATGACTTTTTCAACTTCCGCAATGCCAACAATGATTACATTGGCTCAGTCAACAATCGCGGCACCACTATGGTGAAAAAGTCTAAAGTTAAATACGCTTCTAAGCCCAAGCGCGTTACTCGCAGCCGAGGAGGCTTTGGCCGCCGTGCTTCATCACGTAGCTTTGGTGGGTAGATGTTTCGCCACCCTATTGCTGAGCGGCCGGATTTAGCCGCTCAGGCCGATTATTTCGGCTTTGATTTTTGCCGCATTGATGGTGAAAAGTACTGGGATGAAAGCGCTTATTACCAATTCACTCTAGAGCAAATTGAGAACGACTTAGAGCAACCGACCAATGAACTGGAGCAAATGTGCTTGCAGTTAGTCGACAAAGTTGTACGTGACGAGTATTGGCTGCGCAAGTTCGCTTTGCCCGAGCAGTATTGGGACTTTATCGCCACCAGTTGGCACAACAAAGAGCCTAGCCTATATGGCCGTATGGACTTTAGTTACCACGGCAACGGCCCTGCCAAATTACTGGAGTACAACGCCGATACCCCCACCTCCATCTATGAAGCGGGTTTTTTCCAATGGCTGTGGCTGGAACAGCAAGTAGATAGAGGCAAATTGCCACGGCAAAGTGATCAATTCAATAGTATTCAAGAGGCGCTCATTGAGCGTTTTAACTTCTTCTCTAACCGCGAATTGCTGCACTTTGTCCACAGTCGCGACTCAATTGAAGATAAAGGCACCGTCAGTTATTTACAGGACTGTGCCTATCAAGCAGGTATGCCCACGGCACGCATGGCCATTGAAGATATTGGCGTTGATGAGCACGGCCAGCTCACTGACCTAGAACATGCTCCTATCGCGCAACTCTTTAAACTTTACCCTTGGGAAGAGTTGCTGCATGACGACTTTGCCCCCCATGTGCTCAGCACCGACACCCTGTTTGTCGAGCCGCCTTGGAAGGCTGTGTTATCGAATAAAGCCATATTACCGCTGCTGTGGCAAATGTTTCCCGGCCACCCGAATCTCCTAGCCGCCTACTTTAGCGGTGAAGAAGGCGATGGGCTGGAGCAAGGCTTTGTGAATAAACCCCTGTTTAGCCGCGAAGGCGAGAATATCACTTGGGTGCATCCAGACAAGGGCCGTGTGCACCAAAGCGGTAGTTACGGTAGCGAAGGCTTTATTACTCAAGCGTTAGCACCCTTACCCGTGTTTGCCGGCAATCACACCTTGATCGGCTCTTGGGTCGTCGGGCACCAAAGTTGCGGCCTCACTATTCGCGAAGATGACGGCCCCATCACCAAAGATACCTCTCGGTTCGTCCCTCATACTATTTTAGGGTAATTACTCTTCACTTTATTTCTTATGTCGGTACAATCGGTGCCGATTTTATGAATACTAGATTAATAAAGGATATATCTTATGTACTCTCGAAAGGGAATTTTTGCTGCGGCTGCAGCGCTTACCCTATTTGGCTGTGGCGGCAGCGACGATAAACAGCCTGAAACTCCCACACCACCGGCTCCCCAAAACCAGGCCCCTATCATCGATCTTGTCACAAAAATGGATGTAAAAGAACGTGATATGGTGGAAATTGAGGCGACACTCTCAGACGATGGTGAAATTGCCAATATCGAGTGGCAACAAATTGCGGGCAATACGCTGCAATTAGAGGCCACCGATACAGCAACCCTTAGTGTCCAAATTCCTAATATTGCACAGACGCAAACCTACACATTTAGCATCACCGTTACCGATGATGAAGGAAGCACAACCACTCAACAAGTGGATGTAAATGCACAAGCATATGCGCCATTACAGACAGAAATGATCGCTGACAATGCTTTAATACAGTGCTTAGAAGATAACAACGTCGATACTGGTTTTACCTCAGTCTCATGTGATGGCTATACAATTAATAATATCACTGGTCTTGAGCAGCTCTCTGAACTTAGCGCATTAGCATTGACGAATGCTGGCTTAACAACTTTCCCTGATATGCAGGCGTTTACAGCGCTAGAAAAGGTGAACTTCAATGGCAACCCTATTGGCAATATCGCGAATCTTGTACCTTTAAACCAACTTACCTCATTATCGCTCGACTCCTTAGAAGCAGTAGAGCCGTCACTAAGCTCGGTTAACCTTTCATCTGTGAAAAGCCTCACTTTAGGGTGCACATCAAGATGCTACAATGCTTCGCTAGACTTAAGTCAACTCAACAAAGAATCCATGATAGCGCTTGATATATCTGGAGTAAGGGCAACCAACTTGAGTGAGCTTAAGTATTTTACATCTCTTGAGGCGTTGTCTTTAAATGCCCTAAGTTACGATGGTTCCAATTTAACAAGCTTAAGCTTCCTTCAGCACATGCCAGAGCTTAAAACTCTGGTACTGAACAACCATTATATTACCGATTTATCGGCGTTGTTCCATACACCCAAGTTAACTACTCTAAGGCTAGAAGGTAAGGTTATAGATAGCTTTAGCGCTCTCTCTCACCTAGCCGAATTACAGTCATTACATATTGAAAGCGACTACGGGCGGCAACTAGCCTCTGATGATATCGAGACAATCGCTGCACTAAATAACCTTACATCATTAACGATTAGCGGCTATCGCTTTGATGGTGCACGCTCGTTCAAGCAGCTAACCGCGTTAGAAGAGCTTGCCCTGATTAGAACAAACACATCCTCGATTGGCTTTGTTCGTGAGTTCTCGAACCTAAAGTCGCTGACGTTGGAAGGCAACAGTGAGCTTAATGATATTAGTGCTATTGAAGGCTTAAACCTAACTGCGCTTACATTGATCGGTCTTGATGACTTAAGGTACTTCGACTATATTGAGTCACTAACACACTTGCGTAAACTCAATATAAGTGGGGGTTGGTCAACGTCATTTGATGTAGCAACTCTAAAGGGATTAAGCAATCTTGAAGAACTCAGTTTTTCTAATATTGATTTAGAAAATACAGGTGCTTTGAACCAACTAGTTACCTTGCAAAGCTTACAATTAAGTAGAACAGGCCTCGAGGTTATACCTCCACTTGATAACTTAGAACAATTGCAGAGTTTCACAGTTCAAGACAACTATGAGCTAGTAGATGTTACTGCACTCGATGGCTTGGTAAACCTAGAAAACTTAATTATTTCTGATACCAAGTATATAAACGACGTATCGTTTTTAACTTCTCTTACCAAGTTGAAAACACTGCACCTTACTCGACTTCCACAGTTAGTTTATTTTCTTGATGCTGTAAGTGAATTAAATGCTTTAGAAAAACTAAACTTAAGCGAGAGTAACAACCTCAAGTGCTCTGAATTAGAAACCTTAGAACAGCAACAAAATATAAACAGTATAGAGCGCTCTAGCTCATGTCTTGAAAAAGAAGTAAACATGGATGCTTTTTCAGATGCCGGGTTATATCAATGTATTGCCAACCACAAACAGAATTACCCGAATTTGCTTGATAGTAGTAAATTTAGTCGCATAAGTTGCCATGGTAACTATGAAGTGAAAAGCTTAAATGGTTTAGAACAGTTTGAAAATCTAAGACATCTTAATGCAAGTACTTTCGCCCGCTCTTTAAGCGGTTTAGACAAGCTTACCAAACTTACCCAGCTAACGCATGTTGATTTGTCAAGTTCAAATAACCTATTGCCTTTGACACTGATATTTAACGCACTGCCAAACTCTGTTGTTGGAATAGATATTGGCAATTCAACCATTATCGATTTCAATGGGTTTAAGCACATAAAGGAAAATGTAGAATACTTAGATGTTAGCAGAACTAACCTCAGCACAGTTGAACCTTTAATGGGTCTAGTACACCTAGATAACCTTGATTTATATTTTAATGATATATCATGCTCAGACATGGAATCACTTAAAGCTGCATTGCCAGACACATATATTGGCTACTTTGATTGTCAGCAATAAGTGAAAATAATAGGGCTATTCACCAGCATCGAATAGCCCTATTGCTCAGCCATTAGTAAGCGCCACATAGACTTTCAAGCAAATCGTTACTCTGTTTTTTAGCTCCTCTCCAGACGATTTAAAGCGCAGCGAATGACTCATTTATCAGCATAGCCGACCTTCGCTTTCACGTACTAATCGAGATAACTGCGTAAATCGCATTCCTAAAACGCCGTCCTCGTTCGTTAATAGATTTACAAAGCCAAAAACCATTGGTTTTGCTCATAATAAAAACGAAGGGGCCAAAATGAACCAGCACACACTTCAGTATAAAAAACACCTTATTGCGCTTGCTATAAGCAGTGTACTTATCAGTAGCCAAGCGTTCGCCGCTACAGAATCACAACAACAATCCGATAAAAAGCAGTTGCTCGACCTTGAGCGCATAGTGGTCACAGGGAGTGGCGGACGTGGGCAAACTAAGCTTGAGTCATCGGTGTCTATCACCACCTTGAGCGCCGAAGATCTCGCCCGCGAAGCACCGCTCGGCACGGCTGACTTACTGGAAACCGTTCCCGGATTTTGGGTTGAGGACTCCGGCGGTGAAACCAACAATAACGTCGCTCCACGGGGTCTTCGCGGCGGCGAAGGATTTCGCTATATAGGCGTGGAAGAAGATGGGCTACCGGTGGTCTACGACGGCGTCTGGGTCGATTTTTATCAGCGCCAAGACATTACAATCGAGCATATGGAAGCGGTTCGCGGTGGCACCTCGGGCTTGCTAACCACCAATGGTCCGGCTGCCTTGGTGAACTTTATTACCCGCAAACCCGATAGCGTTGAAGAAGCCACCATTCGCTTAACCACCGCCGACTATGGCATGTACCGCAGTGAGTTCTTTTACGGCACCCCTATTAGCGATGATTGGAAAATGTCGTTGGGCGGTTTTTATCGACGCTCAAACGGAGTCAGAGATACCGAATTTACGGCAGACCATGGCGGCCAGCTGCGCATGAGTTTAGTTCGAGAGTTTGATAAAGGTCAGTTAACTTTATCTGCCAAGCATTTAAACGATCACACCACTTTCTTCGTGCCGATCCCCCTGCAAAACCAAGATGATCCCGAGGGCATCCCCGGTGTCGACCCGCAACATGGCACCTTAATAGGTAATGGCCAGCGGCTGTTACAGTACTTGCAACAAGATGGCAGCTATCAAACCCGAGACCTCAAAGATGGACAACATACTAAGTTTTCTACTTTAGGATATAACCTGGATTGGGAGCTCAACGATCGCTGGCTACTCGACACCGCCGGGCGTTACTCTCGCTTTGAGAATGACATGTATATCCTGCTGAACTTTGATAACTCAACGCTTATCAATGCCAACGAGCGCCTAGACCAGCAAGATGTCACCGCAATGTTGACACAATTCGCCGATGAGGGCGCTGTTGCAGCGCGATATCGTTACGTGGATAACGGTGAGCTACTGACAGATGTCAGTAATCTCAATGGCAATGGTTTGGTCACCACAAGCTACCCTTTGTACTCACAATACCAAGCCGAGCAGTTCGTAAATAAGCTGAGCTTTACCTATGAAGGCGACCAACATACAGTGACTATGGGTTGGCTATTTGCTTATGTTGATGCCGATGCACTGCCGGTTGATCAGTGGCAATCACAGTTCCTTACAGAGGTAAAAGACAACGCCCGGTTGCTCGATATCGTTGCCGTAGACAATAACCAGCAGGTGGTAGGTCAACTCACCGATAGAGGCTCGACAGGGTATGCACCCGGATGGGGTCAAGCGACCGCTTTTGGCACCAGTACCTCGCATTCTTTCTTTATCAATGAACAATTTCAGGTAACGGATAATCTGCGTATAGACGGCGGCCTTCGCCTCGAGTGGCTAGAGCTTGATAGTACTGCGTCGGGCACCGAGTTTGCACAGCCGGTAGACGGTGCATTTGACGCTGATGGCAACGATACCGACAACAACCTAGCTAATAACTACGTTGATACACCTTCGCGGCAATTCTTATCGAAAACCCGCAGTGAAACCGAGACAGCCTGGACCGTCGGTTTTAATTACCGCCTCTCTGAGAGTGTATCGACCTTTGGTCGTTATGCTGATGCCTTTGAAATGCCGCGCTTAATGAGCTTTGGTCAGAATATTCATGCCCAAAACGAGGCAGACTTTAACGACAGTGTAAACCTGACCTTTGGCGAGCTTGGGGCCCGCTACTCGGGTGCGGATCTGGGCGCTTCTGTTACCTTATTCCGCACTAAGTTTAATGACTTAGTTGAACGTAACTTTACCGGCAGTGATGGCCAAGTCGCTAATCAAGTAATTGACACTATTACCGATGGCGTCGAATTCGAGGCCGTATGGCAAGCCTTGGATGATGTACAGCTGACCTTAACCGGGGTGGTACAAGATCCAAAAATGGAGGGCTTCACGGGCGCCTTTGCACATTGGCAGGGTAAACAGGTTAAGCGCACTCCGAAGGTGCAACTACGACTCACCCCAACCTATTATTTTGACGATGGCGATGTGTACTTAACCATTCACCACTTAGGTGAGCGTTATTCCGATGGCGAAAATAAGTTTGTTCTTCCCGACTATACCACCGTGGATATGGGCGTTAACTACCGCTTTAACGACACCGCTGCGTTGCATGTTAAAGCCACAAACCTCACCGACGAGCTAGGTCTAACCGAGGGCAATCCACGTGCCGTAAACGATGTTCAAGCGGGCTATGACTATTACTACGCCAGGCCGATTCTGGGGCGCACAGTGAGTGCCTCATTAACGCTTAACTTTTAATGTTCCCCTACTAATTAGCGCTTTGCCCAGTGCCAATTAGTACACCCAAGCCCGCTGTTGCGGGCTTTTCTCAGGAATTGACTATGAATGACAGTACCCTTTCTTACTACTTATCCAGCACCTTGATGGCATTCGCGTTGTTTTTTAGCTGCCAACAGGCGTATGCCGAGATCACCCCAAAACCCCATCATATAGCCTTTACCGAAGGCCAGTTTGAGCTCACTCAGGAGACCGAAATAAGCTTCAATCACCCCGATGCTAAACCGGTCGCTGAGTATTTGGCAGAGTTTTTACGCCCGCCCACAGGCTATTTACTGCCTGTAACAAAACAAACGCGTAGCCAAAGAAACGTCATCACACTGCATCTTGTGGATAGTGCGCTTGCCGAAGAGCAATACCGACTAGCAGTGAGTGCACAAAGCATAGAAATAAGTGCGCGAACGCCAACGGGACTATTTTGGGCGGTGCAATCATTGCGGCAATTGCTTCCTGCAGAGATAGAATCGCGCATGCCTATAAACCAAGCCAGTTGGGCAGTCCCCCAAGTGACCATTAACGATAAGCCGCGCTTTAAATACCGTGGTATGCACTTAGATGTAAGCCGCCATTTCTTCGATGTCGAATTTGTAAAGCGCTACATCGATTGGTTAGCTATGCATAAATTTAATGTCTTTCAATGGCATTTAACCGATGACCAAGGCTGGCGCATAGCCATTGATGCCTATCCGAAATTAACTGAAATTGGCGCCACCCGCCCTCATACTGTGGTGGGTCATACCTACGACTATCAACCACTGTTTGATCAGCAACCCGTTTCTGGCTTTTACACCCAAGCTCAGATAAAAGAAGTGATAGCCTATGCACAGGCCCGCCATATTGAGGTAATACCAGAGATTGATATTCCCGGGCACACCAGTGCCTTGCTGGCCGCTTACCCGGAACTTTCTTGCCATCAACAGCCGGTCAAAGTACAACCCCAATTTGGTATTTTTGAGGACGTACTTTGCCCTCGAGAGGATGTATTTGCATTTTTAAGCACAGTGTATAAAGAGGTGGCCGAGCTTTTCCCTAGCCAATATATTCACATTGGCGGCGATGAAGTCATTAAAAAGCAATGGCTCGCCAGCCCCTTTGTAAAGCAGCTCATGCGTGAACACCAGCTCAGCACGCCTGAGCAAGTACAAAGCTACTTTATAAAGCGCGTCGCCAGTATTGTTCAAGCGCAGGGCAAAACAGTGATTGGCTGGGACGAAATTTTAGAAGGGGGTGTCGCAGAGGGGGCTGTGGTGATGTCTTGGCGCGGGACGCAAGGAGGGATAGCCGCTGCAAAACTGGGTCATCAAGTGGTAATGAGCCCCTATCAGTATATATACTTTGACGCTTATCAATCGCGTAACCTCGATGAGCCCAAGGCCATTCATGGCCTTTCCACACTCAAAAACGTTTACCACTATGAGCCCCAGCCCAGTCATTTAAGCCCCGAGCAGCAAGAGCTCATCATTGGTGCGCAAGGTGCTTTATGGACGGAATATATAAAAACGCCGCGCCACGCCGAGTATATGGTTTTTCCGCGCTTAAGTGCGTTGGCCGAAACCTTATGGTCTGCAAAAGCAGATAAGTCATGGTCTGAATATAGCCAAAAGCGCTTACCCAAACTAATGCAGCGCTACCAAAAAATGTACATAAATGCCGCCACCAGCGCCTACAACCCCACCATCAGCAGCGCTATAAAAGGCGAGCAACTACAGGTATCCATGCGCACTGATATCGAAGGCACTGAGATTTACTATACCCTCGATGGCAGCGAGCCGACACTCACCTCGTTACGTTATCAGCAACCTATTATCATCAGCGAGCGCACGCGCGTGCGCGCGCGAAGTTTTGCAAAGCCGCTCGGGCAACTAGTAGGTGACGCACAGCTTACCTTAGCGCCACACCTCGCACTGGGGAAAGAAATAAGCTTTAGCTATCCGCCAGCAGAAGGCTCTGCCACTAAGCTGCAAGATGGTCAGTTCGCCTATGATCAATTTTATAGCGTCAATGACTACGCCATTTTTTATGATAGCGACCTTGAAGCGGTCATCGATTTAGACAGCTCAACCTTAGTCGAGCGCGTAGAAATAGGCTACAACAGCGGTCGTCATCGACAACTGCATCCGCCAACAAGCATCAAGATATGGGGTTCTAACGATAACAAAAACTGGCAACCGCTGGCCCACATTCAGCAACCTCCCGGGCCCATGTCGATTCTCTCTTTTGCGGCCACGCGTGTACGCTACCTCAAAGTGAGTGCCATCAATAGTAAGCAATCTCAGGATATACAAATCCCCAAATTGCCTTTATACATTGATGAAATAGCGGTGTATTAACCTTTTAAGCCCTAGTACTAAATACGTATTTAGGGCTTATTGCTATTTTTTATTCCCAAACCTTAACGCTAAGACGTTTATAGCACTAGAGCCACTTGCGGTACTCGCTCTCACTACACAATAACAACGTCTTAGGAGCCCTCATGGTTGCAAAACTATCTAAATTCACACTCGCATTGGCAGGCTTGAGCTTATTGAGCGCGAGCCAGTTAGCCGTTGCTCAGCCCCATCCTGATAACCTCGATTTACACTGGCAAGTGGTCGATCACGGTATTGGCGAGAATATCTTTCTTGGCAGTTTAACCATCACTAATAACGGCACGGAGCCACTTTCAGAGTCTGGATGGGCACTGTATTTCAGCTCAGTGCGCCCCCCAGCCAGTGTGTTACCAAGCGGCGATGCTAATGGCGATTATGCGCGTCAGCATATAGCGGCGCAAAACCTCAGTTTGGATAATGCCGATGTCGCCAAAAGCGGCGATTACTTTGTGTTAAAGCCGCAACCTGGCTTTGTGCCCATACAACCAGGGCAGTCGCGAGAGATAGAGATAATCGCTCAGTACTGGCAAATGCTTAAAAACGACTCACCCTCTGGCTTTCATATCAGTTACGACGGACAAACGCCTCAGGCTGTGCTGGTGAATGTCACCATGGATCCCAGCGATCCGAAACAAACCACTCAAGCCAGCAATGACACTATGCCAGTGCAAACCACGGCACTGCGATTTACAGAGAACACCACAGCGCTCACTCCCTTAGCCTTGCAGCATCAATTAGTGCCACAGCCTTATTCAGTCGAGCATAAAAACGATGAGTTTCTCACCCTAATGAGCCAATTAACCGGCATCTCAGCGCCCTCCTCTTTGGCCACGGAAGCGGCCTATTTACAAACGGCGCTCGGCGATATTCTCAGTGGCTCTTTTGCCATTAATGGCGCTGCACAAAATGGCCCGAACCATATCACTTTGCAACTAGATGCTGAGCTCGATACCAACAACGATGGCCAACCGGATGCCGGCGGTTATCGCCTTGAGATAGATGCATTTTCCGGTATTACTATCACCGGTCGCGATGCTCAAGGGGTGTTTTACGCCATCCAAACTTTGCGCCAATTAATTCCTACATCCGTATATAAAAATGCTGTTAATTCAAATACCTTAGCTGATAATGCAGTGCTGCCAGCAAGCACCATTTTGGATGCCCCTCGCTTTGCTTATCGAGGCATGATGCTTGATGTCTCGCGTAACTTTCAATCACTTGAAACTGTTTTTAAACTATTGGATTTAATGGCGTTTTATAAGCTCAATAAGTTTGAGATTAATGTTGCTAATGACGAGGGATGGCGCTTAGAAATACCTGGGCTGCCCGAGCTCACTGAGTTTGGTGCCAAGCGCGGGCACGACCTTGAAGAAACCACGATGTTGCATACCTTCATGGGCGCAGCCAATGAATTTGCGCCCGGTGACGGCATCGACAACAAACCAGCCGATAAAGTAGCGGCTAACTTAGGCACCGAACCACAGTTCCAAGGGTTTGAAATCGCTCAGCAAAACTTCCTTGGTAAAGGCTGGGGTTATTATAGCGTCGCAGAGTTTCAAGAGATTCTACAATACGCGGCAGACCGCCATATTGATGTCATTATTGAGTATGACTTCCCCGCCCATGCTCGTGCCGCCATCAAAGCCATGGAATACAGATATAACAAATACAAAGACACCGATCCGGTTGCCGCCAATCAATACCGATTGATTGACCCACTCGATGAGTCTCAATACTACACTCCGCAGTTTTACACCGACAACTTTGTCAACCCAGCGCTAGAGGGCACCTTTACTTTTCTCAACCATGTGGTCAGAGAGACTCGCGCTATGTACGATGCGGTGCCCGATGCCAAGCGCACGCGCTTACACGGCGGTGGCGATGAGCTGCCGCATTTAGGCGCAAATGAATGGTGGGCCAAATCCCCGGCCGTGCAGGCGAACCCAGCAACAGCAGGGAAAACCGACGCCGAACTATTTGACTACTTTTTCACGCGCTGGAAAGACATCATTAATAGCCATGGCTTTGATATGGCTACCTGGGGCGATGTGCTTTCTCTTAACGGCACCGGCAACGTCGATTATGGCGACATATACCCGGTGTTTTGGAATAACGTTTGGGGCTGGGGCAATGAGCATCAAGCCTATAAATTTGCCAACCAAGGTTATAAAGTGGTGCTCGCGCATGCCACGAATATGTATCTCGATTTAGCCTACAATAAGCACCCGGACGAGGTGGGTTATCATTGGGCGGGCTATACGGATACCAAAAAAACCTTTACCTATCGCCCCTTTAATATCTATGCCAATGCCGAGTCTGATAAGCTCGGCAACCCGGTCCCCTGGGGAGAAAATTGGCTGCCATTGAGCGCCACGGGTAAGCAAAATATTGATGGCATTCAGGCGCAACTTTTTGGTGAAAATCAAAAATCCCCTGAGATCCTTGATTACATGACCTTTCCGAAGTTACTCGGAGCCGCCGAGCGCGCTTGGGTACAAACCATGCCCGCTGAAGGCTTAGCAACGCAGCAGGCCTGGGACACTTTTGCGAACACCTTGGGGCAGCACGCTCTACCACTATTAGACTATTACCAAGTGGTCGATATTCATGGTCAAATACCCCATCAGCCTGGCGTAAACTACCGCATCCCCTTACCCGGTGGCGCCATAGAAAACGGAAAGCTGGTGGTTAATACTCGCTTTGCAGGGATGAATACCGAGTATTCCTTAGATCGAGGTGCGACCTGGCATCACTACCAACAGCCAGTCCCACTTACCACCTCGGCGTCAGTACAATTACGCACTGTGAGTGACTCTGGACGAGTGAGTCGAGTGGCCACGTTGTCTGAGTAAATCAAGGCGGCGGGCCTGCACTTAAGGCTCGCCGTACGCTAAATAAAAGGAATAGCAGGATGCGTACCCATGCCATCTTTATTATCGTTTAAGCGCAAAGCGGCGAACAGCGAAAGCAACTATGAATCAGATAGACGCCAGCAAGTAGAGCAACTGTTTTTAAAGCAGCAACGCAAGCTCATCCGCCACATTATGGCCAAGGGGCTGGATAAGCGTGAAGCCGAAGACATTGCCCAAGAAGCTTTTGTTAAGCTGCTGGGCCTAGAGCAAGAGAAGGTAAGCAGTTATATAGCCGCTTACCTATATAAAATAGCCACTAACCTGGCCATTGATAAGCTAAGGCGTAAGGCTCGCAGCCCCTTTGATCACTATGTTAGTGACAGTGATGAATTACCTAAGCTGTGTGCGCCAACGGGGCCGGAGCAAAACCATCATAATCACGAATTACTCAAAGAAATGGAAAAAGCCCTCGCGAGCCTTCCAGACAAGTGCCGCTTGGCCTTTTTGTTATATAAAATGCGCGGACAAAGCTATGAGGAGATCGCGTTGACCCTGCAAATATCGATCAGTATGGTGAGAAAATACGTTCTACGTGCAGTTCGTCATTGCTACCAACAACTTGAGCATGAGCTTTAAGCATGAGCAGAAAGGATATTGATATGACCCTTCCCGGTGATGATGAAACTGTCATCGAGCAACAAGCCACCCAGTGGCTACTGACGCTCCATGAGCAGCAACTGGATCATGACAACGACAGCCTATACCCTGAGGCGCTTACCCTGTGGCTCGCCCAAAGTGCCCGCCACCGTGAAACCTTTACTAAGGTAAGTAAACTGTGGGCATTGTCGGCACAACTCGATCCGGCGTTTGTTGACAGTCAGCTTGCTCACCTTGACGCCGAGCCCGCAACCAAGCGCAAGCCAAAAAAACCAGCGACGCTTTGGTACGCAGCCTTAGCGGCGTCCTTTTTGCTTGTGACCACCCTGATGCTGTGGCCGCCCAGCTCATCGGCGCCACGACAAATCGTTAACAGTCCCGCCATACCCAGTAGCAAGGTGTACAGCGAATTTTTCCACACCCCGGTGAACGAGCATAAAACCGTGACCTTGGATGATAATTCGCAGGTCACCTTAGGTGCCAACACCCAGCTCGCCGTGCGTTATAGCGATAGCACGAGAGAGTTATTGCTATATCAAGGGGAAGCGCTTTTCAATGTCAGCAAGGACCCGACGCGACCATTTATGGTACGCTATCAGCAAAGTCAGGTAGAGGCGTTAGGCACTATTTTTAACGTCCGCGCCAACCCTGACTCAGTGCGTGTTGATGTATTAGAAGGG
>CEVA01009441.1_pt1 | contig 71284 bp, 66 predicted proteins | sample 361521 | NCBI WGS metagenome assembly CEVA01 (sample SAMEA2622823, study PRJEB7988) | marine metagenome | isolation source: saline water (ENVO:00002010), including | reverse complement strand
CTCGACGAGGCCGGCTTTCATGGGAAAACCGGTCTGCGGCAGATTGAGCGTGTCCTTATAATTCATGCGCGGCTCTGTGTGGTAATGGGCAGCAAAGGGCGGGACGCTACCAACCGCGCGAGGTAGTGTCAATTGAGGCGATGCTAGGACCCCACTATCAACCACACACAATAGAGGACTACAGCGGTAAATGCACCGGCCATCACGTCATCCAGAGTGATTCCCCAGCCACCGGGCAAGTCCTGGAGCTCACGGATGGGGGATGGTTTCCAGATGTCGAACAGCCGAAATAATGCGAAGCCCGCGGCGGCCCAAGCCCATGCTGAATCGTCTTGAACAAGGGCCATGAGGGATATATCCACGCCCTTCAAGTACAGGGGAATGAGAACGCCAAGATAACAGAGGGGCAGGGCAATGATCTCGTCGAGGACGATTTCCCCCGGGTCGGCCGCCTTTAACACTTTGGCGGCACGGCCACAGGCCCATGCGGACAGGAGTATTCCAAGTAGAGCGCCTCCCAGAAAGAAACCAAAATTTCCAGGAAACAGCAGCAGGGCGGTCCACGCTATCCCGCCGAGGGATCCCCATGTGCCCGGCGCAATGGGCAGCAGGCCCAAGCCGCCCCCGCGGGCAAGCCAAAGTACGGCGCGGTCCATGGGTCACATGTCTTTCAAGTAGAGATCCCGGTTGCGCCATAGGTAGTGCACGCCTGAAACACCAGTCAGGACAACCGCGCCCCACGTCACCAACAGAGTAAACCAAATGGACCACGGCAAGCCGGAAATCTCGGGACTAAAAAGGCGTTGCCCCCAGTCTCCCCAGTGCGGGTAGCTCACACACACGAGTACGGAGATGACGGACACCACCTGAAGGTTTGTTTTCCGTTTACCGATGGTCTCGGCCGGCAGAACGACATTCTTGCTGGCGGCGAGCAGCCGCAGCCCGGTGATGGCCAACTCGCGGGCCACGATGATAATAACCATCCAAGCGGGCATAAGAAAATCCTGACCGGGCACTTCCAGCCAGCGGGGAACATGGGGGATGTTTGGCTGTTCACTGATGTAGGGGTGAGTAGAGGCGCTCATGCCCACCAAGACAATGAACCCGGCACAGACCATGATCTTATCCGCCAGTGGATCCATCAGGATGCCGAAGTCCGTCTTTAAGTTCCGACGACGTGCGATTTCCCCATCCGCAATGTCCGATAAACCGCCAATGAGAAACAGCAGGCAGGCTGCCGTGGTAGCCCATTGCCATTCAAATAAAAGCACAACAACGAAGGCCACGGTAATGAAAAACCGCGATGTGGTGATTTTGTTGGGGAGATTCATGGCGCTCCCGGCGGCCGGCTACGGACCGGGGGTCAAGTGGTCGTAGTCGGATGAGGCCGGCAGGTCATCAATGAGGCCGGTGCCCAGTTGCGAGGCCGCAGGGCCAGATGAAGACGCAGACGATGGCTGATTCCAAGCTTTCACGCCAAAATAAGTGCCGGCTACCAGTCCCAAAAATACAAAAACCGGCACCGTGACCCGCCAGTTCACGCGGGAGAACCAAAGTGTCAACGTGTTGACGGTCGTCCGGGTGGACTTCAGGTCATCCTCCACTTCCTGAAACTTTTCCGTGCCGCCCAATTCCGCTTCCAGCGCATCGTTTAGTTCCGCCTCAGGCAGTTTCAGCAATCGCGCATAGGACCGCACAAATCCGCGCACATAAACCGGCGCGGCAAACGCGTCCCAATCACCACACTCCAGCGCCTCCACCTGATCCGTCTTCAGGTTGGTTTGTTCCACCACATCCCGAACCGACAGACCAAGCGCCTCGCGTGTGTTTTTCAATTGTTCGGCAACACCCGCCACCCAGCAAATCTACGTTCCCCCGAGGTAGCGCATAAATGAAAAGTTATCCCAAACTTCCTGTGAAAAATGGGCTATATTTGCACTGGCTTAAACCCGCCCCCGGTGGTTTAGTCCGCCCCTTGGGCGGGCAAGATGGCATGAGTAATTTGAAGACAACCTGCCTGGGCACAGGCGATGGACACCCGAGCGGATCGCGCGCCCACTCCGCGTTTCTCTACGAATTTCCGAGCGTCACAATTCTGCTGGACTGTGGTGAACCCGTCACCCAGACCCTGACCCGCCGCGGTATTCACCCCGATGCCATCGACCACATCTTTTTATCCCACCTCCACAGTGATCATCTCGGCGGTTTTTTCATGCTCATTCAGGGACTCTGGCTGCGACGGCGTCAAAAGCCGCTAACCGTTTTTCTTCCCGAGGAAGGCATCAAGCCCGTGCAGCAACTCCTGTGTTCCGCATACCTGTTCCCGGAACTCATGCCCTTTAAAACGGAATACAAGTCCTGGACCAGCGGCCAGCCATGCTCTCTGGGCCCCCTCACCGCCACCCCGTTCAACACAACCCACCTCGAGCGACTCCGCGAATCATTCCAGCCACAATACCCCCAACAGGCTTTTGAAGCCTTCAGCTTTACGCTGGAAACAGGCGACACCCGCGCCGCCCATAGCGCTGACATTGGCCATCTCAACGACCTCGATCCACTCGTGACCAAACCGCTCGACCTGCTGGTCTGTGAACTGGCGCATGTTGAGCCCGCAGACTTGTTTGAATACTTGGCCGGCCGAAACATCGGCCGAATCTTGTTCACCCATGTAGCGCAGGGCCACTGGGAAGACGAGGTTGGGCTCCGGCAACTCGCCCGCGACACTCTGGGGGGCATGCCCCATGAATTTGCCGCGGACGGTACTGAAGTTGCACTTTAACGCCCCTTGGCGTGCATCATCACGACATCCTTCTTGTGCCTCTCGTTGTCCGCACGAATACGCCGGGCCATGTTACGGCCCACCGCCATCAGGAAAGGCGTCGCCACCTCGGGCATTTTTTCCGTGAGCTCATCAAACTTATCCTCTGAAATTTTCAGCAACACACTCGCTTCATTGGCTACCACGTCCGCCGAACGCGGGTCATCATCGAACAAGGAGATCTCCCCAAAAAATTCCCCCGGCTTCAATGTCGCGATCAGCGATTCGCGGCCGCCCACCATCTGCCGCACCCTCAGCGAACCGGACAACAAGAGGTACATGGCATTCCCTGGCTCACCTTCCGACACCACGAAATCAAATTTGCCCACCTTTTCCACCTCCATGAACTGAGCAAACCGCCCCAGTTGCTGGTCATCCATCGTCCGCAACAGCCTAACCTCACGCAACGTTCCCACCGGAACATCCGCGATCAACGGTGAGTGCTCCGAGGGTTCGGGCTTCTCCGACACCGGCGTCACGCTGGCAAAATGCTCCTGCAACTCCGGCAACTCACTCGCCTTCGACCACTGGCAAGTATCCATCGGGTAAAGCCACATGCCCGGCAAAATACGAAGCTCGTTGATCCACTCCACTGCCGTGGCAAACGACACCGGGCCATAGACGACATCGTCCACTGCCCAGACCTTGTATTCGCGGTCGTCGTAGTTGCCACTCATCCCAAGCAACCTACGCCATGAAATGACCCGCCGCTAGAAAAAAGCCCGCGCGCCACGACGTGGCGTCCGGGCCGGATATTCAACCGCCCCTACTCCACCAGTTCCGCCTCAGTCGCGGGCACATCTAGATCGATGAGAATATCGCGCGGCTCCGCGCCCTTGCTGGATCCGACAATACCCCGGTCCTCCAATTCATCCATAATTCGCGCCGCGCGCGTGTAACCTAGGCGCAGCCTTCGCTGCAACAGGCTAACACTCGCCTTATGTTCCGAGCGAATCACCTCGATGCTGGCCTGAATGACCTCTTCATCCTCACCGCTCGCCCCTGTCTCGATGGTGGTTGTCGGCTTGTTCAACTGGTTGTGAATTTCCATCTCATACGCCGGCGAACCTTGCTTGACGATGAAATTCACCACTTCCTGAATCTCCTCATCCGTCACCAGTGCTCCTTGGGCACGCACCGGCCGCGCGGCTGAAGGCTTCAAGTACAGCATGTCCCCCTTGCCCAGAAGTTTTTCCGCGCCCATCTCGTCAAGGATCGTCCGGCTGTCAATTTTCGACGCGGTCTGGAAGGCGATCCGCGCCGGAATATTCGCCTTGATGACCCCCGTGATCACGTCCACGCTCGGCCGCTGCGTGGCCACGATGCAATGGATGCCCGCCGCCCGGGCCATCTGCGTAATGCGGGCAATGGCGCTCTCCACATCCGCCGGGGCAGAAAGCATCAAGTCCGCCAGTTCGTCAATGATCACCACGATGTAGCTGAGTTTGTCCGGCACCTCCACATCATCCTCCCGGGGCACCACGATCTCCTCATCCACCTCCACCGCAAAACCTTCGGAATTCGCCTCCACCTTTTCCCCTCCGCTGAAGAGCGGCAGCTCCGGATCCTGCTCCGGTTTCGGTTTATCGATCGGCCGTTTGTTGAAGCCAGCGATGTTTTTAACTCCTGCCTTGGCAAAAATCTTGTAGCGGTTTTCCATCTCCTGTACCACCCAGCGCAGTGCGAGAATCACCTTTTTCGGGTCTGTCACCACCGGCACCACCAAATGTGGCAGGTTGTTGTACATTTGCAACTCGACCACCTTTGGATCGATCATCACGAAACGCAGTTCATCCGGAGGGAAACGGTACAACAACGACGCCACAATGCTGTTCACGCACACACTCTTGCCCGCGCCCGTGGCCCCCGCCACCAGCAGGTGCGGCATCTCCGCCAAGTCCGCAATGATCGGGTCGCCATAAACATCCTTGCCCAAGGCCACCGGAATGCGCGCCTTGGATTTCCGCCACGAGTCGCTCTCCAGCAGGTCGCGCAGGGTCACCAAGCTCTTGTGCCGATTTGGCACCTCGATGCCCACCGAGCTTTTGCCCGGCACCGGCGCCAAAATGTTGATCCGTTCCGCCCGCAGCGCCGCCGTGATGTTGTTGGAAAGGTTGGCGATTTTTTCCAGCTTCACGCCCGGTGCCGGGTGCAGTTCGTACCGCGTAATCGTCGGCCCTTTCGTGATGTCCCCCAGCGCCACATCAATGCCAAACTGCGCCAGCGTCTGCTGCATCACCTTGGCGTTGGCCAGCAATTCCTCCTTCGTCTCCACCGGCCCATTCACCGGCTCCGGCGTCTGAAGATAATCCCGTGGCGGCAGCTTGTAATCTCCAATGATCGGCGTCTTGGCCACCACAGCTGGCTTGGGTTTGCGCAAAACCGGCGTTTTCCGGGGTGAGGCAACTCCCCCCATAGCAGCCGTCGCGGGAGCTTTCTCTCCGAGAATCTCCTCCTTCGTCACCTTGCCTTTCGTTTCCTCAACCGGTTCGGCCACCTCACTGACTGCAGGTTCCTCCGGCTCAATCCAACGCGTCTCATCCAACGATTCCCCAAGATTGGAGGTCACCGTGTAAATCTCCACCCGCTGCTCAACCCCTTCCAGTTCAAATTCTCCCAGCAACTGGATGTTCACCTCGGGATGACTCGCGACATCCTGCTGAATTTTTTCCGAGACCGCGATGCCTCCCACCGGCGCATAAGGCTCAATGCGCGAGGCAATATTCACGCCATCCCCGTACACATCGTTCCCATCCACCACGATATCCCCCTGATGCAGCCCAATCCGAAGATCCAAATGCGGCTCTGCCCGCGTAGCTTCCTGAATGGCAATCGCACAATTCACCGCGCTGAGAGAACTGGGGAAACACAGCAGCAACCCATCACCCATCTCCTTCATCCACTCGCCGTCATGCGACTCGACAATAGGTTTTAAAACCTTGCGCTGCTTCTTGATCAGCTTCATCGCCGCCTTCTCGTCGCGGTTGGATAGGCGCGTGTAGCCGGCAATATCCGTGAACATAATTGCCGCCAGTCGGCGGGCCGGCTCCGGTCCCTCCGCTTCCTTTTCGAGCACAGACTGCGTGGATTGCGTTTCGCTCAGGTCTCGAACCTTTGGCTCCGGCACGGGCTGCAAGTCCGCTCCCAAGCTCGGCGTGCCCGCCTCCAGTGAACGGCCGGATTTCTCCACCTGCTCCTTCAGTTCGCGGTACTGCCGTTCCAGCTCCCGAGCCCGATTGGCCAATTCATTTTCCTCGTCCTCAATGCCCGACTCCGCCGTGCGCTTGCGTTCCCTCCGTTCGCGGAGCTTTTCGCGCACCCACTCCGTCAGCCGGAAATTGGTTAGATACAGAAAGCTGATGCAATAAATTGCCAGCAGGATAATGGTCGCCCCCACCGTGCCCACGTAGCCAAACACATACTGGTCCAGCAACGCACCCACAAACCCACCCGGGTCCGTGGCGCCTAGGCGCGAGGCGAGCGCCGCAAACGGCCCGTCATAAAGGCTGAATACCGCCGTGCAACTGAGCAACAACACCAGCGCCCACGGCCAACGCCGCACCAGCGGCTGGAGCTTTTGAAACAGGGTAGACACCGCAAACAACAACAGCAACGGCGGCACCGCATACGCCGCTCCTCCCAGTGCCAGGAAGAATCCCTGTGCCACCCACGCTCCCACGCCACCGATCAGATTATGCCTGGGGTCATTGACCTCGGTGCCGTTGAAGGCAAGGTCTCCCTTGTCGAACGAGAACAGGGCAAGCAACAAGAGCATGGCCAGACAAAACAGCCCAATGCCAATAATCTCGTTGGAACCTCCCTGAGGGGATTCTGCAGTCGCCTCCTTGCGCGCCATGCGAGGTGAGATTAGAGCAAATCCCCGGGCGTTTTACAAACCCAAACTGACCCGTCTGACGGCAGATTCAGCTTTTGCACACGGCCTTTTCAGGGTAATGGAAGGGGGTCCATGAGAGGGTTTGTAGCCATAGTGTGCCTATTAAGCGCGGGACTTGCCGCGGGACATCCCATTTCCATGAGCCACGCGGTGGTGAACGTGCGCGAACACGAGGCGCTGGCGGAACTCAAGATCATGCTGGAAGACTTGGTTATGTTTCACGGATTGAAGGCAGACAAGGAGACCCGGTTTGCCTCCAAGGATCTTCAGGCGGCTGCCGTGAAGCACCAGAAATTCCTTACAAGCTACTTTACTGTCCGCGACGCCAACGGGACGCATGTACCGGGCAAGGTGGCCAAGATGGACACGGCGGCCATCCCCGCCGCGGGCGCGTTTCAGTCGGAACTTATGAAACGACAGGTCATCTACCTGATGGAATTCAAGCCCAAGCCCAAGCAACCATTCCTGACCTTTCTCCAGAATTTCGGCGGCGACAAGGCCGTGCTGCCGGCGGTAATGGATTTCATGGTTCTCCAAAAAGGCATCTGGAATGGGCCACCGGTGCAACTGCTGGCCGGCCGACCGCACACAATCCGATTCGACTGGGTGAATCCGCCCACCAAGCCTCCCGCCAGTTGGCGCGAACTGCGGCAGAAACGGGAAGCCGAGTTCAAAAAACTCCTGGGCATCACCAGCTACAGCGGACTGTATTCCTACATTTACCTGACCCACCGCGAGGTGCGCCATGAAATCCTGATACCGGTTTTGTCATTTGAAAAATGGCTGAAGCTGGAACGAAAGAACCCCGATTTCCTGACCGTGGCTGAACAAGAGGCAACCCACAGCAAAATCGAGGCCTTCTTTCGTGATCGCAACCCGGTGACCATCAATGGCGTAACAGTACGCCCCAAGCTGTCGCGGCTCAATTTCTTTGGCTTGGACATCAATGACTTTGCACAAAACGCCAAGCCGCGAAAGGTAAGCGTCTATCAGGCGCGACTGGGCTTGATCCTCGAGTACCCTGCCCGTGAACCCGTGCGGACGGTCAAGATGAAATGGGACACCTTCAATCAAGCAGCCCCATTCCTGCGCTCCATTCTCTACGTGCATGATGAAAAGCCCAAGGAGCATTTTTTCGTGAAGGACCAGGCCGTGCTGGACTGGAAAAATCCAAGCCCCGCCGCCGCCACGGCCATCGCGCCCGTCAGAACAAAACCGGGAGCCAGACTTAATCCTGAAACCGCCGAGAAAATCTTCAGGCAACTCCATGGCAACATCTACCATGCGTTTGACCTGCGGGATGACCGAGCCATTTACAATGCCCTCGCAACATGTGTGGAGGGGGATTTGCTCCGCACGCTCTATCTTCAGTTCAAGCGAAGCCTGTTGATGGCCGAACAGGGTGGGGCAGTATCGCGCGTGAAGGGCGTGGAAATCGTAGATGGCAAAATGAAGACAGCCAAGGAAGGTTTCGGGTTCGATTGCACCTGGCGTGTCACCGGCACGGTTGAACACTGGGGGCATATTCACACACGTGTGAATGAATATGCCGGCACCTTTTCCGTGACGCCTACACCCGGTGGCTGGAAAATCACCGACTACGAGTTGACCCGCCAGAAGCGCGTTAAATTTGAAACCGGCCTGCGTGCATTCGGAATACCTCGCTAATCCGCGCCCTTGTTCACAGACGCTCCTGCGTGTGTCAGCAAGTTTTTGTTTTGCACTGGAAACACCGCCTCATACTTGCCCCTGAAGGGACGAGGAGGTGCCTTTTCACAGTTTGAAACGGCTCGGTGCTGTTGGTGCGGGTTTACACCCTTTCCCCCGTGTCACGCAAGACCGCCTCTTCCAAACCAACACCTTGGCATCCGCATGCGGATTCTGACACGCACAGCCATGTTACTGGTTCTGCTCACCGGGCTGAACCTTGCGCAGGGCTTTGTCATGATCGGCCCCATGCACACCAACCGCCTTACGGCGCTGGGCATGGATCTCAACTACTGGGACGACCTCGGCGGCCCCAAGGAGCGCAAGAGCTTTTTCCGCTGGAACACCCCTTCACTGGTTTATTCGTTTGATGCCTCCTTTATCACCTACTTCGGCCTTGAGGGCCGGTTCGCCATCAAGGAAGCGTTCGACATCCTGAACGATTTTTTCCAGCCCGTCGACGAAAGCTACAGCGGCATGACCGAGCTGGACCTTGCCGACCATGGATTCCTTGGCAACTACAACACCACTTGGGTCAACACCACCGCGCAAAACCAAAGCATCCTCGACATTAAGTCGCTAACCTTGGGCTTGCTGGTCAACCAGCTGGGGCTGGGCAATCCCCACCGATACGCCTTCAGCATTCACGATGCCACCACCAACCAAGCGTCCACGATGATCAACTTCCGCGTGCGCCTGCGCAACTTTGATCCCATCACCGAGAACCCCACGGACATGATCAACAACGTGAAATACAGCTACCGGCTGGTTCATGATGGCACGAACTCCCCCGGCGTTGGCAACGCGCCCTTCATCATGCCCACCTTCGCCGACATGGAGGAATTCACCACCGACACCAGCGGCAACGCATGGTCCTCTGTCGCGGCCATTGCCGACGCCTTTTATGGCAACAGCCTCATATACTGGACAGACAAACCCTCCCTCTACGATTTCGGCGTCTACTACGATGGCATGAACGCCATGGGCGGCAAAAATCAGCCCCGCCATGCGCTAACCTACGATGATGCCGGCGGTCTCCGCTACCTTTACCGAAACAACAACTATGTTTATGAAACCCTGCCCCTCAATGTCGTTCTAGTCGTGCCTACCCAACTGCTGCCGCTGACCGCCGTCCCGGTTTTCCCCGGACCTTTTGGGCGGCCATACCCCTCCTCACTAGGCGGCAATCCCAACTTCATTCCCCGCCGCAACACCGGCTACATCCCCGCCTTACCCATCACCAGCGTGCTCCCCGCCCAAGGGCCGCCACCCTTCTTCGATCTCGCCATGCGCGGCGGCATCGACAAGATCCAGTTCTACGAGCAACCCTTCGACTCACTCCTCGGCATCACCTTTACCCCCACCAACCTGACTTGGACTGACACTTTCGTAACCACCAACGGCCAGAACATCATCGGGGCAGACAAAACCGTGCCCGGCTCAGAACTGTTCCTCGGCGTGCCCGAGTTGAAAACCGCCACTCAAGAAGTCGGCCGGGCCGTCTGGATGCCGGACATCATCTTTGTCGCCGACGACCTTGGCCTTTCACCTGACGGCGTGCCCATCGGCTGGAACCGTACCGGCCCAGGCACTTGGATTGACAACTTCACCAACACCCTCGGGCCCACTCCGACCTTTGATACCAACGTCGGCCCCGGCGTCATCACTGGACCCATCCAGTTCAGCTTTACCAAGATCCACGAGGAATTTGAACTCATCTGGAGCGGCGAAGCCAGCATCGTGGGCAACCAAAACACCTACTCCCTCTGGGGCCACATCCGCGGTCCCGGCCCCAAGGATGTGGTTATCTTCCCTCGCGATGTTCGCCATGCCATCATCGAAAACTCGATCGCGCCCGCCTCGGATGTGCCCAAGATCACCCGCGTCTCTGACGACGGAGGCACCACGGCCATCAGCACCGCCTACACCCGTACCACCGAAACATTGACCCTCATCGGCCAGCGCCTTGCCTCTGTCCGGGTCATTCAGATTTTGAACGGCAACGTCGTCGTGCAAAGCATCGCTCCAGCCACGGAATATGTTATCTCCGACTCCCGGCTTGACATTCCCGTGGGCATCATCAGCGATGCCGCTGAAGGCACAGACCGCGAAATCCGTGTCTGGAGCACACTGGGCTACAGCGAGAAGGGCCCCCAGAAATTCACCATCGAAACAGGCAACCCTGTGCTCACCGGCACGAACGCCGATGGTCTCGTCTACAATCGCGCCGAGCCCCTCCTCATCCAAGGCTATGGTTTTAAAAGCGTTGATGTCAATGCCACCAAGATTGCCTATGTCCGCATTGATGATGCATCCGGCAACGCAGTCTGGCCCACGGACGGCAACGTCACCTCCGTCACGTTGGACGTCAAATCCGACACTCTAGCGGAGTTGAGCCGGGACATGGTCTCGTCCATCGCCGACGGCTCCAATCGCCGCTTGCGCCTCTCTAGAATCGACAACAACACCCAGCTCAGTTCCACGAACGACGTCCGCCTGATCTCCGCCATCTCCGCCAAACCCGAGATCACCAGCTACACCACCGAGGGTATGGCCGCCAATTCCGGCGAATATCGCCGCGACAAAACCCTCGACATCAATGGCACTGCCCTGAATACCACCTATCGTATCGAGATCATCAAAGCTGACGGCACCTCCTACAGTCCCGCCCTCGCCCTCGATCTCCCGCATCCAGGCGTTTACGTCGAAGACAACGGCTCCCGCATCCAGCTTTCTGCCGACGTCTTCACCAGTGCCGCCGCCGACTCCAATTCCTCCGACGACACCCACGAGTTCAAGATTTTCAACGCCATCAACAACACCGACCAGAACGCATCCTTCCGTTTTAACGTCAATCGCCAGCCGTTCATCAACTTCATCGGGGCATTCTCCAGCACAGGCGCCTTCAATCGGGACAAGACTGTCGGCGACGATATCTTCATCGCGGGGACTGGCCTCAAGAGCGTCGGTAGAATCCATCTTATTGACGCCAACGGCTCCGGCCTCAACAGTTCCATCGAGGCAAATGCCACCGGTGTCACCCTTACCGATGCCTCGATCATCATCGACACCAGTGTCATTCAATTCTCGAACCCCGGCAACGCCGACTCCGTGGGCACCCAGCAATTCCGCCTGTTCTCTCTGGAAAGCGCCCGCGACAATGCAACATCGCCTGCCGCTCAGCGCTTCCACATCGGCACCCCGCCAACCTTCAGCACGCTCTCCGGTCTGACCAGCAATCACTATCGGCGTGACTCCGATACGCTTGAATTCAATGGCACCGGCCTTGGCATGGTCACGAAAGTTGAAATCGTCGACGCCGCCGGCCAGCCTATTTCCGGTCTGAACGCCATCAATACCAGCGGCGGCGTCACCATTGTCGATGGTACCTCCTTCACCATCACCGCCGACGCCCCCGGTTGGCGCCCAACCCTTCACCTTGCCGATAGCATCGGCTCCCTTAGCCGGCGTCTCAAGGTCACCACTCCATACGGCACCGCCACGACGGACACCAATGCTTCCGGTGCCTTTACGGTCTCTGGCACTCCCTCATTCTTCGGTGTTTCCCAAGCCACCTTTGCCGGGGGAGGCTATGATGGCGGCACTAGCACGGCCGGCACCTACGACCTCAGCTCCGGCCCGCTCCACATCAACGGTCGCAACTTCCGGGGCGTGAAACAAATTGTACTTGAAGACAACGCCAGCACCACCTATGCCACCATCAATGTCAACGCCGACGCCCCACCACAAGGCATCAACATCAACGCCGACGGCACACTGATCACCATCACGGGAGCCACCATCTCCAGCCACAATGCCACTTGGGCCGCCAATGATTCCTCCCTCATGAAACGCGTCACGCTAATCAGTGTCGCCGACCAGAACGGTACCACTCAGGACATCAACACCCAGCCCTGAACTCAATCCGCCTCCGAACCCGGCGGTTGATACTCCGGCACTCGCACCGAGATCAGGCCCCGCACAGTACCGGAATCCGCTCCCTCCATCTCCTCATTCAAACACCCAAGAGATTTGCGCACCTCCTCCATTGGCTCGGGCGCGGCCTCAAACCTGAAAATTTTTTCATGAACGGTGGGTGTCAACGCCTCACGATCCAGTCGAATCTCCTCAAACAATTTTTCCCCAGGACGCAATCCCGTAAACTCAATATCAATTTCCACACCCGGCACAAATCCACTCAGTTCAATCATCTGGCGGGCCAAGTCCGCAATTTTCACCGGCGTTCCCATGTCCAATACAAAAATTCCTCCATCCCTCCCCATCGCCGCGCTCTGTAGCACCAGTCCCACAGCCTCGCTAGTGAGCATGAAGTAACGCGTCACTTCTGGGTCCGTCACCGTCACCGGGCCGCCCGCAGCAATTTGCTCACGAAAAATCGGCACCACGCTGCCCGAACTGCCTAGCACATTGCCAAACCGCACAGCTAGGAAGCGAGTCGAGCCACCCTCCGCATCCATGGACTGTAGGCAGACTTCCGCCAACCGTTTGCTGGCCCCCATCACGCTGGTTGGGTTGATCGCCTTGTCCGTGGAAATAAACACAAATCGCTCTACCTCGGCCGTACGCGCCATGTCCGCCAAGGCCATTGTACCCAACGTGTTATTCCGCAAAGCCTCCGCCGGTTGCGCCTCCATCAGGGGAACATGTTTGTGGGCCGCCGCGTGAAACAACAGATGTGGCTTGTGGTTTTCAAGAATTCGTTCCATACGCGGTTCGTCCAAAATATCGGCCACCTCCGCCGTAATTCTGCCTGAGTGCCCTGACCGAACCAAATCCTGCTCCACCGAAAACATCTGCACCTCGGATCGCTCAACCAACACCAGATGCTCCGGCTCAAACGAGGCAATTTGTCGGCAAAGCTCAGACCCGATGCTTCCCCCCGCACCCGTCACCAGCACTCGGCGCCCACGCAACAGCGCCTCAATCTCTCCCATGTCCAACTCAACCCGTTCGCGTCCCAGCAAATCCTCAATATCCACCGGGCGCAATTGCGTCACCTGCACCTTACCCGAGGTCAATTCCTCCACCGAGGGAACGGTCACGTGCGCCATCCCGACCTCTCGCAGAAAAGCCACCACCTCACTGACTCTCGCTGAAGCAGCCGAAGGCATGGCAATGATCACCTCCTCCACGCGCAGTTTCTCCAGTTGCTCCCGCTCCAGCTTTCCCACCACTGCCACCCCGTGGACACGTGTTCCGTGTTTCCGTTCGTCATCATCAAAAAAAGCCACCGCTTCCCGGCCCATCCTCGGCTTGTCCGCCAGCTCCTGAGCCAACATTGCCCCTACCTCACCCGCGCCCACAATCGCTACACGCCGGACCACGCCCCCCTGTCCCAGCCGAAATTCACGCTCACGTATCAGCCGAAATAATACCCGCGCAAACACAACCCCCGCAAATGACAACATCGCATCAATAATAATCACGCCCCGCGGAACCACCGGTGATTGTTCCATTCCTCCCAAGAAATACCACCATCCCAGCATCCCCAAAAAAGGAGCTCCCAGGGCTAGGGCCACACGCCGCAAGTCTGGCAGGCTAAAATAAGTCAACAGCGAGGAGAATTGCCCAAACAACCAGAGGCAAGCCAGCTTGAGAGCCACCACAACCGGCCAGATTCGTGTGAAATGCCAGCCGTACTCCGATGGAACTACGAACTCAAAACGTACCTGATACGCCAGCAAAAAACTCAGTACCAAGACCACCGAGTAAACGAGCAGAAGCAGCACATGGCGCTCCCACCGGCTTAATTTAATGGCGTTCAAGTCCATGGGCCTCTCACCCGCGGCCACCGCGAGCGGTGGCGGACTGTAGAAATAAAAAAACCGCCTTACAAGGCGGTTCCTCACCGGGTGGTGACAATCGACTCACTCCCCGGAGGCGGATGAGGCTCCAGTTCCTTTTCCCGCCGCGCCATCGCACACAACTCCTCGCTCGCCCCCAACCCTTCCACCACCTGACTGAGCCGGCACAGTGCACACCGCCGACAAACCATCGCCAGTGCGGTGATGAGTATCAATTTCACATCCAGCCAAAAAGATGCATGCTCCACGTACAGTAGTCCCATCCGGGACTTCCATGGCCTGATGAGTTGATTGTACGCCAAGTCCGGATCCTCGCTCCCCCGCAAAATATCCGACTCATCCGCAAACACAATCGACGCTATGTCCGTGATCCCGGGACGCACATCCAACAAATGATTTTCTGCCTCCGTGTACAGGCACGTCTCTGCCTCCACATTTGGCCGCGGCCCCACCAGACTCATTTCGCCCAGGAACACGTTCCAAAGCTGAGGGAATTCATCGAGTTTGAATCGGCGAATAAACCTGCCAATGCCTGTGATGCGCGGATCATCCCCCGCAGTCGAGGTCACACCGGAATCGTCGGCCCGATGAACCATGGACCGGAGTTTTACCATTTGAAATTTTCTCCCTCCGAGCCCCATGCGTTCGGGGATATAAAACGGAGACCGAAAATCCTGCAGCCACACCAGCACCGCCCCAACCAACAAAAACGGCGACAATAAAACCAACCCGATAAATGACGCCACAATGTCCAGCAGCCGTTTCACTCGCCACACATCTCCTGCGCGACTGCGACCACTGATTCCACTCCAACAGCCCGATAATATGCCTCCTCCATCCCGCCACTCGTCGGTGCTGGTGACGCCGGCAATGTCAACGCGCGACCACCACCCACACCCGCCACCACCGTCGCTGCCCAACCGCAATTTCCCCATGCCGCATCCACCACCAACATCCGACCCGTGCGGCCATAAGATTCACGCAGCACCGCCCAGTCTGCATCCAGCATCGGGTTTATCACCGGCACATCAATCACTTCACACGATTCGTCCATTGCCGCCGCCGCCGCACGACACACCGCCGCCCCGTAACCCGTTCCTACCAAGGTCAAATCAGTCCCTTTCTGTTGAACCCGTGGACGCATTGACCTCAAGTCAATCGGATCAACGGCATCCAAATCGGCCGCCTCTTCATAAAGCCACCGGTCATCGATATACACCACCGGGTCATCACATAAAACACTGGCCACCAACAAATCCCGAGCGTCCGCCGCCGTCGAGGGCATCACCACCCGCAGACCCGGCACGTGCGCATACCACGCGTGGAGCGCCTGTGAATGCTGCGCCCCTTGCTCGCCACCACGATTGATGATTGCCCTGACCGTTAACGGCACCGGAATGCCCCCCCCAAATATGTGGTTCCAGTTCGCCGCTTGGTTGACCACTGCATCCATCGCCAAGACAGCAAAATCCACCCGCGGGTGCACCACAATCGGCCGGTACCCCCCCAGTGCCGCGCCCAGTGCTGCACCTGTCGTAGCGGCCTCCGACACCGGTGTATCGATCACACGTTCCACTCCAAACTCCTTTTCCAAGTCCCGCATGCTGTTGCCCACGTACCAGGGACTCCACAGGCCTTGACCGATGCAAAACACTTTCGGCTGTTCCCGCATCAACCATCGGTGCGCTTCTAGGATGGCTTCGCAATAAGTCGTCATGAAAACACCCTATCCAATAATTCTGCCGGATTTGGCTTAGGCGCATTCATTGCCCGAGCCCAAGCCGCCGATACCGCATCACGCGCTGAAGTCCAGTCCGGCTCTTGGTCAAGCGCCTTGGCCAACCGGGAAACGGGATCACGCCTTTTCCACATCTCCAAGTCGTCTTCACGTTTCACTCCCACGTCCAAGTCCTCCCGAGGACCCACGTGCCCGCGCCAACGGTAGGTCACGGCTTCAATAAATTGCGGACCACTTCCAGCTCTGGCTTGTGCCGCCGCAGTGCTCATTGCTTCCGAGACCGCCACCACGTCATTTCCATCCACTCTTTGCCAAGGCACACAGTGCGCCTCCGCATAGCGGCAGGTCGAATCCGCCGGCTGCCTAAGCGACACATGCAGATGACTGGAGAACAGATTGTTTTCACAAATGAAAACCACCGGCAACCCCTTCACCGCCGCCAGATTCATGGATTCATGAAACACCCCTTCTTCCGTTGCTCCGTCCCCAAAAAAACTCACCGCAATCGAGTCGTCCCCATCCATCTGCGCGGCCAGCCCCGCGCCCACCGCAATTGGGATGGTTGCCCCCACAATGGGCACCGAACCCCAAAAATGATTTTCCACATCACGCAAATGCATGGAACCGCCCATCCCGCGGGAGCATCCCGTCTCTCTCCCCAAAATTTCTGCCAACAGACTTTCAACCGACGCCCCCAAGGCCAGAAAATGCCCATGGGAACGATGCGCTCCAAACACTCGATCGCCTTCGCAAACATGCCCGGCCACCCCCACCGCAACAGCCTCCTGGCCAATCGCCAAGTGGCAGGGACATTTCACCTCTCCCGACTCAACGGCGCCACCAATACGTTCCTCAGCCGAGCGGATGAGCATCATCTGCTCCAGCATGGCCTGGGCCTCAGCCGTCGGCAGCCCGGCCAAATCGATTGGCTCATGACATTGGGCCGGATCCCCCAAAGGACCAAGTGCGGCTGAATTCGGTTCACTCATAAAAATCGCGTATGGCCTCACACACGTAGTCCACCTCTTCGTCGGTCAACGAGGTGTTCATTGGTAAAAGGAAACACCGTTTAAAAATTTCCTCCGTTCGGGCTAGCGAAATTCCCTCCAGACCCAAGCCGCTCAGTTGATGCACCGGCTTGCCGCCCCACTGGATAATGGTGCCCACTCCCCGGGAATCCAAGTGCGCCCGCAAGGCATCGCGCCGATCCGCCTCCACCTCGTAATTTTGGTAGACATCAAAATGATCACCGTCATCCGGACCCGGCGGCAAGGTCATGACTGACAGGCCCGAGAGGCCCATTCGATACCGCGCAGCAATCTCACGCCGGCGCTCAATTTCCGACGGATAATGCCTAAATTTTGCCAGCAATACTGCCGCCTGCACCGTGTCCAATCGCGAGTTGACACCCCAAGACACCACCTCGCCCGCTTCGTTTCGGCCATGATCGCGCAACAACCTCAATTGCCCTGCCATCCCGTCATCATTGGTCAACACTAGACCACCATCGCCCAGACACCCCAACAACTTTGCCGGATACAAGCTGATCATGCCCGCCAGACCAAATGTCCCCGCGCATCGGCCACGATATCTTGAGCCCAATGCCTGCGCCGCATCTTCCACCACCAGCAGCCCCCGCTCGTCCGCCAAGTTCATCAACTCATCCATGTTGCAAGTACGGCCATTGAGCTGCGTCGGGACGATAGCCCTTGTCTTTTCCGTAATCGCCGCCGCTGCCGAATCCAAATCCATGAGGTGGTCCGCCCCGCATTCCACCAAAATCGGGGTGGCTCCATTGAAATGCGCTGCCGCCGCAGTAGCCACATACGTATGCGACGCCATGAGAACCTCATCACCCGGCTCCACCCCAGCCGCACGCAGCGCCAAGGTCAGGCCATCGGTTCCATTAGCCACCCCAATCGCATGGCGCGCCCCGACAAATGCCGCCACCACATTCTCGAATTCCCGCACTTCATCCTGAAGGATGTATGCCCCGCGTTCGGCGGTCTTTAGGAATGCCTCCAGCACCTCCTCACGGTGTTGCTCGAACACATGCGGATATCGGAAAAATGGAACCTCCATCGCCACGGCGGATGACAATAAAAAAACCGCCCCGGGCAATCAATCCCAATGGATTCACTGCCCGAGGCGGTTCCTCGACCAAATCAAGATTAGGTCTCTGCCTTGACCACTATTTTAAAAGCCCAACTTTTGGGAACCCCGGGCCATTTGTCACAGTCATTGAGCCAACGCGCAGTCCGCACTTCCCCAGCCAAGGGCTGCAAGATCGGGGCCATGAAAGAAAAGGCGCCAAAGTGTTCCACTGACAGCCCGGCAAAATAACCCCCAGCTAGATCCAGCCATTTTCGGGAGGGAATTCGCCGGTTTACCGTAGCCGTCCTCCGTCCTCGCAGCCAATGCCGCCAGCGGTTGAGACGGTACACGGGACTGTGGTTGAACGAATCCACCGCGATGAACCACCCTCCCGGCTGCAACACCCGCCTCAATTCACTCAAAACTTTTTCCCAGTCCCCATACGACAATCCACCGGCGCAAATCACCCCGCTGAACGCTCCATCCTCAAATGGCAACTCCTCACAATCACCCTCGCACCACCTTACCCTTTCCCTCAATTCCTCTGGGCACCGCTTCTCAGCGAGAAATAGGGATTTGCGCGACAAATCTAGCCCAGTTACCCGCGCGCCAATTTGCGCAGGAAAAAAACTGAATTGGCCATCCCCACAACAAATATCCAACACCTCATCCCCGGGCGAAACCGCCTGCCCCAGCAATTCCTCAAACCGCAGATACGGCCGGCGTAAAACCAAAGGCATCCCGGCTGAACCCAGACATAATTGCGTTTCCTGTGTTTTCAGTGCTGTTTCAGCGAGTTGCTCAAACCGCTGCCTCTCCACTTCTTTGTCAGATACCGGCACTTTAGTTATTGCCTGATCCATTTTGCGAAAACCGTCCCGCGACCTCCATCAAGTGATTGGCAAATTTTGGATAAACCCGTTCCGCATCAAACATTTCCTCAAACAACCTTCCCGAATTCCGCTTCATCGTCTTTAACCTGCTGCCATCCTCAATCGATTCTTCAATTCTATCCGCCAGATCTTGGTCATCGCCCCACGAATAAGCCAAGCCACACCCATACTCATTCACCAATTGGCCCACAAGACTGTTTGCCGGCGACACCAACAACGCCATCTCCGCCGCTAGGTACTCAGTCGTTTTATTGTTCACCGACACTCGAAAATCCGGCCGGTCAGCCAACGGCACCACGCCAACGTCACTCGCCCGCAGCAACTCAAACACCATGGAACGATCCACCCAGCCCGGAAAACAAATCCTCTCTGATTGTCCCGCCACTTCCTCAACTTTTCCCCGCATATCTCCATCACCACAAAAAACAAATTCACAATCCGTCCCCCGTTCACCCAGTAACGCCGCCGCCCGTGCGACCGTTTGTACATCATGCGCATTACTGATGGATCCCACAAAGACAACCCGGGACACCTTCGACTCTAAGTCCACTCCCTGTTCCCGCCAATACTCAGTCGCCGCCCGCCGCTCATCCTCAGTACCTTGGCTGCGGCTGTATCCAATCGGGAAAACCGCGTCATTCCTCCCCCTCTCACGCCGCGCGCGCCGAAGACCCCACCGCATGAAGTCGGGCGTAATCCCCAGAACCCCGTCCGCCCGGCTGCAGGCTCGGTCATACATCCATTCCAATGGAGTCAATCCCACCCGGGCCAACGGCCGCTGCCAATCAGGCAGCACATTGTAGAAAATATCCGGCCACCAATCACGAACATCCACCAATACGGGCGCGCCATGTCTCTTTGCCTCGTCAATCAAACCCAACGCCAGCTCTGCCGTTGGCAACGATGCCAGAACAACATCCGGACGAGGCAGCTCGCGCGCAATCGCCCGAAACGAGCGCGCCACACACCAATGATCCCACATCCGTTCCAAGCTCACATTTCGCCGGTAACCCGGCCCATTCAACAAAACCAACTCAATCCCCAACTCCTCAAATTCCACCGCAAATTCAGCCGATCGCTGCTGTTTCATCCCGTGGTCAAAACGAGAGGAAATCCAAGTCACCTCGTGCCCTTGACGGCGCAGCACCCCCGCCAACAAGCCCAACCGCATTGGCCGATTTCCCGGCCGGGGCGCAATAGGTGCCTCTCCAATATGCGCCAGCCAAACCCTCATCCGCGAGCCGTCCCTTCCCTGACACATCCGGCCACATACTCTTGTTCCTCACGCGTTATTTCCGGAAAAATAGGCAACGACAACACTCGCTCTTGGTTTGCATGTGCATGGGGAAAATCCGCCGGCGTGTGGCCCAAGTATTTGTACGCACTGTAAAATGGCAGAGCCCGGCCGTAATTCACCCCTGTCGCCACATGGCGTTCCTTTAAATAACTTCGAAGCTCATCACGCCTCTCCACCCGAATCATGTACAAATGGTAAACATGCTCCCGATTCGGGGCGACATGGGGTATCTCCACTCGCTCCACCCCGGCAAGCAATTCATCATAAATCTCCGCCGCGGCCCGGCGCTGACGGGTCCACTCCTCCAAGTGTGGCAACTTCACCCGTAACACCGCCGCCTGCAGACCATCCATCCGACTGTTGATTCCCTCTATCACATGCTCTCCCTTCCCTCCATGCCGCGCAAAAAGGCGCATCCAATCCGCCAGGTCCTCCCTGTTTGTCACCACCGCCCCGGCATCACCCATCGCCCCAAGGTTTTTGCCCGGATAAAATGAAAACGCCGCCACATCCCCAAATGTTCCCACCCTCTGGCCCCGCAATGTGGCCAAGTGCGCCTGCGCACAATCCTCCACCACCCACAGTCCATGTTCGTCCGCGATCTCCCGAATGACATCCACATCCGCGGATTGCCCACACAAGTGCACCACCACAATCCCCCGTGTTCGGTCCGTAATCTTGTCCCGCACCGCCTCAGCATCCAGATTAAAAGTTCGCTCTTCCGTATCGCAAAAAACCACCCGCGCGCCGGTCTGCGTAATCGTCTCCGATGTCGAAATCCATGAATGCGCCGTCGTGATCACCTCATCCCCCGACCCCGCACCCAGCGCCCGCAAGGCAATATACAAGGCATCCGTCCCATTCCCGCAAGACACACAATGACGCGCCCCCAACACCGTCGAGAACTCTTCCTCAAACGGCTCCATGTGGCGACCCCGGATAAAATCTGAACCCGCAATCACCTCTGCAATGGCCGCATCCAACTCATCTTTCAACTCCACGTACTGCCTGTGCAGATCCACGAACGGGACGTTCATACATCCCCCTTTCCAGCCGGCCGCCCCAGCCGGCAGTTGGCCCGCCCACTACCTGGTACTACCTCATGCCCCGTATCCACGGACTCATAAATCGCCGAGATCAATTCCAAGCTGCGGCGCCCTTCCAATCCATCCACCATTTGCTGCCCGTCATGGTTGATACAATCCACCACATGCTCATAATAGCACTTGTGGGCAAACCCAAATGGATGCTCCGGGTTGCGGCCATGCGTCTCAAAAATGTCCGCATCTTCAGGAGCTCCATTCTCGAAATCCCATGTCACCAGCTCATTCGCCGCAAACCCGCCGATAACAACCGCTCCCTTTTCCCCCAACAGAGACAACGATCCCTCCAAATCTCGCGGCCGTGTCGCTGTCGTAGCCTCAATCACACCCAGTGCCCCGCTTTTGAATCGCAACGTCACCACCGCCATGTCCTCAGCCTCGATATTCGCCAATGCCCGCGAAGCTTTCGCAAAGACACTCTCCACCTCCCCCATCATCCAAACCAACAAGTCGATATGATGGCTCGCCTGATTGGCCAGCACCCCACCATCATGCTCCCAGGTGCCGCGCCACTGCGCTGAATCATAATACGCCTGCCGCCGGCACCACCGCACCCGCACTGTGCCCAGCGTCAACCGCCCAAAACGGCCTGCCTCAAGCGCCCCGCGCAACGCCTTCACCGACCGATTCATTCGGTTCTGTTTCACCACGAACAACTTCACCCCATGCCGATCGCATGCCTCAATCATCCTATCCGCATCTTCCAGACGCAGAGCCATGGGTTTCTCCACCACGATCGGCACCCCATGCCGGGCCAGTTCCACCACGTTTCCCGCATGTACCCCACTCGGTGTCAGAACAGTCACGGCGTTCACTCGCCCAGAACCCATCATTTCTTCAATCGAACCAAATCCCACAACCCCGAAACGCCTTCCAAAATCCCCTGCCAGCTCCCCATTCACATCACACACCGCCCCCAACGACGCTCCGGCCACTTCACCCTGTCCCAACAAATTCGCGTGTCTCTCCGCAATCTTTCCGCACCCGACCAAGCCAAATCTAATATCGCTCATTTCACATCCGATCGCGCCCCGTGGCAATCCGGCGCCCAAACCGGTACAACCAATGCGTCCGACAACTCAACACCCGACTTACCCGGTAACGCGAATGAGACACCGGGTCGGCCCTCATGATTCCGCCCCACTCACTCTCCCCAAACCCCAGCTTCTTGCACACAAACTGTATCAATTCACGCTTTTCACCATCTTCGAACAATGGTTTTTCCAATTCCGCCAACGCCTCTTCACGTGTCGTTTGCCCAGCACAAATCAGCGAAGATAAATGAGATCGCCGCTTGTCCACTCCGAATTTTTCCGGCAAATAATACTCTTGGAAAAAACGCGTAAAAATCGATTCCCCGTGCTTTCTCCCATACCGCCTCCAGCCAAGCTCTTTCTCCAGCAGGCTCATGGCCTCCCGCTTGTTAAAATCAAAGAAATTCAGGATTGGCAAAAAACGAATCCCTCGGGCCAGAATCGCCCAAGCAAAACCCGCCGGCGACAAATGCGGATAAGACCGCAGCACCCCTTCGCCATGACGATTGTTGATATCTTTAATATTGATCCAATCCTTGTTGTCATGCGCCCACCCACCCGATTGAACAATCCCCTCCCCATTCAGGTTGCTGCCCGAGAGAATGAATCTCACGCCAAAACGCCGTGCCTCGCGAAACAATGTGGCATTAATCGCGTGATCCGTCGTCATCTCCACATTACCCACTGACGCACGGAAAAATGCCTTTTGGAGTCCACGAAACTCCCCCCAATCCAAAACCTCCGTGTGAAGGTCGATCCCCAGCCCCTTGACGATTCGTTCAATATTCGAAACCGCCAACTCCGAGTTCCAACCGTTATCCATGTGCACCGCCAATGGCCTTAACCCCAGCTCCCGAACCACCAGCCAAGCCACATAGGAACTGTCCACACCCCCGCTCAAGCCAATGATACAATCATACCTCTTTCCGCGCCCGGCACTTCTAAGCTGCTCCGCCAATCCCTTCGCTCGCCGCCGCCCCTCAGCTCCCAAATGCAACTCTTTCCTCGCCCGCTCCTGAAATTCATGCCAGTGGTGACTCACGCCCTCCTCATCAAACTGAATCTCCGGATCCGAAGTATCCATCACTGTTCGATTGCAAATTCTATACTCGCGCATCCCCTGTCTAACCCCCATTTGAAACAAACCCCAACCCCGAATAAATTCCCAGCATCACCTCCCGCTCGCGCTCCCAATTACATTCCTCAGCCACCCTTTGGCACCCCTCCTTGGCTCTCGCCAACTCCTCTCCATCAATCTCCAGAATCTTTTCCCGCAAGCTTTCCGCTGAATCCTTCACTGTCCATCCACACCCATACCCCGTCACCACCCGATCCACCTCCGGCAAGTCACTGAAAACCACCGGCACACCCGCATGCGTGTACTCAAACAGCTTATTCGGCAGACAAAACAAATGGTTTAGACATGTGTCGCCGATCAAATGCAGCCCCAAATCCGCCCCCTGCGTCAACGATGGCATTTCATCCGGAGAAACGGGCTCATGATAATGAATGTTCGAACATTGTGCCGCCTTCTCCCTAATCCGACCCACCAGTTCACCAAACCCGAGTAACACCAAATGAAACCGTTCAGGCAATCCTGAAAACGCGTCTAACATTGTTTCCACTCCACGTCCAGCCTCCAGCCTCCCCTGATGCAGGCAAACCAATGCCTCATCACCAATCTCAAAACGGCTCCGAAAATCTTTCCCGCCGCCCCCCTCCTTCCTGTTGCCTCGCGCCGGAACATTGCGCACCACGTAAACCCGCCTCAGTCCAAAACGGTCCCGATACCAGTGCGCAATCGAGTCACTCACAAACACATGCGCATCCGCCTCATGAATGCAAACCCACTCCACCAACTTCGCCAACCATTTCCGTCCACCCCTCATGGATTCCGTTTCGGTTTCCAACTCATGCGCATCATAAATCAGTCTCGCCCCAGTCAAGAACCTAAGTGCCACACATACCGGAAACGCCGACAAACTATGACAATTGATGCAGGACAGTTTCTCCCCACGAAAGCGCCCAAAAATCAACCCACTCCACTCCAGAAAACGCAACAACCGATAAAGCAAATCCTGCCGATCCGAATTCAGTCGCCCGCGAAGCCGGCATATCTCCACGCCTGATCCTCCCAATTCCCGCTCCTCCAAGCCCGGCCGCCATACTCCCACAAATACCACTTCTGAAAACAATCCCGACCCAACCAACGCCCTCCCAGCCCGACCCATACGCGACTCAAACTCAAACGTCGAGGGATACACATGCACGTTCACTCCCAACCCCGCCTTTGCTCCGATCCCGCTCATTCCGGACGCCCAAGTCTGTCCATATATTTAAAATACAACTTGCGCATCGCCAGCCATCCCACATGCCGGTTTGCCAAAATATCAGGCACCTCATCCGAACCATTGAAATCCATCGGTGCCTCCTCATACCGCTGAACAAACTCAGTACAACTCAGCCAAACCACGTCATCACGCCCAACCATCTCCTCCAGCATGAGATTCAACTTTTCGCGGTTTTCACGCGACGGCTGAAAATCACGATAATAATAATCAAATTTTAAAAGTGAATAACTGTGCATGAACAAATTGAGTACACGTACGTCCATTTCATGCGCTTTTCGGATAAACCTGTGAAATTCATCCAGCGTCAGGTCTTCCAAGTCTGTCTTCATCATTTTGCGGTAACACCCGAATGTGCGCCCGCCCAACCGCACACCCACCGTGTAATTGCACACCGTCACTGGCAATTCCACCACCCCGCCTCGCTCCACGACCTGATTGCGAGTCCATGTCAATTTTGAGTTCCCATGGGCAGCATTCATGCTTGAGTCCACGCGAAATCCAACCTCCTGAAGCGCGCACACCGTATCCTCGTTGATCGAATATCCTCCACTACGATGTGCCACGGGCCGGACCCCCGTCCATTTCTCAAGCAGATTTGTGCCCTCACTCAACACCTCAACCTGTTGCTGCCGTGTCAACTTTGCCATGAAATCCTGCTCTTGGGATCGATACGAGCGCTCCCGTTTCATTTTGCGCACAGCCGCAAAATCACAGGGGTCATCCCGCCAGGAAGGATGCGTGTGCAACTGCACATCCTGCCCCAACTCAAGCAATTCATTACACACCCGTTTCATGGGCTCCTCGCCATGAAACGTGTACTCATAGACATCCACAAAAAATGTTGCTGACACACCGTGTTTCCGGAAAAGGCGCGCCAACAACATCACCCCCCACTCTTCATCCAGCCCCACATCACCACGCAACATCTGGCGAAATGGCTCCCGCCCATGCGTCCCCTCCACATCAATCGTGGGAAAAATATATAGCATCATGCCGGAGCAGCGGCAGGTTTTCGGCCGAGAATTACAATATTCGTCTCGCACCCCGTCAACGGAAATAATCCCCCGTTCAACCACGAGCACATCTGTGGCAATTTTTCAGAACGCAATATCAAACCACTGAGCCAGCCAGCCAGCCCCAACAATTTTGACATCCCTGGAACAGACATCCATCGGGCGGCACGCCGAAATTTTTCCTTGCTACCCTTTAACCCAGGTTCCGACCCTTCCTCCCAATACATTTTAAACAAACACACTTTCATAAGAGGGCTCGTGATCTTATGATAAAGCCAGTGATGCTCAACCCTCTCAATCTCCACCTCCATACCCTCTTCTACAAAGCCCCTCGCCTCAGCCCGTGTAAAATATCCCTGCCCCAATACCGACGCAAAAAGCATGACTCCCCCAGGCTTTAATAGGCCCTCAATCTCATCCTGCCATCGCTTGCGAATATCCGGCGCCAAATAATAAAACACCTCTGATGCCACCACCAAATCCCATGAACCGGCGGGCTGCTGGGCCTTCAGCAAATCGCTCGCTTCGAACCTCAAATCAGGATATCGCACTCTCGCTCTGTCGACTGCCTCCTTTACAAAGTCAATCCCCAAACAATCTTGCGCTTCAACTTTCTCGGCAATTCGCGCCGTTAATTCCCCCGTTCCACATCCCAAATCCAAAACGCGTGAGCCCTTCTTGATTCCTCCATGCCCGAGAACCTCACAAATCCCCTTGTGCCGAAATTTTTGGTAACCGCTCGACTGGTGCCCAAAATATGCTGCCGGATTCTCCACTCCCTGTTTTGCATATAAGTGGGCAAACCAATCCCGCGAGCCCCATTCACATTCAAAATCTTCACTCACTCCAGCCAATGCGGCAACTCCCTGCCTGAAATCTCCGAAAACCTCTGCACGTCTTCACGGAAGTAAGGGGCAACAAATTTTTTATCCCCCTTTGAAAGCACGACCTTCTTCTGGTGGTTCATCGCCAATAACGCCCCCCATGCCCCGACACTCCGTGCTTTAATAGAATCCCACATATCCTCCATGCCACAGGCTGCCATCGCCGAATCTACCCTGCGTTTTGTGCCCAATAAAACCCTGTTCACCCCCTCCGATTTAACCTTGCCGCCCGATTTTTCCCTCTTCGCCATGGCCGCCATGCCTTCAATTAAATCAATCCCCATGAAATCGAACAGTGGCCTCAAAAAAATATCCGCACCCTTTAGTAAATCTTCATAAAATAAAACGCACATGTTTTTAGCATCGAAGTATTTTAAATATGCACCAAGAATCTGCCCATATAGACCTCGGGCAAGAAGAACAGGGTAATCTTCACAGGCCTTGTTAAATGAAATCCCCTTGTTCAATTCACCCATCCGGATTGATCTAAGATAATCCGAATAGGCCCTTTCCGCCGGGTGTCGCACCACTATGAATAGTTTTGCCTTGGGAAGGCATGAAAAAATACGCGCCGGCACCGTCGCCAAATGCTCTGGATACGAGTAAGAAATGGAAAAGTCGACCACCACACGCTTTCCCGACAACCCCTCGAACTGTTTTCTATACCAACTCTCTCCCAGGTCCCAGTTGTCGGAAAAAAAATGAAGACCGCCCTCTTTTCTTTTGCCCACATCCGGATGCTCGTTCAACACACGATGCGTCCACGAGCTGGCACATCGCCGGCACCCAATACCAACATAATTTGGAATTGCAAACCCACTCATTCTTTGGCCGGCGCCAGGTTGCCGGCGAAATGCCTTGGCAAAATTCCCATGAATTTCATCGCCCGCACCAGCCTTGGCGTCAGTCGGTTTCCCCTCAAATTCAGCAGCCATGCATGATTGCAATAGTCTCGGTGCGAACGCATCGGAGCGTCCATTATTTCACCAAAACTCTTCTTGTCCAATCCGAGCTTTTTAAGCACATAAGCCCGGTCTTTACGCATCAAATCCGGCGAACAAGCCGGTTCCCGCAAGGCCTCCAACGCGTCCCCCCGTGCCATCTGCCCTGAAACCACCAACACGGACAAGTAAGACTTTCTCTTGTCTATGCCAAATTTTTCGGGCAGCACTTGCGACTGGAAAAAGCGTGTATAAATTGACTCATAATGTTTCCCCCCGTAGTCACGCCAATCTAGCTCATCGGCCAGCACTTGCATGGCATCACTCTTATCGAACTTTATATAATTCAGAATCCCCACCTGCTTCACCCTCTGCACAGCAGCCGACCAACCCAATCGCGCCAGATTAAAATGCGGGAATGTCCGTAAGGGCACCCTGCCAAATTGCCGGTGCACGCCTCGTATATACCTCCAATCCAAAGCACTGTATGTCCATGCCCAAGGCGAAATGCCCTCAGTAACATAATTCCTGCCATTTAAAATATAACGCACCCCGTGACGCGCGGCAGCCTCCTGAAGTACGGCCCGGATGGCATGATCTGTCGGGATTTCCCCGTCCGGTGTTGAGGCGCGCAGCATGCTCAATTGTAGATCGCGAAATTCCTCCCACTGAAGAACATGAGTATCCAAATCAATGCCCAATCGCTCCAAGGCTCTCTGGATATTGGCTACCGCCAATTCGGAGTTCCAGCCGTTGTCCAAGTGAACCGCCAACGGCCGAAGTCCCAATTTTTTAACCACATATGCCACATACGTACTGTCCACTCCGCCACTTACACCGATCACGCAATCATAAGCCCGGCCATGTCCTTCGGCTTTAACCTGTCCCACAAGCTGGTCCAGTTCGCGCTTTAACCTGTCGCGGCCTGAAAACCGTGCCCGCTCCTGCAGATATTCACGACAGTGATTGCAAATCCCTTCAGAGTCAAATTCAATGTACGGATCCGAAGTGTCCATGACACAACGGCCGCAAATCTGGTGGCTCTCACTCCTCACGCTCATTTGCATGCTTCCGCCATCAACCTGACCATTTCTGCCGCCGGCGCATCATTAACCACTTCCAATGGTGCTCTGACGGCATCACCGTCCAGACGTGAAAGCGCCATCAAGATTTTATCGCGCGATGCCCCCACCAGCTCATTCCAGCCTGCATCAACTGTTTCTCCCCACTCAGTCTCCTCGCGAAGCGTAATGCACGGCGTTCCCAACCAGCATGCCTCCTTTTGTATCCCCCCGGAATCCGTTAAAACGGCCTCAGAATCTTGAATCAAGGCCAGCATTTCAAGATACCCGACGGGGGGGATCACACGTACATTATCCCCAAATTCCTCTTCAAGACTCCCCAACCCGCGATGCCGCTCGATCCAATCAGACGTCCGTGGATGCATTGGAAGGATCACTCGTCGACCACACGCATTCAAAGCCTCAACGATGGCGTTCAAGTTTTCCGCATTATCCGTATTTTGCGGCCGATGGATAGTCGCCAACAAATATGGCAAATCATCACTTTCGAATGATTTTGCAACTCCCCTAAAAATCTGGCTGGCTTCAAACATCACATCCCCAACCAAATGTACCCCCTGCGCGATCCCCTCCAGTTTCAAATTTTCCACCGCAATCGAGGTGGGGCAAAACAACAATTCAGAACACCGATCCGTCAGCACCCTATTATGCTCCTCTGGCATTTGCCTGTTATACGACCGCAGCCCCGCCTCCACATGTGCCACTCTCAACCCCATTTTCACAGCCACCAGTGCTGCCGCCAAGGTGGAATTTGTATCCCCATACACCAGCACCCAGTCCACCTCCCGTCCGCATAACTGCTCCTCCAATCCCATCATCATTTCACCTGTCTGCTTACCGTGACTGCCAGATCCAATCCTCAAATTAACCGCTGGTCGCGCCAACCCAAGCTCCTCAAAAAAAACGGCGGACATCTCCTCATCATAATGCTGCCCCGTGTGAACTAAAAACTCATCCACGCCAAACGCCGACAAAGCCCGCGAAACCACCGATGCCTTGATAAATTGTGGACGCGCTCCAATAACCGTGAAAACCCGCATCCCCATTAGGGTAACTCTTTGTCTAGCACTTCAGGCGGCGGAACATTGATCAGCACCGCCCTGTGCGGTCCCTGAAATACGAACATCGCGCCCGCTGCCACTGCTGGAATGCCCACCTCGACCGCCTTCCGAAAGTCTTCCACACTCCCCGCTCCTCCACACAAAATTACTGGCACTGACACCGAATCCGCCACACTTCGCGCCAACTCCAGGTCATATCCCCCCATGCTGCCATCGCGCTCAATCGAGTTGAGCAAAATTTCACCCGCTCCCAAGTCTTCAGCGCGGCGCGCATATTCCGCCGGCCCCATTCCCGTGCTCACCCGCCCTCCCCGGATACAAACATCACGCCCACCAAGAAATTTGTTCCGGACATCCATCGACACCACAATGCTCTGGCTGCCAAATTCCCTGGCTGCTTTTTCAACCAATCCGGGATCCTCATGGGCCGCCGTATTAAACACACACTTCTCTACGCCTGTTTTAAACAAGCGCCTCACTTGATCCAGCGTGGAAATCCCACCGCCATAAGTCAACGGCATAAAACACTCACTTGCAAACTCCCCCAAATAATCCACCCGCGGCCCCTCCTCGGCGGGGGTCGCCCCGATATCCAGTACGCAAATCTCGTCTACCTCCTTGTCATTAAAAATTTTGAGTATATTTATTGGATCCCCAAGGTACACGCCTCCGTCGAATTTTTTTGTTTTGTAGAAACCTTGCCCCTTTAACAGCAAAACAGGAATAACTCTTGTCCTTCTCAATTTGCCTGACTCAATTTTAGAAAATAGCGCATCAAAGCCATCCCGTGGCGATGACTTTTTTCCGGATGGAATTGAACTCCCAGAACACGCCCGCTCCGAATTGCGCTTACAAATTCCACACCCTCATAATTTGTCACCGCCCAGCAAGCCGGCGAATCCAAGCCATCAACATAATAAGAATGAACAAAATAGAAACGATTGGCATCTCCAAAATTGCCATCTCGAAATTCCACCGCATTCCACCCCATATGAGGCACTCTACGCCGCCTACCATCTATGCCCAACTCATCAAATTTGCGTGTTGTTAAGTCTACCCAGCCTAAGCCCTGCCTTTCCCCTTCTTCACTGAATTTAGTCAGTATTTGCATTCCCAGACAAATTCCCAAAACCCAACACCCCCTGCCTCGCGCCTCATTTAGGGGCTCCACCCATCCGCCCTCTTGCAGCCTCTTCATGACTTCTCCAAAATGCCCCACACCAGGAATAATCAAGCAATCAACCATCCTAACGTCTTCAGGCTCACTCACAAGTTCCGCCGCCCCTCCCACGTATTTAACCATGTTCAAGACAGAGCCTGCGTTACCTGCCCCGCAATCCAACACCCTAACTCGTTTTAGTGCCATTTACACCCTGAACATTAATATGATTTATGGGACATCCTTATTTTACAAATGTTCTTAATGCCGATAACCTAATAAAATAAAACGCACCCCTCAGAGCAACTGGCTGAATTAAATCCAGATTTCAATCAAGCCTAAGCCCCGCTAAGTCCCTAGATTTCGACACTTTAAGTAAATTATTGGCAAATTTTTCATAGTTTTTTTTAGAGTTGGCACACTCTTCCCACTTCAATCTGGCCCTCTCTTTTTTAGCCTCCAGCACTGAGGGGGCCCCCAGCATTTGGCCAATATGATTAGCCAGTTCCCGCTCGTTTATCTCGTTACATATCAGCCGCCCCACCGATTCTTCAACTTGGTCAGCCACTCCTCCAGAGTCTGTCGCCAACACTGGCAACCCGCAACTCAGCGCCTCACTTACAGCTAGCCCCCACCCTTCGGAACGACTTACATGAACGAATAAATCTGCTGATATTTTCTTGTAGTAATTAACCACATCAGTAATTCCCCTAACCATTATCACGGAAAGATTGCTCGGAGCTTCATGGCATATAAGTTGTTTAATAGATTTATCCATTTTCCCCCAAAGCATATGCCTCCACTCATATTCACATTTAGTGTTATTTTTGGCAAGCAAAATCATTGCCTTGGCTAATAAATCGTAGCGCTTCAATTCAACCATTGAACCACATGAAAGAATACGGCGGCGCCCATCAGTTGATTGCTTTATCATAAACCCAGCTTTAGGCACACCATTTCGGGCCACAGTAGATTTGCTCTTCAAAGACTTTTTTTGACGTATCAAGAAATCACGCAATGAACTGGACACGGGGAAGAGCCAGTCGACGGCCTCTAATCCAGCCCTTTTGTATGGAATATAGAGGGACTTATGATTTTCCTCCCGAACATCCCCTCCAATACATCTACTCACTACCCGATATCCATTTCTACCCGAAACACCCTTGCATATCCCAAGCGTGACCGGACTAAGTGAATTCGTGTAGAGCAGCGACCCGCGGCCATCAACTGGCAAAACATTCCGCACCCAACGCGCAACCGCTAAAGCTGTCAGTCCTCCCGCTAAAATCCGCCTCACTCCCCCCTTCATCCCGCGTATTTCTGTCCGCACATTTTTATCCTCTAACGCTGTTAGCCACAGCAAGGGATTCCACACACGGCTAGCCCGCACTGCGGAAAAACTCTTATCCACAGACACCCCCTCCGGCAACGGCATACACTCACGCCCACTATAATATGGTATATTTACTATTTTTTCGAATTTTTTATGCAAATACGGCAGTTCAGGCTCTGAAAAAGATCGGTCAGCGGCATCTATATATGGGAATCCAGTGGTAAAATGATATAAAGTATTTCTCGCCGGAACCTTATTCATGCTGGCAGTAATGGGTTCATATGGCGGCCCTTAACTTTGAAATGAATTCTGAATCGCTATAGCGCCCTGCATTGTGCGAATGATATTCACTTATCTTTGACATGCCATGCTGGCCTTTTTCTAGGTACAGCTGGTAGTTAAGGTCACGGTTGTCTGCGGAAATACAAAAATATTCCCCGCAATCAGCTGCATGCGCCATTTCCTCCCGCGTCAGCAGTGTTTCATAAAGCTTTTCACCATGCCGGGTTCCTATTATTTGGCTTGGGTGATTCGGCTTTCCTGCATATTTCTTTATGCATCTGGCCAGTTGCTCCATTGAAACTGAGGAGGCCTTTTTAATAAAAATGCTACCGTTGGCCCCTTTTTCAAATGCAAATTGAACAAGAGCAATTGCATCATCTAGGCTCATCATAAACCGCGTCATTGCCGGATCTGTTATTGTCACCGGCTTATTTGTTTCTATTTGGCTAAGAAACAGAGGGATTACCGAGCCCCGTGACGCCATGACGTTCCCATAACGCACCCCGCAAACAACTAAGCCCGTTCCCTCTAGGCTCCTTGACTTGGCAACCATTACTTTTTCCATTAGCGCCTTAGTTAGGCCCATTGCGTTAATTGGATAGACTGCTTTATCAGTGCTCAAAACAACAACTTTTGAAGCGCCCCTCTCTGCGGCTGCATCAATGACATTTTCAGTTCCGAACACATTTGTCCGAACTGCTTGCAGCGGATAAAATTCACATGAAGGAACCTGCTTTAAAGCCGCCGCATGGAAAACATAATCAACACCTCGCATTGCATCCTTAACCGAGTTTAGATCACGCACATCCCCCAAGTAGAAGGACAAGCGTTCATTGCCGTACAACTTTCGCATATCATCCTGTTTTTTTTCATCACGTGAAAAAATTCGTATCTCACCTAGCCCATGGTTAGCAAACCGACGAATCACTGCATTCCCAAAAGAACCTGTGCCTCCGGTTACAAGCAAAGTTTTGTCTTTAAACATAATTTATTTTCCCGTGATCTTCATAATGGCCCGCCGCATTAATACTGCCAGATACCATATATGCATTCTTAGCCAACTACTCGAACGCAGCCGTTGATAGTATTTTCTAGCCCGGTATTCACCGACCCAATCGCCAAGTGACTCCCGCTCCGCAGCTGCTTCAGTGTAACACTTGGCTCCAGAACATACTTTCAAATTTATGCCCTTCTCTCGTAGGTGATGCGAATGAATCAAGTCCTCGCAATATGCTTTGCCATGGAATGGAAAATAATCTTTGGTTATGAGGTTTCGCCGGTTGTGCAACACACAACCTCCACTAACCCACTCCACTTCTTGGATTTCTTCAACATCTTTATGAAATCGTGGGCCAAAACAATGGCCGGATAAAGTTACCTTGCCTGGTTGAAACCCTCGCCGCCCATTCATAATGAATAGATTCACTCGATTAAAAAATCCTTTCCATTTTTCTCTGTGCAACGGTTTTGAGGACAAACGACCAAGAAACACTGGAGCCAATGCAATTCCGTCTTCCGTCTCTTTAGCATAATTCAACAATGTCTCAAGGCACTGCTCCTCCAGCGCCACATCGTCATCCAACTGCAAGACCCATTCGCCCGCTGCCATCTGAAAGCCTTTCGCGCGTTGGGCAACTTGCCCTCGTTTTTCCGTGCGAATCTCTCGCAACGGAGGACTGAAGTCGATGCGGGCTGCTAGCTCCTGACCCTCGGGCAAGCACACAAGCACCTCGTCAGGGGTCAGGCTACCATGAAGTAGGTGACAGAGTGTGCTCTCCAAACGTTTACCTCCCAAGGTTGGGATAACGCAGCTGAGTTTGCCCATTTTTAATGCCCGGGAACTTCAGAGCCAGCCGATGCCGGGTTTGCAATCACCGACGCCAACGTCTCTACATTTAATGGTTGGAATATGCGCTGACAATGAGCCAGCGCTTGTGCCTCCGATTGGGTTCGACTTACTATATCGTCTCCCAAGTCTTTGACTGCGCCTGCGCGAAACTCACCCGGCGAGGTAACCGTCTCCTGCCAAGAACCGGCTTGGTGAATGGGGTTGAAATTCAATTCATCCGTTTTCGCAAAATAAAATGGCTTTAACCCCGCTAACACCGCCTGCACTACCGCGCCGCTGCCGCGATACAAAGTCCACCGACTGCGCTGAAAATCCTCCTCAATCGCCCGTTCCGATCTTTCCACGTTGGCCGGCCGTTCTCGCCATCCTTTCACCTGCCCTAGGATAGCTCGAAACGGCATCACCGGGTGGGATCGAAAAATAAATTTCCAGCCGGGATTTTCTCGGGCGCATTGCAACGCAAACTCAAACAAAACCGTGCATTCATCAGGAATCCCTTCGGGCACGACCAGGCACACCGGCTCTGCGGAGGCAACCGACTTTTGATGGCCAGTTGGCGCTTTATTCGTGCCCAATATATCCACTGGAATTTCATCTAGACGTTCGGCATTCCGTAATGCGTCGCAGGATATTTCGCCGGCGGTAAAAATTCTGTCGGGGTTATATTTGGGTGCCAACTGACGCTTCAACGCGTGATGCCACGGAAAAATAACTGCATGGTGATATCCCATACACCTTACTTCCGGCACTGCCTCGCGAGCACGGGAAAACGCCAGCCGTTCCCAGGCATGCCCTTCATTGATGGCTAGGATATTTCTCGGCTTCGTACGCGCGGCCAATTCCCCGATCTGATGCCCAATTCGTAGCGCAGCCCGAGCGCCTTCACCACGCGCCTCAAACGCCGCACGTTTGGCCACTTGCCAATCAAAACCTCGCAATTCCTTGCTGAGAGCAGCCAAACGTGCTGATTCATTTTCTTGGCGCCGTTGAAATTCCTCTTCAAGAGGGGCTCGATCACCTGTAGCCAGCCGCACTCGGGGCACTCCCCCAGCTTTGACTGGAACATCATATCCATCTCCCTCATCGCTCGCGTGATCAATGGCAGCCATCACCACCCGCATCCCGCGATCTGCCAATTGCCAAGGCAAGTCTCCAAAATAAAAATCTTCCTCGATTTCGTCATGCGAACTGGAAACGCGGTGAGTGATAAATAGGACATCCGAACCGCTGGGCAAACAACATTTGGGCTGCCAATGCGAACCATCCGCCGGTGCCGCTTTGATTTTACTGCGGACACCATTGAGCACGCCTCGCATACGGTCACGTAGTTTTTTCCAGCCGAATTTATCGGGTGCTCCAAATAAATCCTGATACTGCTCGCATTGGGCAGGATGCCCGTGCAAAACATGCAACCATGGAATTGCCACCCGTTCCGGCGTGGAATCGGATCGCTGCAATAGGGCGTCACAACTAACGGTAAGCCGCCTGAACTCGGCCTCGTCAATCACTTTCTGTTTCTTCCTCTGCGCGATCGATGAATGCCCGTGCCCGGTCGGCATTTTGCTTGGCGAATTCGGTGAGAAACACGAGATCCGAGCCGATCACAAAAAACTGGTATCCCTCCGTCAAGTGTTCTGCCAATGCTTCCTCATTCGGATATATGATGAAAATGCCGGGAGCCACCCTGTGGCGTTTCGCCGCCGCCAAAATTTCTTTCTGCACGCGGATCATCTCGGGATGCCGCATTTGCCCTCCGATCCCCATGGAGCCACTAAGATCCATCGGCCCAATCATGTATCCATCTACGCCCGGCGTGGAAAAGATCTCGTCAATTTCATTTAATGCGTCGATATGTTCAATTTGAACAATTACTAACGACTGCTCATTTGCCGTTTCGAAATGCTCAGAAAACGAATATCCATACCGGTGCGCCCGCCCAATCCCAACGCTGCGGATGCCTTCCGGCGGATATTTCACCGCGGCCACCGCCCGCGCTGCCTCCTCGCCGGTCTTCACCATAGGTACGAGCACACCCCACGCCCCAGCATCCATTACCTGCTTGGCTTGGTTCTCATCATTGCTCGTCAACCGTACCAACGGTGCCGCTCCGCACGATTCCACCGCCATGATAACATTTTGCATTTCGTACAGGTCAATAGCACTGTGCTCCATGTCGATGCCCACAAATTCAAACCCCGCGCTCGCTAAAATCTCCGCGTTTGAAGTATGGGCAAAATTCAGCCACGAGCCGAGAGTCACCCCACCCGAAGCTAGAGCTTTTTTAACTGGATTATTTTTTAACATGACCATTCACTGCGGCAATACCCCGCAATCCACATTAATATTCTGCCCTGTGATCGCTCCCGCCGCCTCACTGGCGAGATACACACACAAACTCGCACATTCCTCCCCCGTGGGCAATCGCTGCAAAGCCGCACTGCGACTGCCCCACTGATCCAAAAACGCCTGCCCCTTCATCTCCCCCACCTCCGGATGATCCCCCGACAAATTACTCAAGAGCGATTGCGTATTCACATATACCGGGCAAACCCCATTCACCCGGATTCCCGCCGGGCCCAGCTCCTTGGCCAAAGCCTGCGTTAGCCCCACCATGCCAAACTTGGAGGCGCAATAAACCGAATTGTTCGCACTACCCCGTTTCCCGGCCAAGCTGGCCACATTGATGATGACCCCGCCATTCGACATTCGCGCCGCCGCCGCCTGGCAACCCCAAAGCGCCCCCTTTAAATTGGTCTCAAGCAGCAAATCCGCAAACTCCTCGTCTATGCCCGACAACTTTTTCCATATAGATATACCTGCATTATTTATCATCACATCCACCCTGCCCGAATCCTTTGTCGCCCGATCCATTAATGCCTCCATCTCCTGCCTTTGGCGCACATCCGTGCGCACAAACTCCGCACCCGGTGCCTGCGCCCCAAAGCCATCCACCTCACTTCGGGCCGCGGCAAATACGCGATCGCCTTTGGCTAGGAATGCCCGGACTATCTCCAGCCCGATCCCCTTCGTGCCGCCCGTCACCACCACCGTTCGATTTATTTTGTCAGCCATCGCTAAATCGTCATCGCCGTAAATCCGCCATCCACCACCACCTCTGTTCCCGTCACAAATTGGGATGCATCTGATGCCAGCCAGATCACTGCTCCCAACAATTCCTCCGGCTCGCCAAACCGTCCCATCGGCGTGTGTCCCAAGATAGCCGCCTCGCGTTCTGGCGTGATAAAATTTTCCCGGTTCCATTCCGTCGGGAAAAACCCCGGCCTCAACGCATTGACACGCACTCCCCGCGTGGCCCACTCCCGTCCCAAATTGGCTGTCAGATTTTTCACTCCCGCTTTGGATGCCGAATATGCAAAGGCTTTGGACAACGGTGGGCCGGATGAGGCTGAAGAAATGTTGATGATGGATCCACTCCCGTTCTCTAGCATGTGCTCACCAAACACTTGGCAACCCAAAAGCGTGCCTCGCAAATTCACATCGAAAATGGCATCCCAATCATCCACCTGAATCTCCAAGGGCAAACTCGCCGAATTAATCCCGCTACCATTAATCAACACATCCACCCGACCAAACTTCTCCGTGGCAGATTTTAACGCCGCTTCAAACTGACTGCGCTCTCGCACATCCAACTCCAAGCCCAAGAAATCCCCGCCACTCTCATCAATCTGTACCTCCAGTGGCTGTAGCTTCTCAGGACGCAGATCCATTGCCACCACCTTTGCCCCTGCCTTTGCCAAGCCCAGCGCCATCGTACCACACAAATGCCCGCCGGCACCAGTAACAGCCACCACTTTGCCCTCCACGCCGAACATCCCGGCCACAAACTCTGTCACCTTACTCCCACTCATGTATATTATCCTCCGCCATGCCCGCAGCTCGCATGATTTTCTCCACCGCCGCCACATCCTCCGGATTATCCACCGTCTTTGATCCCGCACCAATCGCCACGCAACCCATCGGGATGTTGTGCTCCATATACCGCATCATCTCAATGCCCTCCGCCAGTTCAATGGGCCCCTGCGATAACTCGGGAAACTGCATCACCCGCTCACGCGAAAAGGCATACATCCCCACGTGCGAATTACGCTCCGTCTCCTGATGAAAATGATAAGGAATCGGATGGCGCGACAAACCCAACACCCGCCCATCCACCGTCCTCGTCAGAAACGCATGCACCGCATCATCAGCAAACGGCAGCGCACTCTCTGGCACATAAGCATTTGTCACACCGATCCCCAGTTCCACAAACCCCAAATGCGCCTTCACAACCGTGTCGATCCCCTCTGGCTCCAGCAACGGCTCATCTCCCTGCACATTCACATACACCGCCGCCTCAACCTTCCCGGCCACCTCTGCCACGCGATCCGTCCCCGTCAAACAATCCGCACTCGTCATCACCACCTCCATCCCAAAATTCTCCCCCACCTTGGCAATGCGATCATCATCCGTCGCTAACACACACCCATCCACCCGCTTTGCCCGCATCGCCCGTCGCCAAACATGCACAATCATAGGCAGACCCAGCAAAGGCACAACCGGCTTGCCCGGAAACCGCGAAGACGCCCATCGAGCTGGAATCACTGCCAATACATTCATTGTGTGATTGCACTCATCCGCACAAACCTGTGTCTTATTGGTCCGTCATATGCGTGAAAGCCCGGTGGGAATACTGTATAGTAATCTTGATGCCACGGACATAACTCGTCCAAAAAAATTTCATCGTTAGAAATCCAAGGATAGTCTCTGAACCGAGTCACCGTTCCATCAGGCAGTTCCTTCTGCTCTCGATTGCAGCAATAAAAAAACAGGCTTTTCCTCGCGGCAATCAATCGAAATTCATCAAAATACTCAGCGATTACCTCGGGGTCCATCTCTTGCATTGATGCCACATTAAACACGACATCAATATCAAACTCGTGAATCCAGTCAGCATCTTTCGCTCTGATAGCAATGATTTGCGCCCCAGCAATTTCATCACTATTCAGCTCTTCTCTTGAATCAGGGAGAATGATCTGCAATTGAGGATCTGTCTTGAGCAGAAACATGAGATCAACCACTAAGGTCTTCGTTAAATTCACCAATACCACTTGGCTAGTGAATCCTCCCCCCAATAACAAACTGGCCAAGGTGCCGAACCCATCCCCAATAATGGCAACCAACGGCGAATCCGGCAGTTTTCTCAAATACTTGGATTGAACATGTGACGCAGTCAGCACTTGCCTCACAATATCCAAGTCATAAGCACGCTTTTGCTTCTTCGCAACAGCCTTCGCAACATTATCATACGTATTAAAACAATCCCCTTCGCCCAACCGCCGGTATCTTCGTTGCATTACCCAATGGACAGCTTTTAGAATTCCGCGATACGGTCTCGAATTCCCCCCAAAACCTTGAGTTTCGATGGAGTCAGGCGAATTAATTTTTAGATGCTGATGATATTTTTCCCAATGGGATGAAGCCTTAGGATCGGGTTCATCAAATTCCGACAGCAATTGCTCGATTGCATCTTCCCCAAAATTCATTTGCGTTCTAACAATATCTTGATCGCCGGATGCAGATGGAGCAGCCCCTTTAAAAACCCGTCATGCGTTACTACCGGCAAATCCCAAATCTGTTTTTCCCCCATCAATTCGATCCCATCTTCCAATCGATCGCCCGGGCGAATTGTTGTCGGGGACTCCACCATATACCCTGACACATCTTCCATGAATAACGCTGCTAATGGCTTTTGTGTCCGCAATAAAATTCGTCGCACATCCCCGTCCGTTAAAACCCCAAGCAATCTCTCTTCAGAATCCACTACCAAAACCATGCCTAACCGGGCTTTACTCATGGCCTCCAAAGCATCTCTAAACAGAACCTCCGGCCCCATGACCGGGACTTGTCCGACATTGAGCATGACTTGCTCAACTTTCAATTCAACCTTCATCTAGTTGATCCAACCCCCAACGATCAGTCAATTCCATCCGCAATTCATGTATCGCAACCGCTTGCGCCAAAATTCGCTCCAAATGCCGAATATTTAAAACCGTATTCGGATCCGACAACGCATTCGGCGGATCGTCATGCACCTCCATAAATAACGCATCAACTCCACACCCCACCGCCGCCCGCACCAAATGCGGGATAAACTCTCGCTGACCGCCTGATACATTACCCATAGAGGTTGGCATTTGGATTGAATGTGTCGCGTCATAACAAACTGGATACCCTGTTTCAGCCATAATCGGCAAATTTCGGAAATCATTCACCAACATATTGTACCCAAAAAAAGTCCCTCTATCTGTTAGGAGAATCTGGTCGTTGCCCGCTTTTTCAATTTTGCGAACAGAATTTTTCATATTCCATGGGCTTATAAACTGCCCCTTCTTCAGGTGTACCGGCTTCCCCGTTTCCGCTGCTGCACACAAGATGTGAGTCTGTCTACAAAGATATGCCGGGACTTGGATCATATCACAAACTTCCCCTACAGCAGCTGCATCCTCCGCACGCGAAAAATCCGCCACAATGGGAACCCCGAATTCTTGGCGCACTTCCGCCAAGATAGCCAATCCCTCATCCCGCCCCAATCCATGAAAACTATCCACCGAGGATCGACAATCCTTATCATAACAAGATTTATAGACCCACTCCACTTCTAATCTCCGGCAAACCTCCGTAATACGCGCAGCCATCATCAAAGCATGATCCCGTCCTTCAATCGCACATGGGCCCCCAATGAACCTCAGGGGCAATCCAGCCCCCATTGCCACGGACCCACGCCCAGTTTCGCCAACCTGGATCACCATTCGTTCCATTATTTCTTCTCCACCAAAAAAGCCTTCTGAAAAGGAGTCAATTGACTCATAACCTCTGGGCATATTTGGAATCGACTCTCCCGGCATGCAGCCCGTTGAGGAAAAAATACCGCATAGCCCAAGTCTCGAAACCCTATCTCCGGCACCGCTGCGCGATGAACACCTCGAGTATCTTCAATCAAAACCGTTCCCGCTGAAACATGACTCACAAATCTTTTAGGCGAACCCTGCGGATAACACTGCCCAACTACTTCATCCGAATAATACCGTTCCCCGTTTAATCGGCTGTAATCGGTATGTGTCCCTCTCAAAAACTCATGCGGGCCCGTAAACTCGTTGCAATCCGTTAAGAACACAAACATCTTTAAAAGATGTCTGGGATGATTCAAATCACGATGCCAATAATGGTTCAAAACCCGATATTTCGCCGGATAATTTCTTCTAACATAAGCCTCCTGCATTTGCGGCACCATTCCCATGTATTCAGTTACAATAGAAAGCAAAAATTCATCAAGCCAAACCTTAGCGAAAGCCGATGAGTGCTGCAGCATGGACACAGTCAAGGTCGAAGGATTGAATTCTTCAAGCACCTGATTAAAACTATGCGCCTCTGGACGATCAAACATCACTCCTGCGCTAACCATTTCCTCTTGCGGGACTGCCCAATTTTGATCGATTAAATCCTTGTGACAAACACGGTCAATTCGCGACTGAGCTAAACAAGGCATATCAAACTTCAAATTTTCCAGGCTGCCCTTAAACTCTTGTTGCAATTGATCCAAGCATTTCTGATCCAGGTATCCTTCCAACAATAAATTACCAGCCTCACGCAACTTAGATACAGCAGCCTGAGTCTCCCTATTTGGCTTAGGCGCAAAGTCTTTGCGCCTAAAACAATCGCTATATTGGATCTGATCAATCCATTTCACCATAGTCCCAGAGCTCTTAAAGATATATGGGCTACTAGTAATCATTGTGATTTTTAACAGCCACAGCGCGCAACCACCAGGAAGGGGCCACAGACTCTACGTGAGCCCTATATGGCTTCACTACTGCCCGAACAATTTGACTTTCCTCATGCCCCAATCCGTCCTGCTGACCCGCAAATGGCCTTATGACCCCCATTCTAATCAAGCGCGTACGGATAGACTCCCATCTTTGTTTTAATAATGATGGCTTCTCTAGCTGCTCCAGCGTGCTGCCATGGTAAGACAGGCATACGTCTGAATATCCAGACTCTTTTAGCAACGCCCCCATCGACTTCTTATCAAAAAAGACAAGGTGCGGCTCGTGGATTGTTTTATGCTTATGATCGAGGCACGGAACTTCAATGAAAAGAGCCCCCCCAGGCATCAGGGAATTTGTATATTTTTCTATAAAATGCCGCGGGCGTGGAAAATGCTCCAAAACATGCGACATGACAACTAAATCATATTTTTGTTCTTGTCCATTTTGATCTACAGGAAGCAAAGTTATTCCTAATTCCCTTAATGAGGCGTGGCGCGCAACATCTGTTTCAATCGCGGAATAACGCACATTAGGATTTCTCCCAATCCATTCTCTTGCAAAAAACCCTGAGCCTGGGCCTATTTCCAAAACGTGTTGAACTTGTATTTCTTTATGGCAAATATAATTCTCCACATATTGCGCCCGTATCCCAGCCATGCCTTTAAAAAAGGCAGTTGATATTGCATCCTCCGCCATGCCGCCATGTGCAGAATCATAGTATTGTGAATTATATTCCTCCAGACTCTTCTCGGCTGGAGCCGGCCACGCAAAATGCAATCCGCACGCCATACATTCTACTATCCATGCACCACTGAATATCTGACTTTTTGATTGGTACGTCTGAACTTTTGATATATCGCCCCTCAGGCACAGAGGGCATTCTATTTGGCCTTGCACTGCCATTAGAAATGCGGATAGTTATCATCCCAATCCCCATTTTTGCGGGCAAAAATATACCCAAGTATCACCACAAATATGACACATATAATGATTATGATCATATAGATGCTAATTTTTTTGCACAAAGGGAATTCCCCAGATCCGTCAGGTGTACTTTATCCAAAAAACACCAGTCCAAACTATCTCCAATAACGGGATTCATATCAACAAATTTCACCTCTAATTTCTTGCAAATATTTTCTATTCCACTGCGATACCACATATATATTTTATTATTATCAATTTTTTCCTGTGCCGTCTTCCAGCTAACTTGTCCGGTCAAATTCCTAGAAATATTTTCTAATTCCACCTCCTCTTTGCATCTTTCCTTTAAAGTCCATGGCAAATAAGGCTGCAAGCAATATACTATTTCAAATTTATAATTTTTGCTAATTATTCTCCAGATTTCCATATTTTTCCTTATCGTTTCCAGTATCTCTGGAAAATTATCATTATCTAATTGGTCCTTACCAATCCCAGAATTTAAATGCAATCCACGTATTTCTTCTACGGGCAACCGACCTGATCGGCTTAGTAGATAATCTCTAATAGAAATAGAATTAAAATTGAATGATTCCTTAAAAATTACTCCGAGCATACGGCATACTAGATTTCGCATAAAGCCATTTGAGCCAAATGACGATCTTGTTCTTTGCCAGAAAAACTGGCACCCGAATGGAGACCAATACTTAGACATATAATATATTACCAGATCATTCACGCCAGAAAACAAATATATTCGCTTCACGCAACTTAAATCGACCAAGTACAAACCCATTAAAAGTTCTTGAGTTGAGGTAAATGCCCTGCCCCCAGCATTTCCACATTCAAATCCACTCTCATAACTAATTTGAGAAGATAATGTGTTATCATCAGAACTTGAACCGACCCCAAAAGCAGCAGATCCGCCAAAAATGTAACAATCTGGAGCACTGCCCCCTCGACTCTTATCACCCGGAAACCTAAAACCCTTATCATCTGTATTTACGGAAGGGGACCTATATTTAGGATCATGGAAGAAGCCAAGGAACGGAACCGGGCGCACTCCAAGACAATCGTAATGTCGCATTTGAGGCGCAAATTTATATCGATCATGGAAATGCGGCGTCATTCAGCTGGCAAAATACTTTTTTTTGTAGAGCCCTCTGGGATGCTATGATCAAAATCTTTAATCAATTTTATTACTTGGTAAAATCCAATGATAATAGGATATGCTAATATGCCTAGTATCACAATTGAGCCCTTTATTCCAAAGTAAATCCAATTCATATCAATCTAAAGGAAAAAACATCTTATTTAAATTTATTTCTGGCTGTTTCTTTTTATCCAGCCAATAATTTCCTAACACAAGACAATCTATTTCCGTAGCCATAAAACATTTATAAGCATCTTCAGGAGTACATACGATAGGCTCTCCTCTTACATTAAAAGATGTATTTACAATAATTGGACAACCTGTAAGTTTTCTAAATTCTTCAATAAGATTCCAAAAGCGCGGGTTCCTCTCTTTATCTACTGTCTGAACCCTTGCAGAGTAATCAATATGCGTTATCGCGGGAACATCTGATCGCATTTGGCCTAACCGTTCTGACATAGTAAATGATGGATCGTCAGCCTGGCAATGCCGCCTTTTTTCAGGCTTTATTTTAGAAACGAAAAGCATATATGGGCTTTGAATTTTTATATCAAACCAATCTTTTAGATATTCTACTTGTATCGCAGGCGCAAAAGGCCGGAAAGACTCTCTGTGCTTTATTTTAATGTTCATCATACGCTGGATTTCTGGGTTCCGAGGATCTCCCAAAATAGACCTGTTCCCCAACGCCCGAGGCCCGTACTCCATTCGACCCTGCATCCATCCAACTATTTTGCCACCAGCAATAGCAATAGCTGTATCATGATATATCTCATATTCTTTTTTGACTGAAAAAACACACCCTTGACTTTCTAGATAAGCACGAATCTCCGTATCCGTGTATTCAGGACCCAGATAACTTCCACCCATCAAATCGCTGAAACTGTCCTTATTTTTGAATCGAAACGATTTTTTTGGGGAAAAAGCTAATGCTGCTCCTAATGCGCCTCCCGCATCACCTGCTGCGGGCTGTATCCATATACTATCAAAAATTTCTTCCTCCTCTAGCTTCCCATTAGCAACACAGTTTAAAGCAACTCCACCTGCGATACAAATTCTTTTACTCCCCGCTTCTTTCCTCAATGCCCGACACAGTTTAATTAAGATTTCTTCCACTACAATCTGAATAGATGCAGCTAGATCCATTTCCCTAGAAGTTATTGGAGACTCCGGAACACGAGCACCTCCCCCGAACAGAGTCTCAAAGTTTGAATTTGTCATTTTATTACTAATATGGAATGCAAAATATTCCATATTTAGTTTAAATGATCCATCCTCGTTAATTTCAATTAAATGATTTTTTATTAAATCAACGTATTTAGGAATTCCATACGGAGCTAAACCCATTATTTTGTATTCACCTGAATTCACTTTAAAACCAAGAAAGCTTGTAAAAGCTGAATACAGAAGGCCGACGGAATGTGGATACTGTATCTCCCAAAGCTTGTCCAAATTCTCTCCCTTTCCTTTCCATGCACTAGTGGTTGCCCATTCGCCTACTCCATCAATGCAAAGAACGGCAGATTCATAATATGGACTACAGAAAAAAGCTGAACATGCATGCGAATAATGGTGCTCAACAAATTTCACAGGCGGGATTGACCGGCCCTTGCATAACGACCTAAGTTCCCGGGATATATTTTGCCGCGGCCATATCTTAGTGATTAGCCATTCAGGCAAAGATCTTAAATATACGCCGAAGCTTTGCGGTGCATACTTACACACAGTACTTATAAATCTCTTAAACTTAAGGCGGGGCTGCTCATAAAATATAACCGTGTCCACATCAGCCAAATTAATTCCCGCTTCGCTCAGACAATATTTAATCGCATTTATAGGAAATCCTTTGTCGTGTTTTATTCGGGTGAACCGCTCCTCCTGTGCAGCCGCCACAATATCTGTTCCTTTTACGAGAGCAGCTGCACTGTCGTGATAATATGCTGACACGCCCAGAAAATAAGATTTCCCTGACATTATTTTCTCACTCCTGTAATATGCCTAGTTTAATGCAGCTTTTAACCTTAACTCACTACATCCATCCGCAAACGGATCAAACTCGCTGATTATTTCCTTCCAACAACCAAGGCCACATTCCGAAAAATTATCTTGATCCACCTTTTGAATTTCATTCAGAACTGACTCCATTGATTTGAACTCTATATTACACTTCTCATACAAATAATCTTGTTCTGTTTTATAGCCTATGTCATTAATCATCACCGATGGCGTACCCACTACCGCAGATTCCAATGAGGCCGTTGCCCCAACTTTGTGACCTATAGTAATATCACTAGCCAAAGCAACCTCCGCAGGGCGTATGATATTCCTGTGATTCCCAACGCAAACATCAATCATCCGGCCAGTAAGGCGTGCCTCATTGAGAATCTTATCGTTTGGATATTTTTCAGTCGGGTTATTCCTTGCAAACTGACTTTTAATAATCACACCGTATTTTTTTTCATTTATGACTAGCTCTGCAAGGCATTGCAGGTCATGCAAATGCTTCCTTTCACTGAACAATCCCCATCGATCGTCTTGTACCGATTCGTCAAAATAGCATATGATGACTTTGGCTCCGTTTCCCATTAGATATTTCCTATGTTTTGAAGCATATCTGAGAAGTGATTCATTAACACTGTCATAGCAATATCCCAACTCTTTAAAATGTTCCGGATGCACGGGAGTTTTATTGTATATTCCTTCAAAAAGTTTTGACATTACCAGCATTATGTTGGCGGTTGAGCACATCACGGGATGAATAAATCCAAGATTTGAATATTGGTAAGACACCGTGTTGACGTTCAACCTGGGCGCCACCAGCAATAATGCATCCACATCTTTATGATAGGGATCTCCAAAAACAAAAGTTTTTGCCCCGCTCGCCAGCACAGTTCTTGTCATTAATTCCGCACTGCCCAGAAGGCTTCGGGCAGCCGCAATCTGCTCCCTGACTAAACTGTCCCGCTCAGTCAATTCTGCGCTGAAAAGTATCCGTTGATACATTTTAATTTTTTCTATTACTTTTCTATTTTCTTCAGTAATGCATTGTGGTTCTTTTAAATAAATTGGCAAATATACAGCCTTTCTGCCCTCAGATTCTACTTTCTTTAGGCCAATCTTATTTGAGCCGGCTATATATATAACTCTATCGGCGCTAAGCGCGCTTTTAAGTAAACTAAGCTGCCCCCTAAACCGCTTTCTCGCGTTAAACACTAGCTCGTCTTCTTGCAAGGTGAGAACATCCTCCCCGCAGCCTGATTCTGGCATAATCGGACTAAACTGGTTTAACATTAGATTTCTGGTTTTTCTAAGGACTTCTTTTATTATTGTTTTTAGATATACGTTATTAATCCGTCGCTCCCCATAGAAATTGAATTCTATTTCAGGATATTTTTTCTTTATTTCTTTTATTGGAAAATTTGGTTTTTTAAGCCACAAAACGACTTTACTGTTCTTGGCCATATTTTTGGCCACATTTACAAACATTAACAGTTTTTCAATTTGAAAAGCTTTCGCTTTTGCAAAGAATAGCATCAATGTCGAACGGTCAAAATATTCATTAATGTCTTTCAGAATTGGGTTGGCTGAAATTATTTCATTTGCGACAAGGTAAGATAATTTCGCTGAATCCTTTCTGCTTTTTAAATATAACGATTCTCCACAATGTCCAAACAATTCGCCAATAATGAATCGAGGGTAATTGATCTCAATTCCAGCACTTTCCAGTCTTAACCTGTTGCCGCTTTCTTTTGGGTCAACAATTTCCTCAAGTACCCATACCTGCTGAGGAGGCGACTTAAGTAAACTTTCGGTTACTTCTTTAGTCAAATAATCACAAAAATATGCGCTGTTTAGATCCACTATAAACTAATCGCCGTACATTCCAATAGTACTCAGCATTGATAAAGATGCCAGATCATTTAATTCATCTCCACGCATTTCATCTCCTGACAAATATTTATTTTCTATTCCTGCTATATATTCATGACAGAACCATTCTTCAGAAAAATTATTTATGTAAGATTTCTCTTTTATTATGTTTTTAAAAACCTTAGTAAATGAGGAATTATGCATTATTTCGCCTATATGGCTAAAGCTGGGATCTATATCATAGATATATGAGTGCGGCCCTGTTTGAAGTTCTATCGGATATTTAATCCTATTTTTCAGCATCCATTTAAGAGGATATTTTGTTGGTTTGAAGTCCAGGCCTCTTCCCCAGCTTTCTGGCATTTTTGCAAGGTATTCTAATATCTTACTATCAATGAATGGTAGTGCGCACGTTAATTTATGAGCTTCTAAAGTGTGTTCCAGAGTTGCAACAGTTGCCCCTTGCCAATGGAAGGAATGATATAAATGCAGATACCATGAATAAAGATTATCTGGACTCACGCTATTTGCTGCATCTTTCAGATATTTTCCCTTCATGGACTCGGAATAATCACGTTGTCCCTGTGCGCTTAACATCCGGCTATTTTCAATTGAATAAAAAGGTAAACGCCCTTGACTTAAGAAAAAACTAGCTAAAAATTGTTCTATTCTCCCTTTTTTCCCCTGCAAGGGCATGTCAAAACGCACGCTGACGTTTCGATTTCTATATATTTGCCAAACAGGATTAGCCTCATGCTTGTCTTCTAATATATCTTTAAGAAAGGTCGGGCCAAACAAGTGTGAGGCCATTTTATCGCTATACTCACGAAAATCTATTGAAGACGGATGAAAGATTGAAACATATTGGCTGAATCCTAGATTATGTGCTCCATCACTAATCTCTCCTGCAAACACCACCTCATCGCAACTGGCAGTGCGGGCGACATGCTTAGCAAGCTTCCAGTGGTTGAATCCCGTAAGGTTTGCGAACTGTTGGGATCGAAATAAAGTTCTAACTTCATCTAGTATTTCAGGGGCACCATTCCTATAATCTAGCTCACATATTTCGAGCGGAACATTATAGTAGTCAGCAATCGCCTGGGCGCGATCTATCTCAAATTGATTAATTACACCCGCCCGCTCTGAATACCGCATGCGTCCAATAACCGCCCTGACCTTTTTGTTGCCGAAGCAGTGTACCAATACCGCCAATATAGAAGTTGAATCCCAGCCAGAAGATAGATAAACAACATTGCCTTCATGTGAACCGCGTGCTCGTATAGTCTCAATAAAAATATCAGAATATTTATGAAGATCGCTTTCCGTATATTCTTCTATCTGTAAAGGCTGAAAATTTTCTTCATCAATTGTAATATTATCTCTACTTATATTAAGTACCTCTCCAACGCCGAGTCTCATAACATCTTTATATAACGTATCCATCTTAGCTGGGCGCGACCCATAAACAACAAGGGCGTGAGCTATCCCGACCATATTGGCTTCAGGAGCACTATTTGCCACAGGCAAACATTTCATCTCCGTTGATGCTATAGTTTGGCCCTCATGCTCCTGCCAGTAAACATCTATTCTACCAAACTGATCTGTCCAAATTGAGCATTTATCATCTTCAGTAATTTTCACTACCACAAAACGTCCCTCCAAATCCGATACCTTGCGTGGGTCTTGAAGATACTCCTGTGATATATTGATACTTCGTCGAGATAGCTCATTTGTATTACTATCTCTAATCCCAAATACTTCACCGAATAGATAATAAACATCTCCGCTATCTAACTTCCAGCAGCAAGATGCATTGCCTTCAAGAAGTATCTCCCGAGATGTGTAAAGGCTATCAATCGATTCATCCCTTTTAAAATTTCCTTTATGGCTGATCGTAAGTTTCATTTCGTCTTCAATTTCACGCCCGTTTGCCAACGCTACAACATCTAATAAGGCTGATATTCTGATTTGTATAAGATGCCATACGAACGATTATGCATTAGTTTTATTCTATCTTCAATTACCTTGAGGTGATCCGCCTCTCTAAAAATTTTTTTCTTCATAGATCGGGCAATGGACATCAATGATTTATTTTGGTTCACTAATTCAATTTTAACCGGACCATCTGTCTTGCTGCAAATTACCGTACTCCTGCCGACTAACCTATCTCTAACGTTAATTTCAGGCGAAATATACTGATGTGCTAAAGTGTCATGATGCACTTGCTCATGCTCCCCACCATAATATATGTTAATTCTATTAAATTTCTCATCTAACATTACTTCTATAACCTCAAAGAGATTTATAATGTCGAAATACACAAATTCTCCCCCCCCATGCCTATAGCGTGCCTTATCCAAGTCTGAGATTGTGCTTCCATTGAGACAACTTACAAATCCGCACGCAAACGATTTCCGAGTTACTTTCAACATCTTTGAAAATATTGCTAGTGGGTTGGGCATGTGATGGACTGCTATTCTCTCAAATGAATAATCATACATATTTGTAAAATCTTTTTTAGTTACATCTCCCAGATGCCATTTAGCATCTGGGTAATTATTTATACAATAATCGTGACCCATTTTCGAAATATCATATCCTGTATAATCATGACTCGAATCAATTGCCCCAACTGATTTTAAAAAACTGTATGCGCCTCCGGCAGCAGAACCAATTTCTAAAATTGACCCATCAATACCTTCTGACGGCGGACTAAATATATCTTTTTTATTGTTAAATAATGGAAAATGGCGCCATCCCCATGTAGACTGATTAGTCTTATACTTCTCGTAGGGACTTTCGCTCCAAGTCTGCGAAAGCTCATCTCTATTATATTCCGGATTAGTGAGTTTTAACGACTTATATTCCATAATTGATGTAAGCTAAAAATGTTTTTGCTGAATCTCTAATAATTTTGTGCTCTCTCCTAAATTTTGCCTTTTCTAGATACGCAAGATTTTTGCGCATCTGGTCGCGCAGCCATTTGTAGTCCGATGACCCATTATTCAAACGTTTAATTATTCCTGTTAACTTCTTACTTTCATCTCCAAATATTAACGGATCACTTCCGCACGTATATTTTAGCTGGATCATCGCCCTCCATCCATTATTCAATTGAGCCTTGTGGACGCCCGTGACATCCATAAACAGCGCATCCCCGACGCTCGAGAAACATCGGGCCTTTATCTTTTTGGCATATTCAACTGAGACTTCATCATCGGTCATAGTGCGCGCCGCACCTGATGCGGGCATTCGGTGGGTCGTTTCAAGATACTGAGTATGAGGGGTTGAATTATCAATTTCTGACAATGGGATATGAATTGTGAATTCAGTCGGGTAATCTGTATGCCATACTGCTGGAAATCCATGCTTACCATGAACAAACTTTTCTGGGCTCATTGATGGCTTGGTGATAACGATGCTGGGAACTATCTGCAACACAGGGCGCCCTCTGTAAGCCAACTTAAAATAATCGTCTAACAATTTATTCAAGCTTTTTGATTCAAGAAATTTGTGTAGGGTTTCATCAATTACTGGCCAAGAGTAATTGCCTTCTGCTGCCTTGAAATTATCTGAACATATGCGAAATTCTTTACTATGTATATTGTCTCCATTAGCATCAAATAGTGATGGCACATTTACCCATCCATCCCTAACAAGTTCTACTAAACTTTCATCTCTCTTTTCGCTAGATCGAGACAGAAACCTCGATGTATTAATAGTCTTATAAAGTTGATTAATTCTATTTATAATTCTATTTATCACCTTTATTAAATCCTTACTTTATTAAGTCCCACTTCATTGGAGTTCCTTTCTTAATATCCTTGGCAGCAGACTTCCCAAGTAGGCACTCATAATATTTTGGAGGCAGCCCCATCCCTGGCCTTATGCTCCGGATATTGTTAGTTGTGAACTTCTCGCCTGCCCTCACGTCTTTAGTAATATATAATGATCTTTTAAATTGTATTGATGATTCTTCTGACCTTTCGATCCCGTATTTCACACGGCCTAATGCCTGCCAAGCTCGATGAGTCTCTACTACCAGGGATTCCATTTCAGCAGGCTCCAGTGAAAAACTTGAATCAACCCCTCCATCAGCCCTAGACAAAGTAAAGTGCTTCTCAATTACTGTTGCCCCTTTGGCAACAGCTGCCACAGCCACGCCTACGCCCATCGTATGATCCGATAATCCAACTTCACACTCAAACATTTCCCTCAGGTGAGGAATTGTATTAACATTACTCTCTTTAGGGGACGCAGGATATGTGCTTGTACATTTTAGTAGAACGAAATTCCCTCCGCCGTATTCATAGAGCGCACTCACGGTTTCTCCCAAATCAGCTATCGTCGCCATGCCTGTGGAGATTATTACCGGCTTACCAGTCGCTGCCACCTTTCTGATTAGACGCAAATCTGTATTCTCGAATGAAGCTATTTTGTATGCGGGGACTTCCAAATCTTCCAAAAAATCAACTGCCGTCTCATCAAAAGGAGTGCTAAAACATACTAGCCCCAATTCATTGGCTTTCTTCATTAACGGCTTATGCCATTCCCAAGGCGTATAAGCTTTCTGATACAATTCATATAGCCCGGCTCCTTTCCATAGACTTTTTTTATCATCAATATAAAAGTCCATTTGATCAATATTCAAGGTCATCGTATCCGCCGTGTATGTTTGCAGCTTCAAAGCATGAGCCCCTGCATCAGCTGCAGCTTCAACAATTTTCATTGCCCGATCGAATGACTGGTTATGGTTGCCCGACATTTCAGCAATTATAAAAGGCTGATTGCTCAGCCCCACAGGAATACCGCCAAGCTTAAATTCATTCATTATTTTTCTCTTGGGTAATTTTTACTTTTGCCAAAATGCTATTGCCCTCCTTATTTGCTCCTGAAAATTCAAGCTTATACTCACCTATATATACATAAGCCGGCGGATAGCCCTCAGCATCTAGCATTCTGATATAATCATATACCTCATTCAATGTTTTTGCATCACGCCAGTTCCCATCCTCTGGCTTTCTTCTGTTAAAAACAACCGTTTCTCCTTTTTGCGGCGCTGGGTCAGGGTTTGTTTCCAGAATTTCCACAATCATATCCTCAATCACGCGGTCCATGCGTAAAAATATTTCCGTTGCACTTCCCATCAAACTCAAAGGTTTCTTCGTATAAACTGGCCCGGCATCCATTCTCTCCACGCAACGTATTGCAGAGATCACAGTTTTCTCTTTCCCTCGAACAATTAAGTTTTGTAAAGGACTCCCACCTCGCCCATAAGGCAAATCTGTCATATGAAATATTATGCACTCATAATTTTCATATATTTCAGAACAAATTCTGATAGACCAATGCGGGAAAAAAATAATTCTTGGACTTATTCTTTTAAGAAAATCTATGTTTAGGTCTGCGGGGTTATTAATTCCAGTGAATTCTGCGTTTAGCCTTTTATTCAGCCGAGAAATAAGGTGTTTACACTGATTTCGGCTATAGGCAATGATATATTTCATATCAATTAATTTCTCGCTCTAATTGGAATGCCTCAGCTGCATTCTTTCCAACCGCTGCTCCTCGCCAGCGTGCTAAATGCTCAACCGCCTTAATAGATCGCACATGAGGCCATTCCCGCATTTCAGATTCATACGCACGTAAAGCTTTAACCTTTAGATCTAACGTCGCTGTAATATCCTCGAACCAATTCGGAGCAAATACTTGCCCATATCTAGGTGATTGCCATTCAGTTGAAGAAGGCACTTCAAAGGATAGAATACGCTTAACCGTATGTCCTGGCTGAGGCCTGCAGGAGGTCATAACTGCCTGGTGAATGATTTGATGGTCAATATTCAGGTCGGCTGAATGATGCGTGACCACTATTTCCGGCTTTATTTGTGTAACCTTTTGCTCAATGGATTTGACAACATCCAATAAATCCAAGGAATCCATTCTGTTGTCCGGGTGACCCAGCAACTGAACCGAACTCAATCCCAGTATGTCACCTGCTCTTTTTGCGGAATCTGCCAAATCATGTAGTTCATTTCCCCGCATATCTCGATCTCTAATATTGTCTCTTGAAGTAGCACCTTCCGCCATAATAAGAGAGTGGACTTCCATGCCCTCAGATGACCACTTAGCCATAGCCCCACCGCAACCCAGCACTTCATCATCAGGATGAGCTGCTATACTAAGAATTTTCATCAATCAATTTTTCTATCTTTATCGTGTATGTGACGCCGTTTAGTTCGAAATATGCCGGATAACGCTCATTGTCCACAACTCTTAGTAAATCAAACTGTTCAGCTATCGACTTTTGCACATCCAGCCTACTTTCTTTTTTAGTTCTTTTTCTATAAAATGTTTCCTCGCCTTTTTGAGGCATTCCTTCCGCGATAATATCAGGGTATTTTCTTACAAATTGAGAACAGATCTTGAAAGTGTATTTCGCTTGCCGGGCTCGCATTTCATCAATTAGCTCTGATCCATTAAAATATATATTATCTCTTAAATAAATAATCCCACTGTCTATATATTTTCCAGCTTCCAGCAACGTTATTGGAATAGTGTTTTTACCCTCTAAAACTTGCCAGGTTAAAGGAGACCACCCTTTCCCCTCCGGCAAATTGCTCTCATGTACAACTAAATTGTTTTTATTTCTACGCATAATCTCCTCTTTCATTATTTGGCTACATCCCAACAGAAAACACAGGTCTCCAGAGGTGACCTTACTAATGTCATGTTGCCATCTCAAATCGTGCCCTCCATCTTGCATCTGCTCTATAAATGACGGCATATATGAATTGATCCAGCTGTCCCCATCGGAGACAATAGTAATTTTAAGTGATGATTTCATTAGGATTTCTGCCACCTTTATACTTCCTTTTCCTTCCGTTAATCTGGAAAGATGAACGGACTCTTTTTGCAGGGTATCTCGGCAAGAAATCTTTCTCAACAATGCTTGCTTAAGCATCCCCTCATCCACTTGACAAGCAACCCCCAAATGGGTTGTATATTTATGCGTTATCAAGTCCTTAACTAGAACTTGATGATTTTCTGAAAATCCAATTGTAATCGCAGGAAGCCCTAGGCACGCTCTTTCCCAAGTATTTACCCCGACTGAACCTATGCCCAGATCTGCCCTAGCCATCTTAGAAGAAATATTATTCACTTGAACGTGTAACTCACAGTTTTCTCGTGCCTGAACCATTTCCTGAACCTCGTCTCTATGGATGTTACTCTGGCCTATTACAACATCTACGGTTAAGTGAGCTAGATCGGATTCTGATAATACTTTTAGGGCCATTCCTGTTAGGTTGTAAGGGTCAACGCCTCCAAAAAATACAAAAATACGCTCTACCCCCCCTGACCTGGGCTCCCTCCTCCTTCTGGCCTCTAAAAATTCTGATCTTAATAATGCATATTCAGGACCTAAAAGTCTTTTGCAGCTCTTAGAAACAAGATAGCTGTAACGATCTTCCATATTCTCAAACCAATTTTGGTCCAGCAATATATCGCAATCGTGATTGCGATTGGCCAGATCGTCTATCACCATAATATTCTGGACATAAGGGCTTATTAATTTTTCCCATCTTTCCCCAATTGAATAATGGTCTACCACCATCCAATCGAATTGGCTATTTCCCATAGCTTGAATGGTTTCTCTAGCATCTTGCTCTTCCGAAACGCCAAGCCATTTGCTGTAATCATCTTTACTATCATGCAATACACCTATGTTTGTCTCTTCTGATAGAACTAACTCAATTAGCTTAAATTCATGGCCTTTAATAACATCATTAAGGTTTCCCAGATGCCGTCGACATATAAATATTACTACCGCTCCGTTTTTTCTCAACTGCTCGGCCAGCGTCAGGCATCGCATTACGTGACCACTGCCAATATGGATCGATGCATCTGCTCTGAATATTACTTTCATTAATTGAGCCTTTTAAAGGCAGCATGGCACACTGGCCCTTCTAAGAGATCATCAATATCTCCTCCATTTTCACACTCTGCGATTCGTGCAAAGACAGGTCTAAGCGCCTCAAAATAATTATTTAAATTCTGATCCGTATGTTCTGTGCATACATAAACTGAATTGGCCGCTAGAAATCCCTTCTTGAGCATCTCTTGCGTAATGTATGTTTTGTAACCCAAATTATTTATGCTCTTAAAACTGAATGTCGGCAATGCAGAGATGCCAGTAATATCCATTCCGATCTTGTTTTCCTGAGCTAACTCTCTCCAGAGTTTACTTATCTGCGCCCCTGCCTTTGAAATAATTTCCCATGAACGCATTCTTTCCATCACCTCCAGGGTCTTGAGCGCTGCAGCAGGGCCAATCCTGTCGGTCCAAAAAGTACTACTTATAAATGTAGTTTGTGCGGCTTCCATTATCTCGTCTCTCCCTATAACAGCAGATATAGCATAGCCGTTTCCTAGCGCTTTGCCAAAAATAGCCATATCTGGATCAACTCCATATTTCTTGTGCAAACCACCGAATGTTTCCCTAAATCCAGACGTACATTCATCAAATATGAGTATTATATTTTTTTCAGTTGCTAACTTGCGCACAGACTCCAAAAATCCATTTGCAGGCTCACAGGAACGGGATACTTCCATCTTGATAATCCCAATATCACTATCACCACAAATAAGTTGCTGAAGTTCATCAAAATTATTGTATGCGAAAGGCACTGTAGTTCCTTTAAGCTCAAGCGGAACCCCTCTTGCATTTAATCCAGGTAACAAATGCCCATCTAAAGTAGTGTCGTCTCCCAGGTTGGCAGAAATATACCAGTCGTGCCACCCATGATAGCCACAAATAGCTACTTTTTGCCTTCTTCCCGCTGCCCTAGCAATACGAATTGCCATTGCGTTTGCTTCGCCCCCAGTACGAGCAAAGCGGACTTTTCCTGCCCAAGAATGAAGATCCACAAGTCTCTCTGCCAAATATACCTCCTCAGGGCAATTGAAGGTAGACATGTTTCCTTCATCTACAACTCTCCTTACTTCTGCATCAACTTCCGGATGACCATAACCCAGGATGTTTGTACCAATTCCCATAATTGAAAAATCAGTGTATTCAACCCCATCCAAATCCCATATTTTACAGCCCTTTGATTCCTTAAAATAAACAGGCCATCGATCAGGCAAAAACATTTCCGGCCGCTTTGATAAGAGCATATTACCTCCGGGAATGATTCTTTTTGCTTTAGCCCATAGTTCTTGCCCTTGATTTTTCACAAAATACTACAAATACATTTTTGAATAACCAGACTCACAATATCTGGCCACCAATTCTTTCAACGGTATATTCTTATCAATGAATTTAACTATTTTTATTGGGTCAATTTGAGGTGCCTCCTCCTGATGGTTACTATATATGGCGCGGCACAAGATTAAATCTTCAGGGTAATCCACAGTCAGGCGAAGATCTTTGCGCACTAATTCAGTAGGAGGCGGAAGCTCGCCAACCTTAAATATGTCTCGATTTTCTCGAATATATAGCGTGCATAATTCCGACCTATGCTTGTCTTCCCCATCTCGGGCAGAGGTCTCCAGTGCAGCTAATTTAATTAGCTCAAATCCACAGCCATCCACCACATTGTCCAAAAATGTCGCATCATTCTCTTCTTTTAAATGGAGTTCCCAAGCAGATTGGATTAATTTATAACTTGGGAATGGAGACTCACTAGTGACTCGAAATATATCCGTTCCATTTGCATATTCACCACATTCAATCAGTCTAGAAAGAACATTTGTTTCGTCGCCGACGATATACCGAATATTCTTGTTTTCTGCATAGTCTATGTACACATGATTATCTGAACCTTTAGAAATTCCGAGAAGTATCTCATTAATAGAAGCAGCTCCTTGCAGGCAATCAATAATATTATCGAGTATTGAAATTCCTTTTTCCACATCTAAATTTTGGAGCGGCTTTCCATACAATCTAGATCCTTGATTTCTGCAAGCAAGTGCCGCGACCAACTTTCTATCATTAGGCTTCATCATTATTATCTGTAAAAAAATGACAATTGAAAGGTTTATTAGCGGCAATATCTTTTGTCAGGATTCTTCCGCACACATCTTGTGGATCTGTCATCGCATCTTTTGCGCTTGTACGTTTTAAACCAATCTCTGCCGGCGACACCCTTGCCCCTTTTCTGATTGGCTGTGAGGCCACAACGTGTTTTCTAGTATTGTTGCGATATTGGCGCTCGGCTTCTGACATCCCAAAATCAGGAGCGGCTGTAGATTTGCCGAGCGCTTGGCCACAAATCCGAATTGTGTTTACGAATTGCTTAAACTGGTCAGGCGCTAAAGCAGACTCATAGTCTTCCAATTCTAACGTTCGACCAAGCGAAAGATGCTTTTCCAGGACTGTCACCCCAGCCCCTATCGCCACTGCAGGAATTGCATAAGCAAGTTGGGATTCAGTGTTTGCATGATCAGCAAAGCCAAACTGAATATTCGGATTAGACGAATATTCTTTTTTTAGGACTTTTATTCTGTCTATTTGATTATCACTTTCTTTGGTAGGATATCCTTGAAACCCGATTATTATAAAAATGTTTTTCCCATTCAATATTTTCACAGCGTTTTCTATTTCCACGGAATATCCGCCACCCACCCCTAGATAAATATTTTTTATTTTCGACAACGAAACAGATTCAAGCAATTTAATGTTTCCCATATCCGTACCATGCACCTTAACGGCATCAGCCTTAATTTTGTCAGCCATTTGGAGACTTTTTTCTCCGAAAATATCAAAATGCAATTCCCGACCCTGATCATGAGCGGTCTTTACAAGACTCTCCCAATGCTCATTTTTCATTTCCAAACTTTTGAAAAGTTTACTATACTTATAATCAGGAGTGCAGAACTCATCTGCATAAACAAGCTGAAATTTAACTGCATCAGCACCCGCCTTGATCGATGCATCTAGTAAAATTTGAGCCTGCCTAAAATGTCCTTCGTATCCCTGAGCTATCTCCGCAATTATTTTTATCATAATCAGGTTTTACACACAGTTCCGAACAATACAATATGACTTTCTAGGTACTGCATTTTATTTATCATATTGTGCTATCCAAGCGCGCGTTCGATAAAAAGCGTTAATTCTACCGTGCTTTAAAACTTCATTTTAGCAAATTAAAGAATTCCCCGAACAATGTTGTGCCCCAACTGAACCCTTCCATCATTTACAGAATCCCAAATTCCTAAGTATCGCTTTGGATTCATATTTACGATATGAAATCCTTTAAAACATAACGCATTACCATAAGAGCCCGTCGAATCCATTCTCATCAATAGTCTACGAAAAACTCTGTATTCCCAGAGGAGATATGCTTAGTTCCATGTATATAAATTTTAATCCTAATTTATAATCAATCAATGAGGAAACCATCGTTAGATAATCACAAGATTAATTTTTGAATTCTGCGTCCTCCCCCGGCACTTGTCCCCGCGAAATGTTTAGTTCTCCATTATATTTGTCTCCAGAGTGGCTCATTTCATAGCTAGGCTCGATTGCCCGAACATCTTTAAATTACAATTCTACCTCCATTCTGACTTATATTTCATTGCCCTATAACAGCCCTTGAAGGGTGCGGATGCATTATCAGGGGCAATCCGATCAACTCTTCACCCCCCCCTAAGATTAACCGTTTATTAGATGAAATAGTTGTTTGATTCTAAGGTATATTTCATGGATGAAATGTCTGGACCAGACTGGCACATCCTTGTTCTAACATTGATAAGTCTCTTCTATAATTACACTTTTTTCTTACAGAAAAACAAAAATCTGACAGTTATGTTTTTATTTATAGAAATGACTTAGAAGGTTAAAAGACATTACACATTTACTTCTTTCTCGTGTTTTTGTTCTATCATATTTCACCTTAAAGCCCATGCTGAAGGGTTAATTAAACCTACATCGTGACAAGAAAAGTCTGGAGGCGGCTCATGAAGCCTTGCATTCTCGGCACTCATAGCTTCGCGCAACTCTTCTTCGCTAGTTACTCCTACAACTATCTGATCAATTTCTGATATTGATGACACGAACCCCAAGCATGCCTCAACTGCGCTGCAATCTTCCTCCTGCATCCATTCCCCTATACGCCTCCACAAGCTCGACCACTTAGAGAAATAAGGCGGCAGTTCTTTTATGGTCTTTAGTAAGATTCCCTGCAAAAAGATTGAACGCGCATGAACCTCAATCCCCGCAGCTTTGATAGATTTCATCGTTCTTTCCTGAATCAGCCGATGATCAATCAAGTTCAGTGGCGCTTGAATAATGCCTATCGGGTATCTAGATATAAGGGATGTAATGCTGTCAGGATCGTATACTGAGACTCCAACTTTCTGCACCACTCCTTCTTCTTTAAGCTTTAAAAGTGCTTCGAATATTGGCTCGCCAATAGCTTGCCCCAACTGCACCTCCTGATGCACAAGAAGCCCATATATCGACCCACGCCTCAGTCGGACTAATGAACGCTTTGTTTCATTGTAAATCCATTTTTTAATATCTTTAATCTCTTCGGGAATTGGTGGAATTTTTGTAATAATCTTCCATTTTCCGTTCATTTGCGTACCTAAAACAGACTCAGCATCTCCATAAACCATTGCTGTATCCAGCACATTTATGCCTTTTTGATAACCAGTTTTTAAGATAGACCCTGCATTCGCTTGAGACACTTTACCTCTAATATTCGTAATGCCATATTCCGCCCCAAACTGGGCTGTCCCTATGCAAATGCGACTACTCACTTAACCGCCCATGTTCTTTATACATCCCCCTACTTCCTTGAGCTGTCTTAATTAATGAAGTCTTTCCAAACTCGAAGCCAAGCTTTCTGTACGCCTTTATCGCTGCTTTGTGACGTGCATCTACACCTAATTCAATTCTCTCAATACCAAATTTTTTATTAAGCAAATCAACTGAAGCCTCGATCACTTCTTGGGCTACCCCTTGGCCCTGCCAGCATTCGGAGCCAATCAAAATGCCCATAACAGCAGTTCTGTTCTTAAAATCGATCGGTTCATATTTTATATTCCCTACATGATGGCCATTTTTTTTGACAAAAATGCCTAAAAATAAAATATCATGCCTGCCCTCTTTCTGGCTAACATATTCCTTTAAGTCTTCTAAGCTCTTATCACTTTGAGCGTACACTATGTGTTCACGGGCCATTGCCCCATCCAGCCAACCGAGGTAAGTATTCGTGACATCGCTCACAGTCAATGGCCTAAGAAAAAACCTGCTTGTTTCGATGCAATTTGAGCGTTTCATTTGCGTCTTATTATCGCCGCAATATCTTTTATGCATTTATCTACTTCTTCATCTGATAGGCTCGGATAAAGAGGAATCGAGAGCGACTCTTGATAGCATTTTTCAGCTACAGGAAAATCACCTTGCTTATACCCAAAGTTGCGCTTGTAATACCCCAGCAAGTGTATTGGGATATAATGAACCATAGGCCTGTAATTAAGCCGTTGTAATCCTGTGAAGAGGTCGTACCTGTCCGCCTTCATGCCAGGCCTAACCCTCAAAAGGTATAGGTGGAAATTGCTGTCAACACTTGGGGATTCAAAAGGCACCTGTAACTCTTCGTATTGTGACAGTTCTTGATTATAATACTTTACTATCTCACGACGTCGACGCTTAATCTCAGGAAGTTTTTTTAACTGACTGGAGCCTAATGCTGCTTGGAAATCAGTGAGCCGATAATTGAAGCCCAAACTATCCATTTCATAGTACCAACTGCCTCGCCTTTCCTTATCGCTGAACATATGATCTCGGCGATCAATTCCGTGTTTACATAAATTCTGTATTCTTTGAAACAGATCGGAATCATTTGTTGTGACAGCACCGCCTTCCCCCGTTGTTATATGTTTTACAGGATGAAAACTATATGTACATAAATCTACATGCTGGCAATCTCCGCATTTATATGTTTCCCCTTTATATTTGTAAGTCGACCCAATGGAATGAGCTCCGTCTTCAACCACTTTGATGCCGTAGCGGTCGGCGATTAACTTAATTTCACGAAGATCAGCTGGATGGCCCCGAAAATCCACAGGCAGTATAGCTTTAGTTTTAGGGGTTATAGCTCTTTCAATTAAATTGACATCAATGTTCAAAGTATTTGGATCAACATCTACAAACCGAACGTTTGCTCCTGTATACAGTATGGCATTAGCCGTTGCGCAAAATGTGAGCGGCGTGGTTATCACTTCATCACCCGGGCCAATTCCTAGCGCAATAAGTGATAAGTGAAGGGCCGCTGTTCCGTTGGATACGGGCCAGGAAAATTTCGCCCCTGAAAAATCGGCGAGATTATTCCCAAACTCGCTTACTTTTGTTCCTTGAGTAATCGTACTGCTGCGCAGCACTTCCACAACTGCATCAATGTCTGCTTCAGAAAGACGGTGCTGACCATAAGATATGGTTTTTTTGTTAAAAAGCTCTGGCTCGGGAAAACATGGATCTTTGGTCGCATTTAATAGCTCGGCGTGCCGACCTTGAGCCTCTTGATCCCGAAGTCTTTCGAATTGCTCATCCAACCCAGCAAGATCAAACCCCAAAAGCTCTTGAATCTTTTTCGAAGACAGAGACATGTCTTTAGGCCGAGACGTCAAATTTTTCCGTTCCGTAATTGAAGCCCGTTGCACATTTTGATCCGGCAGGTAAAACTTTTTTGCAATACGACATGCAAATTCGTATTTGGATACTCGTTCACAACCGGGAACATTGACTATCCCCTTGTATCCTATTTCTATTAGATTATGCGCAATGGTTACCAAATGGTCAGCTAGGATGGGGCTGAAGAATACGTCTGTGAACATATTAATTGTGTCCCCCTGCCTAAGGCTTTGAATAATCTGGTCACTTATTGACTTCCTTCCAAGATGGCCCCATCCAAAAAAGTTTGTCCTAATAATCAAAGAATCCGAATTGTAGGTTTGAACAAAATCCTCTGCTTTCTGCTTGCTTTTCCCGTAGCAATTTAATGGAGACGGAACACTATTTTCTGTATAGAAACTTTCATTGCCTTGGAACAAATGATCTGTAGAAATATGAATATGAGGCACTTTCAGTGTTGCAGCTATTTTGGCAACGCTTCCTGCCAATCTGGCGTTGATTTGCATAGCAACTTCTGGATGTGCCTCACATTTTTCGACGCTCGTCCAGCCGGCTGTATGAACTATCAAATTAGGCGCCAAATCCCTGATTTGGGAGATGGATTTTTTAGATTCATCGAGGTTCAAAAACTGGCTTCTTGCGCCCAATAATTCTGCCTTTCTATGATGCAATCCCAGGATAACATCCCAGCCCTTCCGAACAGCGCACGCCCAATTCAAAGCAAGCAACCCGCTCCCGCCAGTTATTAATAATTTTTTCTTTTTATCGGCCACCTATCCAGCAAATTAATTTTCCCTGAAGGCGTGCTCCAGCTTGATCCCGACTTCTTCAAGATGAATCACTCTATCACAATACTGAAGTGGCGTCTTTTTATGCGATACGATCAATATGGTCTTTTCACCGCGCAACTCCGCAATACTCTTCATGACTGAAGCCTCCGTCTCAGGATCCAGAGCACTAGTTGATTCGTCAAAGACAATAATCGGAGAATCTCTGTATAGAACCCTCGCGATGCCTATTCTTTGCAACTCTCCGCCCGATATTTTCGAACCAATCTCACCTACACTCTCGGAGAGCCCATTTGGCAACTTACCTATAAACTCTTCCAGTCCCGCACCCTTCAAAGCTGCTGACATACGGTCAGAATCTATAGAGGATTTAACCTCGAAGGAAAAAGTGATGTTATTCTCTATAGTATCGTCGAGCAGAAAAACCCGTTGAGGAACATAACTGAACTGTGCCCTCCAGTCTTTAATGTCATCATTACAAATCCCATCACAGTAAATCTTCCCAGAAGCTGGTGTTAACAGGCCAAGGATTAAGTCGATCAATGTAGTTTTTCCTGACCCACTTGGCCCCATTATTCCAATGATTTCACCCTTTTTAATTTCAATATTAATCCCAGAAAGCACTTCTCTATCAGTTCCCGGATATGTATATGAAACGTTTTTGAGTTCAATCTTATCCTCTATTTGCTTGCACACAAATTCCGTGTTCCGATCCACAGTTTTCGAATCATATTCTTCATCAGATTTACAAGCATCACAAACCTTCTCCACAGCAGGCTTACCGTAAGCAACCGCTTGCATTCCTGAAACAAGCCGACTAGCCGCAGGCATACACCTAAATAGCGCAATGATTAGCACGCCTAAAGTCGACGCAATCGCATGATTTTCATATCCGGAAAGGGCCATGAAAGCTATGGTGAAAAAAATCCCAACAGTGCCAATAAATTCAAGCCAAAGCCCCGGCAACGATGAAATATAAGAATAATTTTGGCCGGCTGTTGCATATTCTCTATTCACCGCATTGAATTGATGTGTTGCGCTATGCTCTTGGCCAAATACTTTAAGTTCTTTAATTCCATTTAGAGCCTCTTGGAGGCGCCTCAGTCGTTCTCCTGCCGCATTATGCCGCTTTTCTGAAAATGGCTCAACCTTGCGCCGCAGAAAACTGTTGACCATAAAAGCCGCACCCAAAAAAACTGCCCCAATGGCTAAGACAGATGTCGGCAGAAAAACAAGCGCCAGCACGATGTAGGCAAACATTAAAACAAGGTCTGCAATCATTGTTAGGATCGTCTTAAAAACCGTCCCGACACAAAGCGCAACTTCTTCAAAAATATTTCGAATTAAATCTGAAGAATTATTTCGCGCATGAAATATATAATCTTTAAGGAGGTATGAGCGGAACATTCTATTTGTAATCTCCGCTTGAAGGCCAAAAATAAAACCGGAAATCCGCTTGGCATATATCGTCAATACTGTCACCTTAATCAGGGCTAGCGCGAGCATCATGGATAATGCTATAATTAATGCTTCCGTGACAGAGCTCACTCCAAATTTTTTATTTAAAAAATCAAAAAAGGCTGACTCTTCTGTTCCCGCCCCCCCGTTAATAACCACAGAAATGACTGGAATTAACATTCCTATGCCGACCAGCTCGAAAAAAGTTGCGATCGTCCCAAGAGCAATAATGCGACAGCTCTTGGATTTTCTTTTAGGAGTAAATGTATTCCAAATTGATAGGAATATACTTAAGGACAGCATCTAATTGAGCGCAGCAAGAACTTTAGTGATTTTTTGCTGATCTGATTTACTCATGTTTGTGCACACAGGCAGACTTAAGCACTGGTTTGACACTTCCTCAGCAACACTGAAGTCCCCTTGCTTGTACCGCAGCTCTCTAAATACTGGTTGCATATGGAGTGGTATTTTATAATACGCAACCGTGGGAATTCCGGCATCCCAAAATTGATTTTGAAGCGCATCTCTTTCAGGGCTCAAAATAGTGTATTGGGCATATACACTGGATGTGTCAGGCCGAACTTTCTGTATATTTATCTTTTCCACCGACTTAACAAATTGCAATAATTTATCGTAACAATTGCTAATCGCCTGACGACTCTCAATTTCGTTTTCAAATTCCCCGAAGATGGCAAGTAAGGCTGCCGCCTGCAGAGTATCCAGCCGCCCGTTCACCCCAAGCAGAGGGTGGTGATGTTTGCGAGACTGGCCGTGAACGCGTATTTGGCGGAACTTTTCAGCTAACGCATCATCGTTAGTAAACATGGCACCACCGTCACCGAACCCGCCCAACGGCTTTGTAGGGAAAAATGAAGTGCAGCCGATGGCGGAGAGGGCACAGGATCGTTTACCTTTGTAGATTGCACCGAAACTTTGGGCTGCGTCCTCAATGACGGTGAGGTTGTGCCGCTGAGCGATTTCGTTGATGGAATCCATGTCGGGGGGCTGACCGTAAATGCCGACGGGGATGATGGCGCGGGTGCGCTCGGTGATGGCGTCCTCGAGGAGTTCGGGATCCATGTTCCACGTGTCGGGGCGGATGTCGACGAAGACGGGTTTGGCGCCGAGAAGCACAATGACCTCGGCGGTGGAGATCCAGGTGTAGGGGACGGTGATCACTTCATCGCCGGGGCCTATCTCCAGCGCCATGAGGGCAATGAGCAGGGCATCGGTGCCGCTGGAAACACCGACGCAGTGTTTCACCCCGACGTAATCGGCCAGTTTTTCCTCGAGTTCCTCGACCTCGGGCCCAAGGATGAACTGTCCGTGATCGAGCACTGCGGCAATCCTTCGATCAACTTCACTCCTTACTCTCGACAGCCGAGTCCTGAGATCAATAAATAGCACTATAACCTGTTTTTTTTGAGATCCTTATAGGGCACTTTCCCTCGATTCATTGATTTAGGCAAAGGAGATTCCTCAGTGCAATCAACACACTGCACCTCATTTGAATCTGACCTTAAATATCTCCAGCCTGACTCAGGGCAAACTGCCTTTCCTTTGTCGTCAAAATTTAAATAATGACCATGCCGGGACATCCATCCCTTTTGCCTCGCCGGAATGCCGAGCATCAGCGCGTAATCCAAAACATCAGTACATACAACGGCTCCTGCCCCGACAAAGGCATGCCGCCCAACGGTTATCCCGCAGACTAGGGTTGCGTTTGCGCCTATAGTCGCACCCTTTTTAATGAGAGTAGCCTCGTAAAGATGCCTCCTCACAATTTCTGAACGGGGATTTGTAACGTTGGTTAGGACGCATGACGGCCCCAAAAATACATCGTCCTCAATAATCGTCCCTTCGTACAATGATACGTTATTTTGAATTTTAACCCGGCTACCAACAATGACCCCGGACGCAATATAAGAATTTTGGCCGATACTACATTCTTCTCCAATCGAAACTCCTGCGGAAACATGGCTGAAATGCCAAATCTTCGTCCCTTTGCCGACGCACCCAATGTCATCCACAACCGCAGAAGGATGAACTTGAATGTTAGCGCCCATTTAACGAAACCGGCCCTCCCCCATTCTCCAAGGATTTCTGACATGCCTCCAAAACTTTCAACACACGCACTCCACTGGCGCCATCGGTAAGAGGCTGTTGTCGCGTTTTCATGCACTCAAGAAAATGAATGCATTCTTCACGCAAGGGCTCTTTCTCGAGTAAACCAAGGTTTTGGCAACCGTTTCTTTGCAGAACGGGAAGCCCTTCCAAAAAATCTACACGCTGGTCATATAGGGTCAGCTTATTATTACTTGTATCCTCAAAGCAGGCCATTCGGCTTTGCCCCACCACAACCAGTTTCTGTTCCTTGAACGGGTGAAGCCAACTGACAAAAATATGCGCGCGTTTGCCTGATTCAAAACGCAGGCACGAAACAGTAACATCCGCCAGTTCCGGGGTTAAGTAGTTTCCTCCACTACAGGTAACATCCAAAGGTGTATCACCAAATAACCTCAAAATTACAGCTATATCATGAGGCGCAAAACTCCACAGTGCGTTCTCTTCCGTCCGAATTTTTCCGAAATTCAGACGATTGGAGTAAATGTAATTAACCGGCCCTAAATCACCCGCGCTAATCAATTCTTGCAGCCTCAGTATGGCAGGATGGTACTCAAGAAGATGCCCGACCATGAGGATTCTGCCTGAATCAGTCGCAAGCCGGGTCAACTCGATCCCATCTTTGGAATCCAGCGTCATAGGTTTTTCCACAAGCACGTCTTTGCCCGCCTCTATTGCCTGACGAGCCAAGCGATAATGTGTTTCTGCCGGAGAAGCTATAACAATTCCATCGATTTCTCTGGATTGGAATGCCCTCTCAAAATCCACTCCCACCGAAACACTGGGGGCTGTTTCAATGGCTCGCTCTAGGCCTTCCTTTTCAGGGTCACAAACCAAGGCGAGAACTCCTAGTTCGGAAAGGTTTCGAGCCCAGTTGCGGCCCCAATACCCACAACCCAAAAGTGCAATACGTTGCCCTTTCACGCCATTACAACGGTTGCTTGAGGTGCCTCAACATTAGCCATCACATTCCGCGTATCTATGACCAATTTCGCCCACTGACCGAGTTCTGAATAGTCGACATTGGTGTGGTTGGTCGAGATCAGGACACAATCAAAACTCGATATGGTGGTCTCATCCCATGATACACCGGCCGTGCCTGCACGGGCCGAATGATCCCTTGTGTTTGGAACTACAGGCACAAAAGGATCATAAAACGAAACCTCCGCTCCCTGCGCCTCAAGCAACTCCCAAAGGACAAAGGAAGGGGATTCACGAACATCATCAACGTCTCCCTTGTATGCCAGCCCTAATATTAAAATCCGGCTGCCGGAAAGTAGCTGTCCCTGATTTTTTAGGGCCGACACAACACCTTCGACCACAAGTTCCGGCATAGCTGAGTTTATTTCTCCCGCCAGTTCAATAAACCGGGCCTGTTGCCCATGCTGACGAGCCTTCCAAGCAAGATAGAATGGATCGATTGGAATGCAGTGCCCTCCCAATCCAGGTCCAGGCCGAAATGCCATGAAGCCAAATGGCTTGGTTTTTGCAGCATTGATTACCTCCCATATATCAATTCCTAAGGCGGCATAAATTCCCTTCATTTCATTGACCAAGGCAATGTTTACCGCCCGAAATATGTTTTCCATCAACTTGGTTGCTTCCGCAACGCGGCAGGAAGAAACAGGCACCAGTAACTCGATGGCTGTACCATAAAGATTTTCAGCCTTTTTACGGCACGCGGGAGTAAAACCACCTATGACTTTTGGAATTTTCCCCACTTGACTCTGAGGATTCCCTGGATCCTCACGTTCCGGTGAATATGCCAAACTAAAATCTTTCCCCGCTTTCAGGCCCGAGCCTTTTTCAAGTTCGGGCAACAATTGTTCCTCAGTTGTGCCCGGATATGTTGTGGATTCGAGTACAACCAGCATGCCTGAGCGTAAGTGCGGTGCGACCTTGCGGCCAGTTTCCAGAACATAGGTCAAATCTGGCTCTCGCCCTTCCTTCAAGGGGGTTGGAACACAAATGATGACAGCCTCAACATCATTCGACTGCGCAAAATCCATCGATGCCCGCAACCGACCGGAATTCACTTGTGCAGATATTTCCAGATCCGAATGGTGCTTGATATAGCTTTTTGCACTGTTGATGGCGTTTACTTTCTTTTCATCAACATCCAGTCCCAAAACATTTATACCCGAACGCGCAAACTGCAGCGCCAGAGGCAACCCCACATAGCCCAATCCCACGATGGCAATTTTCTTCACGAACAAACCGGGCGGCCAATTGAATAATATGCAAACCCCTCCGAACGAAGCACCTCGGGTAAAAACAAGTTTCTCCCGTCAAAAATAACCGGCTGTCGCAGCGCTTGCTGCAAGTCACAAAAATTCGGACTTCGGAACTCCTTCCATTCCGTCACGATCACCAGCCCGTCAGCTTCCCGCACTGCCTCGAGCGCATCCTCACAAAAAACTACCCGTTCACGCCCTTTATAAATCGCCCGCGCAACATCCATTGCCCTCGGGTCATACGCACGCACTTCCGCTCCCGCATCCAGCAATCCATCAATCAGTATCTTGCTTGAAGCCTCCCGCATGTCGTCCGTACCCGGCTTGAACGACAAGCCCCAAACTCCGAAAGCCCGTCCGGAAACATCGCCCTCAAAGTGAGTCATGATTTTTTCAAGCAACACTTCCTTTTGCACTTCATTGGCCGCATCCACCGCATCCAAAATTCTTGGGTTATAATTGGTTTGCCGTGCGGTCTGAGCCAATGCACGCACGTCCTTGGGGAAGCAGGATCCTCCGTATCCACATCCTGGATATATAAATGAATAGCCAATGCGTGTGTCTGAACCAATGCCCACGCGTACCTGCTCGATGTCCGCCCCCACCCGCTCGGCAATATTGGCAAGTTCGTTCATGAAGCTGATGCGGGTGGCAAGCATGGCATTGGCGGCATACTTGGTCAGTTCCGCGGAGCGAATGTCCATCTCTTGAACCCGGTCATGATTACGGTTGAACGGCGCGTACAATTCCCTTAAAAGAGTGGCCACTCGTTCATCACTCGTGCCGAATATAATTCGGTCGGGCTTCATGAAATCATTGATGGCATCCCCCTCCTTCAAGAATTCCGGATTTGACGCCACGCCAAAATCAACTCTCGATCCGCGGGCTTTTAATCCCTTTAGCACCGCTTCTCTCACCTGATCAGCAGTCCCCACAGGCACGGTGGATTTGCTGACCACTGCAGCATATTCCTTCAGGTTTTCGCCCACCAACCGCGCCACCGCCAGCACATGCCTCAAATCCGCCGAGCCATCTTCTCGAGCAGGCGTGCCCACGCAAATGAACAGCAATTGCCCATGCCGGGTTGCAGTTGCTCCATCAGTCGTAAATTGCAGCCGCCCCGACTCTTTGTTGGCTTTTAGCATGGCCTCCAATCCCGGCTCATAAATCGGCGTCTCCCCGCGGTTCAACATCTCCACGCGGTTTTCATCCACATCGCAGCAGACTACGTCGTTGCCCACATCCGCCAAACAAGTCCCCGTCACCAATCCCACGTACCCGCAGCCAAAGATTGAAACCCTCATCCCAGAATTTTGTCCACCAAAGGCAACACTTTTCGCAGGCGCGACTGGATTTTCACCAGTTGCTTCAATCGGTGCTGCTTCACCCGAAACTCCTCATCGCCATATTTGGATTTGTCAGCCTCCAAACTGGCCACCATCTCAGCAAGATGCTCCTCAGAATTTTTCAGCCGCTCCTTTAGAATTCTCTCGTAAGCGCGGCGCACAAGCGTGCTTATTTCCTGTTCGGCCTCAAAATAATCCTTTCGCTCTTCACGCATCCAGACCTTGCGAATGCACCCAAGCGCCATGAGTTGGCGCGTCCCAGTACTGACACTCGCCTTGCTGAGCGACAGAGCCGCCGCGATATCCTCAAAGTTCATGGGCTCGGGCGAAAGATACAGAAGGCCGTAGATTTCCCCCACTGACCGGGCCAGCCCCAAAGACTGAGCAAACCGGCCACAGGCCTCAATCATGTCATTCTCCGTCCGCGCCAAAGTGGAGGGCGGAGGCGGAACGCTAACTGGCTTGGCCACTGAAAAAACGCCGAACTGGCGCAACAAACCCAAAATTACGGGCAAATCACCCGACAACACTCCGTGCCCGTCAGTTCGCGGTGAACCTACAACACGA
>CEVA01141250.1_pt1 | contig 73337 bp, 77 predicted proteins | sample 361521 | NCBI WGS metagenome assembly CEVA01 (sample SAMEA2622823, study PRJEB7988) | marine metagenome | isolation source: saline water (ENVO:00002010), including | reverse complement strand
GCACAGCCAGCAGGCCAAGTCGCACTTGCCGCCGACATTGGCAAACGTGCGCAGCAGCGGATGCGAAGCGTTGTTGTTGGCAGCACACAGGGCCTCCAGCTTCTCGCGCGCGCCCGTGCGCTCCTCGGGCGTGAGGTCCTCCCACACCATGCGGTCCACGCGGTAAAACAAATGCATCACGTGGATGCCCTCGGACAATTTAACACTCGGCAAGCTCATTTTGAATGGGCTCGAAGACTGCGACAAGCGCGGTGGCTTGGCGAGTAAATTGGCTATCCGAATATCTTTGTAATGAGCTGAAAAACACCCACTGCCGCCATGGCTAGCGCGGAAATCCAAAGGAAAAGTGTCCATGTGTTGCCCGGCTGGAGAGGCGGATCAGTTTTCTGATATCGAAAATAGAGGGCTGCGGCGGCAAGGAATGGCAGCATAAGCGCCTGTGCCACGCCTCCGATGAGCACCATTGCCACCGGTGCGCCCATGACACAATACAACACCCCGCAAACCAGCGGAATTCCGATACAACATTTGCGCACCAATTCCATCCACTGTGATTCGTCCTTAACCGTTCTCACCTTGTACAGCACAAGGCCATCAGCGAGGAGGCGGGCATTTGAAGCAGTGCCGCTGACGAGTGTGGAAAAAAGCACCACAAATGCGCCAACGAGGAAAATCGTAAACCCGGCCTTGCCCAATGGTGCGAACATTTTTGATAAATCGACGATCATCCCTTCTTCACTCAAGCCGGTTTTGCGCAGGAACGCTGCTCCAAGCAGGTAAAACACGACCGTCGCCGAAGTGTAAATAACCATCGACACCCACGCGTCGATTCGCATCACTCGCAGCCAGCCGCGCGCGCGGGAGTACCACGCCTCGCTGTCCTCGCGCGGGCCGACGTTGCGCGAGTAGCCTTTTTCAAGGCACCAGTACGGGTAGTAAATCAACTCCGTTGCCCCAACGCCAATGATCCCGAAAGCCGCGAACGCTGTGCTGAAATCATCCGGCAACTGAAACCGCAACCCTTCGCGAATCTGATCGCCCGTGATTGCATATTCCCCCATCGCCGGCGAAGTCTGCAACATCACCAGGGCGTACACTGTCGACAACGTGAAAAACACCACCATGTACACCGAAAACCGCTCCACCGTCCGATACTTTCCCGAAGCCAAAATCGCCGCCGTCGCCACCGACACCCCAACCGCCAGCCACTTATCCGGTGTCATGAAACCTTCCCCACCCTTCGGAATCCAGTTCAACTCACCAAACACCTGCGCCACCCCACCGACGATGCCACCCAACTGGAAAAACACTGCCACATACATAAACAGCCAACACCATACCAACCAGGAAACCACCAGCCGGGGCCCAGGCATTGCGTTCATTAACTGCAACGTCGTCTTGCCATTAGCCACCGCCGCCCGCCCCAGCTCCACCTGAACGAACACCTTGATGATGCACCCGATGATGATGAACCAAAGCAGCGAGAACCCATGGTCCGCCCCCACCTTCGGCGTGGCGATGAGCTCGCCCGAGCCGACAATGCAGGCCGTGACAATTAACCCTGGCCCTAGGTGTTTAAAGATCCCTCCCCAGTGTGTCGGGGCATCCTGGGGCTGCGCGTGATCCACGGACATCGGCGGAAGGTAGTGGATAACACCCAATCATACAAGGGCCAGCGGCGGGCATTAGCGTTTGTGCTGGCGGCAAGAGTTTGGCTTAATGGGGCTGTGTTCGGATTTGGCAAGCGCGAGGTTCAGGACCGGTTTGCAATGTCAGCACTGGGATTGCCTTATGAATTTGTGCCACCCCGAATGGGGCTCCGAGTGCCATCAATACTACAGCGCATACTACCGTGGTACATGAACCGAAAGTACGGCATCGAACACTGGGAGGTTCGGGGTGCCAGCAGACTCCGAAAGTCCGTGGACGCCGGAAAAGGCATTATCCTGACCCCCAACCACTCGCGCGACAGTGACTCCCTTGGGATAGGTTTCGCAGGCATTCCCAGCCATGTTCATCCTCATTTTATGGCTGGCTGGCATGTGATTCTAGAAAACGGTCTGCAGAAATTTGTCATCCCTCGAGCGGGAGGATTCAGCATTTTACGGGAGGGCAGTGACAGAAAAGCCATCCGAGTAGCCACAGATCTTGTGACACATGACTCCCGCCCACTCATCGTTTTTCCCGAAGGGCATGTAACCCGAATGAACGATCGCTTGGCAGATTTGCAAGACGGGGTTGCCCTAATCGCAAGGCAAGCGGCGCGACGGAGAAAATCCAAGGCAAACCCGGGTACAACCGTACATCCGGTTGCCATCAAATACCGGTTTGAAGGCAACTTTGGCCACGCCATCCGCCCAAAGCTTGCCCGCTTGGAACGTGAGCTGGATTTGAGTGGCACGATTCCATCCGGCGATGTCCCACGCCTTGAAAGAATTCGCGAGGCTATCATCGGAAAAACAGAGATAGATGATCTACTTTTGCCACTGGAAAAAAAATGGCGACATCCTAACTCCGGCAGTACTTATGACAGAGTCAGGCGCCTACGCACATCCATCCTCAGCCACGCCCTGAAATCCAAAAAATCCCAGGGAGATTTGTGCCGCGACCTAAAAACCGGCACCAAGGCTCTGCAGTTAGCCAGCCTTCAGCCCGAGTATCTTGCCGAAGCTCCAAGCGTTGAGCGCTACATGGAAACCCTAGATAACCTTACCGAGGATGTTTTTGGAGAAATTAACACCGACAGGCCTTGGCGAATGGTTCTGGAGATTGGCGAACCCATTGAAGTTTCCCCCGAACACAAAAACTTGGGCAAAGCCATCCACAGCGCGCTGAAAACACAGCTCGCCGCATTGACAGCGGAACTCAACCAACCCCTTTCCTAGGCCTCGGAGCCCTCCACGTAGCCCTCTTCCTGATAACCCGGCGTGAAGACTGCCATTGCCTTGATGGTTGCTCCTGTGCCCTCCCCTTCCTGGATCATGGCCACACTGATCGGCTCCATGTAATGCTGCATCCCGTAGCGGTTGATGGCCGCCGAACATTCCTCCACCGAATACGCGGTGAAACCAACAACTTCATTCTGCATTGCCATGGCTTTTGGGGTCCGCGCATTGAGCGGCCAAAAGGCAGACAGGTCAACTCATCAATTTGCCCAGCCTGCTCCACGCCAGATAAAATCCAATGGCCAAAAAGCTAATAAAGGAAACACACAGGAAGAAATCCCACACCGGGCCCGGTGCCAATCGCAGATCCGTGCGCCGGCATCTGAACCACAAAATCCCAAACCCCAACATCGGCAACAACAGTGATTGCATCAAGCCGGAGAAAATGACCAAACGAGCCGGGTTGGGCCAAACGATGTACACCAGCGCACAGATCACAGGCAGCAAGCCCCCCAGCCAGCGCACCCCTTTGCGGCGTGTGGATTCGTCCAATTTCACAAACCCGGCCACTCCAACCACATCGGTAAACATTCGTGCCTTGCCCGCGTTGGATATGAAAAAAGTTGAGAACAAAACCGCAAAAGCTCCGAAAAGAAAAATCGCCTGCGCCCATCCGCCGAACACCGGAAGATACATCGCTGACAAGGTCCGAATCAAATCCGCCTTCTCCGGTACCAGCCCCAACCGCGAAAGCACGGCCGCTCCCAGCAGGTAGAACACCACTGTGCAGAATGTGTAAATCACCATCGATGCCCAGGCATCCCATTGCAGGACACGCACCCAACCTCGCGCCCGCCGCACCCAGGATTCCGACCCATCCGGCCGGCCTGTCCATCTCCCATAGCCCTTTTCCAAGCACCAGTAGGGGTAGGCCACAATTTCCGACGCTCCAACACCGATAATCCCAAACGTCGCCAAGGCAAGCCCCAGCTTATCCTCGCCCGAGGTCAGGAATGACAAGCCCAGTCCCTCCCGAAGATTGACTCCGTGAATAGCCCAAGCCTCGTGAGACTGTAAGGCAAACAAATTGGCAATCGTCACCAGCGTGAAAGATGCCACCAGCACGGTAGCAAAGGTTTCAATAAATCCAAACCCACCCCGCACGAGTATAAAGGACGCCAAGCCCGCCAGCAGCAATGCCCACCACTTGTCATCTTGCGGTTTCTTTTCAAAATCAAACCCGCTAATGCGGCGGCGAAGATCCTGCATCTGCCCCGTCTCTTCGGCTGACTGTTTTTCCAGCACACGCAGCTGGGCACGCGCTTCCGCAGCACGATTGTACGCCCGGCCTTCCGATGTCAGCGGAACCGAAATTGCCATCGCCTGCCCTACCCCTCCCACAATCCCACCCAGTTGCCCCAAACCCGCCATCATGGTGAGAATCCAAAACAAAACGATCCAATTCGCCATTACTTGACGTCCGCCCCACTTGAACCCAACTCGCGGCCCGGGCGCCTCGTTGAACGCCTCCAGCGAAGTCTTCCCGCTGGAGATCGCATATCGTGCGATCTCCACCTGTACAAACACCTTGATCACACAGCCGAAAATGATCAGGCCCAGAAAAATAAAACCCGCCCGGGCCCCCGTCTGGGTCGCCGCGATCAACTCCCCCGAACCAACAATGGAACCAGCCAGAATGAGCCCCGGCCCGAGCGTGCGCAGAATACCGCCCAGCGTACGCGGAGGCTCACGCACGTCACTCACCGCCAGTCCTCCGCCCAACCCGCCGTATGAACTTGGCTGCGGATATGCCACTCCCGAAGAACGCCCAACAGTTCCGCCTTTGCATCGACTGCGACAGGATCATTCCACAAATTTCGCATCTCCTCCGGATCCTTCTTCAGGTTGAACAACTGCCCATAATCCGCGTCAAGGAAGTGAACCAGCTTCCAGCCCCGCGAACGGACCATCGTCATGAAGGGGCCATCGGTATAAATCCCGTCCTTCACCTGCTCAGCAAATACATGTTCCCTCCCCGCCCATTCCTTCCCCTCCAGTGCAGGCAAAACTGATTCCGCTTCAAATGTACCCGGCAACTCTATGCCGGCCAGTTCCAGAATCGCCGCGCCCATGTCCATGGACTGCATCAGCCCTTCCACTCGCGTCCCGCCTTGGAATCGCCCAGGCGCCCAAACCATCAGAGGCACCCGAACAATCGTGTCGTACATCGTCCATTTCTGACTGTGCCCGTGGTCGGTAAGGCAGTCGCCATGGTCGCTGGTAAAAATAACCACCGAATTTTCAAGCAGACCCTTCTCCTCCAAGGTATCCATCAGTTCGCCCAGCTTCTCATCAATCATCGTCACATTGGCGAGATAATAGCGGCGCTGGCGAAGACGCTGTTCGTGCGTGGGATTCAGGTCGTGCACCACCGAATCGTGATCCACGTCAACATTATGCTGGCGCATGATTTTGAACGGCGGCGGCTGGCTTTCCAAATCATCCTCGCAAACATCCTGCAACGGGATGTCGCGCTCCAAGTAAGGCTCCAAGTGGCGCGGCACGGGATCGTACGGCGGATGCGGCCCGGGAAAACCCACCTGCAGGAACAGCGGCTTGTCCACTGGCTTGCTCTCAAGCCACCACGTCGCGAAATTGCCCACGAAAAAATCCGAGTGCGTCTCCTCCGGCAAATCCCAGGTAAACGCGCCAAGACTTTCACGATAATCCCCACGCTCACGATATTTCTCCCGCTGCTGCTTCACTAGCCCCCTCGCCGCCAGCCCCTTGTCCCACTCATCAAAAAAATAACGCCCCTCGAGGTAACGGTCCTTGTTCTCGACAACATAACGCTCATGAAAGCCCGCTGGTGCATTGTACGGCCACGTATGCATCTTGCCGACATTCACGCAGTGATAGCCCGCATCCGCCATCAACTCCACCCAGCTGTGTCGCCATGTGTCCGCATTCTTTAAGATCCCCGTAGTGTGCGGATAGTAGCCCGTAAACAGACTTGCCCTCGAGCTGGCACAAGAAGGTGCCGTCACGTAGCAATTGGTGAACGTCACACCTTCGCGCACGAGCCTGTCCATGTTGGGCGTATCCACGTGCGGAAATCCCAACGCATTAATGGTATCGAAACGCTGCTGGTCCGTGATGACAAAGATGATGTTCGGTTGCTGCTTGCTCATTTTATTTGCCCAGGATGGGCCGCCCAAGAGGCGGAGGTGGCGGCTGCCGCCAGTCCCAGTTCGATTGATATTTAACATTTAAACAGGGAATTGCCACAGGCATACCCCCACGTTTTCTTGAGATCAGGGCCGCATCAATGATCGCGCTGAAATACAACGTGCGCTCCGAGGGCCAAGCCGGGCGGCCTTGATGAAACATCTCCTCCACCCCTTTCATTAGGTAGGTATAGTGCATGAATGGACGTGCCTCCTCCGTCCAGAACATCGTTGCCTTGATATCCCCGTCTTCATGCCAGGCCACACTCCATTTTTTGACGGCACCGTTTAGAGTCAAGATGCCGCCTGTCAACCACGTCGCACACAGGATCAACCACACCATTCTCATTGGTCGGCGCAGTATGCCCAGCCACACATCAAAAGCAAGCGACCTCAAAACACCTTGCCAAACTCATTCCCTGGCTCACAATCGCCGCATGCAGACATATTCCACTCGCCGCCAATTTCTTGGAGCCACCATCGCGTTCCCCTTTGTTGCCAGCACTTCATGGGCCATCAAACCTAATGAGCGCATCCGCCACGTCAGCTTTGGCGCTGCCGGAATGGCTAACGCGGATCTTGGAAGCATTTCTAGCCATAGCCATGTGGACATGCATGCTGCCGCGGAAATTGACCCCAACCGCTCCAAGGGCTTTGCAAAAAGATTCCCCAAGGCAAAGGTTTACACCGACTGGCGTGAACTTCTCGACAAGGAAGGCAAAAACTTCGACACCGCCAACGTCTCCACCCCTGATCACATGCATGCCCCTATCGCCATGAGCGCGATGCAACTAGGCAAGCATGTCTACGTTCAAAAGCCGTTGACCCATGACGTCTTTGAAAGCCGACGCCTGCGCGAATATGCCGCGGAGAACAAACTTGCCACGCAAATGGGCATCCAAGTCCATTCCAGTAATGTGTATCGCCTTGCGGTGACGCTTGTACATCAGGGAGCCATCGGAAAAGTCACAGAGGTACATACTTGGAGCAGCAAAAAATGGGGCGACATGAACCCGCGGCCCGACCGAGAAGACCCCGTACCAGCCAACTTCAACTGGGATCACTGGTGCGGCGTTGCTCCCAAGGCTCCATTCCTGAAGGGTTATTACCACCCCGGCCAATGGCGCAAGCGCCTTGATTACGGAACCGGCACCTTTGGTGACATGGGCTGCCACATTTATGACCCCATGTACAACGCCGTGGGCCTCACCGCCCCTCTCAGCCTTCGGAGCGAGGGCCCCGCGCCGAATGCCCACAGCTGGGCCATCAACGCAAAGATTCATTACATTTTCCCTGGAACAAAATACACGCAGGGCAAGACGGTTCCGGTAACGTGGTATGACGGTGACCAGCGCCCCCCCGCAAATGTCCGAGAACGCCTCAACAACCGTGGACTGCCCGGTCAGGGTTCCGTGCTGTTCGGCACGGAAGGCAACATGATCATCCCGCATGTCGGAGCCCCCATTCTGCTGCCAGATGACAAATACAAAGACTTCAACCAGCCCAAGGTGGAAGACCAAAACCACTGGCACACATGGATCGATGCCTGCCGCGGTCTAACCAAAACCTCTGCTGGATTCGATTACTCCGGCCCCCTCACAGAAGCAATTTTGCTTGGCGGCATCGCAACTCGATTCCCCAAGCAGACCCTCAAGTGGGATGCAACCAATCTGAAGTTTACAAACAACGACGAAGCAACGGAGTTCGTTCAGCGCAAATACCGTAAGGGCTGGGAAGTGAAAACCCTTTCCTGATCTAGCTAGCCGCGGATTTGTTCAAAGACTTGGAATGGTCGGCCAAGGTGCTCCGGGTGCACCAAGGTTTGGAATTGGTGGCGCCTTTCCTCTGTCCATTTGGGGAATTTTTCTGGCCGCGTGAGTGTTTGCTCAAAAATTCGCATCAGGAATTTTTCCTGGGAAACAAAAGGGCGCGACGCCAATCCCGCTAATTCACCCATCGCGCGTATGACAGTGAAATTCACTGATGCGGTCAAATCCTGCCCACCCGGGCACGCCAGCAAATCTGCTGACGCTCTTTGGCCGATGTATGCCCGCAAGGTCCCTCCTTCCCGTTCCGGCAGGAAAAATTCCTCTGCCTCCAACCCGTAATCAAAAGCCAACAAGCGCCCTTGTCCCAATCGGTCGGCCGCATCCTGCCACCAATTAGCTGCCATTGGGCAGGAAACCGTCACAAATCCATCGGGAAGACACTCGCGCAGGGCGATTGGCACCTGAAAGGTCTCATTTCGCAGTGCCTTCAACCCCGGGGTTTCCATCCTCGCCCAGGCAAACCCAGCCTCTCCCGTCACAACTCCCCATTCAAACCATCGGCCCTCCTCCTTGTCCCAGCCAAGCCGATGAACTGGGAACGCATCCAACAATTCATTGCCAAAGATCACTCCCCGGATGGATTGCTTCTTCACCTCACGCCATTCACTCTTCCACTGAATGTTTTCAAAATCCCTCAACGTATCTTCCTGCCAACCTCTCCGCACCGCGGAAGGCTCCAGCAAAATATAATTTAATCGACCTGCCAAATCCGGTCGCCAAACCTGAAGATAACTCAAAATGTCTGCCGCCAGCTGCCCATCATGCGCACCACCCTCCAGGATGCAATCGCCCCGAAAATTCTCCAGCCATTCCGCAAATTGGAACCCGAGCAACTCGCCAAACACCGGCCCAACACTCACGCTCGTATAAAAATCCCCACACCGGCCCACCCGGCCATGTTGTTCATAGAACCCCACACCGGGCGCATACAGCGCCAGATCCATGAACCGGGCAAATGAAATGATTTGATTCTTGGCTATTTCAGCTCGAATTAAGTCGGCAACAGATGCGTTCATGGCTTGCGGCGCCATCATTGTTTGAATAAAACCGGCGGCTAGGCAATCATTGCCGCATCCGCCAATGCCAGCGAAATCTGAAACCATCCGCCGACTCGACCAATTGCTGTTCGCCCGAGGACTCTGCGAAAGCCGCGAACAAGCCAAGCGCCTAATCATGGCAGGACGAGTACGACACTTCGGCCAAGTCGCGCTAAAAGCCAGCGACCCCGCCGCAGACGATGATGAGGTTGAGATTGTAGAGGGCGAAAAATACGTCAGCCGCGGTGGCCACAAGCTCGAACATGCCTTGGATCATTTTCGGATTGATCCAAACGGAATCACCGCCATCGATCTCGGTGCTTCCACCGGTGGATTCACCGACTGTCTCCTCCAGCGCGGTGCCCATCATGTCTACGCGATTGATGTTGGAAAAGGACAGCTTGCCTGGGCACTTCGCCGCAACCACCGCGTCACCGTCATGGAAAAGACCAACGCCCGTTACCTCTCTCGCGACAAGATGCCCCCAAAATTTAAAAACGCCCAACTCATCACCATCGACTGCTCTTTTATCTCTCTGCAAAAAATTATCCCTCCCGCGATCCCCCTCGCCGCACAAGGCGCAAGTTTCATTGCCTTGGTGAAACCCCAATTTGAGGCGGGCAAGGCCGAGGCCAACAAAGGGGCCGGCGTCATCACCGACCCTTCCGTTCATCAGCGGGTTCTTGATGAGTTGAAAGAGTTTGTGGACGATCAACCCGCGATTTCCTGGCGCGACTTCACCTCCAGCCCCCTCAAGGGTCCGGCAGGGAACACCGAATTTTTAGCGTGGATTGAAAAAACAACTTAAACAAATCAAGCGGATCGGCCTAATCGCTAATCCCGAGAAGGTAAAGAGCGCCTCCGTTCTAAGACAGACCGCTCGCGCAATTGCCAAATCCGGCCGCAGAGTGCTTATGGATGAACCCACAGCGGCCATTGGCGCTGTACAGGCAGAACCGCTCCCAGACACACCCACTCTGGCCAAATCTTCCGACTTGCTGATCGTTTTCGGCGGTGACGGCACCATGCTACGGGTTGCCCGTGAGGTCGCCGGGATTGGCACTCCTCTCATGGGCTTCAATATGGGAGGCCTCGGATTTCTCACCGCAGCCTCATCCAAAAAAATATCCCATTCGCTCGAAAAGCTCTGGACCAATCAATATACGATTGACTCACTGTCAATGATCGATGCCAATGTCAGCCGCACCAATAAACACCTAGCCGTCAACGATGTGGTCATCAGTCGCGGCACCATCCCGCGGCTCATCGAGGTGGCGGTGGCAGTCGATGGTGAGCCACTAACACGCTACCGGTGCGACGGCATCATCATCAGCACGCCCGCCGGTTCCACCGCCTACTCGCTGGCCGCCGGCGGCGCGGTGGTCGCGCCCGATGCCCAGGTGTTCACCATCACTCCCATCTGCCCGCACACGCTCTCCAACCGCTCGGTCATCGTCAGCATCAAGTCCACCATCACCGTGCAGATCCTTGAACACCGCGCCGACACTTTTTTAAACACAGACGGCAAGTTCAAGGCCGAACTGGCCATCGGCGACACCGTCAGCCTCAAGCGCAGCCAGCAAAAGGCGCGGCTCGTGCGGCTCAGCGGCCGGTCCTTTTTCGAGACCCTGCGCCACAAGCTGCAGTGGAGCGGCTCGCACGTATGATCCGCCTCAAGGACATCGCCGAGCAGGCCGGCGTCTCCGTGATGACCGCCTCCAAGGCGCTGCGCGACGAGCCCGACATCGCCGCCACCACCAAGGCGCGCATCCAGGCCATCGCCGAGCAGGTCGGCTACGTGCCCAACCACGCGGCCCGCGGTCTGCGCACGCGCTCCACCCAGCAGTTCGCGCTCATCATCTCCGCCCTCACCAACCCGCTCTACACGCGCGTCATCATGGCCATCGAGGAAAAGGCGCACGAGTTGGGCTACGAGATTCTCTTCGCGCAGACTTTAAACAACCCCGAGCGCGAGGAGCGCGTCATTCGCCGCATGCTTGCCCGCCAAGTGGATGGCCTCTTCATCCGGCCAGTCTATCGCCCCGACAACACCGCTGTCATTTATGACGAGCTGAAGCAACGCAGCACCCCCACCGTCATCCTTGGCCACCGCGCGCTTTTTTGCAGCGAGTTCCCCAACGTGCAAACTGACGACCTCACCGCCGCCCACGCTGCCACCCAACACCTGCTAGACCTCGGCCATGTCCGCATAGCCTGTTTCACCGGCCCCACCTTTTCCCCGTGGGCGCAGGAACGCTACGAGGGCTACCGCCGCGCACTGTCCGATGCCGGCCAAGAGGTCGATGAAAAATTTGTCTTCCATGCCGGCGGCACGATCGAGGAAGGCGAAAAGGCCGCCCTCCAACTCATTAATGAGCGTCCCGGCGCCACAGGCATTGTCGCCGCCAATGACCTTGTCGCCATCGGCGCTGCCAATGTGCTGCTCGACCAGGGCCTGAAGATTCCCGCCGACGTCTCCATCGTCGGCTTCGGCGATATTTTAAACGCGGAAAATTATCGTATACCCCTCACCACCATCGACCAGCCCAAGTACCGCCGCGGGGCGGCCTCCATGGAAACAATGACCGCACTGCTCGAGGGAAACTCCGGCGGGAGCAAGCGCCTCGCCGCCGAGCTGATCATCCGCGACAGCACCGCCCCGCCCGCCTAGCTGCCGGCAAACCGCTCCACGTACTTGCCGAGGATGTCGGCCTCGAGGTTGACGGCGTCGCCGACGGCGCGTTCGTTGAGTGCCGTCACCTTGTGCGTGTGAGGGATGATCCAGATGCCGAACGAGTCCTTCTCCACCGAGGCGACCGTCAGGCTGATGCCGTCCACCGCCACCGAGCCTTTCAGCACGATGTAGCGCATCACTTCCGGCGCGGCGCCTATCTCGAGCTGGTGATCCTCGCCGACCTTGTCCCACTTGAGAATCTTGCCCATGCCGTCGATGTGGCCGGTCACAAAATGGCCACCCAGCCGGCCGCCGGCCTCGAGGCTGCGTTCGAGATTCACCAGCGAGCCCGCGCGCGTAAACTGCAGGTTGGTCTTCGTCCACGTCTCATGCAGCAGATCGAACTGCGCGGTCTTCTTGCGGCCCTTGGTCGTGAGCTTGGCGACGGTCAGGCAGCAGCCGTTCACCGCCAGGCTGTCGCCCACCTTCAGGCCCGCGCCGCACTTGCGCATCGTCAGCATCAGGCGCATGGCCTTTTCCAGCGGCTGGATGGAATCCACCACCCCCGTCTCTTCCACGATGCCCGTGAACACGTCGCGCACTCAAGCGGCCGCAACCCGGGCCGTCAACATCAAATCCGCCCCCACCCTCAGCCACTGCGGATTCTCCAGCCGCATGACTTCCGCCAAGTTCCGCGCCCCTCGACCCGCGACTGCCCGCCGCGCATCGTCGCCGCCGATGATCTTGGGCGCATAAAAGAACGCCACCCGCTGCGCCAGCCCTGCCTCGAGAAATGACGCATTCACTTCCCCGCCGCCCTCCACCAGCAGGCTCGCCACCTCTTCGCGCCCCAGCCGCTGGAGCAGCCACCGCAAGTCTACTCTGCCCTTCTTTGCCGGTGCCACCAGTGCACGGTCACCCAGCGCCTTTATGCGTCTCGCGGGTGCTTCCTTCGTCACCACCACCGTCGTAGCGTCGGCCAAGTCGTCGTTGAGCACTTGCGACTTAAGCGGAATCCGCGCGCTTGAATCCAGAATGATACGCCGCAACGGCCGCGCCTTTAACTTGCCCTTCACCCTCAGACCGGGGTCATCAGCCAGCACCGTGTTGATGCCCACCAGAATGGCGTCGCTGCCCTTGCGAAGCCGATGCCCCTCGCGCCGCGCCGCTGGGCCAGTGATCCACTTCGATTCCCCGCTCGCCGTCGCGATCCGCCCGTCCAGAGTCATCGCCGCCTTCACCGTCACCAGCGGCGTACCGTGTACAATCCAGTGATTGAATGCCGTATTCAGCTCCGTCGCCTCCGCCGCCAAGATACCCTTAGCCACCTTTACGCCAGCGCGCCGCAATCGCCGGAATGCTCTCCCCGCGTGTAATGGATTGGGATCCGTTGCCGCCACCACCACCCGACGAATGCCCGCTTGAATGATCGCCTCCACGCACGGTGGCGTTCGGCCATGCGTGTTGCATGGCTCAAGCGTCACGAAAAGCGTCGCGCCACGGCAGTCGCCCGCGACTTGAATTGCCGCCACCTCCGCGTGCGCAGCACCCGCGCGCCGATGCCAACCTTCGCCGATCATTCGTCCGCCTTTAACAACAACGGCGCCGACCATTGGATTGGGTGAAGACTTCCCGTAGCCCTTTCGCCCCAGCTCCAGCGCCCGGCGCATGTGCTGCTCGTCGCGGCTCATTCCGCAAACAGCGCCTCGGCAAAGTTCGCGGGGTCAAACGGCTGCAGGTCATCCGCCTGTTCGCCCAAGCCGATGTACTTGATCGGCAGCCCCAGCTCGCGCTGGATCGCCACCACCATCCCGCCCTTGCTCGTGCCGTCGAGCTTGGTGATCACCAGCCCCGTCACCGCCACCGCCTTGTGAAACTCGCGCGCCTGGTTCAGCGCGTTCATGCCCGTGCTACCGTCCAGCACCAGCAACACCTCGTGCGGCGCGCCATCCAGTTTCTTCCCGACAACGCGGTGCAGCTTTTCCAGCTCCTGCATCAGGTTGCTCTTGGTGTGCAGCCGGCCCGCGGTGTCGATGAACAGGTACTCCGCCTCGCGCGCCTGAGCCGCCGAGATGGCGTCGTGCGCCACCGCCGCCGGGTCCGCTCCATAGCTGCCGCTAACCACCGTCACCGCCAGTCGTTCGCCCCACGTGTTCAACTGCTCCAGCGCCGCCGCGCGAAACGTGTCGCACGCCGCCAACACCGCCGTGCCGCCGTCGCCCTGAATCCGGTGGGCCAGCTTCGCGCAAGTCGTCGTCTTGCCCGTGCCGTTCACGCCCACCACGGAAACCACCGTCAGCCCGCCGTTGCGCCGGATCGCCTCGCCCGCGCCCAGCGACTGCTCGATCTCCCGCCGCGCGATGCCCAGCACATCCAGCCCCTCGCGCCCCTGGCTCTCGTACGCCGCGCGCACGGCCTCCACGATGCGCGTCGTCATGTCCATGCCGAGGTCCGCCGCGATCAGCGTCGCCTCCATCTCCTCCAGCGCATCGGCGTCCAGCTTGGGCGAGCGGGTGACGATGCGCTTGATCTCGTGCGACAGCTTCTCTTTCGTGCGCGCGAGCCCCGCCTTGAACTTGTCCAGCAGCCCCATCGTTTAAACCACCACGCGCGCCGCCGCGGCCTTCAGTTGCTCCACGTATTCATACGGCAGCTTCACGCCACCCAGCAGTGGCCGGCCCTTGTTCTCGCCGTGGCAGTCGCTGCCGCCCGTCACCAGCAACCTGTGCTGCTCGGCCAGCATCAGGTAATGCTCCGTCACCGCCGTCGAGTGCCGCGTGTAAAAACATTCCAGCCCGTCCATGCCCGTGGCCACGAGGTCCGGGATCACTTCGTCCATGTGGTTGATTCCCGGGTGCGCCATCGCCGCCACGCCGCCGGCGTCGTGGATGAGCCCCAGCGCCTCGGCCGCCGAGAGCTTGGCCTTGGGCGTCCACGCCGGCTTGCCCTTCTTGAGCCAGCGCTGGAACGCCTCGTCGAGGCTGCGGCAATGGCCGTCAGCCACCAGCGCGCGCCCCACGTGCGGCCGGCCCGGCGCGTCGCAGTTGGCGATTTCCATCACCCGCTCCACCTGCAGCGGGATGCCCAGCCCGTTCAGCCGCACCACCATCTCGTGCACGCGGTTGCGGCGCACCTCCTGGTACTTGCGCAGCGCGGCCCGCAGCGGGGCGTTTTCCGGGTCGAAACAATAGCCCAGCAGATGCAGCTCGCGCCCGCCCTGCTCCACCGTGAACTCGCAGCCCACGATGAACTCGACACCCTCTGCCGCGCAGGCCGCCGCCATGCGCTCGCAGCCATCCACCGTGTCATGGTCCGTCAACCCGATGGCCCCCAGCCCCGCCGCCTTTGCGCGCGCCGCCAATTCCTCCGGCGAGAACGTGCCGTCGGAGAAGTGCGTGTGCAGGTGAAGGTCAGCGAACATGTCAGGCAGTAGCCGTGCGCGCCGGTCGCTCGAGGCCCGCGCGGATCTTGTCGAGAATCCCGTTCACGAACTTGCCGCTCTCGTCCGTGGAAAACTTTTTGGCGATGTCCACCGCCTCGTTGATGGACACCACCGGCGGAATGTCCTCGCGGTGCAGCATTTCAAACGCCGCCAGCCGCAGGATGTTCCGATCCACCACCGCCATGCGGTGCAGATCCCAGTTGTCGGCATGGGTGAGGATGGCCTCGTCCAGCGCTGCGCGATGCTCCAGCACGCCGCGGATGAGCGGCTCGGAAAACTCCGCCGTGGCCACCTCGTCGACCGTTGGCGGCGGCAGTTCCACCTGTTCGCCCCAAGTCGCCTTGCCGTCCGCCGCCTCGATAGCCGCCGCGCGCTGCGTGTCCCAGAAATAGCCCAGCGCCACCGCCACATCCTCGGGCGGATTGACATCGTGCTGGAACAAGAACTGGACCGCGCGCTCCCGCGCGTCACGACGGATTCCCATGCCACGAAGATGCAGCAGGACGACAGGCGGCGGAAGAAAATTTTTCCAGGATGTAAAAACGCGGCCCCCACTGTAGGCGGGGCAGGCGGCCCCGCACCCCGGCCACCGGCCGGGGCTACAGCGACCCGTGATGGAGGGACGAGCTTGCGAGTCCGTTGACCCCCTCAGTAACGTGGCACACTAGAATCGATTTCGTCACTCCACGCGTTAATCCCGCCCGCCACGCTTTTCGCATACTTGAACCCCTGCTGCTTCAAAAACTCCACCGCCTTCAGCGACCGCCCGCCCATCTTGCAGTGGATGTACAGGTGCTCGTTGGGGTCCAGCTCCGTGAATCGCTGCGGCAGCTCGCCCAGCGGGATGATCGGCACGCCATCGATCGTCGCGATCTCGCGCTCGTCATGCTCGCGGACGTCCAGCAGCTTGATGCCCTTGGCGGGCTCGTCCAGCGCCGCCTTCATCTCCTGCACCGTCACCTCGTCCGGGTGCAGTCCCGTGTCCTCCGGCTCGTCTTGGATGCCGCAGAACATCTCGTAATCGATCAGCTCCGTCACTGTCGGGTTGTCGCCGCACACGGGGCACTTCGGGTCGCGCCGCAACTTCAGCTCGCGGAACTTCATGTCCAGCGCGTTGTACAGCAGCAAGCGGCCCACCAGCGAACTGCCCTTGCCGAGCGCCAGCTTTAAAATTTCCGTCGCCTGCAGACAGCCGATGATTCCCGGCAACACGCCCAGCACGCCGCCCTCCGCGCAGCTTGGCACCATGCCCGGCGGCGGCGGTTCCGGATACAGGCAGCGGTAGCACGGCCCGCCCAGCTCCGGCGCGAACACGCTCGCCTGCCCCTCGAAGCGAAAGATTGACCCGTACACGTTCGGCTTCTTCAACAGCACACACGCGTCGTTCGTCAGGTAGCGCGTCGGGAAATTGTCAGTGCCGTCCACCACGATGTCGTACGGCTCGATGATCTCCATCGCGTTCTCGCTGGTCAGCATCGCCTCGTGCACTTCGATCTCCACCTCGGGATTGATGCTGTTCAGCGTCTCCTTGCCCGACTGCACCTTCGGCCGGCCCACGTCGTCCGTCCCGTGGATGATCTGCCGCTGCAAATTGGAAAAATCCACCTCGTCAAAATCCACGATCCCGATCCGCCCGATGCCCGCCGCCGCCAGGTACATCGCGATCGGCGACCCCAGCCCGCCCGTGCCGATGCACAGCACGCTCGTGCCCTTGATTGCCTTCTGGCCAGCCATGCCCACCTCCGGCAAAATCAGGTGGCGCGAGTAACGCTGGATTTCCTCGTTGCTCAGTTGAACGCTCATGGACAAAAAAATCGACAGCGACGTTGCGCTGCGGAAAGAATCAGCCCGCCAAAAGTGACCCCCAAAGTCAATCCGAAAACCGCCGCCACGCGCCTCCAACGCGCCAGCCGCCTGCGCCCGCGCCTCGCCGTCATCCTCGGCAGCGGCTTTTGCGGTGTCGCCGAGGCGATGGACACTGACGCCAAAGTTCCGTATGCCAATTTTGCCGGCTTTCCCCAGCCCACCGTCGCCGGCCACAGTGGCGAGGCCCGCATCGGCACCCTCGGGGGCACGCCCGTGCTTGTGTTAAACGGCCGCGCGCACTACTACGAGGGCCACTCCATGGCCGCCCTCACCTTCCCCGTCCGCGTCCTCGCCGCCTGCGGCATCGAGTCCCTCCTCCTCACCAACGCCGCCGGCGGCATCCACCCCAAGTACCGCGCCGGCGACTTCATGCTCTTTCAAGACCACATCAACCTCCAGCCCGACAACCCCCTGCGCGGCCCGACCCCAAAGGGCCTCGAGCGCTTCCTCGACCTCACCCGAGCCTACGACCCCGGCCACGCCAAAACCCTCCGCGCCGCCGCCCGCGCCGCCCGCGCCAAGCTCCACGCCGGCACCTACCTCGCCGTCCCCGGCCCCAACTACGAAACCCCCGCCGAGATCCGCGCCTTCCGCAAACTCGGCGCTGACGCCGTCGGCATGAGCACCGTCCCCGAGGCCCTCGTCGCCCGCCAGCACGGCCTCCGCGTCGCCGCCCTCTCCTGCATCACCAACCCCGCCGCCGGCATCAGCAAGGAAAAACTCACCCACGAGGACGTCCTCGCCACCGCCGCCCAAGCCGCGAAGAAAGCCACCGCCCTCATCACCCATTTCGCCCAAAACCATGACTGACCCCGACCTCACCCAAGCCGCCCTAGACGCCCGCGCCCGCGCCCACGCCCCCTACAGCCGCTTCCAAGTTGGCGCCGCCCTCCGCACCATTGACGGCGATATAATCACTGGCGCCAACGTCGAGAGCGCAAGCTACGGCCTCAGTTGCTGCGCTGAGCGTGTCACCCTCTTCAAGGCCATGACCGACGGCCACAGCAACTTCACCGCCATGGCCATCGCCAGTCCCGGTGGCGCCCCCCCCTGTGGCGCCTGCCGCCAACTCCTCGCCGAACAAGCCCCCACCGCCACCCTCCACCTCATCGACAGCGACAACCCCGAATCCACCACCGAGACCACCACCCAAACCCTTCTCCCCAACGCCTTCACCGGCGACCAACTCCCCTCTGATGACTGATTACAAAAAACTGATCACTCTTTAAAAAAGCGCTTGACATCATAAGCAAACCTGATTCCATCCCCGTGTGCAGATAGAAACCCTAAAGGTCTTCTGCGACCTCACCGAGACCGGCAATTTCACCAAGGCCGCCAACATCAACGGCGTCACGCAGTCCGCCGTCAGCCAGCAGATCAGTTCGCTCGAGCGCCATTTCAACGTTCGTCTCATTGAGCGCAGCAAGAAGAAATTTGGACTCACCCGCGAGGGCCAGGCGCTTTATGACGCCAGCAAGCAGATCGTCCAGTCATACGAGTCACTTCAGCACCAGATTCAGGAAATCCGAAACATCGTCTCCGGCACCATTCGCATTGGCACCATCTACAGCATTGGACTGCACGAGTTGCCGCCGTTCCAGCGCGCGTTTTTAAAGAAGCACCCCACCGTCAATCTCTCCGTCGAGTACCGGCGCGCCAGCCAGTTGTACGAGGACATCCTCTCCAACGCCGTCGACATTGGCCTCGTCGCCTATCCGACGAAGGACGGCCGCTTCGAGACCATTCCGCTGCGAGACGACCTGCTCGTGCTCATTTGCCATCCAGGCCACACGCTGGCCGCCAAGAAGAAACTGAAGCTCGAGGAAATCAACGGACACAAGTTTATCGGCTTTGAGCCCGACATCCCCACCCGCCGCGCCATCGACAAAATCCTGCGCGACCGCGATATCGTCGTGAATCATGTGATGGAGTTCGACAATATTGAGACCGTCAAGCGTGCCGTGGAAATCGACGCCGGCATCTCCATCGTCCCCAAGAGTACCGTTGCGCAGGAGGTGTCAAAGAAAACCATCACCCAGGTGAAAATCGCCGACGAGGATCACTTCCGCCCACTGGCCGCCGTCCACAACGCCAACAAGATCCTCAGCCCTGCGATGAAGGAGTTCATCGAGATGGTGAAGGCGCAGTGACTACTTCTTGAGGTTCTTCGGGTTCAGCGGCAGCAGGTCCTTGACCACGAACAGGCCGTCTTTGCGGATCAGATCGCCGTCGAACCACACCTCGCCGCCGCCCCAGCTCTTGCGCTGGATGAGCACCATGTCCCAGTGCACAGCGCTGCGATTGCCGTTGTCGCATTCCTCGTAGGCCTGGCCGGGCGTGAAATGCAACGAGCCGGTGATCTTCTCGTCGAACAGAATGTCACACATCGGGTTCTCGATGAACGGGTTGAGCCCCAGCGAAAATTCGCCGATGTAGCGCGCGCCCGGGTCGGTATCGAGAATCTCGTTGAGCTTTTTCGTGTTGTTGCCGGTGGCGTTCACCACCTTGCCGTCCTTCAACTCCAGCCGCACGTTCTCAAACTTCGTGCCCGCGTACAGTGACGGCGTGTTGAACTGGATCACGCCGTTGCAAGACTTCTTCGTCGGGCAGCTGAACACCTCGCCGTCGGGAATGTTCCGGTCGCCCCCGCACGGGATGGCCGGCATGCCCGCGATGCTGAACTCCAAATCCGTCCCCGGCCCCGTCAAGCGCACGTGTTTCGCCTTGGCCATCCGGCGCGCCAGCGGTTTCATCGCCTTCTGCAGCTTGCGGTAGTCGAACGTACACACGTCGAAGTAAAAATCCTCAAACGCCTCCGTGCTCATGTTCGCGCTTTGCGCCATGCTCGGCGTCGGCCAGCGCAGCACCACCCACTTCGTCTTGTTCACGCGATAATTCAGCAGCGGCCGCATCGTCTTCGAGTAAAGCTGCATCGTCTTGCTCGGCACGTCGCTCAGCTCACTGGTGTTTTCCGCGCCGCGAATGGCCACGTACGCCTGCACCTTTTTCATGCGGTATAGCTCCACATCGCGCACCATCGACGCGTGCGCCTCGTTCGTGCCGCGCAGCATTTCCCGAACGATTCGCGACCGCCGCACCTCGATCAGGGGCACGCCGCCCGCCTTGCGCGCCGCTCGGGCCAGCGCCACCCCCATGCCGTCGGGCACGTCGCTCAGGTCGATGAACACCGCCTCCCCCTTCTTCAGTTCGCAGGAATACTCGATCAGCAGCTTCGCCAGCTTGTCGTAACGCGGGTCACTCATACGCGGGGACGTTTACGTGCTTCGCTTCGTTTGTCCAGCGCGCTTGCGTTCCTGGCGCCGCAACGCTCGCTCGCGCTTGGACGTCTCCGCGCGCAGTAGCTCCTCCGCCGACCAACCGTTCGCCTGCGCCCGTTGCGCCAGCCGGAACAACTCCGCCCCCAGCGCCGCCTTTCCGCCGCCCTTGCGCCCTTGCGCCAGCAGCCCCTGCTTGCGCGCCTTCTTCGCTACCTCATGCGCCCGCATCAACGCCGGCAAATGTCGTGGGATTCCATCAAACACCGACCGACGCTCATGCCGCGTGCCCGCCTTCTCCGACTGCTTGATCTTCTCCCACTGCGTCCACACCGCGTCCACGTCCTTCACGTTCGTGTCGCCGAATACGTGCGGATGCCGCCGCACCAATTTGTCCGTGATTTGCTCCGCCACCGCATCAAAGTCAAACGCCCCGCGCTCGCTCGCCATCTGCGCATGGAATACCACCTGCAACAGCAGGTCGCCCAGCTCCTCCACCATCTCCCCGTCGTCAGCAGCCTCGATGGCATCCACCAGTTCGTAAACCTCCTCCACCGCGCACAATCGGATGCTCATGTGATCCTGCTCGCGATCCCACGGACACCCATCCGGCGCTCGCAGAAGCGCCATCACCCGCCGCAATTCCTCAATGGGCTTCCGCTTCGCCATCAGAGAACCACCAAGTCATCCCGGTGCACCACCACCTTTGCCGCCTCGCCGTTTTCCAAATCCGCGCGCGATGCCCGCGCGATGCCCTGCGCAAACTCCGTTCCGTCCGTGTCGCAAACCTTCACCACGTCGCCCGCCGCGAATTCCCCCTCGCTCCGTGCCACGCCCGGCAGCAACAGGCTCTTGCCCCGCTTCCGCAATGCCTCCTTCGCCCCATCGTCCACCACCAGCGTCCCCTTTGGGTGATGAAAAAACGCGATCCACCGCTTGCGCCCCTTCATCCGCTCCGCCGGCATAAACAACGTCCCCACCTTTTCGCCTTTTAAAATCTTTGCCAGCGTCCCGCCGCGCGTGCCCGACGCAATCACCATCGGGATGCCCGATCGCATTGCTGTCTCTGCCGCATCCAGCTTCGACGCCATCCCGCCAATGCTCGTCCGGCTCTGTGTCCCGCGCGCATGTCGCCGGATCGATCCGTCAATCTTCCGCACCGTCGAGATCAGCCGCGCATTCGGTTTGCCGAAATTCCGCACCACCCCCTCCGCCGTCGTCAGAACCACCAGCAAATCCGTCGGCAACAACGCAGCCACCAGAGCCGACAGCCGGTCGTTGTCCCCCACCGTCAGCTCGGTGAACGACACCGCGTCATTCTCGTTGATGATCGGCACGATGCCGCGGTCCAGCAGCGCCATCAGCGTGTTGCGTGCATTCAAGTGCCGGTCGTGATGCGCCAAGTCGTCGTGTGTCAAAAGCACCTGCCCCACGCGCAGCCCCGCCGCGCCGAACATCTCCTGATACACCGCCATCAGCCGCGACTGCCCCACCGCCGCACACGCCTGCAAATCCTCCAGTCGCCCGGGCATTCGCTCCAGCCCCAGAGCCTCCATGCCCGCGCCCACCGCGCCGGACGTCACCACCACCACCTCGTGCCCCGCCTTGCGCGCGCGCGCCACCTGCCCCACCAGCCGCCGCACACGCCCCGCCGCCAGCCGGTTGCGCCGGTCCGTCAGGATGCCGGTGCCCAGCTTCAGCACGATCAATAAGGCGTCGCGCAATTTGGCCCGCATGGGCGGAGTTGGTAACAGATGGGGGAAGGTGAGTCGAGACGGACGTGGATGATGGTTGCTGTGGATGGGGCTGGTGACCCCACTCCCGGGCCACCGGCCCGGGCTACAACATCACCGGCACACCGAAGGAGTTGATAAACTCGACATCCCCGGCTCCTTCCCGTAACCCTCCCCCATGCGCACGGCTTCCCTGGAATTCCTCGAGACCCTCGTTAACACTCCCAGCCCCGTCAGTTACGAGACGCGCGGCCAGCGCGTGTGGCTCGACTACGTCAGCCAGTTCGCCGACGAGACTACCTCCGACGCCTACGGCAACTGCGTCGCCACGCTCAACAAGGGCGGCGGCCCACGCGTCATGCTCGCCGGCCACGCCGACGAAATCGCCCTCTCCGTCAACTACATCGACGACAACGGCTTCATCTACGTCAAGCGCCTCGGCGGCGTCGATGCCATCGTCAGCAAGGCCCAGCGCGTCACCATCCACGCCGCCAAGGGCCCCGTGAAGGGCGTCATCGGCCACCCGCCGCCGCACATGACCAAGGTCGACGGCGAGCCCAAGGTGCCGAAGATCCACGAGCTGTTCATCGACATCGGCTCCGCCACCCGCAAGGCCGCCGAGCGCCGCGTCCGCGTCGGCGACCCCATCACCGTCAATCAGGACTTTGAGATCCTCCACGGCAACCTCGCCGTCGCCCGCGCCTTCGACAACCGCATCGGCACCTTTGCCGTCGCCGAGGCCCTCCGTCTTTTAAGCGAGTCGAAAAAGAAACTGAACGTCGAGGTCTGCGCCGTCTCCAACACCCAGGAGGAAGTCGGCCTCTTCGGCGCGCGCCAGATCGCCTACGCGCTGGAGCCCGCCGTCGCGCTTGTCGTCGATGTCACCCACGCCACCGACTACCCCACCATCGCCCAGAGCACCCACGGCGACGTCAAGATGGGCGCCGGCCCCACCATCACCCACGGCACATGCAACCACCCAGAGGTCGTCAAGCGCATCGAGGCCGTCGCCAAGAAACTCCGCATCCCCCTCCAGCACGAGACCGTCAGCGCCACCAGCGGCACCGACACCGACGTCATTTTCTGGACCCGCGGCGGCATCCCCAGCGCCCTCATCAGCCTCCCCAACCGCTACATGCACTCGCCGGTCGAAGTGGTGAACCTCAAGGACCTCGAGCAAATCCCAAAGCTCATGGCCGGCTTCGCGGAGTCAGTGAAAAGGGGGGAGGAGTTCAAGGTGAAAATTTAACAAGGAATATCCTCGGGGCGCACCTGAAGACACTCATCCTGATCCTCCCAAATCACCGCCGGGAACAGCTCCAATAACGGCGCAGTTAAATCCGCCCCCAACTGGGCCAACAATCGCTCTGCTTCGTCCGCCGCCTGTTCGAATGCCTGATCGTAGTCACCACCAGCCGAGCGCCTAACATCATCCCAATGCGCCACGTCATGAACAGGCTGGTACGCTTTGGCCCACTTTACCAGCGCGCCCTGATATTGGCCCAAGTTATTCAAACTCACTGCGGTGCCATTGCAATGGAGACAAATGAGGCCGCTGTCCAGCAGGTCGCGCGTAACCATCGGCACCAATGGCGCACGACAACAATCAACTTGAGGGTAATCCGCCGGTGCATTAACCATCCGTTGATGCCAAATCTGGCGTTCGTTGGCCACCTGCGCAGCTAGGCGGTACGACGCCAGCAACGGGTGCGACAAACGCCAAATTCCTCCCTGCAACTGACCCAGTGTCTGCGCCATCCATCGCGCTAGGGTAAGATCATCAAAGCCGCGAAAAACCGCCCCATAACTTTGCCAAAGCAGCTCGGAAGCATCTGGTTCGTGCGCCATGTGGCGGCAGAATGCGGATTCCAGCTTCTCGTGCAAAGACAAATGTGTGCGAACAATTCGGGCTTTGCCTAATGGCTCCGCCCCGTATAACGGCACCGTGTCCTCCGCCGATACATCACCTCTTGATCTGCCCCTTGACAGCCTTCCCAGAGTGGGAACGGACCGCGCCGAGCAGCTCAAGCGACTTAATCTGACGACTGTCTCCGATCTTCTCCTTCAAAAACCACGCCGATATGAGGACCGGCGCAACCTATTGTCCATAAATGAGTTAACGGATCAAAATACTCAGCTCTGCAGAGGCAAAGTGGTAACGCGGGGCGTGAAGCGATTTCGTGGCGGACGCCGATCGGTATTCGAGTGTGTGATTGATGACAGCACAGCCCGACTCCACTTGCGCTGGTGGAACATGCCCTACATGGAGAACTACTTTAAAACCGACGACGAGGTTCTCGCCTTTGGGAAATTATCTTCACTCAAGCCCAAAACAATGGACCATCCTGAAACCGAGGTGTACAGGGATGACGAAGAAACACTCATTCACCTCAATCGCATCGTGCCAATCTATCCCTTGACCGAAGGCCTATCTCAGCGATGGATGCGTCAACTCGCCTGGCAGATAGTAAATAAATTTAAAGAATTAATCAGTAATCCCCCCCACGAAACACCCGGCCTACCCAACCGCCCTGAAGCCGTCAGGCAACTACACTTCCCCGAAAGCATGGATGAAGCTGAGGCTGCCCGACAGCGCTTGGCCTACGATGAATTCATAGAACTGCATAAATCCATCCAAACCCGCCGTTACAAGCTCCAGCGCAACGCCAAGTCTCGCGATTGCTCCGGTGACGGATCGCTCCTGCGCCCCTTTACCAACGCGTTGGATTTCGAACTCACACGGGCGCAGGAAAAGGTTATTGATGAGATCAAGGCTGACCTCTGCAGAACAGCGCCCATGCGACGCCTTATGCAAGGTGATGTAGGCTCGGGAAAAACCGTTGTCTCCGCCGCGGCCATCCTCATGGTTTTGGAAAGCGGATACAATGCACTCCTTATGGCGCCAACAGAAATTCTGGCCAACCAGCATGCTGCCAATTTTCGCCGCTGGCTGGAACCATTGGGCGTCTTAGTAATGCTTCAAACAGGCAGCCACCATGAAACAGACAACGGCCCATCACTTTTTGACAACGACCAGAAACCCACTCTGGCTGTTGGCACGCATGCGCTTTTCCAATCCAAGTTTGAGCTGGAAAATGTCGGCCTTGTCGTGATTGACGAACAACACAAATTTGGCGTTGAGCAGCGTAATGAACTTCTGCGCAAGGGGGCATACCCACATTTGCTGGTTATGACCGCGACCCCCATCCCCCGCACACTTGGACTCACCCTTTACGGGGATCTGGACATTTCGATCATTGATACAATGCCACCAGGGCGCGGCGTCATTCGCACGCACGCTCGAACTCCTGAACGCTGGCCAAAGATCATTGATTTCATCAAGAGCCAGCTTGCCGAAGGCCGTCAGGCATATGTGGTCTTTCCCCGGGTTGAACATGCCGAGGAAAACATAAAGGCAGTCGCCCGCGAAGCCAGCCGACTTCGTGACACCTTTGCCCCTCACACGGTCGGCGTTCTTCACGGCCGACTGAAGCCCGAGGAAAAGGAGACTGTGATGGCTGGTTTTCGCGACGGACAAATCCGCGTCCTGCTAGCCACGACTGTGATTGAGGTGGGCATTGATGTCCCCAATGCCACCATCATGCTGGTGGAGAACGCTGAAATCCACGGTCTAGCCCAGCTTCATCAATTGCGCGGACGTATTGGTCGCGGCCAACATGACTCCCATTTCATCCTGCTTTTGGGAAAGGACTCGCCAGAAGCCCGCGAACGACTGGATGTATTGGTGAGCACCACCGACGGGTTCAAGGTGGCCGAAGCCGACCTGCAATTGCGCGGCCCCGGCGAATTATTGGGCCAGGAACAAAGTGGCCTGCCACCTTTCCGTTTCGGCGACTTGCGACGCGATCTGGCCCTCATCCAAGAGGCGCACGCTGCTGTTACGAACCCAGCTTGACTGCATTTGGCTTCCCCCAATCCCGCCATCCATGCTAGGGTAACGCATGCCCGCATTTGACGAGGAAAGCTTCCTGGTCGAGGAAGCCGAGGCCGAGGCCGCGCCCAAGCCGGTCTACAGCCAGGATTACACCACCGCGATGGCGCATTTCTATCGCGGCGAGGTGGGGCGCATTATGGTTTGGCGGCAGCGTCTCGACACCACCACCACATGGGCAATTACATCTACCGGCACGATATTTACCGTGGCCTTTTCCTTTAGCACCGTGCCGCATCTGATCTTCTTTTTTAACCTCGCCATTGTGCTAATGATGCTGTGGATCGAGGCCCGGCGTTACCGATTTTATGATGCCTTCCGCGCCCGAGTGCGCATGCTCGAGGCCCATTTTCTCATGCCTGTCTTGATGCAGGAAAAGCCTAAACTGGAAGGCAACTGGCGCAAACTTGTGGCTGAAGACCTGCTGGTGCCCGCATTTAAAATCAGCATTTTTGAATCCATCGGACGCCGCCTCAAGCGCAACTACGCCTTCATTATTACCATGGTGTTAACCGCCTGGATCACCAAAATCCTGATCCACGGGGACACCATCAATTCACTCGGAACATTCTACAAGGCGCTGCAAGTGGGCGCCATTCCCAGCTGGTTTGTGGCCACGGTAATGACCAGCACTTTTCTCTGCGTGGCGAGCATCACCTGGTATATCGCACGCAACTCCACCGGCGAAATTACCGAGGTCGGCAAATCCAGCCGCACCAACTGGCTCGGCTGACCATGGCAATTCCCGACAGGCTCAATCCCGCACTCCGTGGTTTGCCGGTCTATGTTCCTGGCAGGCCGCTGGAGGATGTCGCCCGGGAAATTGGCACCTACCCCGAACACCTGATCAAGGTCGCCTCCAACGAAAATCCCCTCGGGCCATCACCGCTCGCTGTCATTGCCATGAACCGTGTGGCCGAGGAGATGAATCGCTACCCGGATGGGAACGCAACCCAATTGCGAAAGGATCTTGCCGAGCATCACCGAATGCAGCCGGACAACCTGGTGTTCGGCAATGGCTCCAACGAAATCATCGAGTTCCTCGCCCACGCACTCCTGAACCCTGGAGATAACGTGATCGTGTCTCAGTATTGCTTCGCCATTTACCCAATTGTCACCAAGATGATGGGAGCCAATGTCATCGAAGTGCCTGCCAGGGAATTAGCCCACAACTTGGATGCCATGCTCGCCGCGGTCACGCCCCAAACAAAGATCATGTTTGTGGCAAACCCCAATAATCCCACGGGAACCCAAGCACGCGAACATGAGCTGGAAACCCTTATCGACACCATCCCGGAAGATGTCATGCTCGTGCTCGATCAGGCCTATGCGGAATATCAGGAAGAGCATCAAAAAATCCTCGAACGCGTGCGATCCGGCAATCATCCCAACCTGATTTTAATGCGGACTTTCTCGAAAATTTATGGCCTCGCTGGACTCCGCGTGGGATATGGCATGGGGCACCCTGAATTTATCGCTGCCCTGGAAAAAATCCGGCAGCCTTTCAACCTGAACGCAATGGCACAAGCCGCCGCTCAAGCTGCACTAAAGGACACACTGCATGTTGATTCATCAAGAGACCAGAACCGCAAAGGCTCGATCTATTTTGCGATCGCCTTTGAACGCGCGGGAATTCGCTACCAACGATCAGGCGGAAACTTCATCCTCATCCACGTGGAGAACGGGGCGGTCATCACGGAAGAACTGAAGCAACTGGGTATCATCGTACGCCCCATGGACAGCTATGGACTCCCTGAATGGATCCGCTACACACTAGGCAGTGACTCCGACAACCGCCGTTTCCATCAGGCCATTTGCCAAGTGTTGGATCGCCCGGAGGATTAAAAGCATTGCACGCTCTCCCCAACCAATGTAACCCACAGCACACGTGAAGCCAACCGATTTAAGAGGCATTCTACAGTACATTCCACGCTTCCGCGACCAGACATTTGTCATCAGCGCGGATGGCGGTGTGGTCTCAGATGTCAACTTCACCAATCTACTGCTCGACATCGCAGTTCTTCGTTCTCTGAACATTCGGGTTGTTCTCGTCCACGGCGCGGGTGCCCAAATCCTCCAGCTCGCCGAGGAGCGCAGCCTGAAACCCAGCAACCTTGACGGCACAGGAGTCACAGATGGCACCACGTTGGAATTGGCCATGACCGCCTCCAACCGGCTCACACACGAGATTCTGGAGGGCCTTTCCATCAGCGATCAACGCGCCGCCACCGCCAATGCTATCACCGCCCACCCCAAGGGTATCATCAATGGTGTTGACCAACAGCATACCGGCCGCGTTGAGCGCGTCGATGTGTCCATGATCAAGACTCTGCTCTCGGAGGGAATTATCCCTGTCATCCCCCCTCTGGGCTTTGATGGTGAAGGCAATACCTTTCGGGTGAACTCCGACGCTGTGGCTCTCGCCGTCTCCGAGGCGCTCAGCCCCATAAAGCTCATTTTCATCACCAGCGCCGAAGGTCTTCACATTCGAGGCCAGCTCATCCGGCAAATTCTTGCGAGCGACCTAGAAAAGGCATTGGCCGAACCAAATTATATTGAGCCTTCATTCTATTCCAAGGCACGCCACGCCGCAACCGCCTGCACCAAAGGAGTCCAACGTGTCCATCTCATTGATGGCCGCGTAGCTGAGGGCCTCTTGGCCGAAGTTTTCTCCAACGAAGGCATCGGAACCCTCATCTATGCCAACGAATACCAGCAGATTCGTCCAGCAAACAAGAAGGACAGCCCCAACATTCTCAAGCTTACCCGCGAAGCCATGAATAATGATGAGCTGGTCAGCCGGTCTCGCGAAAACATCGACAAAAACATTGGAGATTATTTCATTTACGACATTGACAACAATCCGGTCGCCTGCGTGGCCATGAAAGAGTATCCCGGTGAAAACACCGCCGAACTGATGCACCTTTATGTCAGTCCATCGCACTCCAACCAAGGCATTGGCCAAAAGCTCGTCCAGTACACCGTCGACAAGGCCGCCGAGCGCAAACAAAAGAAACTGGTGACACTTTCAACGCAGGCATTCACTTATTTCAAAACCAAGGCCGACTTTGACGAAGGCAGCTCCAGCGACCTCCCTACTTCGCGCCGGGAAGAGTACGAACGCAACGGCCGAAACTCCCGCATTCTCATCAAGCATCTCACCCTTTAGGACGTGGCACTGCCCAAACACTTCGCGGAGTATTTCCTGATCGCCTTCGTCTGCCTGCTCATCGGTTACGGCACCGGCGCAGTCATCTCTACGCGAAAAAATTCCATGACCTTGGGCGACACCGTCGCCGTAAAGTGGAGTGACGGCATCCGAGACAACCCATCTTACGGCGCCCACATCTTTCTCACCCCCTACATGACAAACAAATTCCGCGGCCATGCGGTTTGGCTTCAAGTTTATATTGGCAGGGAAAACGAAGGACAGCGGTTCACACTTCCCCACAGACTGGGCCTGGCAAAGACGCCCGACCTAGCCGCCCGCCAATGGAGCCGGATCGAGTGGCTGAAAAATGGCCTGCATGTGGGCGAAGGAAATCATTCCACCTTCATTCCGATTGAAGAATTCAGGTCACCATGATTGACGCAGCACTCCAAAAATTGCGCGAAACATGCAACCGGCTCGATATCCGACCCACCCCCAATGTAATTCTTGTTTCAACCGCTGATCAACGCGCCGCCGTATTGCAGAATGGACCCAACTATGCCCCTGCCGAGCTGTTTACCATCTCCACTTCACGCTTTGGGATTGGGCAGAAACAAGGCTCACGAAAAACCCCGACGGGCTTACACCGCATAGCGGAAAAATTTGGCGATGACCTCCCTTCCGGAGCAATCTTTAAAGGCCGCAAAGTGATTGGCCAAATTACACCCAAGAACCCAAATGCGGAAATAGCTCACCGAATCCTCTGGCTCGACGGCTTGGAAGACGGGCTCAATAAAGGAGGAAATGTCGATTCGCATGATCGCTATATTTACATCCACGGTATTGGAGATGAATCTACCCTCGGCCAACCCGCATCCCAAGGCTGCATCCACATGGCCGCCCACGATCTGATTCCCCTGTGCGACAAACTGTCCGTTGGCAGCCTTGTTTTAATCGGCCAATTCCAGCTTCCGCACAGAGCCGCATTGGATTAGCATCCCCGCAAGCATGAGCCTCACTGAGCAAATGTCGGAGTTGGCGAGCGAATCCAAGAAGGCATCGCGCCTGCTGACGCGTATGTCCACCGATGACAAGAGTGCCTGCCTCACGACCATGGCCTCTACCATCGAGAACAACGCAAGCGCCATACAGCAAGCGAACACCATAGACATGGCTGCCGGCCGGGAAATGGGCCTGTCACAAGCCATGCTGGATCGACTATTACTCACTGATGAGCGCATCGCGGGGATGGCCGCAGGCCTGCGAGAGGTCGCCGAACTCGCCGATCCCGTGGGGAGAGTCTTGGAAAAGCGCGAACGACCCAATGGCCTGATTCTCCGTAAAGTCACCACCCCCATCGGGGTAGTGGTGATCATTTATGAATCCCGCCCCAATGTCACTGCCGACGCCGCCGGCCTTTGTTTCAAATCCGGAAACGCCACCATCCTCAGGGGCGGCAAGGAAGCCCTAAATTCCAATCAAACCATCGCCCGACTCATGGTGGAGGCCGGACAGGCCACGTCAGCCGATTTTCCTGCCGAATCAATTCAAGTTGTTCCCACCACAGATCGTGCGGCCATTCCCGAACTGTTGGCCCAAACGAGTCATGTCGACCTGTGCATCCCCCGTGGCGGAGAGGGTCTCATTCGAGCGGTTGCCGAATGCTCGCGCGTCCCCGTCATTAAACACTACAAGGGAATTTGTTCCGTTTATATTGATTCAAAGGCCGATCCTCAAATGGCCATGGACATCGCCGTCAATTCCAAGACCCACAGGCCAGGTGTCTGCAACGCAATGGAAACTCTTCTCATTGACAGGGCCGCGGCACAAAACCTCCTCCCCTCCCTTGCCACCGCATTGACTAACAAAGGGGTGGAATTGCGCGCTGATGAGACCGCCTGCCAGATCATCGGCAATGGCTGTAAAACAGCCAGCGCGGAGGATTGGGACACGGAATACTTGGACTTGGTTTGCGCAATTCGAACTGTTGACGGGCTTGACGGCGCTATCGAGCATATCAACCAACATGGGTCCGGACACACCGATGCCATTGTAACAGACGATGAAAATGCAGCCGCCCGTTTTCAAAATGAGATAGATTCCTCAACCGTATTTTGGAACGCCTCAACACGATTCACCGATGGTGGACAATTCGGCATGGGTGCGGAGATTGGGATCAGCACCGACAAGATCGGCGCTCGGGGCCCCATGGGCTTGGCGGAGTTGACCAGTTACAAGTGGCTCGGCATGGCGGACGGCTTGATCCGCGAATAAAATGGATCACACAGCCCGCCGCGCGAAATTCATCCGCGACCAACTCCCCGTTGAGGGCCTGTTCGCCGGCCACCATTGGCGGATTGCAACAAAACCACTCATGTTACCGGGCAAAATTGCCCGCGAATTGGAAAGCCTTGGCCCCATCCTCCATAAATTTTACCGGGCCTCAAACCACCTTTACCATAAAAGCACCGCGCGCAAACTTCATCCATGGGTTTCCGTGCTTTTGGATCAGGGCAAGCCCAAGGAAATTATTTCTCTCAACAGGCACAGCCGGTTCAGAAACAGTCTTCCCAATGTGATCCGGCCGGACATCCTGCTAACGGAGAATGGCTGGACGATTACCGAGCTGGATAACATCCCCGGCGGCATCGGCCTGACGGCTTGGCTGAACAAGACCTACTCCAAAGCCGGCTTTGAAGTCATTGGCGGTCCTCGCGGAATGCGTGACGGATTCACCCACATATTCGAGGGGCACAACAATTGCCACATCATCATTTCAGAAGAATCCTCCACTTACAGACCCGAAATGAATTGGTTATGTGGATTGCTGGATGATCGTTTCGTGGTTCGTGATTCTTCATTTACTGACTGGTTCGACAGCGATACGGTCTACCGATTCTTTGAGATGTTTGATTTGGACAATGTCAAATGCGCCACCCTTCTTTTTGCAAATAACGGACTAAAGGTCACACCTCCGCCCAAGACATTCCTGGAAGAGAAACTTCTCCTGGCTCTGCTTCATGATCCACGGTTGAAGGAATACTGGGAAAGGGAACTTGGTGAAGATTCATTTCAATTCCTTCTGGAACACACGCCTGCCACATGGGCCGTTGAACCGGATCCCCAACGCGTTGATGGAAAAATCCCGGGCCTAGATATCACGAACTGGATTGAAGCCGGCGATTTTTCCCAACGCCGCCGACAACTCGTATTAAAAGTGTCTGGGTTTTCAGAATTCGCCTGGGGCTCCCGAGGCATCTTTGTCGGACATGATTTACCCAAGAACAAATGGTCAAACGCATTGCAGAACGCGATTGAAGAATTTCATTCCAGCCCACACGTCATTCAAAAATTTCACAAACCGCGCCGACTGGACATCCATTGGTTTAATTTTGAATCCGAAGAGGAGCAGATTCTTGATGGCCGCGCTCGACTGTGCCCCTACTATTTTGCGCAGGACAGCGGAATGGATCACTCCAGCTGTCTAGGAGGAATTCTCGCCACGGTATGCCCCGCAAACAAGAAAGTCATTCACGGCATGCCCGAGGCCGTGCTCGCCCCGTGCTCCGTTGGTTAACGCTGGCGTAAAGGCAAATCCGTAGGCGGCTCACTGTCCACCACACCGCGGGGAAATTCGCGCTGAGTCTTGATCTGGCTGGCAACAATCATCTCAGTCTGGGTGATCTTGTCAAAAACAGGCAACTCACGATGTTCAACGGCCTTTCCGGCCGTTGATGGCAACTTGAATGGAGCCGGCTTTGTTTCGCTACGATTGTTGCGGGTTGGAATGGTCTTCAATGGCCCCCTTCCCCCATCCTTGGGTCTTTGAATCGTTGGCCGTCGATTTGTCCGAGTGCCCCCCGAACTGGGGCCCATTGGCTCAACTTCCCCCTCCTCATCCTCATCAAATGAACGTGCCTCCTTGTCACCCTTGATTTCCAACTCTACCCGCCCCTTTTCCGGATCGATACTCAACACCTTCACGCCATTTGCCGAGTCCCCCTCCCGCAAGGTATGATACAACGGAGTTGCGGCGGCACCCGACACCTTGATCTCAAGCAGCACCTTTTTGTTCCCTCTAAACGCTGTCATGCCCGTAAGCCTGACGATGGGCTTGGATTCCTTAATCACCGTCTTGGGAGGAGGCGCGGCTTTCGGTGTTCCCCGCTCTAAACCAAACGGATTACTTTTAATGAAACTGCCGATATCCACCCCATCAAATGGCTCTGGCATGGGAATCTCCGGCTCATCCCTCTCGCTAGGCTTGGGCAAACCTTCCTCAGCCGTCTTGCCGGGAACACCCTCAGCCGCCGTCGGAGTTTCGCTCGGAGCCGCCTCCACAACCTTGGGCTCCACACTTGCTGGTACCGTTTCCGGCCGGGGCTTTTCATTTTTTGGCCCCGTCTCCTTGACTGGCGGCTCCTGAGACAGGACATCCATGGAGACCCCCAGCCCAAAGCAAACCGCAATTAATCGAATACGATAGAAAATTCCTCCCCTCACTCAGGCCAACCTACCCGAGGTCGGTTTCACTTGCGAGCCTTTTTTATGCTCAAGCAGATCAATAGGCAGCCTGAGCGCCTTTGACTTTCCGCTTTTTCATCCAAGGCATCATCCCACGCAACCGCGAACCCACCTTCTCGATTCCGTGCTTCTCCCCATCCTTCAAGAGCTTGTTGTAGCGCTTGTAACCCGTCTCGTATTCCTTCACCCAGCCCTTGGCAAACTTGCCGTTTTGAATCTCCTTGAGTGCCGTCTTCATGCGCTTCTTCACGCTCGCATCGATAATCTTTGGCCCAACACTCACGTCACCCCACTTTGCTGTTTCCGAGATGGAAAAACGCATCCCACTGATTCCAGCCTCATTCATCAGATCCACAATCAGCTTCAACTCATGCAGACACTCAAAATAAGCCATCTCCGGCTGATAGCCAGCCTCGACCAATGTCTCATAACCCGCCTGCACCAGCGCACTGGCCCCGCCACATAGCACAGTTTGCTCACCAAACAAGTCAGTCTCCGTCTCCTCTTCAAAGGTCGTCTGGATCACTCCAGCTCGTGTTCCACCAATTCCCTTTGCCCACGCCAGCGCAATCTTCTTGGCCTTCCGAGTAGAGTTCTGATGAATCGCGATCAGGGAAGGCACACCCTTGCCTTCCACAAATTGGCGGCGAACAATATGGCCGGGGCCCTTGGGCGCCACCATGATTACATCCACGTCCTTCGGCGGCACGACCGTCTTGAAGTGAATCGAAAACCCGTGGGAAAACAGCAGCGCCTTGCCCTTCGACAGGTTCGGCGCAATGTCCTTTTCATAAACTGAAGCCTGCTTGGTGTCTGGAAGTGCCACCATGATCACATCCGCGCGCTTCACTGCCTCGCCCGTGTCACAAACCTCCAAGCCGCGTTGCTTTGCCACGCGCCGGGATTTGCTACCCTTGTACAAGCCAATAATCACCTTGCAGCCGCTCTCCTTGAGGTTGAGCGCATGCGCGTGGCCTTGACTTCCAAAACCCAGCACTGCCAGGGTTTTATCCTTGAGAACCTTCAGGTCCGCGTTCTTGTCCGTATATACTTTAGCTGCCATTTTATCCTGTTAAATATTCATGATCGCGGCAGGGCCACCTTGCCCGTACGCGTCAATTCAAGCACTCCAAAATTTTCCATTAACCCCACAAACTTCGCCACCTTGTTCTCATCGCCCGTCACTTCAATGGTCATGCTCTTGGGCTGAACATCCACGATCTTGGCGCGGAATATATCCGTGATCTGCATCACCTCCGGGCGCGTTTTTGAGCCGATCTTCACCTTCACCAGAACCAGTTCGCGATCCACATACTCGTGTTCCCGAAAATCAGTAACCTCCAGCACATTCACCAGCTTTTGAAGCTGCTTCACGATCTGCTCCAGCGTGGCGTCATCGCCACCAACCACCAAGGTTGCCCGCGAATACTTCGGATCATGCGTCGGCGCAACATTCAACGAATGAATATTGTAGCCACGACCGCTGAACATGCCTGCCACGCGTGTGAGCACGCCAAACTTGTTCTCAACCAGCACTGAAATCGTGTGTCGCATGACTCGCGGAGTGCGCAAGCTAGTCCCGGCCCGGCTCCCGCGTCAAGGCAAACACGCTCATTTCAGGGAAAGAACGGATTGTTTTCAATCTCTTCGCCCACCGTTGTCAATGGACCGTGCCCCGGACAAACCAAGGTATCCGACGGTAACGAAAAAATCTCCTCACGAATCTTCCGCTTCGCCAGTTCAGGAGTCTTGAAGTCCTTTCCCATGGATCCCGCAAAAATCGCATCTCCAACCACAGCCACAGCAGGCGCGCCACCTGGCCACCTCTTCACCACATACGTCACACCATCCTCTGCATGGCCTGGCGTCAACCGGCTGTCCACCTCAAGGCATCCCACGGCAACAGGCTTCCCGGGAATAACCTGCTGCTCCACGGGCGCATGGGTTGAATTGGAATGCAGCCTCACTCCCGGATTCCTTTTCCTAACCTCCCCAATCGCCGCCACATGATCACCGTGCATGTGTGTAATAAACAAATCCCGCAACGTCAGCTCCTGTTCTTCGACAAGACGAAAAATGCCATCCGCAAACCAACCCGTATCAAACAGTGCCGCCTCCCGGGTTTCAGCATCCCAGACCAGGTAACTGTTCACCTCAAAACCTTCGACGGTCGTAACCACCCTCAACTCCCGCCAATTCGACAAATTCACAGGCACAGGCTCCCAGCCATCGGCCACTCGCCCCGCCTTTTCAGCATCCAGCCCCAACAAAGTCGCCAACTCCTTCACGTTCACATGCGCCGCGCTCATTCCATCCGTTTCAAACGCATGCAACGCCGCTTCATCCACACCCGCCGCCGCCGTCGCCTCGGCCATGTCCGTGCCAGTCTGCAATCGCGCTTTCCGGCACACATCTCCAATATGATCTTCAAGCGCCACGAACCGAGGCTATCCTTTCATCTCCACATCGTCGAGACCACCGTTGCAACCGCCGTGCAACAGTGTTATCAAACCGCCGTGCCCTTCAAAGCAGCCATTTTTCTGACAATCAACTTGCTTGCTCAAGGCTGTTCCCTGCTATGGTGGCGGACCCCAAACGCATCTCACCCGCCCCCTCCTCCGCCCCGCGCAATCTCCATCGAGCGGGAGTTTCAACGTGTGCTCGCCTTGGATGACGAAGCCATGCAACAAATCGCCCACTGGCTCGAAGAAAGCCGTAAGCTTCGAAAAACCGATCAGTCTCTTGCTGCTGATCTGGGGCGGCAAACACGGCACAGGCTTGCTCAAGTTCGCAAATCCTACGAGGCATTCCTGAAACGCCATCCCAACCACGACAAGGCCCGTGCCGCATTCGCCAGCTTCCTTGGCTGCCTCCGAGACGACCGAGGTGCCTTGACCCAATGGAATCGCGCCCTCTTGAGCGACGATAAAAATGCCGCCGCCTGGAACAACCTGGCCACCCACTATGGTTCACTCGCCTTGGAAAACGGCCGCAGCGAATACATAAAGCAGTCCTTAAACGCCTACACTCAAGCCATCAGGTGTGCCCCCAAGCAACCGTTGTACCACAACAATCTCGCCGTTGCACTGGGCCTCTCCCAATTCAAGAAGGAAGCCGCCGCACAATTCCAAGTCTCCCCCTCTCAGCTCCCTGAACTCGCTCTTCAGCATTTTCAAAAGGCCCACGACTTGGCGCCTCATGATTTTATTTACGCCGCAGATCTTGCTGAGGCTTATCTACCCATCCAACCTCTCCCAAAACAGGAGGCACTTGCCGCTTGGGAACAAGCCCGAAAATTGACCGAAGATCCACGCCAGATTCAGTGGATCGAACTCCAACTCGCATTTCTGGAAATTGAGGATGAGCAATACGACCGCGCGGAAAATCATCTGAAGAATGTGACCGACCCCACATTCCAGTCCTACAAACAAAAGGTCATCGCCGCAATCCAAGCCGCACGCACACGCAAGCCTGTCACTCCTTAAGCGCCTTCAGCAATCGTTCGTGAATCCCCTCGAATCCGCCGTTGCTTAAAATACAAACAACATCCCCTTCTTCGGCGTTTTCCGCCAAATGCATCACAATGGAATCAACCGTTGGCAAATAACTGGCATCCCGCCCGCCCGCCCGCAAATCACTCATTAAACGTTCCGGGTCAAGCCGCTCATTCGCATTTATCTGCTCCAAGCCTGCCACTCGAGAAACAATCACACGATCCGAATCACTAAATGCCAACGTCAAGGCGTCCTGAAACACAGCACGGCGAGTTGTGTTGGTCCGTGGCTCAAACACCGCCCAAAGGCGTTGGCCTGGAAATCGATTGCGAAGAGCTTTTAAGGTTTCCGCAATCGCGGTCGGATGATGAGCAAAATCATCAATCACCGTCACTCCGCGTTCCTCACCGCGCACCTGCATCCGGCGCTTGATGCCCCGAAATGTTTCAAAAGCCGACTGAATTTCCTCATCCGATACCCCGCAATGCCGCGCCACGCCAATCACTCCCAGTGAGTTGCGCACATTCAACTCCCCAAACATGGGAATGGAGAATTCCGATCCTCCAACCGTAAAACTGGCTCCTTCAACCGAATGACGCAAATACTCCGCCTTCAATCCATCATGCAGACCAAATCGCTCCACTGGAGACGGTACGTCCTTCAGCAAGGGGGTAATGTTGTCATCATCACCGTTGGCCAGCAGCAGGCCATTGCGAGGGATGAGGTTTATAAACCGCCTGAAACTGAGTTGAATTTCAGCAAGATCATCGAAAATATCCGCGTGATCAAATTCTAGATTATTGATCACTGCCACCTCCGGCAGGTAGTGAACAAACTTACTGCGCTTGTCAAAGAATGCCGTATCATATTCATCCCCCTCAAGAATGATCCACTCGCTTTCCGTGAATCTTGCGCCACACAAAAAATTTTCCGGAATGCCACCAATAAAATAACTAGGATTTCGCCCGCTGCGCTCAAACACCCATGACAACAGCGACGCCGTGGTGGTTTTGCCATGCGTACCCGCCACCACAAGCGACCGTTTACCGCGAATAAAGGCCTCTTTCAGCAATTCCGGCAGTGAGCAAAAACGCAGCTTTCGTTCCAGTACCGACTCCACCTCCGGGTTACCTCTTGAAACAGCGTTTCCAACCACAACGAGACTCGGCGCATCGGCCAAATGTTTCTCATGGTATCCCTCTCGCACCTCAATGCCCTTCTCGGCAAGAAACGTGGACATTGGGGGATACACATTCTGATCCGAACCCGTCACCCTCACACCACGCTCATTCAGGGCCGCCGCCACCGAGGCCATTGCTGTGCCGCAGATACCAATGAAGTGGACGGATTTGAGATCGCCAAACATTTTACCACAGAGGCACAGAGGGTACAGGGAATCGCAATTCTGTGCCTCTGTGGTGAGAAATCATGGTTTTAAAATTTGTGCCAACAACTCACCCACCATCTGTGGATTCGCCTTGCCTCGGCTGGCTTTCATAACCTGCCCCTTGAGATAGTTCAGGGCCGCTTCCTTACCGTTTCGGAAATCATCCGCAGGCCCAGGATTGACTTCAATCACTTCGCGGCACATCGCTTCCAACTCGCCCGAGTCACTCACTTGAGCCAAGCCCTTTTCCTCCACGATTGCTGCCGGAGCCATGCCGGTCTCAAACATCTCCGCAAAAACCTCCTGCGCAATGCGGCTGCTGATCTGCCCGCTCTCCACCAGCCCGACCAATTCGCCGATGGCTGTTGGCAAAAATTTCACCTCATCTAAACTGGATTCACTCTCGGCCAGCTTCGCCTGCAAATTGTTAATCACCCAGTTGGCTACCGCCTTCGGCTGTTTCACGCCGCTGATGGCACCCTCAAAATAATCGCCCAACGCCGAATCATTTACAAACACCTCCGCATCACCCTCCGGCAGTCCATAGTCATCCATGAGCCGCCGTTTGCGTGCCAGTGGCAACTCAACCATACAGGCCCGCACCTCCTCATGCCACGTCTCCGCAGGCTCATGCGGCATTAGATCCGGGCATGGAAAATAGCGGTAATCGTGGGCTTCCTCCTTGGTGCGCATGCAATCGGTGATACCGGCCTCATCATCCCAACGCCGCGTCTCCTGCTGCAATGTGCCCCCCTCACTCAGCACGCCGATCTGGCGAGGGATTTCGTACTCCAATGCCCTCCGCACACCGCTGAAGCTGTTCATGTTTTTGATCTCAATCTTCTCACCCAATGTCTCCTGCCCCACCGGACGCACACTCACGTTAACGTCACAACGGATTTGCCCTTTCTCCATGTCGCAATCACTCACGCCGCCATACTGCAAAATATTCTTCAACGCAGTAAGATACTCATAGGCCATATCGGCGCTCGTAATATCCGGCTCAGTCACAATTTCCAGCAGCGGCACGCCGCCGCGATTAAAGTCTACCCCGCTGTGGTCGGCAAAGTGAGTACTCTTACCCACGTCCTCCTCCAGATGTGCGCGATTAATACGCACCCTTGTCAGCGCATTACCCAACTCAAACTCCACGAAACCATCCTTCGTCGATGGCTGATCAAGCTGGGTAATCTGGTAGTTCTTCGCGCTGTCCGGATAAAAGTAATTCTTCCGGTCAAACTTCGCCCGACGCGGCACCTCACAATTTAGCAGAAACCCCGTCAAAGCCGTCAAACGCAGCGCCTCCGCATTCGGCACCGGCAACGCCCCCGGAAGGCCAAGACAAACGGGACACACCTGCGTATTTGGCTCCGCACCATATTCATTGACGCACGCACACCACATCTTCGACCGCGTGCGCAACTGCACATGCGTCTCTAGGCCGATGATGGGTTCATAGTCCATTAGTTCAAATTCGGCTTACGCCGATGCCAATCCGTCGCCTGCTCGTATGCGTGGGCCGCCTGCAGGAGGGTTTCCTCGTCAAAGGGTTTACCAAGGAGTTGGAGGCCAATGGGGAGATTTTCGCTGGTGAAACCGCAGGGGATGCTGAGACCACAGATGCTGGCAAGGTTTGCAGAGATGGTGTAGATGTCCGAGAGATACATTTGCAAGGGGTCATCCGCCTTCTCACCCATCTTGAAGGCCGCCGTGGGAGAGGCTGGGCTCGCAATGAGGTCGACTTCTTCAAAGGCCTTCAGGAAATCATCACGGATCAGGGTGCGGACTTTCTGAGCACGCAGGTAATAAGCGTCATGATAGCCACTGGAGAGCACGTAAGTGCCAAGGATGATGCGGCGCTTGACCTCCTCACCAAAGCCCCCACCCCGGGTGGCGCAGTTCATTGCCTCGGGATCAGCACCCTCCACGCGCGCGCCGTAGCGAACACCTTCGAATCGCGCCAAGTTTGCCGAGGCCTCCGCGGTGGCAATGATGTAATAGGTGGCGATGGCATACTCGGTATGAGGCAGGGATATTTCACAGATTTCCGCACCAAGGTCAGCCAACTGTTGCACGGCTGCTTCCGTGGCAGCGCGGATTTCCGGTGCCAAGCCTTCGCCCATATATTCTTTTGGCAGACCAATTCTCAGCCCCTTGAGATCACGACCCAATGCAGCAGCGTAGTCGGGAACATCGCGCGGGATACTGGTGGAATCGCGCTGATCGTGACCGCTAATTACCCCGAGCATGGTGGCGGCATCTCGGGTGTCTTTGGTCAGCGGCCCGATCTGGTCCAGGGAAGAAGCGTATGCGACCAAGCCGTATCGACTCACGCGACCATAGGTGGGCTTAAGACCGACACAGCCACAAAGAGATGCAGGTTGCCGAATGGAACCGCCGGTGTCGCTGCCAAGGGCGGCAATGCATTCGTCGGCGGCGACTGCTACCGCACTGCCGCCGCTGGAGCCTCCGGGAATGCGATCGGTATCCCATGGATTGCGTGAGCCGCCGAAGGCGGAGTTTTCCGTGGAGCTACCCATGGCGAACTCGTCCATGTTCAAACGTCCAAAAATGATGGCTCCGACATCGCGGAGTTTGCTAATGACGGTCGCCTCATAGGGCGAAGTGTAGTCGCCGAGAATTTTACTACTGCAGGTCAGTGGCTGATTTTTGACCGCGATGACATCCTTGATCGCGATAGGCACGCCAAGCAGCGGCTTGGATTCACCCGCAGCGAGGGCGACATCAGCAGCGTCCGCCTGAGCGAGGGCATCTTCGGCGTCGTAGCTATTGAATGCATTGAGGCGGCCGTCGATGGTGGTGATGCGGTCGAGGCAAGCTTGAGTCGCTTCGCGGGCGGTGAGTTGCTTCGCGGCGAGCTGGGCGGTGAGTTCGTGGATCGTGAGCGTGTGCGGCATGGTCACTCGACGATCTTGGGCACGACAAATAGACCGCCAGCCTGTTGCGGGGCATTGCGCAGGGCATCTCCGCGTGAGAGTGATTCGCCCACCACGTCCTCACGCATCACATTGGTGAGCGGCACGGCGTGCGCGGTGGGCTCCACCCCATCCACATTCAATTCTTTGAGCTGATCAACGTACTTGAGAATCTCCGCCATCTGCGGTGCCATGCGTGCTTCTTCCTCGGGAGTCAGGTCGATGCGGGCCAACTTGACGACATGTCGGAGTGATTGCTCCATCGCCAGTTAGTCGGCTTGAAATTTGTTTTCCACCAACTCAGCCAAGGCCACAACAGCGGCTTGGGCGTCGCTGCCTTCAGCCTCCACGGTAATGCGTGTGCCCTTGGCCGCAGCCAAGGTCAGGAGACCTATGATGCTCTTGCCATTTACCCGATCTCCATCGTGGCCCACCCAGATTTCGCTCTCAAACTTGGCGGCCAACTTGACGAAAACGGAGGCGGGACGTGCATGCAGCCCCGCATCATTGGAAATTTCCACCTCGCGAACCTCGGCTTGACCGGGGTTGGGATCTTCACTGACCAAACTCACGGGACGATTTTTGCGGAGGCGGGCGGGATTGGCCAGTCTTTATTCTCCAGCCTGCATTTTGGCCATCAACCGCTCATCCAGTTCCCTTGCTGCGTTATGGCCTGAAATGAGCAATTTGGTCTGGAATGCGGCCACTTCAACCAAGCGCGCAATATCCCGGCCGGGCCGGACCGGAATGGTGATGTGTGGAACCGGCACATCGAGAATTTTAACGGTTTCCTGTTCCATCCCCAGCCGGTCAATGTCCTCCACTTCCCCCCAGTCTCGCAGAGAAACCACGAGATTGATCCGTTTGTCATTCCGGATGCTCTTGACGCCAAACATGGAGGCTACGTTGATGATCCCAATGCCGCGAACTTCCATGTGGTTGCGTGTCAGGTCAGCACTGGTGGCAATGATCTCCCGGCCATCCAGCAGTTTTACCTTGGTCACATCATCCGCGACCAAGCTGTAGCCCCGCTCCACCAACGCCAGTACGCATTCACTTTTGCCAATGCCGCTTTCGCCCTTGATCAAAACGCCAATGCCCAGAATGTCCACCGTGCTGCCTTGTTCCGTACCCGATGGAGCGAACATGTCCTCTAGTGTAAGTGTCGCACGATTGATGAATTTCATCGTGATCAACGGACAGCGAAACACCGGGATGTCTGCCTTCTCCGCCGCCTTGATGAACTGAGGGTCCGGTCTGAGATTCCTTGAGAAAACAAAGCCCGGGATGCTTTGCGCACACAATTCCGCATATCGCTCTTCGCGCTGTTTTTCAGTGAGGGTCTTCAGGTAAGTCGCCTCGGCCGCGCCAATGGCTTGAATCCTATTATTGGCGAAGTATTTTGTGAATCCAGTCAACGCCAGCCCCGGCCGGTTGATGGTCGGCTCTCGAACAATCCTCTTAAGCCCATCTGCTCCAACAACAAGACGCAGGCCCATGTCCGAGGCGCCATTCACATAGAACTGCTCGATGGTAACCTTTTCGCGCTTCATCAATTCAAATTAAAATCCGGCCCCAGATAAATTTCCCGTGCATGCGGATCGTCTACCAGGAATTCCGCCGTGCCCTCCAGCACCACTTTGCCTTTGTGAATGAGGTACGCACGATCCACCAGTTTCAGCGTTTCCCGGACGTTGTGATCCGTAATCAATATTCCAAGCCCACGCTCCCGCAGGCGCCGGATGATTTTCTGCACCTCATAGACAGCGATGGGGTCCACCCCGCTGAAAGGCTCGTCCAGCAAGAGCAGCTTGGGGCTTGTCACCATCGCGCGTGTGATCTCAAGCCGCCGCTTCTCACCGCCACTCAAAGTTTCCGCCCGGTTGCGCGCCAAGTGTTCAAGATCCAGCTCTTCCAAAAGATATTTCAGCCTCACGCGCCGCTCGATGGAATCTGCCTCGCAGGTTTCCAGAATCGCCATGATATTTTCCTCCACAGTCAGTTTGCGGAAAACTGACGGTTCCTGAGTCAGATAGCCCATACCCGCGCGAGCCCTGAGATGCATAGGTTTTCGGCTCATGTCCTCCTCACGGAAAATCACCCCGCCCTCGTCCGGCCGCACAACCCCAACCACCATGTTGAAAGTCGTTGTTTTTCCAGCTCCATTCGGCCCGAGCAACCCCACGATTTCGCCGGGTTGAACCGAGATAGAAACCCCATCCACCACACGGCGGCGGCCATACGACTTTGCCAAATTGTCAGTGGCCAGAAGGCTCATTCAGGCTTGGGCGCCGGCTTCGGTGTTGGTGCCGGATCTTTCTTTTCCTCCAGTTCCGTTTTCGCCTGCGTCACCCTCAAGGACTCCGTGATCCGATTCCAAGCAATCACATCACCGTGAATCTTTGTCCCATCACGATACAGAACCGGGTTGCCAGTCAAGACCAACACATTGGTTGCCGCCGTGAACACCCCCCGTTCTCCCGTGGCACGCGTGCCTTCCTCCTTGTTGATAATCACCACGTTTTTCTCCGCCACAATCACGTCAATTTGGCCACCTTGCGCCATCATGGGCGGTGGGGCGGGCTTTTTTCCTTTTGGAGGCGACGGTTGAATCTTTGGCTGAATCACGGGCTTCGGCCCAATCGGCACAATTTTCTTTTTCGAGTCGCGGAAAGTCACCGTCATCTTTTCGCACATCAAGTCAATCTGAGGATCCACCACCTTCACGTTTCCCACATATACAAAAATGCGCTTGGGCTTGAAATTCATTTCAAGTTCCTTCGACGTGATGGTCGTCTTCCCCTGTTCCGTCACTGCAGGCCCTCCCAGCACCGGCAGCGCCAGAAACATCGCCAAAATTCCCAGTTCCAGTTTCATTTCCTTTTTCCTTTCCGTTCCAGCGACAAGCGCTGGTTTAAAATTGTTCGCACGTTGCTATTCACGTACAGCCGCGATGTCTTCTGCCTCCACTCAAACCCAACGCCCACCAGCCGCAGATCACCGCTGGCACGAATTGCGGTCATCGGGCCATCCGACGACACAATGCGGGTACGCAGATTAAAGAGACACTCCGGCGCTTCAACAATCAAGTCCACAATCCGCCTCTCCCCATCGTACGCGTAAGTCTCCAGGCGCACCCCGCGGACCAGCATTCGCCCCGGGCCCACCGGCGTCATCGAGTCGCCCATCAAGAGGCTGCGCAAGCGGCCGGTTCCATCGCGGTCATGATCCGGCAGCTTGATACGTTTCTCGGCTGATTGTCCCGCAAAAACGCCGCCCAACAAAAATGCCACTAACAAGAACCTATTCATCCAGTCCCGACAATTTCCGAACCAATCCATTCCACCTCCCATGTGCCTTCAGGATCTTCTCACAAACCTCTCGTACGGCCCCTTCACCCCCGCGAACCTTCGTCGTATAGTGCGCTACTTTCCGGACTTCCGCAACAGCATTCGCCACCGCAATCGGCAGGCCCACGCGGCGCAGAACGGCCAGGTCATTCACGTCATCACTCACAAAACACGCGTCCGCCCAACCCAATCCGGCTTTTTTCAGGATGCCCTCCACAGCTTCCACCTTGGAGGCGGATTTTTGCCATAAAAAATCCACCTTCAATTCCTTTGCCCGTTCGGCTGTTGCCACTGAGGCCCGATTGGAAACCCATCCCACAGGCACCCCACATTTTTGCAACATCCTCAAGCCCATCCCGTCCTGAATATTGAAGCGTTTGAATTCCCCTCCCGTTCCCAAGTAAACACCCGCATCCGTGAGGACGCCATCCACATCGCAAAGAAAAATCCCGACATTTTTAAACAAAGGCCGCCTGCTCATCGCGCCGCCTCGTGAATTTTGACCAGCCGCTTCAAGACCCGTGACATGTCCCGGAGAGGAATCATGTTTGCCCCATCGCTCCAAGCCTTGGCCGGATCCGGGTGGGTTTCAATAAACACTCCATCCGCCCCCGCAGCCACCGCCGAATTTGCCAAGACCGGTGCAAATTCACCATTACCGGCCGAACAATCTCCTCCTGCTCCGGGCATTTGCACCGAGTGCGTCGCGTCAAACACAACCGGAAAACCAAAATCTTTCATGACCGACAAAGCCCTCATATCGGCTACCAGATTGTTATATCCAAAAGTCGTCCCACGATCCGTCACCAATAATTTTTGCCCACCCGCATCAGTTGCCTTTTTCACCACCTGACCCATTTCCGTTGGCGAAAGAAACTGGCCTTTCTTTAAATTCACAATCGCCCCAGTTTTCACGGCAGCCTCCACCAAATCCGTCTGCCGGCAAAGAAAAGCCGGGATTTGAATGACATCAACCACTTCAGCCACCGCCACTGCCTGTGCCTCGGTATGCACATCGGTCAACACCGGCACACCCACCTTCTCCTGAATCTTGGCCAAAATCTCAAGACCTGCATCCAATCCGAGGCCACGCCGCGTCCTGCCAGAAGTCCGGTTGGCCTTGTCATAGCTCGCTTTAAAGACATAAGTGACGCCAAGTCCCGCACACTTATCCCGCAACGAACGCGCAACCTTCAAGCACAGCGCCTCACTCTCAATCACGCACGGCCCCGCAATCAGGAACAAGTCTTTGCGTGATTTCAACTGCCTCCAAAGCTTCTGGCTGGAAATCGCCACGCCGCTTGTCTACCAGTCGCTCTGCCCGTTGTAAACGCTCGACAATTCTCAACACGGAACCATCATACTCCCAGATGCGTACTGTCATCACAATTTTTTGCACCTTGTCGTTCGCCGCCCAAGCCGCGCCGGTCAGCTTCAACCGCGACATCCGGCCCATCCTCTCCAACAACTGCTACCAATGCCACGGCCCCGACAGCGCCGCCCGCAAGGCCAATCTACGTCTTGATCAAGAAGCCGGATCACGCACTGAATTAAAATCCGGCTCCCAAGCCATTGTCCCCGGCAATCTCGAGGACAGTGAATTGATTTATCGCATCACCAGCACTGACAAAGACGAACTGATGCCACCTCCGAAAACCAATAAACACCTCACTCCCCAGCAGATCAACCTGTTGCGGCAATGGGTCAAGGAGGGCGGAAAATACGAGCGGCACTGGTCATTCATCCCCCCAAAAGACTCGCCCCTGCCAAAGGTCCACCAAAAGGACTGGCCACAAAACGGAATCGATCATTTCATTCTCGCCCGCCTTGAATCAGCCGGATTGAAACCCGCCCCCCCCGCCGACAAGGCCACTCTCTTGCGCCGGGCCACTCTGGACCTGACCGGTCTGCCCCCCACCCTGCAAGAATTGGACACTTTCCTTGCCGACAAATCATCTCAAGCTTACGAAAAGGCTGTCGATCGACTGCTCGCTTCACCCCGTTACGGTGAACACATGTCCCGTTATTGGCTCGATGCCGCGCGCTATGCCGACACAAACGGTTACCAATACGACACCCATCGCAACATGTGGCCATGGCGCGACTGGGTAATTCGTGCCTACAACCAAAATCTCCCTTTTGACCAGTTCACCATCGAGCAACTTGCCGGCGACCAGCTGCCCAATGCCACGCTGCAGCAAAAGGTAGCCACCGGCTTCAACCGAAATCACCCCATCACCATCGAAGGCGGCGTCATTGGCGAGGAATACCGCACAGAATACGTTATCGACCGCGTCACCACCACAGCGCAGGTCTGGATGGGTATGAGCTTCCTTTGCGCCCGTTGTCACGACCACAAATTCGATCCCCTGACTCAAAAAGAATTTTACGAGTTTTTTGCGTTTTTCAATCAAGTCCCCGAGCGCGGTCAAAGCGGGTTCACCCCCAACATCAAGGTGCCACCGACCGGCATTGAGGAAACCAAGACAAAACTCGCTGCCACCGAGGCGAAGCTGAAAGCCTTGGAAAACGAAATTGCCGCCGCCCAAGTCCAATGGGAAAATACCTTGAAGTCGAACAAAACTGTTCCGGTTTGGCACACGCTCAAGCCAGGGCCAATCACTGGTGGAACCGGAACATCATTCAAGGTGCAGCCCGATCAATCTGTCCTGGTTGGCGGCAAGTCGCCCCCAAGGGAAACATACAGGATGATACTGGCCGCCCCAGCCGCCAAAATCACAGCCCTTCGGCTGGAATGCTTGACCGACAAATCACTCCCGCACAGCGGAACCGGACGCGCATTCAATTCCAATTTTGTACTCAGCGAATTTACTGCCAAAGCCACAACTCCCGGCCGGGCTAACCGCATACGTTTCAAGCGAGCCGCTGCCGACTATTCACAAAAGAGCTTCAACATCACCGCAGCCATCGATGGAAAAGCCAATACTGGCTGGGCCGTTGATGGCCCCACAAAAAAAGAAAATCGCGTGGCCATGTTCATCGCGGAAACGCCCATTGCTGTCGACGCGGAAACCACCCTCGAAATCGAACTAAGCTTCAATTACCCAAACCACGCCATTGGCCGTTTCCGTCTTTCGTATAGTACTGAGGCCACACCACAACTCTCCACCGGCGAAAGTATCCCCCAAATCGCGGCCATTACCCCGGACAAGCGAACAGCTCCGCAACGCCAGCGCCTCCGCAAATACTTCCTCGAAACAGGAGCAGCGGAAAATTTCAAGAACCTTCACACCCAAGTCGAAACCCTTCGAGCCGAGCTGACTCGCCGCCAGAGCCAAGGCGCCACCACGATGATCATGCAGGATATGCCAAATCCTCGCGCCACACATATCCTCCACCGCGGCCAGTACGATCAAAAACGGGATGAAGTTTCCGCTGGCACTCCCGCCTTTCTCCCTCCCTTGCCCCAAGGTAAACCCAACCGACTCGCATTGGCCCAGTGGCTGGTCAACGGAAAACACCCGCTCACCGCGCGCGTCGCGGTCAACCGGCAATGGCAGCGTCTTTTCGGTCAAGGCCTCGTGAAAACATCCGAGGAATTTGGCATCCAGGGCGACTGGCCCACACATCCAAAACTGCTCGACTGGCTTGCCGTGCATTTCACTCAAAACGACTGGAACATGAAAGCCCTGCTAAAGTTGATGGTTACCAGCGCAGCTTACCAGCAGTCATCCAAAACCACGGACCAAACAAACCCCACGGCGAGGGCGCTCTACGGCCACGGACCAAGACACCGCCTGGACGCCGAGGTCATTCGGGACAATGCCCTTGCAGCCAGCGGGTTGCTCATCAACAGCCTTGGCGGTCCCAGCGTGTTTCCCTACCACCCAAAGGGGCTCTGGCTGGAATTAAACAACCGGCCGGGCTATTCCCGCACTTACAAACAAGGCACTGGCAACGACCTTTATCGGCGCAGCCTGTACACCTATTGGAAACGCACCGTCCCTCCGCCATCCATGGCGACGTTCGACGCGCCAGAACGGGAATTCTGCCTCGTCCGCCGTTCCCGAACCAACACACCGCTGCAAGCTTTCGTGTTGCTGAACGACCCCCAGTTCATTGAGGCTGCACGCAGCTTAGCCAGCCGAATGATGACCGCCAAAACTGCCAAGGCGCGAATCGCGTTGGGGTTCCGCCTAGCCACCTCCCGTCTACCCACCCAAAAAGAATCCGGGATTCTCCACCACCTCTTCGACCAACGGCTAGAGTTTTACAAACAACACCCAGAATCAGCCCGAGCGTTGCTGAGCATTGGTGAATCTCCGCGCGCAAACCATCCCGAAACAGAACACGCAGCGTGGACAATTGTAGCCAGGGCGTTATTGAACCTGAACGAGACCATCACAAAAAACTAATGCACACGCTATCCATCAATCGCCGCCATTTTTTTGGCCGAACAGCCACCGGCATTGGCACTGCGGCGCTGGCGTCGCTGCTGAACGAAAATTTGCTCAGCCGCCCAATCTTGCCGGATCTCCTGAGCGGCAAACCCGGAGTGCCCCACCTTGCCCCCAAGGCCAAGCGCGTTATTTATATGTACCAAAGCGGTGCCCCCTCGCAGGTGGACTTGTTTGACGACAAGCCATCACTGGAGAAATTGAACGGCCAAAACCTGCCCGACTCCATTCGCCAAGGCCAACGCTTGACCGGCATGACTTCGCGTCAAAAGAGTTTCCCCGCCGCAAAATCATTCACCCAATTCAATGCACACGGACAATCAGGCATCCGCATCAGCGACCTGCTGCCATGGCACGCCAAGATCGTGGACGACATGTGCCTCATCCGCTCCATGCACACGGAGGCCATCAATCATGATCCCGCCATCACCTTCTTTCAAACCGGGCACCAACAACCCGGCCGCCCCAGCTTAGGCGCTTGGGCCAGCTACGGCCTTGGCAGTGCCAACAAGGATTTGCCCGCCTTCGTGGTACTCCACAGCAAATGCACGGATCCCCAGGCACAGCCCCTTTACGCCCGCCTCTGGGGCAGTGGTTTTCTTCCCAGCAACCATCAAGGCGTCAAGTTTCGCGCGGGGCAAAACCCCGTACTTTACCTAAACGACCCAACCGGAGACACACCACAAGGCCGCCGACAACTGCTAGATTCACTGGCCGAACTCAACACCCTTCGCCGCGAGGATACCGGCAATCCGGAAATTGACACCCGCATCGCCGCGTACGAAATGGCCCACCGTATGCAAATGAGCGTGCCGGAGTTGACGGATCTTTCCAAGGAACCTGCAAGCACATTCAAGCTGTACGGGGAAGACGCTAGAATTCCGGGCACTCATGCGGCTAACTGCCTCCTGGCACGGCGCTTGGCGGAGCGTGACGTTCGCTTCATTCAGCTTTACCATCGCGGCTGGGATCATCACAGCGGACTGCCCGGCCGCCACCCAAAGATCGCGCGCGAAACAGACCAAGGCAGCGCCGCGTTGGTGATGGATCTCAAGGAGCGGGGACTGCTGAAAGACACCTTGATAATCTGGGGTGGCGAATTTGGCCGCACGGTCTACCGCCAAGGCGGCAACGCCACGAACTACGGCCGCGACCACCACCCCCGCTGCTTCTCACTTTGGATGGCCGGTGGCGGCATCAAGGGAGGCACCACCCATGGCGAAACTGACGATTGGTGTTACAATGTTGCCAAGGACCCAGTCCATGTTCACGACCTCAACGCCACCATTTTGCACCTGCTGGGAATCGACCACGAAAAACTGACCCACCGCTATCAAGGCCGCGACTATCGCCTCACGGATGTACACGGCAAGGTGGTCAAGCCAATCATTGCCTGACCCCTGCCTCGAATTCTCCCATACAGCACAGAACGTCCGGACTAGCAAGAGCCACACGGGAATTAACGGGGACAACCCACTTGAAGAAGAAGGGAATAATTCACTTCGCGTGCGATCCCAAAACCGATTCCAAAGCAAAACGCATCCCCTCAAAACTCAGCTAATTTGCTTCCACAACTCAAATCGAGGCCAGCCCACAAGGCCAGAAACCATCTGGGCACGATCCACCTTGAGCCCAGCACCCCAGGCAACTGAATTCCGCCCTATGGAGGCACGAGGATATATGGAACAAAAAAAGCCGCCCGGAGCAGGCGAGCCCGCTCTACGGACGGCTACCAATCCCGTTGGAATTCCCCGAGGGGATTTCCGCCAAGGTTGTTTGCCTTTGGTGGAGGCTCGATCAAGCACACGCCAAGCACCACCCCGAAGGATTGGCCCGGCCGAAAGTGACTCCCGAAGGCCTCACTTCCGCTGCCCTCGACCGGTCAAGCTCATCAATGACTCGCTCAACAGAGTGAAAGTACTCCAACTCTCCCAGAAGTGAAGGGAGAGTTATTTTTTCGTGTTCACCAGTTGTTCACCGCACGGAAAAAAGAAAACGACAAACTACCCAACGCCTCCTGGATCCAATCCCGTTAGGGACCGAAATCTTCCTCGCCACTGGTCTCAATGTAGGACTGCTGCTCATCCAGTGTCCGAATGATCTCGGCATCGGGCAAAGCCAAGCGAAGGGCTGCCACTCCCTCAGCCGTGATATACGGGCAATCGAAAACCGTCAAAACCTCCAAGCTCTCCATGGGATGCGGTTCGCCATAAATAAATTCGCCCTGAACTGTACCTGCAATTTGCTCCAGCGTCTTGTCCGTAATCTTAGTGCCATCCAAGTGTAAGCGTTTCAAGGCAGGCGTGGGAAGAACCCATTCCGTCCATGTGTCATCAAACTGGGTGTAACTGAAATCAAGCGCCTCAAGATACCGCATTTCCGGATACGGCATTCCGTTCAATTGGCTGGAATAGACCATCTCCCCCAGCATGTCCCGAACGTCCTCAAACGTGATGTCGGTGTATGTGAAATCCAATTCCACCAAAAGGGGCTGCTCCAAGTGCGTCGTTTCCTTGAAGGTTTCCGCGGTGGCCATGAGATACTGGCGAAACTGCACATAGTCCGTCCGCCTCTTGGCCGCACGACGCGCATTCACGACGGCCGGAACAACCATCGACGTCATAATGCCAATGATGCCCACCGTGACCATCATCTCGGTCGCCGAAAAGCCACGTTTGCGTCCGCGCTTTTTGAACCTGAATAGATCGAGTAAGCTCAGTTTCACAGCCTGCTCCCCTTCAAACTGTCCTATTTTAACACAAATTGATCAAATGTCACACCCAAATCCGCAGCATCAGCCAGATTTTTCCCCAGCCTTCGACGAAACTGGGCGGCGCATCTTTCATTACCTTTGGATAAATCTTACTTTATTTTCACCATATTCCCCATAAGCTCCCCACTCACTCCACACCCAGTCTCATGGCAAAATCAATGTGGCGAAGCATAGGCGCGGTAATGGCAGGCGGATTTTGCGCCATATTCGTGATAATGCTGCTTGAATTAACTGGCCATCTTGTCTTCCCCCCCCCTCAGGAAATCGTTGAACGGTTAACGCATAATGACAAACAAGTGCGCGACAAGGCACTCCGCGAGTATCTCCCCCGAGCCCACTTGGGAGCACTATTAACCGTGCCCTTCGCATGGATAACAGGAACCATGGCTGGGGCATATCTCGCGGGCCGAATAGCCAAGACACAACTTCTCCGGCATGCAATCGCCGTTGGATTCATCCTGATGATTGGCGGAGCGCAAACGCTCTACTCACTGCCCCACCCTCCCTGGATGTGGGGAGGTCTGTTCGCGTTTCCAATTGGCGCCTATCTGGGTTCACATTTGGCGCTTAAAGACACCCCACAAACGGAAGAAGCATCCAGCGAAGACTCGACTTAAGGAGGACCTTGGCACACACTCCACCCTCGGCTCGCGAGCCACGGAGCATAAACATTATGAAGCCACACAGTTATCTTGCCGCCCTCGACGCGGCTTTTGTTGTTTTCATCTGACAAGGCATCTCCCACGGACCCCTGCCATAGTTCCACAACGAGATACATTCTTTTGAAAATGGCGCCGAAGTCGAGAAAGTCCTGTCTGAATCCACACCAAAGGCAGGCATGTACTACTACCCGCACTTGGATCCAAACGAAAAGGAAGCCCTCCCCAAGGTGACCAAACACCTTGCCGAGGGTTACGTCGTTTTCGCGAGCATCTCCCCAAAGGGGAAACACTCCATGCCGGTATGTTTGATGTTCCGATTTGTTTTCAACTTTGCGAGCGCGCTCTTGGTGACTTTTCTGCTCTCCAAATTATCCCATGACGGAACCGGTTGCCGTGTTGGGGTTACGGTCTTTTTCGCCTTGTTTGCCTTGGTCACATCCGTCCTTCCCAACTGGACTTGGTGGGGATTCTCCAATGGCTTTATTGGGTTCCTGATCTTCGACCATCTTGTCGGCTGAACCTTGGCAGGATTCACCCTCGCCAAGCTTTTGCCGAAGAACGAAGACGATGCAGGCGAAAGCCCGGAGGATTCAGCCGGGGAAGCCGCGTAATCCCCTTCTTGCCACACGCGCGGATGGATGCTTGATTGGGCGCAGCCATGAAACCCATCTTCCTGTCCCTCTTGGGGGCAATCCTCGCTTTGCCGAGTTTTGCCGCGCAAAAACCGAACATCATTTTTGTTTTTACTGATGACCACGCCGCCCACGCCATCAGTGCCTACGACTCCAAGATCAACAAAACTCCGCACATGGACCGATTGGCCAAAGAAGGCATGCTGTTCCGCCGCTGTTATGTCAGTAATTCCATCTGTGGCCCCAGCCGCGCCGTCATCCTGACCGGCAAACACAGCCACCTCAACGGCTTTTGGCGGAACGGCCTTTCCTTCAACGGGGAACAGCAAACCTTCCCGAAGCTCCTACGCAAGGCCGGCTACACCACCGCCATGATCGGCAAATGGCATCTCAAAAGCACCCCCACCGGATTCGATTACTTCGACGTCCTTATCGGCCAAGGCCCCTACTACAACCCGCCGATGAAAACCACGGACAAGGATGGTAAAGTCGTTACCCGTCCCCACACCGGTTACACCACAGACATCATCACTGACAAGGCCCTGTCTTGGCTCAAGAACAACCGTGAAAAGGACAAGCCCTTTATGCTCATGTACCAGCACAAGGCCCCACACCGAAACTGGCAGCCGGGCCCCAAGCACCTGACCACTTTTGACGACGTGGAAATTCCCGAGCCGGAAACCCTCTGGGACGACTATCAAGGCCGCACCTCCGCCGCCTCCAATCAAACCATGACCATCGCGCGGCACTTGAGTGAAAACGACCTAAAACTCAATCGCGGCCCCGGCAATCTCACCCCCGAGCAGCGCAAACTCTGGGAAGCCGCCTATGGTCCCAAGAACGAAGCCTTTCGCAAGGCCAACCTCACCGGCAAGGCACTCGTAAAATGGAAATACCAGCGTTACATCAAGGACTATCTCCGTTGTGTTCAGTCCGTGGACGACAATCTGGGCCGTCTGTTGGACTATCTCGACAAGAGCGGCTTGGCCAAGAACACCGTGGTCATCTACAGCAGCGACCAAGGCTGGTATCTCGGCGACCACGGCTGGTATGACAAACGCTGGATGTACGAGGAAAGCCTCGTGATGCCGCTACTTGTCCGTTGGCCCGGCGTGGTCAAGGCCGGCAGCGAGAATACGGACATCGTTTCCAACCTCGACTTCGCCGAAACCTTTCTGGACATCGCCGGCGCAAAGCTTCCCGCCGACATGCAGGGTGCCAGCCTGCTCCCCTTGCTAAAGGGCAAAACCCCGGAGAATTGGCGCACCCATTTCTATTATCACTACTATGAGTTCCCCGGCGCCCATAGCGTGGCCCGTCATTACGGTGTCACCGACGGCCGCCACAAGCTCATCCATTTTTATCAGAACAAGGAGTGGGAACTGTTCGATTTGTCAAAGGATCCCAACGAACTGAACAACGTCCACGGAAACAGCGAATACCGAAAAATCCAAGCCAAGCTCGAGGGCGAACTCAAGCGTCTGCGCACCCACTACAAGGTTCCGGAGCAGGATCCTGTCCGGCCTCCCCGCAAACCAAGGCGGCCCAACAACAAAAAGTAGCCCTAATTCCCGGCTTCCGGGGTTTTCTTGACGTCCTGCTCCGCAGTATTTTCCACCTGCACGGTGAATGTGTGGAAGACGTTTTGGCCGCTGGCATCAGACAGGGTCAGAATGAAGCTAACCGGCCCGGCCTTGTGGTCCGCGGGAACCCGCCAAGTCAACTTGTTCTTTTTGATCTTTGCCCCCTCGGGCCCGTCATTCAGCTCCACCTTCGCCTTGCCACGGCCGGACATGATCTCAATTGTGTAGGAATAAATCTCGCCCGCCTTAACCCGCTTGGAGGGAATGGAGGTTGCAAAAAGATAATCAATCCCCTTCTTCTTCAAAACATCGATCACAGAAATTCGTCTCAAGACTAGTTCATCCAGGGTCTCCCCCACGGTCACCAGCAACTCCGCCGTCGGGAAAAAATGCACCTTCTGGTCCAATGGTAACTTACCGTTGAAGGCTCCCATCAATTCCTCGATGTCAGGCAAGGTCACCAATAGCTGGCGATCGTTTGAAGTAAAAATGGAAAGCTCGGGGTTTTTTGTCGGCCTCCGCCCATAGTACGGCCCTACTCCCTTCACCCCAATGAAGTAGGCTGGATGATACGAGGCCAAACAGCGCAGCCCCTCAAATCGGCTGGGGTTTAACCGCGCCAATTCCTGCGAATACACGCCGCTGCTCGTCAACACCATGGTGCCATCCGGGCTGGGAATGAGATAACCCGCGGAGGAATGTTGACTGCGCAAATTGTGAGTTTTTCCCGTCAAGGTCAGTAGGCGGATGCCGTTCGGCGAAATCCTTGGTGTCCAACCAGTAAATGCTGTCCCGTCCATCGATGCCCGAACCTGCATGGGATACTGAGGATGCGAAGCCCAGAAATTGTCTCGTTGCCCATAGGATTCCCTCTTCAGCGTCTGGGGATTATAGAAGCGCGCGCCATTCCGCGTCAGCATCAGCAGCGGCCCCGCTGAGGAAGCCCCCATGACCAAGCTATCCACCAAGCCCGGCTCATCGAGTGCCACCGTCAGTTCCTTTTCAAAGGACTTCAAATCCCAGCGCTGGATGATCTTGTGGTCCCGCGCCACCACGATCAACTTATCCATTCCCCCTGCAAATAGGATCTCATCCGAGCCCATGGGCAAATACTTCACGATCTCCCCCTTGGAAACATCCACGATTGCCAACTTACGTAGCTTGCCCAAGTGGAAAATCAGATAACGCCCCCCAACCGCGGCCACCATCGCATCCACCGGCGCGGGCAGCTTCAACTTCTTGACGCCACTCTCGGGTAAGGGCGGCCTCGCAAACTTTGCCACTTCTCCCAGATCACCAGCACTCCCTCCAGTCGAAGCACAGCCGATGCACAGAACCAGAACCATTGAAAGATACAAACCCAGCCTCATAACACTGAAACCCTGCCCCAAAATCATCACCCGCGCAAGCCCATCAATCCTCCCCGACCAATGCCATTCGCAGCTCCCGCAACAACGCCCGCTCCACGTCTTTCAACTCCCTATCCGCCTTTGCCAAACGCCGGCAGGCATGAAGAGTCACTGCCTAGGCCTCATCCCGGCATAGGCGCTCCCCAATCGACGAACAGTACTCCGCCGCCTTCAGCTGGAACGAAAGATTTTCCCCCGCGGCAGGCTCGATTGTTTCACATAATCCGTAAGGGCCACTTCCGACACCCATGGCAAGCGCTTCAATTGCCGGGCCGGTTCCCTCTCCTCCCCCTCGCGAATCCTCCGGTCAATCAACATCGAGTAAACCACTGCATCCACGAACGCTTCACATTCAGCCTGGGAAAAACCATCCGCATCGGCGCCCAGCCACTCCCCCAGAAAATCAATCAAGCCCATGGCCGAATTTTAAGCACCACTACAAAATTGGCAACTTCAATTAACGCGGAGGCGCAACCGGCCGCGCCAGTGGATGAAACTGCTCCGCGCGGGCACGAATTTGCCTTACCTGCTCCACGGTCAGTTTTTCAGCCACCAAATCCCGCCCCCGTGCCGCTGCCGCAACTCCTTGGCGCGCCGCCACCTCCATCCAGAAATATGCCTCGGCCTGATTTGGCTGCACCCCCAAACCACGGGCTGACATCAAACCCATGTAGAACTGTGCCCCCTTGTCCCCCTTCAACGCTTCATCATTCACCCAGCGGGCCAACTCCGTCACCTGCGGTCCCGTCAGGGCGAGTACTTCACCCCGCAGAACCAAGCCGGCGTAATATACCCGCGCCTCACTATGGCCCTGAACAGACGCCTGCCGCAGCCATTTTGCCCCTTCCGCCGGCACACGCCGTGTCCCTCGCCCTTCCGAGAGCCACACGCCCGCGTTGAACTGTGCCTCAGCCAAGCCGCCTGTCGCCGCATTCTTGAGCATCACAAATGCCGCCTCCTCATTCCGGGGCACACCCTGCCCATCCGCCTGCATCAAGGCAAAATTGAATTGGGCTTCCGGCAATCCCTGCAATGCCGCCATTCGGTAGTAGCGGGCCGCTTCCATCATTCTTTTTTCCCCCTCCAATCGCAGGGCCAGATTGTATTGAGCGACAGAATCCCCTCCATCAGCTTTCACCCACAGAGGGTCCACGACGGGTGGCGATACGGGTTGGGGAGGAGGAAATTCCACATGTGGCCGCTGCGCCGGCGGTTTGCCCGGCGAACAGGCACTCATCAACAAAACCAGAAACCACCCCCAAGCACTCCTCATAAAATCGACGCTACCACGCCTCCGCACAGCCCCGCAAGCGTCACGCATTCACAAGCCGACGGCACTCCGCCAATTCGTCTCCGGTAAGCTTTTTCGCGATGACATCCAGATTTTTACCTGCTTTTCGGTCCCCCTGATTTGCCGCGAGATAGAAAAACCTGTAGGCCTTCTTCAAGTTCAAATCCACTCCGTCCCCCGTGTAATGCCGCGCCCCCATGTTGTTCTGGGCCAACATGTGTCCCGCCTCGGCTGCTTTCACCAGCCACCCCACCGCCACGGTGTCGTCCAGCTCTGCCTCCATACCGATGGCGTGCCTCCATCCCAGCTCGTACTGGGCCTCAACATCCCCCTCCTTCGCACGCGCCAAGGCGGTCTCGTAATTAAAGGACTCTCCGGATTCCTCCATTACACCTTTTCTGGCACCAAGAACGGCTTGCGATAATTTCGCCCGAGAAGCGCGTTGGCACCCTCATCACGAAAACGTTCCGTCTCCGGATCAAAATCCAGTGACTTGCCAACCTGATATTTCACATCCTTCAGATCCAGCCCAATACCGCGGAGATTATCGTTCAATGCCTCCACGCCTTCGCCCACTTGGGGATTGTTGTGGAATTTTTTTGACTTCAGGTCAAACGCCTCTGGCTTGCCCGTCCGATAGCTGATGTTTCCCAAGTGACACAGCGCGCTTGAATAGTGCCCCTCCAGAACATCCGCATTCAGATGATCACGCTTGCGGCTCCGGACACAATCGACAAAATTGCCAAATGGCCCACCCGGTTGCACCTCGCCACCGAAATTATCCAACCCAACGGCCTTGCCTCCATTCTTGGGATAAAAACGACCGCCCGTGATTTTGCCTTCCGTGGTGTAGTATTCGTTCTTTACAACACGGGGAATATCGTGTCTCCCCACAAGCCCCCGCGTCTCAAAGAGGAGAATCGCTTCGTCATACTCATACACCGCCAGCTGCGTATTGGCCGTTTCTCCTTGATCTTCATACCCAAATCGGCCGCCGATGCTCCAAACGCTCTTCGGCAAAGTCGCACCCTTGATCGCCCAGCGCGCCACGTCCATTTCGTGAACGCCCTGGTTGCCGGTGTCGCCGTTGCCCGTGTCCCAGAACCAATGCCAATTGTAGTGTACCAAATTACCGTGATAGGGCTGCTCCGGAGCCGGCCCCAGCCACAGATCAAAATCCAGTCCATTCGGCGGTGTTCCCGGTTTCTTGTGTCCAATACTCCAGCGCGGTTTGCAGCAATACCCCTTACTCACCAGGAGCTTGCCATACTTCCCCGACTGCACAGCCAGAATTTCATTCAAGCGTCCCCCGCTGCTCCGTTGTTGCGTTCCATGCTGAACGATACGCTTGTACTTCTCCGCCGCCTCGACCAGCTTGCGCCCCTCATAAACATTATGTGAAATTGGCTTTTCAATATAAGCATCCTTTCCGGCCTGACACGCCCAGATGCCGATCAACGAGTGCCAGTGATTGGTTGTTGCCACGGACACCGCATCCAGATTCTTGTCCTCCAGTGCCTCGCGCACATCCTGAACACACTTGGGCATTCTTCCGCCCTGACGATCCGCAACCCGCTTGCCCCGGCTGTTGAACAAGCGACTGTCCGGGTCAATCAAGTGCGACACCTCCACATTCTTCATCCCCAAGTAGGCACCCATGTGACTTTGACCACGGCCATTGATTCCAGCCACACCAATCCTTACACGGTCATTCGCGCCAAACACGCGCGAGGGCACAAAATTCACCGCCAAGGCCGAGGCTGCAGCTGATGCCTTGAGGAAAGAACGTCGAGTCTGATGATTCATGGGATTTCCTTTGTGATGGGTTTCAACTCTCGAACAATGGCGGAATTGTGACAGCCGAGGACCAGACAGCAAGCTTCTTTCGTGCCCAAGCAGGTCATTGATCCCGGCTGTCCATGACAAATGTCACCGGCCCTTGATTGACCAAGGACACATCCATCATCGCCCCAAACTCTCCGGTCTCCACCGGCACATTCTGCTCCTTCAACTGCGCGCAAAAATACTCGTACAAACGTTCCCCTTCCTCCGGACTTGCCGCCTTGGTGAAACTCGGCCGACGTCCCTTGCGCCAGTCTCCCGCCAAGGTGAACTGGCTGACAACCAGCGCTGCGCCGCCAACATCTTGAACGGACCGATTCATCTTCCCCTCTTCGTCCGAAAATATTCGAAACCCTGCAACCCGATCGGCCAGAAACTCAGCATCTTCCTCCCCGTCCCCTTCAACCACTCCCAGCAAAATCATCAACCCCAAGCCAATCTCACCAGTGACACGGCTGTCCACCGCCACACGGGCCTCGCTCACTCGCTGCAACACAACAATCATAATTTCACCGTGACTCACCCCAGAACATCCGGGCACCATGCCTCTCCCCTCGCCCGCCCAGCAATCATTTAAACTTTTCCGAAAGGCTCCTCTCTCACTAACATCCGCCCAATGCACACGCGGAACAGCCATTCACAAGCGGGCAAAACAGCCCTCAGATTTTTTGCCATCATCGTTTGCCTGTTCTGCATCGCTTGTGGCGACGACAAAACTCAAACACCCCAAGCAGGGAATACCCCGCACACCCCTCCCTCACCTAAGGCCAATAATCCAATAACCACTTCCCAGCCATCCCCGCACGAGCCACAACCAGAAAACCAAGAACCTCTCGTTTGGTCCTTCAAATCAAACGGCCCCATCCCCTCATCCCCCGCCATCGGCGCCGACGGCACCGTATACTTCGGATCATACGACAAAAAAATCTACGCCCTCCATGGCCAAACCGGAGAAAAAAAATGGGAATACACAACCGGCCTGAACATCTACGGCTCCCCCGCCATTGGGCCAGATGGAACCATCTATTGTGGATCTCAAGACAATAACCTCACAGCCCTCGATGGCAAAACCGGCGAACTGAAATGGGAATTCCAAACCGGCGGTTGGCTGTGGGCTTCGCCGGTTATTGGCGCCGATGGGACAGTGTTTATTGGCTCACGCGACACAAAATTTTACGCCATCGACGGATCGACCGGCGAAAAAAAATGGGAATTCCAAACCGGCCACGGCATTCCTTCAACAGCCGCCATTGGTCCGGATGGAACCGTCTACTTTGGCTCAATGGACCACAAGGTCTACGCTCTCGTCGGAAAGACCGGGATCAAGAGATGGGAATTCAAGACCGGCAATAACATCTGGTCTTCCCCGGCCATTGGCGCAGATGGCACCGTCTACATCGGCTCTGAAGACCAAAAACTCTACGCCCTCCATGGCCAGAGCGGAGAGAAACAATGGGAATTCAAAACCGACGGCGGCGTCTATTCCCCCCCCACAATCGGCCCTGACGGCACGGTCTATATCGGCTCCTTTGACGCCAAGATTTACGCCATCGACGGGGCCACTGGCGGGAAAAAATGGGAATTCAAAACCCAGGAAAGAGTCCGCTGCGCCCCCGTCATCGGTGCGGATGGCACGGTTTACGCCGGCTCCTACGACGGTCGCCTCTATGCCTTGGACGCAAAAACTGGAGGCAAAAAATGGGATTTCCCTACTCCCGACAACGTGACTTCCTCGGCTGCCCTCAGCCCGAACGGCACCCTTTACTTTGGCTCATGGGACTACCACCTCTACGCGCTTAAGACCGACAGTAAAGGCTTGGCCAACAGTCCCTGGCCCATGCGCAGCCAAAATCCCTCCCACACCGGCCGCGCCGCCCCTCGCTAACCCACTTCTTCTCCCCATCTCCGCACCGCTGGATCAACGCCAAATCATTCGCACGTGGCTCCCTCTCGCCGCGAGCTGGCTGCTCATGGGCGCCGAGATCCCAATGGTCTGTGCCGCCCTGACCAAGTTGACACAATCGGATGTCCATACGGGAGCCTACGGCATGGTGTTCGCTATCGCTCTCGTGATTGAGTCGCCCATCATCATGCTCCTCACGGCATCCACCGCCCTGAGCCGCGACTGGAGTTCCTATCAAAAACTCCACCGGCTGATGACCGTCTCCAGCATCGCCCTCACATTCCTGCACATCCTCATCGCATTCACCCCTCTTTACGATTGGCTGGCCGTGCAGGTCATCAAGGCCCCCGCGGATATCATCGAACCCGGCCGAATAGGACTCCAGATCATGACCCCCTGGACATGGGCCATCGCCCACCGCAGATTTCACCAGGGCGTCCTGATTCGTTTTGGGAAAGCCAGCGCCGTGGGCTGGGGCACCGGCATTCGCCTGATTGCTGATGCCATTGTGCTCGTTGCTGGAGTCTTGGTCGAAAAATACGCAGGCATCGTGGTGGCCGCGACCGCTATTGCCATTGGTGTCATCATCGAGGCCCTTTACATCCGCTGGAAAACTCATGCCGTCCTACAAGGCCCACTACGTGATGCCCAAGGCCCGGCCCTGACCATGTGTGAAGTCATTCTCTTTTATCTCCCCATCGCCTTCGCGCCCACCATTGGCCTCCTCGGGCAGCCAATTCTCACCGGCGGCCTGAGCCGGCTTCCCGACCCCATGCTCACCCTCGCCATCTGGCCGACCATCAACAGCCTCATTTTCATGCTGCGCTCCGCCGGCATTGCCTACACCGAGGTCGTCGTCGCCCTTCTCGACAAGCCCAACGCCCACCGCCAACTCTTCAACTTCACTGCCATCCTCAGCCTTGTTCTTTCCCTCCCTCTGTTGGCCCTCATCACCACACCCCTAATCGACCTTTGGTTCACGCAAATTATCGGTCTCCGCGTCGAGCTGGCCCAAATCGGCAAGGCTAGCCTTTGGTTTGCCCTGCTCCATCCCGCCATCACCACTTGGGCCTGCTACTTCGAAGGCCGTCTCATTCACGCAAAACGCAGCAATCCGGTCACCGAGGCGGTCTTGTTCTACACCCTTTCCTTGTTTATTTTCATCTCCATCATCACGGCCCAACAATCCATGCCGGGCTTGAACGCGGCCGTACTGGCCATGACCATCGGTGGCATTCTGCAAATGAGCTGGCTATGGATTCGCTGCCGCGCTCTTGGGGCTTAAAAGAAGTTAGATAAAAACAAAGGGGCAGAAAACTGCCCCTTGTTTAAGCATCGCAACAGGCCCCATTGTTGTACTCTTTGTTTATTCTTTTAAGGCTGCTGCGTCTGCCTTGTATACCATTGATAGAAGCACGTGCCATGCCAACCCGCATTCGAAATATATCACCCCATTTCCCTTGGATTTCTTAATGTGCATTCAAGTCCCCTCTCCGCAGGTGCGTGGATTTTTCCCAAGTGGCGTGAAATCCCCCAATTGAACCTACGCCGTTTCGCGGCTTGAACCCGAAAATCAATGGCAAATCACCAAAAATCACCACCCAGAACAGACTTCCAAAACCCACACTTTTTTGTGGCAATCTCGATTTCTTCTGGTACATTCCCCACCCCTTTAACCTCAGGGTGTTGTGAGCACGAAGAAAACAGCAAAGAAAAAAGCGGCCAAAAAGGCTGCTCCGAAGGCAAAAAAATCCGCCAAGCGCAATGGCGCGGGCAAGTCCGTCAAGGCGGCCTCCGCTGCAGCGATCCTCGGCTACAAGCCGGTAAAGACCCCCAAGCAGGCCTCCGCTTGGCGTCCGAGCAACTCCGTCAAGATCAAGGCAGAGTGGAAAAAGTATTACGATATTCTTCTCGATCTCCGCGCCCGGCTGCTCAACCAAATGACCGATCTCAAGAAGGAATCGGCCGAGGAGATGAGCAACTACTCCATGCACATGGCCGATTCCGGAACGGACAACTTTGACCGGGATTCCGCGCTCAGCCTCCTCTCCGCTGATCAGGACGCGGTCTACGAGATTGAGGAAGCCATCCGTCGCATCGAGAAGGACAACTACGGCGTTTGTGAACTGACTGACAAGCCAATCCCAAAGGCCCGTCTGCAGGCCATCCCGTGGACACGGTTCACTGTTGATGCCCAAGCCAAACTTGAGAGGGATGGCGTACTGCAACGCCGCAAACTGGGAAGCCTCGGCACTATCGACGGTGCCTCCGGCTCATTCGAACCCAGCGCCCCGGCCTCCTCAGATGATTCTCCCAAGAAGGCCGGCAAGAAAAAGGCGCCGGCAAAAAAGAAGTCTTCCGCCAAGAAAAAAAAGGCCGCCAAGGCCAAGAAGTAAAACATCATGCCACGCGAAATCGTCACCCTTGAATGCACTGAAGCGAAGAACGAAGGCAAGCCACCTTCGCGCTACATGACCACGCGCAACAAGAAACTCCAGACCGAGCGCGTGGAGAAGAAAAAATATAACCCTTTCCTGCGGCGCCACACCGTGCACCGCGAGATCAAGTAACATGGCACGCAAAACCAACACCGACCGCACCCCGCGCGGCCGCCGCACTGGCGGAACCGACCGCCGCGTGGCTCGTCCCCGCCCGCAAGTCGATTTTACAATCGACCAGCTTGACCCAAAGAATGCCGACCTGCTGCGCCGCTACGTCACTGACGAGGGCCGCATTCTTCCGCGCAAATACACCGGTCTGCCCGCGCACTATCAACGGCGCTTGACCCGCTCCATCAAGCGCGCACGCCAAATGTTGCTGATGAAATAACCGGCATTTCCGCCCGCCGCTTCAGGCGGGTTTTTTGCTGCCACATAATTGCAAATAATTTGCAATAATGTTTGGACTTCAAATCCTGATTCTCATTGTATCTGTGCTTGCCGGCGCCGCTGCGATTGCCTTCAGTCGTTTGGGTGAAACGCGCAACTTAAAGCTGCTCACCGCCTTTTCGGGCGCCTACCTGATTGGCCTGACCTGCCTGCACCTTATGCCCGAGGTGTTTGCGAGCACCAAGGAACCACATTGGCAAATTGGGGCTTTCATTCTCGCGGGATTTTTTGTGCAAATCATTTTGGAGAATTTTTCTCGGGGCTTGGAGCACGGCCACTCCCACCCCCCTCATGGACCGCTTCCCTACAGCATGTTGATGGGGTTGTGCATTCACGCATTCTTGGAGGCAACACCCCTCGGCGCGGATTCTCATGCACACGCGCACGCCCATGATCATTTGCACGAGTACAATCCCTCCCTGTTGCTGGCTGCAATTGCCATTCACAAATTTCCTGTTGCCATTGTGTTGTTGGCCATGCTCCAGCAGAGCGGCATTACAAAATCGCGAGTCTGGATTCTCTTCGGAATATTTGCCGTCATGGCTCCGCTGGGCGCATTGGCCGGGAATCTGCCCTTCCTTGCTGGGCGCCATCACTGGCTGCTTGCAATCGTCATTGGCATTTTCATGCATGTGTCGACCACCATTCTCTTCGAGAGCGAGGAAGGCCACCGGGTAAACCGGCAAAAAGGAATTGCTATTGCCCTCGGAGCCATTCTTGCCGCCGGCACCGTGGCGTTTTCAACTCATCAGCACTAGGAATGGCGCAGCGAATCGCTACATCAATTGACTCATCGCCTGCGTCAGGACGACCGGCGCATTACCGGGCCGCGCCAGGATATTCTAGACGCACTGAGCACCAATGAGCATCCCCGCACTATCCGGGAAATCCACGCCGCGCTGCCCTCACCCTGCGATCTGGCCACTGTTTATCGAGCCATGCATCTGCTTGAAGAATTGAAACTGGTGAAGCGTTTTGATTTTGGTGATGGAACCGCCCGTTACGAGTTGATCTGTGGTGACAACAACGCTCACCATCATCACTTGATTTGCCACAAGTGCGACCGCGTCGTGGAGATTGACGAATGCTTTCCCAGTGAATTGGAGCGAAAGATCGCCCGCCGCAACGGTTTCACCGCATTGACGCACAAGCTGGAGTTTTTTGACCTTTGCCCGGAATGCCAGTAGCGCTATCGGGCCAGTGCCGACTTTTGCAGGGCGTTCAAATCCTCTACCCCCTTGCGGCCCAGGGCCAGCAGCGCGGTCAGTTCATCCGCCGAAAAAGTCGCCTCTTCCCCGGTGCCTTGAATTTCCACAAAATTCCCCGCCCCTGTCATCACCAGATTCATATCCACTGCAGCGGCGGAATCTTCCGGATAGTTCAGGTCAAGCATGGGCCGACCGCCCACAACGCCCACGCTAACCGCGGCCACCGCATTGACCATTGGGCTTTCCGTCAGCAAGCTATTCTCGATGAGCTTGGACACCGCCAAGCTTGCCGCCACATAAGCGCCCGTAATGGATGCTGTCCTCGTTCCTCCATCAGCTTGCAACACGTCGCAGTCAATCCACAGGGTGCGCGAGCCCAGTTTTTTTAAATCCACCGCCGCCCGCATGGACCGCCCAATCAGTCTCTGGATCTCCGTCGATCGCCCGTCCAGTTTGCCCTTGGTGACATCACGTTTCTTCCGATCATGAGTGGAATAGGGCAACATGGAATACTCCGCCGTCACCCAGCCCCCTTCCACTTCCTGCGCCTGCATCCAGCGAGGCACGGATTCCTCGATGGTCGCCGCACAAATGACATGGGTATTGCCCCATTCGATGAGGGTTGATCCCGTTGCATGCGATGCGATTCCATTCCGGAACCGAACTGGCCGCAGTTCATCATCGGCGCGGCCATCCACCCGGCCAGCAGTTATCGTTGTATCTGTCATGAAGGACGCGGAGTCTAGGGCCGCCCCGCCCGCAACCCAACCTTTTTCATCGCCCCACATGCCCCAGCCATCCTAACGTGGCGCGTGCTTGACCGAAAACCATGGAAGCTCTGGGAAGCTGCGCTGCTCATCAGCCCCTTCGTCCTGTCCATTGTGGTTGCACAGTTTGCCCAATCGCAAATCCCCGCCAATGCGCCACCCCCTGTCTTTTCCTTGGGCAACTTTCTGCTCAATTCCGTGGTTTTTCTTGCCTATGCCGCCTGCGCTGTCGGCATCCTGATGTCCAAATATGAGCTGAGTCTTGACGCCGTGCTGGGGCTTAAAAAAGGACCACTGGCCCAACTCCTTCCGACGGCCTTCTTTATCGGATTCGCCATTGTCCCGCTCATGTTCATCCTGCAAATGGGCTGCAATCTTTTCTTTAAAAGCATGGGCATCGCCGTCGAAGCGCAGAAGAGCATCCAAACATTGAAATCCATGGATACCCCCTTCCAGATTCTGCTTTTCAGCCTCATGCCTGTCATTCAAGCCCCACTCGTGGAAGAAATTCTCTTCCGCGGCATCCTCTTTCCCTCGCTCCGTATTTCCGTGCCGCGCTGGGTGGCATATTGTGCCCCAGCCTTTCTCTTTTCCGCCGTCCATTTGAGTCTACTCAACGCCCTGCCACTTTTTGCCCTGGCCCTACTCCTTACATGGCAGTACGAAAAAACCGGCAACCTCCTGTGCCCAGTTCTTACTCACGCCGGCTTCAATCTCTGCAATGTTTTGCTGGCCCGCGGTATCATCCCGCTGGAAAAAATCATCCCTCCATCATGAGTGAGGCAAAACTCATCCGAACGCTAACCCAAGGGCTGCCCAGTGACGATTCCGTGCATGTGGGACCAGGCGATGATTGCGCAGTGATCAGCACACAAAAGAACGAGGACCTCTGCCTCTTCAAAACAGATGCGATTGTCGAAGGCATTCATTTCACCGCTGACACCCGGCCAGAATTGATCGGCCGCAAAGCCATCGCCCGCCCGCTCTCAGACATTGCGGCCATGTCCGGCTACCCCACTCATGCACTAATCACCCTGGGACTCCCCAAAATTTTTGACGAGGCCCGGCTTGCCGCAATTTATCAAGGCGCGCAGGAAATGGCTGCCCAACACGACACCTTCATCGTTGGAGGCGAAACCACCCGCACCAGTGAACTCCTGATTTCGGTGTCCTTGATTGGCCGATGCGATCCCGCCACCGTTATCACCCGAGCCGGTAGCCAGACGGGAGACGCCATATTTGTTACTGGTGAACTAGGCGGCTCCTTGGCTGGTAAACACCTCGACTTCATGCCTCGACTGCAGGAATCCCACTGGCTATCTGGCAGGTTTGACATCCACGCCATGATCGATCTCAGCGATGGATTGGCCACCGACCTTCACCATCTACTCAACGATCAAATTGGCGCGGAGCTACTCACCACTGCCATCCCCATCAGCAAGGCCGCCAAGGAGTACTCGCGGGCCAACCCTTCGGGCAAAACCCCACTCCTTGCCGCCTTGACTGACGGTGAGGATTACGAACTCCTCTTCACCCTCCCTGCGAAACAGGCAGTCTCGCTGCACGACGAATGGAAACAATCTTTCCGAGAACTTCCGCTCAAGTGCATTGGCAAAATCACTCGCAAACCCGGCATTTCGCTGCGCGATGAAAACGGCGCACACTCTCTCAATGTCAAAGGTTACGACCATCTCAAATAACCCCGAGGAAACCCAAGCGCTTGGCAATGAGTGGGCACGACTCGCCCAACCCGGCTGGGTCATTGGCCTGGAAGGCGATTTGGGCACGGGCAAAACACAACTGGTCAAGGGCATCGCTCTCGGCTTGGGGATCGCCACTCCAATCACATCGCCCACTTTCACTCTCGTATGTGAACATCAGGGCAAGCTGCCACTGAATCATCTCGATTTTTACCGCCTCGAAAATGACACCCAGATTCTGGCCGCCGGGCTCGAGCCATACTTCGATCCAACGGGCATTTCCGTCATAGAATGGATCGACCGATGGACAGGCCCCCGTCCCCCAAAATATCGGCACGTTCGACTAACCCAGACCGGCGAAACCGAACGCCGCATTGAGCATGAAGATTTTGGCTCTTGAATTCAGTAGTCGCCGACGTAGCGTGGCCGTGGCTGATGGTGCCAATTTACTGGCTAAGGTGGAGACCAATGAAGTCAGCCAATCCCCCCTGATGCTTGTCGATCAAGCCTTGGGCGAAGCTGACATCGACCAAACCCATGTTGAAACAATTGCCTTGGGAATTGGCCCTGGAAGCTACACAGGAATCCGATCCGCCATTGCCACCGCACAAGGATGGCAATTCGCAAACGATATCAACCTTTATACCACCAGCAGTGCCGAAATCCTCGCCTCCACCGCCCGCACCAACGGAATTCGTGGGAAGGTGCATTTCATCATCGATGCCCAGCGCCATGAGTATTACCAAACCACATGGAAACTCACCGACGATTCACAGACAGAATCAGCCCCACTGCAAATCATCGGCGTATCAGAAGCCGCAACATTGGAAGCCCATGGCCCCGACGCCACCGGTTTTCCCTTCTGCACCCCTCTCTATCCAGACGCTGCGGCTCTCGCCAGAATGGCAGCCAGCCAAACCCGGTTTCCCCCATGCAAACCCATCGAGCCGATCTACATCAGGTCCATTGATTTCACAAAGGCGCCGCCACCTCGCGCCCTGTGAATGACCCAAACTTGCCAAGCACAACGCGCCTTCGCAAATCTTGCCCGTGAGCTTCTCCCATCGATGCTGGGCTGAAATTGACCTCGACGCTCTGCGCAGCAACCTCGCGTGGCTACGCCACCGCATCGGCCCGGAGTGCTCGCTGATGACCGTGGTTAAAGCCGACGCCTATGGCCATGGTCTGCGACAGATCGCCGCACTGCTCATGCAGGCCGGGACCGATATTTTTGGCGTGGCCAATCTTAACGAAGCCCGGAACATTCGGGCCGTTGGCCGCGGCTGGCCCATCCTCATGCTTGGCGCATGTCTTCCCGACGAAACCGAGCGCGCCATCAAGGACAATGTAATGCCCACCTTGTCCACGTCTGAGGAAGCCCGCCGCTTCTCGCGCATGGCCCGCAAACTCAAGCGCACTGTCAGCGCCCATGTGAAGGTAGACACCGGCATGGGCCGACTGGGCGCCCCCCCCGAACAGATGCCCGCGCTGCTGGATGAAATCAAGCGACTGCCCAACCTTAACGCTGTCGGACTCTACACCCACTACGCTGACGGTGAGAACGACGCCACTTTCACGCGTAAACAACGCACCCAGTTTCAAAGACTTGCAAAACAACTGACCGCCGCGGGCCATCACTTCAGCCACTTCCATGCCAACAACAGCGCCGCACTGCTTCACGAGCCCCAGTCTATGCACAACCTTGTCCGGCCCGGGCTATTGGTGTACGGCGTTCTCCCCTCGGGGCGACGCCGCCCGGCTGCCGCCCTAAAACGCCATCTTCACCCTGCGCTTGCTTGGAAGTGCCGCATCTCCCTGATCAAGGAAATTCCCAAGGGCACAACCCTCAGCTATGGTCGTTCTTACATCGCACAACGGCGCATGCGCGTAGCCACGCTCACCGCGGGCTATGGCGACGGCTACCTCCGCTCCGCCCATCGCGAAGCTCGCGTGCTAATCGGCGGCAAACAATGCCCCATCCTCGGCTGCATCACCATGGACCAAATGCTGGCCGACGTCTCGCGCGTACAAACTCCAAACCCGGGCGATGAAGCCACGCTGATTGGCCATCAGGGCAAAATGGAAATCAGCGCAAACCAGCTTTCTCAGTGGGCGTCAACTGTCCCTTGGGAAACCCTCACCGCCATAACCCACCGTGTCCCTCGCCTGTACCGCGGAGACCAAGCCGCCTGATCCATGCCCCTGTTGCGTTTCATCAGCCTGATCATCAAGGGCGCAGCCATGGGGGCCGCCAACGTCATCCCTGGCGTTTCCGGAGGCACCATTGCGCTCATCACCGGCATTTACGAGGAACTCATCACCACCATAAAAAGCTTCGGCTGGCAGTCAGCACGATTGCTGTTTAAAGGAGAATTCCGAAAAGCTTTCAACCATGTCAATGGCCCATTCGTCTGTGCCATCGGCGTGGGCCTGCTCGCCAGCGTCTTCACCCTCGCCAAACTTCTCGAAAAGGTACTGAACGAAAAGGAACAATTCACCCTGGCCTTTTTCTTCGGGCTCATCCTCGCCTCTGTCTTTTCCGTTGGCCGCCGGGTGCCAAGATGGTACGCTCAACATGCCGTTCTCTTTGCCGTCGGAGTCGGCCTCGCCATCAGCATTGTTTTCCTTCGACACGCCGGCCCTAACCCCGCGTCCTGGTATGTCTTCCTGTGTGGAACCGTTGCCATGAGCGCCATGATTCTCCCCGGCATCTCTGGCTCATTCATTCTCCTCCTCATGGGCAACTTCCTTCTCATCATGAACGCCATCGGTTCATTCAACATTTCTGTACTTGCCCCCTTTGCCCTCGGCTGTGCTTTCGGCCTCATGGCCTTCTCACGCGCACTGTCTTATATTCTCGAGAAATGGCGTCATGCCACCCTTTCGGTGCTCACGGGGTTCGTTGCTGGCTCCTTGCTCATCATATGGCCTTGGAAACTCAAAAAACATCTCATGGGCGAAAACGGTGAAATAATCCTGCGCGAAGGAAAGCCCATCCTGATTGGATATCAATGGTATCCCCCTGACTTTAGCCCGCACACCGGCCATCTCGCGCTGATCATGCTCGCAGGAGTCGGTATCGTGCCGCTTCTGGAATTCTTCGCTGATCCAAAACCCGAAGAGCCAAAGTCAACCGCCGGTGAATAGCCCGCCCTTGTCCATGCCGCCCAGATAAACTATTAAGACCGCAGTGGACTTACGATTAATGAGCCTGCTCGGGCTGGTGGCATTCCTTGCCATGGCATGGGGCATCTCGCTGCGAAGAGATCGATTCCCATGGCGCATCGTGCTCTCGGGAATTGGCCTGCAGTTGGCGCTGGCGCTATTTATGCTCAAAACACCCGTGGGCGAAAAAATTTTTTCTTTCGCCAAGACCGCTGTCCAAAAACTACTGGATGCCGCCGAAGCCGGCACCTCACTGGTTTTCGGCCCTTTGGCCAACCACGGAGAGATGGGCGAAGCATTCGGTAAAATTGGCGACAGCCGTGACGACACCGGCGCGTTGGTCGCCATCATCATCGCTGGTACCATCATCCTCGTGGCCACCGTCTCAAGCCTGCTTTACCACCTCGGCATCCTGCAACACATCGTGCGCGGCATGGCGTGGGTAATGCGCCGCCTCCTCGGCACCAGTGGCAGCGAAAGCCTCTGCAGCGCCGCCAACGTATTCATGGGCCAAACCGAGGCGCCCTTGGTCATCAAGCCCTACCTCAAGGGTATGACACGCAGCGAAATCATGACCATGATGGTGGCTGGCATGTCCACCATCGCCGGAGGCGTATTTGCCGTATATGCAAGCTTCGGCAAAACCGCCGGCTACCTCGACATGGCCGGCCACCTACTCACCGCCTCAGTGATGGCTGCGCCAGTGGCATTGCTGATGGGCAAAATTCTCCTGCCCGAGTCTGAAACAAGCCCCACCGCTCATGGGGCCACCGCTGAGGTAAAGCCTGAGACCTCCAACATACTCGATGCCCTTTGCCAAGGTGCCGGCGACGGAATGAAGCTCACCATCAACGTACTGGCTATGCTGATCGCCTTCACCGCCGTAGTAGCGCTCTTAAACATCCTCATCGCCCAGCCCCAGCAATGGATCGGTGTGGCTACGGAAAGCACATACACCTTTCAAAACATCCTCGGCTGGCTCAACGCACCTTTTGCTTTTCTGATGGGAGTTCCTTGGGAAGACTGCACCGCCGTCGGGCAGGTGCTCGGCGAGCGAATCGTGCTCAATGAATTCATGGGCTTTAAGGCACTGACCAATCCCGAAATCACCACGCTGGCACATGAGCGCAGTTTTTATATCACCACTTATGCCATTTGCGGATTTGCCAATTTCGCCAGCATCGCCATCCAAATCGGAGGCATCGGCTCACTCGCATCCGAACGCCGCAAAGATCTCGCCCAATTCGGCCTCCGTGCCATGGCCGGCGGCGTGCTCGTCAGCTACATTAATGCCTGCATCGCAGGGTTGTTTATTTAAAACTCTGCCCTCTGTGCCTGTGTGATTAAAGAATCGTCTACTACAGAGACACAAGGAACACGGAGATTGGTTCTTGCTGAAATTATTCCGTTGCCCACAATCGGCGGATGAACCGTGCTGCGCTTTTCTTGTTGCTCGTTTTCTCCCCTTCCCTTTTTGCCGACGACAAGAAACCGCCTGAGAAATTCTCCGACAGCCTTAAGGGATTCGTGGATAATTTCAAGGGGCGCGGAGCGTTGAATGATGGCTCTGAGCCGTCCACGCCCGCTGAGGGCATCAAGAAGCTCAAGATGGCTGAGGGGCTGGTGATGCAGGTGGTGGCGCATGAGCCGCAGGTGGCGCAGCCGCTGAACATTTACTTCGACGAACGCGGGCGCATGTGGGTGACGCAGTATCTGCAGTATCCCTTCCCGGCCGGGCTGAAGGTCATGGAGTACGACAAGTACCTGCGCGCGGTATTCGATAAAGTGCCACCGCCGCCGCCGAATCATTTTCGCGGCAAGGACAAGATTACCATCCACGAAGACACGGACGGTGACGGCGTCTTCGATAAACACAAGACCTTCCTCGATGGACTGAACATGGCCCGCAGCGTCATCACCGGACGCGGCGGTGCGTGGGTGCTGATGCCGCCTTATCTGCTTTTTTATCCGGACAAAGATCGCGACGACATCCCTGATGGCGATCCCGAGGTGCACCTCACCGGCTTCGGCCTCGAGGACACGCACTCCGGCGCCAATAGCCTCCGCTGGGGGCCAGACGGCTGGATTTACGGCGCGCATGGCAGCACGTGCACCGCAGAAATTCAGGGTATCAAGTTTCTCGGACAGGCCATTTGGCGTTATCATCCGCGCACAAAAAAGTTTGAAGTCTTCGCCGAGGGCGGCGGAAACACATTCTGTTTGGACTTCGACAGCCAAGGCCGCACCTTCAGCGGCACCAACTACGGCAACACGCGCGGCGTCCATTACGTGCAAGGCGGCTGCTACATCAAAGGCTGGGCCAAGCACGGGCCA